>OJBX01000024.1_pt1 | contig 163561 bp, 152 predicted proteins | sample 1590751 | NCBI WGS metagenome assembly OJBX01 (sample SAMN05416780, study PRJEB24817) | seawater metagenome | isolation source: Sea water | place: Canada:Atlantic | collected 2013-07
GTTCGGGTTCCGGTTCGGGTTCCGGTTCGGGTTCCGGTTCGGGTTCCGGTTCGGGCTGGGGCGCAGGCCGTATCAACCAGGTGTCGGGGTCGTAGCCGCGCTCCGCGGCCTCGATGGCGGATACAGGCGCTTTGCGCGAACGAGGCTCCCAGTCGCGGTCAACCAGCGAGGCGGGAACAAGGTCGTCGTCCCGGTCGACATAGCTGCCGCCGGCTGCGAACTTCGACCATTTGTTGCCGCTTCCCGCCACCCCGCATCCTCATCACGGTATCCTGCGGCCTAGGAGACACTATCCGGCACGTCGGCGCAATGCTCAGTCCGGGGCATGGGCGCCGCAGGGGCGCCCGGCACGCGGCACTCGGGGTCAGAAGAATTTACGCAGGGTGATACCCACCGTACGCGGCTGGTTGTTGCGGTAGGCCAACCGGGCGCGCCCGCCGCGTTCGCGGTCAAAGGACAACTGGGCGTTCTCATCGGTGACGTTATTCACGTAGAACACCGCCTCGAAGGTTTCCCAGACAATCCCCGCACTGAGATTGAGCTGCTCGTAGGCGTCCAGCTCCAGGTCAACCGCTGTCACCTCGTTACCCATTGCGCCACCGAATGGCAGACCGGAGACAAAGTTCCCCGCGCCGTCCACCTGGTCGCTGGGTTGGGTGAAGCGATCACCCACGTGCTGCAACACCGCGGACACATACATTTCATCCGAACCGAAGGCCTCGACCGGGAACGTATACGTCGCTGACGCCGACACCTGGATTTCCGGCACCGAGGCCAGGCGGTTGCCGTCCTCGACACCACCCAGCACATTCCCTGCGCTGTCAACAACGGTGGAGTCGAACTCGGCTTCCAGTATGCTGCCCGAGAGTGTCAGCATCAGCAGCTCCATGGGATAGGCCACCAGCTCCCACTCCACGCCCAGGGTGTGCGCTTCCGGCACGTTGAAGCTGATGCGCGACGAGCAGGAGCCGGCATCCAGCGTCACCTGCAGGTCCTCGATATCGGTGTAGAACAGCGCGGCATTGAACCGCACCTTCTCGAATTCACTCTTGAACCCCAACTCGTAGTTCCAGAGCGTCTCATCCTCATAGGACTGGAAGCTGCCGAAGGTCTGCAGGTCGCCGGCATCGCACAGGGGCACGTTCAGGGGATCGTTGACCCCGCCCAGCCGGAAGCCCTGTGATGCCTGTGCATTCACCGTCATTTCGTCGCTGACGTCGTAGCTGACCATGACGCGGGGATTGAAGCCGTCGGAAGACGTGGCGTCCACCTGATCGTCACCATTGGAGAACAGCCCCCCCGTGGTGAAGCGGCGCTCTTCCTCGAAGTCGTAGTAGCGCCCGCCGAGGGTCAGGCTGAGGCGATCGGTAACGTCGAAGCTGGCCTCACCAAACAGCGCGGTCTGCTCGATATCGTAGGGCAGATCGGAATTGTACGGCGAATCGGGTCCGTAGCCGTTGCTGACCGCTGCGGCTGTGCCAGCACCCAGCACCTGATCAGTCACCGCATCGTAACCGGGGGTCGGCAGACGCTGCGCGTAGGTGCGCTCGACGTCGGAATAGAAGCCGCCGAACACCCAGTTGAAGGGGCCGTCGCTGTTCGAGGCGAAGCGCAGCTCGTGGGTGACCTGCTGCAAATCGGTGGTGTCGCGCAGATTGGAAGGCAAAAGTACAGCAGATTCCGGGAATCCCAGGTCTACCGACACCGAGCCGGACAGCGCACTCGCGTCCCGACTCGCGAGAATCTCACGGTCGACATAGCTGCCGGCGTAGGTGACGTCCACCGCATCAAGACTCCAGTTGACCACCAGGTCGGCAATCATCGTCTCGTCCTCGAAGGCTTCGTCGAGGCGCAGGAACTGCTGGCGCTCGCCGAGCTGCACCGGCGGGCGTGTGGTGGTGTAGGGGTTCGCAAACAGGTTGTACACCTCCTCGCGATTGAAGCCGTCGGTTTCGATTTTCTGGAAAACGACCCGCGGCGTGATCGTGAGGTTGTCAGTGGGCTGCACTGCCAGGGCGATCCGGCCACCGTAGCGGCCACCGCTGTTGACGTCCTCAGTGACCGCTCCCCCCTCACGCAGGGCATCGATCCAGCCGCCGTATTCTGTGCCGTAACCCACCACCCGCAGCGCGGCGCGGTCATTCATGGGAATGTTGATCATGCCTTTGACATGGCCGCCCATGTCGCCGTCTTCCACGGTATTGAGGTTGGCTTCCACCGAGCCTTCCAGTGTTTCAAAGTCCGGCTGGTTGGTAATGAAGCGGATGGTGCCACCCACGGAACCCGAGCCAAACAGCGTGCCCTGCGGGCCGCGCAGCGTTTCCACGCGATTGAGGTCGTACAGGTCGAGGTCGGGTGTGAACAGCGAGAGCGAGATCACGGTCTCGTCGAGGTAGACACCCACCTGCTCCTTGACGCCGGGCTGGTCGCGCACCACCTGCCCCGCCGATACCCCGCGAATGGAGACCTGGCTCTGGCCCGGCCCCAGATTCTGGATGGCCAGGCCCGCCACGTTACGGGACAGGTCTTCCAGTGAGGTCGCTCCCAGGCGGCGAATATCGGCTTCTGACTGGGCGTTGATCGAAAAAGGCAGGTCCTGTGCCGAGGCCTGACGCTTGGTGGCGGTAACCACCACTTCTTCCAGCTGTGCCAGGGCGGTCAGGGGCAGCGCGCCCGCCAGGGCGGTTGCGAGGACGGTTTTGCGGAAAGAGGGCATAGCGTGCTTCCTTCATTTTTATGGGTATGCGCCAAGTCTAGCCGCTGACCCGCAAAGTTGAAGGCGAGTGGAGTGTAACAATTTCACGCAATTTTCATTGAGGGGCTCCGTCTGCGGGTCGCGATGCGCCGATCAGCTCCGGGATGGTTGCATCGCGGCGCCCCTGGCGAGCCAGGTCATCGGCGATGGCCTGCAGCGAGGGCCCGGGTTGCGGTGTGACGCCCTCGGGGCGCAGTGGCTCGCCGCATTCGCTGCAGGCCAGCAGGGGGCGGGTGACCTTGCCGCAGCTGCGATGCACATAGGCCAGGGGCACCCCCTCTTCCCCCGTCATCCAGTCATCCCCCCACCGGGCCAGGCTCATCAGCACGGGATACAGGCCGAGACCTTTCCGGGTGAGGCGGTATTCGTGGCGCAAGGGACGCTCGTTGTAGGGCACCTTGACCAGGACGCCCTGCTCCACCAGTTTCCCGAGGCGTTCGGAGAGCCGGTGCCGCGTGATACCGAGGTTGTGCTGGAACTGTTCGAAGCGTCGCGTACCCAGAAACGCATCACGCAGGATGAGCAGCGTCCAGCGCTCACCCACCACTGAGAGCGCGCGCGCCACCGAACACAATTGCTGATCAATCTCCGTCCAACGCATTCCCCTTTCCCCCTGCAGGCAGTGCAGTTATGATCCAGCCAACCAGCGGTGAGCATAAACGACCGCCCCCCGAACGCCAATGAGGATATCCCATGACCCAGGGCATCGGTGGCTCAGACGCCACCCAGGAACTGGCACGCCTGCAGGATCTGAGCGCAGGTGTCGCGCCCATCCAGGACGCAGAATTTGCCGCGCGTTTGCAGCGCGCGCAGCAGCTGATGCAGGCGGCCGGGCTGGACGCGCTCTATCTGAATGCGGGCACCAACCTGCTGTACTTTACCGGCACGCGCTGGTCACCCAGCGAGCGAATGGTCGGGGCGCTGATCCCGGCACAGGGCGCGCCACGCTATATCGCACCCGCCTTCGAGCTGGGCACACTGCAGGGCTTCCTGCGGGTACCCGGTGACGTACACTGCTGGGAAGAACACGAAAACCCCTACCGACTCTGCGCACAGTTGCTGGCCGACCTGCAGGTGAAGACGCTGGGGATGGATGAATCGGCGCCGTTCTTCATCGCCGATGGCCTGCGCCAGGCCGCACCTGCCTGTCGCATCCAGAGTGCGACGCCGGTCACTGCAGGCTGCCGCATGCAGAAGTCGCCGACCGAGCTGGCGCTGATGCAGCGCGCCAAGGACATGACCCTGGAAGTTCACCGCGCGGTGGCCCGGATTCTGCGCCCCGGCATCACCACCGGCGAGGTAACCGGGTTCATTCACGAGGCGCATAAACGGGTAGGCGCCCCGGCGGGGTCGTATTTCTGCATTGTGCTGTTCGGCGCGGATAGCGCGTTTCCCCACGGAGTCGCCCAACCCAAGGCCCTGGAAGTGGGCGATATGGTATTGATCGACACGGGGTGCCAGTTGCACGGCTATATCTCGGACATCACCCGCAGCTACGTGTTTGGCGAACCCAGCGCGCAGCAGCGCGACATCTGGAACCTGGAAAAGGCGGCACAGCAGGCGGCCTTCGAGGCAGCCCGTATCGGCGCACCCTGCGGCAGCGTCGATGACGCCGCGCGCGCCGTGCTGGCCGCGGGAGGCCTCGGCCCCGACTACCAGCTACCCGGCCTGCCACACCGCACCGGCCACGGTATCGGCCTGGATATTCACGAGTGGCCCTACCTGGTGCGCGGCAACAGCACACCGCTGGCGGCGGGCATGTGTTTCAGCAATGAGCCCATGATCTGCGTGCCCGGTGCATTTGGCGTGCGTCTTGAGGATCACTTCTACATGACGGAAAACGGGCCGCGCTGGTTTACCCAGCCGGCCCGTTCCGTGGACGACCCTTTCGGGTCGTGAGCATAGTCGGCCCGTCGATCAGCCGAACTGGTTCATGGTGTTGTCCTTGCCGCCCGCCTTCAGTGCGGCTTCACCGGCAAAGTATTCCTTGTGGTCATCACCCATGTTGGAGCCCGCCATGTCCTGGTGCTTGACGCAGGCGATACCCTGACGGATCTCCTTGCGCTGTACGCCCTGCACGTAGGCCAGCATGCCTTCCTCGCCGAAGTACCCCTTGGCCAGGTTGTCGGTAGACAGCGCGGCCGTGTGGTAGGTGGGCAGCGTGATGAGGTGGTGGAAGATACCTGCTTCACGCGCCGCATCCGCCTGGAAGGTCTGGATGCGACGATCTGCCTCGACGCCCAGTTCCGTGGCGTCGTAGTCTGCGCTCATCAACTTGTCGCGGTCGTAGGCTGAGACATCCTTGCCCTCTGCGCTCCAGGCGTCGAACACCTGCTGGCGGAAGTTCAGGGTCCAGTTGAATGAGGGCGAGTTGTTGTAGACCAGCTTGGCGTTGGGGATGACCTTGCGGATCTCGTTGACCATGGCGCCGATCTGCCCGACGTGCGGCTTCTCGGTCTCAATCCACAGCAGGTCGGCGCCGTTCTGCAGGCTGGTGATGCAGTCCAGTACGCAGCGCGCCTCGCCGGTGCCGTCCTTGAAGCGGTACAGGCCGTTGGGCAGACGTACCGGACGCACCAGTTTGCCGTCCTGCTTGATGATGACATCGCCCTCACGCACGTCTTCTGCGCTCTCTACCACGTCGGTCTGCAGGAACGCATTGTACTTGTGGGCCAGGTCACCCGGGTCACGGGACACGGGGATCTTCTGGGTCAGGCCGGCACCCAGAGAGTCGGTACGTGCCACGATCACACCATCTTCTACGCCGAGCTCGAGGAAGGCGTAACGCACAGCGTTGATCTTGGCGAGGAAGTCCTCGTGGGGCACGGTGACCTTGCCGTCCTGGTGGCCGCACTGCTTGGCGTCCGACACCTGGTTTTCGATCTGGATCGCACAGGCGCCGGCCTCGATCATGCGCTTGGCCAGCAGATAGGTGGCCTCCTCGTTGCCGAAGCCCGCATCGATATCGGCGATAATCGGTACCACGTGGGTCTCGTAGTTGTCGATGGCCTGGACCAGCGCCTTCTCGCGCACCTGGTCGCCGGCCGCACGTGCCGCGTCCAGGTCATGGTACAGGTGGCCCAGTTCGCGGGCATCGGCCTGGCGCAGGAAGGTGTACAGCTCCTCAATCAAGGCGGGCACCGAGGTTTTCTCGTGCATGGACTGGTCGGGCAGCGGGCCGAATTCGCTGCGCAGGGCCGCGATCATCCAGCCTGACAGGTAGAGATAGCGTTTTTTCGTTGTGCCGTGGTGCTTCTTGATCGCAATCAGCTTCTGCTGACCGATGAAACCGTGCCAGCAGCCCAGCGACTGGGTGTACTGGCTGCTGTCCGCATCGTACTCGGCCATGTCGCGGCGCATGATACCCGCCGTGTAGCGTGCAATGTCCAGGCCGGTACGGAACCGGTTCTGGTGCTTCATGCGCGCGGCGTATTCAGGGTGGATATTGTCCCAGGTGCCACCCTGCGCAGCGCGCAGTGCGGCAAAGGATTCGACGTCTTTCAGGTAGTCTGACATGGCGGGCCTCTGTGTTGCGAAGTGGGTACGGGGGGCATCTTAGCCAGAGGCCAGCCATAATTGAAATAAATAGAAAGTATTTTTACTATTTGTTACGTGAATTACAAAACCACAGCCGCTCACAACTCCCAGCGGTTGCGACGCAACCAGACACAGCCCCACAGCAATCCGGCAGCGACACACAAGCCGGCAAGCATGGCCAGCAACCCACCGCCCTGCCAGGGAAGCCCCTGCAGGAACAGCCCCCCGCTGGTGCCGTCAGGCGTCAGACGCGGCATGCGGCCCCATACGGACTCGATGAAGGTCTGGGAGCCGAGCAGCACCGCTTCCAGGGCAGCAAGCACCACCAGTGGCGTCACCGCGAGCAGAGTCGGTGAGCGGCGCGCCCCCGCAGACGCCAGCATCAGCCAGGCGTACAGCGGAAGGGACCACAGCGCGTTGGCCAGCCAGCCGCCCACCTGGTCCAGCAGCCAGTGACCAATCTGCACATTGGCGAGCACCAGGCCCAGCGCATCGACCTGCACACGGGAGGACAGCACCAGGGCGACCAGCAGCATCGCCCACTGGGTGAGCACCGAGGCGACAAGAAATATTGCCGGCGCCACCAGCAGGGCCACAGACAGCTTGGCCAGCACGTCCTCCCATGCCGACACCGGCATCGACTTCCAGAACAGGATACTGCGATCCTTGCGATCCACATACAGGCAGCCCTGCAGGTAGTTCACCGTTACCAGCAGCAACACCAGCAGCATGATGCCGTGGATGCCATAGAGCAGTGGGTGCAGGCTGGTGACCGGTCCGCTGGATTCAACGTCGTCCTGATCGGACGCAGCGGATGACTCGTAGGGCCGGAAGCGCCAGTCGGATGAGAAAGACCAGAGCGACTCGTCTGCCAGGTCCGGCGCCGCTTCCACCTGGTAGTCGCGACGCAGCGGTTCCAGCCCGCCAGCCAGCGACTCGGTGCTCTCGGTGACAAGCTCTGCGACCCGGTTGCCGTCCTCGTCCACGGTCATGCGCAGGTTTACGCTCAGCCCGTCTTCATCCTGTGCCTGTGAAATGACATCCAGCACGATCTCGCCGAGGTTGCTGAACTGGTTGGCAACAAACAGCCCGGCCAGCATCAGCAGCGTCAGCAGCACGGCCACCGCAAACGGTGTCCATACCAGTGACACCCGGTACTCGCGTAATTCGCGCCTGACCAGCGAGCGCCAGCGCTGGCTTCTGGTATCAGTCATGCCCATTGTCCTCACCCACCTTAGCCACAAACAGGTCTGCCAGTGCTGGCGTACACAGCTCACCGAGGGGCGCCAGCAGCTCCCGGTTCACATCCTCATAGATCAGCGCCCGCCCGCCCAGCAGTGGTCGCTGCCCCAGGTGCGGTATCGCCGCCGCACGCGTGGCGGCCTCCCCCACCGCCCGCAGTTCCACATAACGCTGTTCCAGCGCCAGCATGGAGTCACAGAGCAGCGTGCGGCCGCGGTTCATGAACATGGCATGGGTGAGAATGTGTTCCACTTCTTCCACCTGATGCGTTGAAATGATGATGGTGCGCTCTTCATCAAAGTAGTCGTTCAGTAACTGCTCGAAGAACTGCTTGCGAAACAGGATATCGAGACCCAGTGTCGGCTCATCGAGTATCAACAACCGCGCGTCAATTGCCATGACCAGCGCCAGGTGCAGCTGCACGGTCATGCCTTTGGACAGCTCTGCAATGCGTCGCTGCAGTCCAACCTCGGTGCGCGCCAACAGCCGCTCGGCATGTGCACGACTGAAACGCGGATGCACACCCTCGGTGTAGTCCAGCAGTTCCCGTACCCGCATCCAGCGCGGCAACACAGCGGTATCAGCGATGAAGCACACATCCCGCATCAGCCTCGCCTGCTCGCGTCGCGGATCGAGGCCGAGCACCGAAAGCTCCCCCTCGCAGCGGGTGAGCCCCAGCAGGGAACGCAGCAAGGTGGTTTTTCCGGCCCCATTTGGCCCGATCAGGCCCAACACCGAACCCGCTTCCAACTGCAGGTCGACGCCCGCGACGGCCTGCTGCTCGCCAAACCGGCGCTGCAGCCCGCGCGCTTCAACAACACGTGTCATTCTGTTTCCCCCTGCTGTAGCAGGCGTTGCGTCACCTGCTGCATATCCAAGCCCAGGTTGCGCACCCGCTCAGCAAATGCCGGCAGCTCCCTGGCAAAAAAGTGCGCCTGTTCATCCGCGGTCAACGTCGCCCTGGCACCCACCGTGACGTACATACCCAGCCCCCGGCGCTTCTCCAGAAGCCCTGTTTCCACCAGCTCCTGGTAGGCGCGCGCCACGGTCAGATGATTGATCCGGTAGTCGCTCGCCACCTGGCGCACCGAAGGCACCGCAGCGCCCTCGGCGAAGGAGCCATCCATGATGCGCTCCACTACGAGGTCACGCAGCTGCCGGTAGATGGGTTGTTCATCGTGCCACTGCACGCGGCTATTCCTGCTTTAACTCGCCGGAGCCGATCACGTTCTCATCGACATCGGGCGTGCCGGCATAGTGAATATCACCGCTCCCCATGATGGTCGCGTTGAGGCGCGCACTGGGCCCCAGTCGAACACCGCCGGAGCCAATCACACTGACATCCACGTCGCTGGACGTGAGTGCGGAGAAATCAACATCGCCCGAGCCTACCACGGTGACGGAGAGCGCTGTCGTGCGCCCCCCCTCAGTTGCGGCGATATCACCAGAGCCGTTGACAACAGCCTCGATCGACTCTGCCTGCAGGGGGCCCAGGAAAATGTCCCCCGCCCCAGAGAGGCGCAGCTGCAACGCCTGCAGTGCCACCTCTGCCACCTGCACGTCGCCATCGCCGCGCATGAACACTTCTGCGCTGTCGCCGCGCAGCGCGAACAGATGCACGTCACCTGCACCATCCACCCGCAGCTTGAAATTCTCGACCCGCAGTGCTCGCACAAATACATCACCCGATCCAGCCACCCGCAGGGACTCGAGCAGAGGCAGGGTCAACTTGAACTGGACGCCCGGCGTGGTCTGTTCACTGTTCGCCGGAACGCCCAGAATCAGTGTCTGGCCGCGCACATGAAATGGCTCGGGACTCAAGCGGGCCGACGCGCCCCGCACCAGCAGCTCGGTGGATGTACCCTGGCTGATCTCCACATCAACCTGCCCCTGCACCTCCACCTGGCGAATATCCAGGCCGGTGACACGCAGGACATCCCGGTCGTCACCGGCAATACCCAGCGCCGGAAAACCGAGCAGCAGACAGATTGCGGGCACCGCACCCCGCGCCAGTGCAGCAGGTAGCGTGCACACCCGACGGTAGAGAGCAGAAGACACAGTAAGCATGACGCTTGCCTCATCGATATAGTGTTATATATAACTATAACACCTAATCCATGAACTGCAACACCTTTTGACACGACGGCGCTTCAGGGCGTGGTCACCGAACAATCAGGGGGGTTTGGACTGCCGGGATCAGACTGGCGGCAGTCCCTGCTGCATATTCCCGGCAATCGCCGCCGCCACGCGCTTGGCGCGCTCCGCGCCAGGGCCCGCGAATCCGGCATCGACGGTTGCCGTGAACAGCGCCAGCCAGCGTTGGAAATCGTTGGTTTGCAGTGGTTGCCGGGCGTGCAGGCGGCGGTGGATTGCCATGGTGTGACGGCGGTAGCCCTGCTCGCCCAACAGCAGTTTGCACCAGTAATCCTTGATGTGGGGCAGGTGGACGTCAAGCTCTATCTGAGCGACATCAAGAAAAATCGGCGCCAGCACGGGGTCTGCGAGCACCTGCGCGTAGAACTGGTCTACGAACCGTTCGATGTTGGCGCGGCTGTCCAGATCCGGTTTCGCCATGGCCTCCGCGTCAGCGCTTCTTCTTTCGGTCGTTCTTTTTCACGTGCGCCATCAGGCGCCGTTTGCGCTGCACCTGACGCTGCGTCAGCTGGTTGCGCTTGTCGGCAAACGGGTTGTCACCGGTGCGGAACTCGATACGCACCGGCGTACCGCTCAGCTTCAGCTCACGGCGAAACACGTTTTCCAGGTAGCGCTGGTAACTGTTGGGGACGTTTCCAGTCTGGTTGCCGTGGATGACAATCAGTGGCGGGTTCTGGCCGCCGGGGTGGGCGTAGCGCAGTTTGATACGGCGCCCGTTCACCATCGGTGGCGCGTGATCAAACACCGCCCCTTCCAGAATACGTGTGAGCTGGTTGGTACTCAGCTTGCGCGTGGCCGAAGCGTGTGCCCCAAGGATTGACTTGTACAGGTGCCCCACCCCTGTGCCATGCAGCGCGGAAATGAAGTGCGTGTCCGCATAATCGGCAAAGATCAGGCGCCGGCTGAGCTCATTGCGAATCCAGTCGCGCTGGTGGGTTTCAATGCCGTCCCACTTGTTGACCGCCAGCACCAGGCCGCGGCCCGCTTCGATACAGTGCCCCAACAGGTGCAGATCCTGATCGACAATGCCTTCGTGGGCATCCATCACCAGCAAAACCACATGCGCGTCATCAATGGCCTTGAGGGTTTTCACGATGGAAAACTTTTCCACCGTCTCGCGCACGTTCTTGCGCCGGCGCACGCCGGCGGTATCAATCAGGGTATAGCGCTGGCCGTCGCGCTCGTAGTCGATATAGATGCTGTCGCGGGTGGTACCGGGCTGGTCGTACACCACCACCCGCTCCTCGCCGAGCAGCCGGTTGACCAGCGTCGACTTGCCGACATTGGGCCGCCCCACGATGGCGACGCGGATACTGTCGCGGCGATCCACCGCCGCCGCGTCCTCGGCCTCGTCCTCGGGAAAGGTGGCCAGGACATCATCGATCATCTGCCGCACGCCGCGGCCGTGGGTCGCTGCAATGCCATGCAGGTGCTCAACACCGAGGGCGTAGAAGTCGCCGAGGACGACATCTTCATTCAGGCCATCAATTTTATTGACCACCACGTGAAAGGCCTTGTTGCGCTGTCGCAGGTGGCGGGCCAGGGCCTGATCCGCGGGGTTCAGACCGTCGCGGGCACTGACCAGAAACAGCACGGCATCAGCCTCCTCGATAGCGAGCAGTGACTGCCCGGCCATCTGCGCCTCAATGCCCATTTCGTCGCCGCTGATACCACCGGTATCAATCACGATGAAGGGCCGCGAGCCAATACGTGCTTCCCCGTATTTGCGATCCCGGGTGAGGCCCGCAAGGTCGGCGACCAGCGCATCGCGGCTGCGAGTCAGCTGGTTGAACAGCGTCGACTTACCCACATTGGGGCGGCCGACCAGGGCAATTACCGGGATCATGGTGGCTACCTGGAGGTGGTGCTGAGTTCGTAAGCCTGCAGCTTGCCACTGTTGCCGAACACATAGAGCACGTTGCCATCGCTCAGCATGTCGGCGCGAACGCCATCGCTGTCGGGCCGGAAGCGGCCCACAATACTGCCATCCACCTGCGACAGCAGATGAACATACCCTTCAAAATCCGCGACCGCCAGGTAACTGCTCACCGGTGTCGGACGACCCAGCCCTCGCCAGCCCAGGGCATCCTGAGTCCAGCGCTGCCCCTGACCGGTGCGCAGGAAGGCGATGACGGTGCCGTCTTCGTCCGAGACGTAGACGTTGCCGAAGCCCTGCGACACGCCGGAGACCGACGACACGGGCCGCTCCCAGAGCTTGCGCCCGCTGTTGGTGTCGATGGAGACGACGAAACCCTGGTAACTTGCCGCAAACAGTTCATTGCCCAGCATGGCCATCGTGCCGTCGACATCGACGATACGCTCGATTTCGGAGCGACCCTGGGGAATCGCCACGCGAGCCTCCCACTCCACCGCACCGGTCGCCGCATCAAAGCCCACCACGCGGCCGTTGGAAAAGCCCGCGATGAGCCGGTTACCCTGCAGGATTGGCGTGCTGGTACCGCGAATGGTCAGCACCGGCATATTGCTGTCATAGGTCCAGAGCCGCTCACCACTGGCGAAATCCAGGCCGTGCAGCTTGCCGTCATAGGTTTGCGCGACGACCACCTTGCCGTTGCCCTGGGGGGGAGCCAACACCTCGCCGGTAACAGGGGCGCGCCAGAGAATCTCACCACTGCCGGCATCCAGCCGCATGACGAACCCGTCGCTGGCACCGAGGAACAGGCTGTCGCCGTACAGGCCCACGCCGCCGGAGATCGGCAGCTCGAGGTCTACGTCCCAGATACGACGGCCACTGGTGACCTCCAACGCCTTGACCTCGCCGTCCGCCGAGGCCGCGTAAATGCGTCCGTCACCCACCACCGGTTCTATGCGGTACAGGCCTTCACCCTGGCCATCACCGACACCGGTGGACCAGAGGCGCCTGGCTTTTACGGTCTGCTCAATTTTTTCCAGCTCCACTGGCTGGCGCGGATCCTCATCGTCATCAATTTCGAACCAGCCCTTGAGCGTGCTGCAACCTCCGAGGGCCAGCACGCAGAGCAGCAGGACGCTACAGCGGGTTACGGCAGCCCTCATGCCTCATCCCCCGCACTGGCGGCGGTCAGGCTTTGCAGCTTTGCTGCCAGCGTCTCCAGGTTGAGTTGTGCGGGGTAGCCCTGCACCAGCACCTGGGCCTCGCGGTAGGCTGCCAAAGCCTCCTCCGGACGCCCTGCAGCAGCCAATACATCGCCTCGCGCCATCGCTGCGGCGGCCTGATACTTGCCGGTAGATTCTGGAGTGAGCAGTGCCAGCGCCTGCTCGACGTTACCCCCTGCCGCAAGCACACGCGCCAGGCGCAGCTGCGCGACCGCGGCCGTCTCGCTGCCGCTGTCCGCCTTGCCCAACACCCAGCGTAAATCCGCTTCAGCGGCTTCCAGATCACCCGAGAGCACCGCGACGCGGGCCTGGTGCAGCGCCGCGAACTGGGCATAGGTGGTACCGGCGTAGTCGTTGCGTAGCTGGGCCGCGAGACGCTCCACCGGAGCGGTGGTCACCATGCCCTCCTGCGCCATGGCCGCGGCTTCCAGCATTTGCTGGTAGAGGTCCGAGGCACTGTCCATGCGCTGAGCGTCATACCGCTGCCAGCCCTGCCAGCCGAAGGTAGCCGCCAGCACCAGCACAATGGTCACCAGGGTAGAACGCCCGTTTTCATCCCACCAGCGGCGCAGCGCTTCTACCTGTTCTTCTTCCGTACGATACGATTCCACGATCTAGTTCCCTTGGGTTGTGGTGTCAGGGGTTCGCCTGCGTTGCAGGAACGCGGCAACCTCGGCCAGTGGCAGCGTTACCTGCTCTTCGCCCTGTTCGCGCAGCGGTTTGACAGTGACACTCGCGCTGGCCACTTCATCGTCACCCCAGATCAGCGCCCAGCGAGCGCCGCTCTTGTCTGCTTTTTTCATCTGGCTGCGGAAACTGCCGCCGCCAGCGTGTTGCACGATGCGCAGGCCCGGCAGTGCGCCGCGCAGGCTTTCCAGTGCCGCGAAGGCGGCGCATTCCGCGCTGCCACCGGAATTGACCACATACACATCGGCGGGGGCCGCGGGCAACGGTGCCGCCTGCAGCGCCTCGAGCATGAGCACGAGGCGCTCCTTGCCCATGGCAAACCCGATGCCAGGTACCGGCTTGCCGCCCAGCTGCTGCACCAGACCATCGTAGCGCCCGCCGGCACACACGGTGCCCTGCGCGCCCAGGCGGTCCGTCACCCATTCGAACACTGTCTTGTTGTAGTAGTCCAGCCCGCGCACCAATGCCGTGTTGATGACATAGGGAACGGAGGCCGCGTCCAGCAGTTCACACACGCGGGCGAAATCTGCCCTGGACTCCTCATCCAGGTAATCCGAGAGCAGCGGCGCCTGCTGCAACACAGCGCGGGTCCCAGGGTCCTTGCTGTCCAGAATACGCAGTGGATTGGTGTGCAGCCGGCGCTGGCTGTCCTCGTCCAGGGCATCCAGGTGCCCGGACAGGTAGCTCACCAGCGCGGCGCGATACGCCTGCCGGTCACTGCCGCTGCCGATGGAGTTCAGCTGCAACGCCACATCCCCGTCGATACCCAGTTCCCGCCACAGCCGCGCGGTCATCAGTATCAGCTCCGCGTCGATCTCCGGCGTGGCGACACCGAACACTTCGACACCGATCTGGTGAAACTGGCGCTGGCGCCCCTTCTGGGGGCGCTCGTAGCGAAACATGGGCCCGCTGTACCAGAGCCGCTGCACCGTGCCCAGCAGACTGTGCTGGATGGCGGCGCGCACACACCCTGCGGTACCTTCAGGTCGCAGTGTCAGGCTCTCGCCGTTGCGGTCGTCAAAGCTGTACATTTCTTTTTCGACGATGTCGGTTACTTCGCCGATGGAGCGCCGGAAGAGCGCGGTCTGCTCGACGATGGGCAAGCGGATTTCGCCATAGCCATAGCTCGCCAGCACGTCGGCCACGGTACGCTCCAGGTACTGCCAGCGGTCACTTTCATCCGGGAGAATGTCGTTCATCCCCCGGATGGCTCGAATCGTTGTCACCTCTACTCCTGCTCTTTCACTGTTTGGACCGCGCGATCAGCTGCGCGTCCGCGGCAGCGCGCTGCGCCTCCAGCGCGGCCGCGCGCTGGCGGATCACCTGTTCAAGGTGATCCACAAAGTCCTGGTTGCTCACTTTGTGGTCGGGCTTACCGTCGATGTAGATCAGATTGTTGGGACTGGCCCCGGTCAGGCCGACATCCGCTTCGCGCGCCTCACCCGGACCGTTGACGATGCAGCCGATCACGGCGACGTCCATGGGGGTACGGATATCCTCGAGGCGCTGCTCCAACGTGTTCATGGTGGCAATGACGTCAAAGTTCTGTCTCGAGCAGCTGGGACAGGCGATGAAGTTGATGCCATTCGCGCGCAACTTGAGGCTCTTCAGAATCTCGAAGCCGACCTTGACCTCCTCCACCGGGTCGGCGGCCAGGGAAACGCGAATGGTGTCGCCGATGCCGTCCATCAGCAGCATGCCCAGGCCCACGGCCGACTTCACCGTACCGCCGCGCAAGCCGCCGGCTTCGGTAATGCCCAGATGCAGGGGCTGATCAATCTGTTTTGCCAGCAGGCGGTAGGCGGCGACGGCCATGAACACCTCTGACGCCTTGACGCTCACCTTGAAGTCCGGGTAGTTGAAGCGGTCGAGTATATCGACATGGTGCAGGGCGGACTCCACCAGCGCTTCCGCTGTAGGCTCACCGTATTTGCGTTGCAACTCCTTGCCCAGCGAGCCGGCATTCACCCCGATACGAATCGGTATGCCCTTGTCACGTGCACAGTCAATCACCGCACGTACCTTCTTGTCACTGCCAATATTGCCCGGGTTGATGCGCAGGCAGTCAACGCCATATTCCGCGACTTTCAGGGCAATCTTGTGATCAAAATGGATATCCGCCACCAGCGGGATATCGACCCGGGCACGAATCGCCCGGAAGGCTTCGGCGGCCTCCATGCTGGGCACCGAGATGCGCACAATGTCGGCACCGGCGTCCTGGATCGCCTTGACCTGTGCCACAGTGGCCTCGACGTCACAGGTCTCGGTATTGGTCATACTCTGCACGCTGATCGGCGCATCGCCGCCGACCGGTACCGAGCCGACCATGATCTGACGGCTGACGCGCCGTGTGATGGGAGAGGGTTTATGCATCACTCATCCTCCAGACAGGCGGTGGGAAGCGGCCTCGCCAACCTGCACCCACCACAACCCCAGAACCAGCAGCGCCAACACAGCCAGCCCGAGCACAATGCCCAGCCCTGTGCGCTGCAGCGGCCGCAAGCGGCGCGGCGCAGTATCGGCAGACTTTGCCATCGCCTGGGGCCGTCGCTGGTCGAACCCTGCCAGCACCTCAACCTCGTTCAGGCCCAGCAAGCGCGCATAGGCGCTGATATATCCGCGGGCGAACGCCGGCCGGCGCAAACGGTCATAGGCATCGCGCTCCAGCAGGCCGACGACCTCGGGCAGCCAGTGCAACCTCGCGGCCACCTCGGCGGACGACCAGCCGCGCGCCTGCCGCGCCGCCTGCAACAGCGCACCGGGCGCAACCGTCACCGGTGCCGGCTCAAGGATTTCCTTACTGCCCACTGTTCAGTGTCCGCTGGTATTCCTGGTACTCGGACGACTTCGGGTACAGGCTGCTCAGCGCAAGGGCATAACTGCTCTCCCCGTCCTTGTCACCCGTGGCCCGCGCAAGCCGCACCCCCAGCCACAGGCCGCGGGGGCTCTGGGGCCGCACTGCCGTGCGATAGGTACCGTAGTAACGTTCCGCCGCGCGATAGTCGCCATCCTCGTACTTGAGGATCGCCAGCTCGAGCAGCGCGATGGTGTTGACGCGATCCATGGACAGCGCGCGACTGAAGGACTCTTCCGCCTCTGCTCGCTTGTCCAGCTGCAGCTGACACAGGCCAAGGTTTACAAAGGCCAGCGGCCGGGCGCTGTACAGGGTGTCCTTGACGACGTAATTGAGCTGCTTCTCCGCGTCGGCGTAGCGCTGTTCGGAAAACAGGAAGGCGGCATAGTTGTTGCGCGCGCGCGAGAAATCACGCTGCAGGCGAATCGCCTTCTCAAAACTCTCCTCCGCCAGCTCTTTCTCGCCCGTGCTCTGGTAAACCAGCGCAAAGGCCTCGTGCACCTCGGCATTGCGGTCGTCAATCTTGACGGCCTGGGACAGGTTGCGCTTGGCATTTTCCCAGTCGCCTTCGCCGATGTACTGGCGCGCCAGTGAGACACGGCGCTCAAGCGCGTCCTCGGGCGACGGTGGGTTGGTATATACGCTGTCGGTTGTGGTGACGCAGCCCGCCAGAACCACGGCGGCCAGCACGGCGACCCATGCGCCGTTGAAACGCAATGCACCGCAAAACCGTTTTGTTTCCGTCGTCATCGTGCCTGAACCTCCGCGGCCTGCCCGGCCGCCCGGTAGCGCTCGCTGCGCCGGGTGCGATCCACAACCTGCCCGACCAACTGGCCGCAGGCCGCTGCAATATCATCACCGCGGGTAGTGCGCACCGTGACAATGAAACCCGCGTCCACCAGCACCTGCCAGAAACGTGACACCGCGTTGCCGCTGGGTCGCTGGTAATCCGACTGGGGAAAGCTGTTGAACGGAATCAGGTTGATCTTGCAGGGGAAATCCCGCAACAACACGGCCAGATCGCGGGCCTGGTCGACGTGATCGTTCACCCCTGCGATCAGGGTGTACTCAACCGTCACCACACGCTTGCTGTCCGCCTGCGCATCGATGTAGGCACGGGCGCTGCGCAACAGCTCGGCAATCGGGTACTTGCGATTGATCGGCACCAGCTGGTTGCGCAGTGCATCGTCTGGTGCATGCAGTGAAATGGCCAGTGACGCCTCGCTGACCCGCGCCAGACGATCCAGCGCCGGCACGACGCCGGAGGTGCTCAGCGTCACCCGGCGCTTGGAAATCCCGTAGCCGAGATCCGACATCATCAGGTCCATCGCCGCGACGACATTGTCGAAGTTGAGCAGGGGTTCGCCCATGCCCATCATCACGACGTTGGTGACCACGCGCCGGTTCCCGGCCTGGAAGGCATCATAGGACTTGATGGCCAACCACACCTGACCGATGATCTCGGCCGCCGTAAGGTCGCGCTCGAAACCCTGCTTGCCGGTGGAGCAGAAACTGCAGTCAAGGCTGCAGCCCACCTGCGATGACACACAGAGGGTCGCCCGCCCCGCCTCGGGGATCAATACCGCTTCCACCAGGCCGCCGCCACTCACCCGGATCGCCCACTTGCGGGTGCCATCCGCAGAATCGTGCTGGCTGACGATCTCCGGTGGGCGCACCTCGGCAACGCGCTGCAGCTTCTCGCGCAGCGCCTTGCCCAGGTTGGACATCGCACCGATATCGGTCACACCCGCGTGATGCATCCACTTCATCACCTGCTGCGCACGAAACTTCTTTTCCCCGAGATCGAGGAAAAACTGCTCCAGCTGCGGCTGCGTCATGCCCAGCAGGTTGACCCTGGCGGACACTTCGGAGGAGGCAATGACGGTCGCGTTCATGGGGATCTACCCTATCTCGCCTCAGCCGCGATCGCAGAGGTCGCTGGCGGCGAAGAAATAGGCGATCTCACGCTCGGCCGATGCCGGCGAGTCGGACCCGTGCACCGCGTTGGCATCGATTGACTCAGCGAAATCCGCCCGGATGGTGCCCGGATCGGCGTCCTTCGGGTTGGTGGCACCCATCAACTCGCGGTTGCGGGCGATGGCATTCTCACCCTCGAGCACCTGCACCATCACGGGACCAGAGGTCATGAACTCGATCAGCGCCGGGAAGAAAGGACGCTCGCGGTGCTCGGCATAGAAGCCCCCGGCAACGTCTTCACTCAGGCGCAGCATTCTGGCCGCGACCACCCGCAGGCCTGCGGATTCGAACCGTGAATAGATCTGCCCAATTACATTCTTTGCCACCGCATCGGGCTTCACAATAGACAAGGTACGCTCAACAGCCATCTGACTTTCTCCAAAGATTCCAGAAAATAATTCGGGGCCGCGTGCCCCAAGGTTAAAACCGCGCAATTATACGGGCTTTACGCCCGGGTTTCACGCGCTAAACGCGCTGGCGCAGGCCACCGATAACGTCCCGCAGGTGAGTGATGGCGCGGTCGACGTCATCCTCGCTGGTAAAGCGGCCACAACACAGCCGCAAGGTGCTGTGGGCCAGTGCCTCGGGCACACCGATGGCCCGCAGCACGTAGGACGGCTCGACACTCTCGGAGTTGCAGGCCGAGCCACTGGATAAGGCGAGCTGGCGCAGTCCCATCAGGAGGGTTTCACCCTCAACCCCCTCGATGCTGACATTCAGGGCACCGGGTAGACGCTGGTCGGGATGCCCGTTGAGCTGCACGCCACCGATAGCCGACAGGCCGCGCCACAGACGCTCGCGCAGGGTCAGCAGGCGCGCGCTCTCCACCGTCAGCTCCTCGCGCGCCAGCCGGGCTGCTTCGCCCATGCCGACAATCTGGTGGGTGGCCAGGGTACCCGAGCGCATGCCCCGTTCGTGCCCACCCCCGTGTATCTGGGCCTGTATCTGCACGCGTGGCTGACGCCTGACATAGAGCGCCCCAACCCCTTTCGGGCCATAGAACTTGTGTGCCGAGATGGACAGCAGGTCGACCGGCAGCTGCGCCAGGTCCACTGGAATCTTGCCCACGCTCTGCGCCGCATCCACATGAAACAGGGCACCGCAGGCGCGAACACGCGCCCCGATCGCGGCAATATCATTGACCGTGCCCAGCTCATTGTTGGCGTGCATGATGCTGACCATGAAGGTGTCGGGGCGCAGCGCAGCGGCGACGCTGTCGGGGCTGGTGAGGCCGTCGGCGCCGGGCGTCAGCCAGGTGACGTCCCAGCCCTGCTGCTCCAGCCAGGCACAGGTATCGATCACCGCCTTGTGTTCGATGCGCGAGGTCACCAGGTGACGCCGCCCGGTGGCGAGTGCGGCCGCGCCCTTGATGGCCAGGTTGTCTGACTCGGTGGCGCCCGAGGTCCACACCATCTCCCTGGGGTCGGCGTTGAGCAGGTCCGCAAGCTCGCGGCGCGCCTCCTCCACCGCCTGCTCGGCACGCCAGCCATAGACGTGCGATCGCGACGCCGGGTTGCCGAAATTGCCGTCCAGCGTCAGACAGCCGGCCATCGCTTCAGCGACCCGGGGGTCTACCGGCGTCGAGGCCAGATAATCGAAATAGATGGGTGCTTGCATGCTTACCTACCGGCAGACGCCGACATCACAGCTCCCGCAGTGCGACCAGGCTCTCCGGATTGATGCGCGCACGGGCATCCTGACGCGAGGAGATATGGCGCACCTCCCGGCGCTCCACCAGCGTCGCGAGGCTGATCTGGCTGAGGAAACCGTGGATCTGGTCGCTGAGGTCCTGCCAGAGGTGGTGCGTCAAGCATACCTCGCCCTTCTGGCAGTCCGCCTTGCCGCCACACCCTGTAGCGTCCACCGCCTCGTCCACGGCATCGATGATCTGGGCCACGTAGATCGCGTCACTGTCACGCCCCAGGCGATAGCCGCCACCGGGGCCGCGCACGCTGCTCACGAGCTCGCGCCGGCGCAGCCGCGCGAACAGTTGTTCCAGGTAAGACAGCGAAATCGCCTGGCGACCGGAGATCTCCGCGAGGCTCACCGGCCCGTGTTGCCCGTGCAGGGCCAGATCCAGCATCGCTGTCACTGCATAGCGTCCCTTGGTTGTCAGCCGCATGACCATACCCGTTGGCGTAAAGCCCGAGTATGCAATAGCCGACCAAATTGATCAACTTTTCCGCAGGGAGGGATTTTCGGGCTCGGGTAGGAATTTCTGCGTCTCGGTGAGGATGCCGCGGAGGATATTCAGTTCCATCTCGTCCAGTCGCACCCGTCCGTACAGCCGCCGTAGGCGCACCATCAACTGCCGCGGTGCCGCGGGGTCGAGAAAGCCGATGCCCACCAGTGTTTCCTCGAGGTGCTCATAAAAGCGCTCCATATTCTCCGCCGTGCTGAAGGGCGCGTCCCACTGGTCGTCAGCGGCCGCTGGCAGGCTGCCAGCGAGATGCAGCATGCGCAGCTCATAGCAGACAATCTGCACCGCCATCGCGAGGTTCAGCGAACTGTAGGCGGGATCCGATGGGATATGCAGGTGCAGGTTGCAGCGCTGGAGCTCTTCATTGGTCAGGCCACGGTCCTCGCGGCCAAACAGCAGCGCGACCTGTTCATCGCCGGCACGGGCGGCCACTTCCTCGGCGCAGCGCCGCGGGTCCAGCAGGGGCCAGGGGATGCGCCGTTCTCGCGCGCTGGTACCCACCACAAACTGGCAATCGGCGATGGCCTCATCCAGTGTCTCGCAGACCACGGCCGCTTCCAGCACATCCAGCGCACCGGCTGCACGCCATGTGGCCTGCTCATCGGGATACTGGCGCGGCTCCACCAGCACCAGCCTGGAGAGCCCCATGTTCTTCATAGCCCGGGCGACACCGCCGATATTGCCCGGATGCGAGGTATTCACCAGCACGATACGAATATTGTCGAGATTCATGGCCCTGTCATGCGCACGCGCGCTGCCTGCAAAAGGGCGGAAGTGTAGCAGATTGCCGGTAGGATCAGGCCCTGATGTGCTGTTATAATCGCGCGCCCCAAAACTCGCCCACCCAGGACACCGCTATGGAACCGATGGTCACAATCGCGCTGCGCGCCGCGCGCAAAGCCGGCGAACAGATCGTCCGTGCCTCCGATGAGCTCGAGCGGATCGACGTGCAGGAGAAGAACGTCAACGACTTCGTCTCAGACGTCGACCGCAACGCCGAGCGCGAAATCATCTATCACCTGCGCAAAGCGTACCCGGACCACGCCATTCTGGGGGAAGAAAGCGGCTTGAGCGGCGATGAAAATGCCGAGTATCGCTGGGTCATCGACCCGCTGGACGGCACGACCAATTTCCTCCGCGGCATACCCCACTACGCGGTCTCCATTGCCTGTCTGTACCGCGGCAAACTGGAACACGCCGTGGTGCTCGACCCGGTGCGTCGCGAGGAGTTCACCGCGTCACGCGGTCGTGGCGCCCAGCTCAATGGGCGCCGTATCCGCGTCAGCAAACGCACGTCACTGGATGGTGCATTGCTGGGCACCGGCATCCCTTTCAAGGATCACTGTGACGCGCAGCTCGACGCCTACAGCAAGACGCTGGCAACCCTCGCGGGCCAGTGTGCCGGCATCCGGCGCGCGGGCGCAGCGTCGCTGGATCTGGCCTATGTCGCCGCAGGCCGTCTGGATGCGTTCTGGGAGATCGGGCTGGCGCCCTGGGACATGGCGGCGGGCGCCCTGCTGGTACGTGAAGCCGGCGGCCTGGTGGCCGACATCAACGCCTCGGATAACTACCTGGAATCGGGGAGTATCGTGTGCGGCAACCCAAAGTGCTTCAAGGCCGTGCTACAGGCCACGAAGCCCCTGCTGGGCAAATAAGGAACGCGACGCCCGGGCCTGTTTTCGGTCAGGGCACCAGTTCGTCCTGCTCCGCGCCTTCCTTCACCGGCAACATCAGGTCTTCCTTGCTGACGCCCATCAGTACCAGCACCGTGGCCGCAACGTAGATTGAGGAATAGGTGCCGATCACCACGCCCATCAACAGGGCGATGGCGAAGCCCTTGATCATCTCACCGCCCAGCAACGCCAGGCAGACCAGCACCAGCAACGTGGTCAAGGAGGTAACCAGGGTGCGGCCCAGCGTTTCAGACAGGGATATGTTGATGACTTCCAGCGGGTCGGACTTGCGCAGTTTACGGAAGTTCTCCCGAATGCGGTCGGACACCACGATGGTGTCGTTCAGCGAGTAGCCGATCACCGCCAGCAACGCCGCCAGCACCGTGAGGTCAAACTCCAGGCCGATGATGGAGAAAAACCCGAGTGTGATAATGACGTCGTGCACCAGCGCTGCAACAGCACCCACGGCAAACTTGAACTGGAAGCGAAAGCCGATGTAGAGCATCACCATACCCAGCGCCATGAGCATGGCCAGCCCGCCCTGCTCGCGCAGTTCATCGCCCACCTGGGGACCGACGAACTCGATGCGCCGCAGTTCCACCGTGCCCTCAAAGGAGTCCTCCAGCAGACGCACCAGGGCGGTGCCCTCGGTGTCGGCATGCCCCTGGGGAAGGCGGATCAGCACATCACGGTCAGTGCCGAAGCTGACCACGATGGCCCCGGCGTAGCCACCGGCATCCAGCGTCGACCGGATCGCCTTCAGATCCGCGGATTCACTGTAGTGCACCTCCACCAGGGTACCGCCGGTGAAGTCCAGGCCCCAGCTCAACTGCCGCGTCGACAGGCTGACTATGGCGGCGACCAGCAGTACGGCAGACAGCGCGATCGCCAGTTTCCGCTGGCCCATGAAGTTGATGACTTTCATACTCACACTCCCCCGATGGACAGGGTTCTCACCTTGCGACCACCGTAGTACAGGTTCACCAGCGCCCGCGTACCGACAATGGCCGTAAACATCGATGTGATGATACCCACCGACAGCGTGACCGCGAAGCCTTTCACCGGCCCGGTACCCACGGCGTAGAGAATCACCGCGACAATCAGGGTGGTGATGTTGGCGTCGAGAATGGTCGACAGCGCGGCGTCGTAGCCCGAATGGATTGCCATCTGGGGACTTCGCCCATCGCGCAATTCCTCACGAATGCGGGAGAAAATCAACACGTTGGCGTCCACCGCCATACCGACAGTGAGCACGATGCCCGCAATACCCGGCAGTGTCAGCGTCGCGCCAATCAGCGACATGAAGGCGATCAGCAACACCAGGTTTGCCGCCAGCGCCACGACCGCAATCACGCCGAAGACGCGGTAATAGAGGATCATGAACAGCACGACCAGCGCGAGACCGAACTGCACGGACTTCACCCCGAGGCGAATATTCTCTGCCCCCAGTGACGGCCCGACGGTGCGCTCTTCCACAAAGGAAATGGGCGCCGCCAGTGCCCCGGCGCGCAGCATCAGCGCCAGCTCAGAGGCCTCCAGCGGACTGTCCAGACCGGTGATCTGGAACTGGGCACCCAGTGCCGACTGGATGACCGGCGCGGTCAACAGTTTGCGTTCGTCGTAGGGAATCTGGATCGCTTTCTCGCTGCCGTCCTCCTGCAGCTCGTAGCGGGTACGGAATTTGCGCTCGATGAACAGGACGCCCATGCGCCGCTTGACGTTATTGCGCGTCGCCCGCGACATGAGGGTGCCGCCCTCCCCGTCCAGGCTTATCTGTACGTTGGGGCGGCCGTTCTCGTCGAAACTGGCCTGGGCGTTCGCCACGCGCTCACCGGTAATGATGATGTCGCGCTCCAGCCACTCAAAGGAGCCGGCGCGGTCTTCGCTGCGGTACTCGAAGCGCTGCTTTTCCGACTCCGGCGCATCCAGGTTCGCCACCAGGCGGAATTCGAGGTTCGCCACCGTGCCCAGAATCCGCTTCGCTTCGGCGGTGTCCTGGATACCGGGCAGCTCCACCACGATACGGCTCTGGCCCTGGCGCTGCACCAGCGGCTCCGACACACCCAGCTCGTTGACCCGGTTACGCAGCGTTGTCAGGTTCTGTGACACCGCATAATTGGCGATTTCCGTGCGCATCTGCTCGGTCATGGAGGCAGTAATGGTCCAGTTGTCACCGTCTCCACCGCGCTCCAGCGTCAGCTCCGGGTGGTTGTCGGCAATCAGCGAGCGGGCCGCTTCGCGGTCCGCCTCGCTGCGCAGGCGCGCCGTGACCGATAGATCCCCCTCGCGGCCGACGATGCCCCGAATCCGCTCATCACGCAGGGCGCGACGAATGGCCGTCTCGTAAAACTCCTGACGGCGCTCCATGGCAGCATCGACATCCACCTCCAACTTGAAATGCACGCCGCCGCTCAGGTCCAGGCCCAGCTTCATGGGCTGCCCACCCAGGTCACTGAGCCACGCGGGGGTAGTGGGCGCCAGGTTCAGGGCGACAATAAAGCCATCTCCCAGGGCGCGTTGCACTCTGGCCTGCGCAACAAGTTGCTGCTCCGCGTCGCGCAGCCGCACCAGTGCATTGCGACCACCAGGGTCGATCACCTCACCAAAGTGCTCAATGCCGGCCTCCTCCAGCGCACTGGTGGCGCGGCTGAGGGTGCGCTCGTCAATAATCTGGGCGCTGCTTTCACCGGTGATCTGCAGCGCGGGGTCAGGGGCGTACAGGTTGGGGGCGGCGTAAAACAAACCCGTCGCCAACACCGCGAGCACCAACAGGTATTTCCACAATGGATACTTATTCAACATAATCAGGCTCTAACAGGCTACCGGGCCTCGGCGGCGGCGCCGCAGAGGGCACGTCGCCGGGAATGGAAAGTCGGTCATTATAAGGAATCAAGGGGGGGTCACAAGGGGCGACGTCAGCCGACCCAGTGACGGGCATTGCGGAACAGCCGCAACCAGGGCGCATCCTCACCCCAGTCAGCCGGCGCCCAGGAATGCTGCACAGTGCGGTACACCCGCTCCGGGTGCGGCATCATGATGGTCGCGCGCCCGTCCAGGCTCGACAGACCCGCGATGCCCAGCGGGGATCCGTTGGGGTTGGCGGGGTAGCGTTGTGCCACCGAGAGGTCATTCTCCAGGTAGCGCAGGGCAATCGTGCCCTCCGCCTCACACTGTGCAGCGCCCTCCGCCTGCCCGAACTGCGCACGCCCCTCACCGTGCGCAACCGCAATCGGCAAGTGCGAACCCGCCATGCCTGCGAGCAGTACCGACGGGCTCTCTTCTACACGCACCAACGCCAGGCGCGCCTCAAACTGTTCCGACCGGTTGCGTACGAAGCGCGGCCAATGCGCCGCACCCGGAATCAACTCGGCCAGCGTTGACACCATCTGGCAGCCATTGCAGACACCGAGGGTGAAGCTGTCCTCGCGGGCGAAAAAGTTCGCGAACTGGTCGCGCAGGGCGGTGTTGAACAGAATGCTTTTGGCCCACCCGGCACCCGCACCGAGCACGTCACCGTAGGAGAAACCCCCACAGGCCGCGAGACCCTTGAACCCGGCGAGTTCGCGGGCACCGCTGAGCAGATCGCTCATGTGCACATCCACGGGCGTAAAGCCCGCGCGGTGAAAGGCGGCGGCCATTTCGACATGCCCGTTAACGCCCTGTTCACGCAGGATTGCCACCCGCGGTCGCACACCGCGGTTGATATAGGGCGCCACAATGTCCTCGGCGGGGTCGAAGGTGGCATGAGCCGACAGGCCGGGATCCGGCAGAGTGACGCGCTGGTACTCTTCCTCAGCGCACTCCGGGTTGTCGCGCAGACGGGCGAGTTCAAAGCTGGTGCGCGCCCACAGCGCCTGCAAACGGCTGCGCTGGTCGTCCAGCACAACATCGCCAGCGGAGCGAATCACCACCCGCTCACCGGGCACTGCGCGGCCCAGCGGACACAGGCAATCCGCAAGGCCCAGCGCCGCTGCGCGCTCGCGCAGGGCAGGTGCATCAGCGGCGGCAACCTGCAACACCGCACCCACTTCCTCGGCGAACAATTGTTGCAGCGGGCTGCCGGCGAGGAATGCGAGATCGATTTCCAGGCCGCAACGGCCGGCAAAGGCCATTTCCAGCAGCGTGGTGAGCAGGCCACCATCCGAGCGGTCGTGATAGGCCAGCAGCCTGCCGCTTTGCAGGAACGCCTGCACCAGCGTAAAGAACGACGCCAGATCCGCCGGCCGGTCGAGGTCCGGGACGTTGTGCCCCACCTGCCCATACACCTGTGCCAGCGCCGAACCGCCCAGGCGACCGGCGCCGCGGCCCAGGTCCAGCAGCCAGAGCTCCGCGTCGGCAGCGGTCGACAGCACGGGGGTGACCGCCAGGCGCACATCGCTCACCGGTGCGAACGCGGACACCACCAGGGATACCGGCGCGGTGACGGCGCGCTGCTCGCCCTCCGCCTGCCAGGTGGTGCGCATGGACATGGAATCCTTGCCGACCGGAATGGTAATCCCAAGTGCCGGGCACAACTCCATTCCCACCGCGCGCACCGTGTCAAACAGCACTTCGTCTTCGCGGCCGTGACCCGCCGCGCACATCCAGTTGGCGGACAGGCGAATATCCGCCAGCGCGGCCACCGGAGCGGCACAGAGGTTGGTGACCGCTTCCGCAATGGCCATGCGCCCGGAGGCCGGGCCATCCACCAGTGCCAGCGGGCTGCGTTCACCCATGGCCATGGCTTCACCGGCCACGCTGTCATAGGACACGGTGGTCACCGCGCAGTCCGCCACCGGCACCTGCCAGGGGCCGACCATCTGGTCGCGCGCGACCATGCCGGTCACGGTGCGGTCACCGATGGTAATCAGAAACTGTTTGCTGGCCACCGCCGGCAGCTGCAGCACGCGTTCCACAGCTTCCAGCAGGGGCATCTCCAGGGTCAGCGCGGGCAGCGACAGCGGCTGACGGGTCACGTCACGCTGCATTTTTGGCGGTTTGCCAAACAGGACAGACATGGGCAGATCCACCGGCGCATTGCCGAAGTGACTGTCCTCAAGGGTCAGGTGCTGCTCCGCCGTCGCCTCGCCGACCACCGCAAAGGGGCAGCGCTCTCGCCGGCAGATCGCCTCGAAGCGCTGCAGGTGCTCGGGTTCTACGGCGAGCACATAGCGCTCCTGGGATTCGTTGCACCAGATTTCCAGCGGCGCCATACCGGGTTCGTCATTGGGCACGTTGCGCAGGGCAAAACGTCCCCCGCGCCCGCCATCCTTGACCAGTTCGGGCAGCGCGTTGGACAGGCCGCCGGCGCCGACATCGTGGATAAAGGCGATCGGGTTGTCGCTGCCCAACTGCCAGCAGCGGTCAATCACCTCCTGACAGCGTCGCTCCATCTCGGGATTCTGGCGCTGCACCGAGGCGAAATCGAGGTCTTCGGCGCTGGCGCCGCTGGCCATGGAGGAGGCCGCGCCGCCACCCAGGCCGATGAGCATTGCCGGGCCGCCCAACACGATGAGGTGCGCGCCCGACGCGAAAGCGCCCTTCTCGACATGCTCCTCGCGAATGTTGCCGTAACCGCCGGCGATCATGATCGGTTTGTGATAACCCCGACGTTCCATGCCGGACACGCCGGGAACATCGAGCTCAAAGCTGCGGAAATAGCCGCAGAGATTGGGTCGGCCGAACTCATTGTTGAACGCCGCGCCACCGATCGGCCCCTCCAGCATGATGTCCAGGGCCGAGACGATGCGCGCCGGCTTGCCGTAGTCCGATTCCCAGGGCTGCGGGTAGCCAGGAATCTGCAGGTTGGACACGGAAAAGCCGGTGAGGCCCACCTTGGGCTTGGAGCCCCGCCCCACCGCGCCCTCGTCGCGGATCTCACCGCCGGCACCGGTGCCAGCGCCGGGAAACGGCGCAATGGCCGTGGGGTGGTTGTGCGTTTCTACCTTCATCAACAGGTGAATCGGCTCCTGGGAGAAGCCGTACTCTGCCGTTTGCGGATCCGGGTAGAAGCGGCCCGCGCGGTGTCCGGTCACCACGGCCGCGTTATCGGAATACGCCGACAGCACACCTTCACCGCCGCAGGCATAGGTGTTGCGAATCATACCGAACAGGGAGCGCTCCTGATCCACACCGTCGATGGTCCAGCTGGCGTTGAATATCTTGTGACGACAGTGCTCCGAGTTGGCCTGCGCGAACATCATGAGCTCGACATCACTGGGGTTGCGACCCAGCCCGGTAAACGCCTGCACCAGATAATCGATTTCGTCATCCGCGAGGGCGAGGCCGAGGCTGGCATCCGCTGCCTCCAGCGCGGCCCGGCCGCCCTGCAGGATATCAATCGTCGCAAGCGCAGCGGGCGGCTGCTCGCGAAACAGCGCGCTGGCCGCTTCCAGGGTGGACAGTACGCTTTCGGTCATGCGATCGTGCAGGAGAGAGGCCACGGCACGGCGGGCCTCCGCCGCGAGCGACGCTGGGAGCGCAAGATACCAGGCCACACCCCGCTCCACCCGACGTACCTCGGCAAAGCCGCAGTTGTGGACGATGTCGGTCGCCTTGCTGGACCACGGCGAGATAGTGCCCGGACGGGGCACCACCAGCAGCAAAGTCCCCTGAGCCGGATCCGCAGCCCCGGGGCCATCGCCGAGTAACTGGCCAAGCTGCGCCTGGCGCGCGGCGGTGAGTTCACCCGCGGTCTGCACGAAGTGCACAAACTCGCAGTGCTCAAGGTGGATGGCGGGGTCGATGGCGGCGAGTTTCTGGGTCAGCTTGTCCCGGCGAAAGGGAGACAGGGCCGATGTTCCACGCAATATCAGCATGCTGGGGCGGGCTCCAGGAGCGGCTTTCTGAAAGCCCGCCATTGTACGGGATAGAGTTGCAGGGCGTCACCGCCAATCGGCGGGCAAATTCACTCCCTGCGCAGGCGACAGACCGCCCTAGACAAAGAAGTCTGTGCTCTCGGCGCCCAACAGCACGGCGCCGAGGTTCCTGCCAAATGCAGTGGGGTTGTTTGCCACGTGGGCGCGGGCAGTGTGGATGTCCAGGAAGCGCTGCTGGATCTCACTGCCGAGGAAGACGGAGCTGCCGCCAGCCGAGGAGAACAGGCTGTCAATCACCGCCATGCAGCGCTCGATCACCAGTGAGGCCTGATAGCGGTACTTGATACGCTCCAGCACAGGCACTTCTTCTCCGGCACTGACCTGGGCCATCATGCGGTCGAAATTCCGGAACAGAATGGCCTCCATCTCGTCGATACTGGTGATAGCCGCGGCAATACGCTCCTGGGTGCCGGTATCGCCGGCCAGTTTGGTCACGTCGCCGCTGGCCTTGCCCACCACCATCTGCCGATAGAGGTCCAGGGCGTCGCGGGCGGCGCCGATTGCGGGCGTGGAGACGACGCGCACGAACAGCTGCGCCCAGGGCAGGCGGTACAGCGGCGCGCTGTCGGCGGTGACGCCTGGGTTGGTGCCACGGAATCCGTCCTCTGCCTTGTGCGTACGGTACTCGGGCACAAAGACATCCTCGACAATGATGTCCTTGGAGCCGGTTCCCTGCAGACCCATCACGTGCCAGGTGTCCTCGATGCGATAGTCGCTGCGCGGAATCAGGAAGGTGCGGAAGCCGCCGTCAGGGGCAATGCCGCCAAGCAGTGCCCAGGTGCAATGATCACTGCCGCTGCTCCAGCCCCAGCGTCCGCTGAAGCGGAACCCGCCCTCCACGGCGGTCACCTTGCCCATCGGGGCATAGGCCGATGAGGCGCGCACATGTACATCCTCGCCCCAGACATCGGTCTGGGCCCGCTCGTCCATCAACGCAATCTGGAACGCGTGCACGGCGACAATGCCGGCAGCCCAGGCGGTGGACATGCAGTTTTCAGCAATGGCGAGGTGCATGCGGAAGAAGTCTTGCGGATCCACCTCGTGCCCCCCCCATTTGCGCGGTTGCAGGGCAAGGAAAAACCCTGCATCACGCAGGGCATCGATGTTCTCCTGCGGCACCATGCGGCTTTCACGGGCCAGTGGCGCGTTCTTGCGCAGCATATCCCCCAGCGCGAGCACACGGTCGTAGATATCCTGGGCACGCAGCGGCGGACGATGGGTTAACGGCGTAGCGGGCAGCGTCATGGGCATTTCTCCGGATTATTCGACTTTCACATAGACTACCCTGAAGTGGCGTGGTTCAAATACCCTGAATGAGTGATAAACCCGCGAGACCCTGACGGAACCTGTTCATGTCCATGGTTTGTAAAGCTTGCCAACGCTGTTCGGCCACCCCGCAGGGCGCTAGAATCCGCGCATGACCTTGCAAAAATCACTGTGGCTGCTCGCCTTCGCCACCGCCGTCCTGCTTTCCGGCTGCTCGCGTGACGATGCGCTACAGCAGGTGCTCGCGGATGGCGAACTGGTGGTCGTCAGCCGAAACAGCCCCACTACGTTTTACCTCGACAAGAACGGCGCCGCAGGCTTCGAGCACGATCTGGCCCAGTTGTTCGCGGAGGAACTGGGCGTGAGCCTGCAGATGGATACTGCCTATAGCCTGGGCGGTATTTTTCGCCGCCTGCAACGCCGGGAGGCGCACTTCGCGGCGGCGGGCCTGAGCCTCACGGAAGCGCGCAGCGCGACGTTCAACCACTCGACCCCCTATGCCAGCCTGGTGCCCCGCGTCATCTACCGCACGGGCCGGCGCAAGCCCTCGGGACTGGACGACATTCAAGGCCTGCACCTGGTGGTGCTGGCGGGAAGCAGCCACGAACAGACACTGCAGGAACTCAAGTCCGCCGCCTGGCCGGAGCTGAGCTGGGAGGCCGTGCGCGGCGCCGACACGATGGAATTGCTGGAGCGGGTAGACAGCGGCGACGCAGACATCGCAGTCATCGATTCAAATGAGTTCCGCATGCAACAGAGCCTGTATTCCCGCCTCGACGTCGCCTTCAACCTGGGCAGTGAGCAGGATATGGTGTGGTATTTCCCCCCAGGGGACGAGTACACCGCACTGATTGAGCGCGCCGATGCATTCCTCACCGCGCTGCAGGAGGACGGGCGTCTGGAACAGCTGCGGGAACAGCACTTCGGGCACAACACTGTGCTGTCGCGCGTGGGGTCGCACGTCTTTGCCCGCAATATCCGCAGCAAACTGCCCGCCTACAGCAAGCTCATTCGCCAGGTCGCGGAAGAGTACAAGCTGGACTGGCACCTGCTGGCCGCCATCGCCTACCAGGAATCCCACTGGGACCCGGAGGCCACCTCCCCCACCGGTGTGCGCGGCATGATGATGCTCACTGGCCCCACGGCGCGGGAAATGGGCGTCAAGGATCGGCTGGACCCCCTACAGAGCCTGCGCGGGGGAGCCCGCTACCTGAAGAATATACGCAGGCGCCTGCCAGCGGACATCGACGAGCCGGATCGGACCTGGCTCGCGCTGGCTGCGTATAACATCGGGCTGGCACACCTCGAAGATGCCAGGGTGCTGACCGAGCAACGCGGCGGCGACCCCCATCTGTGGAGCGACGTGATGGAAACGCTGCCTCTACTGCAGAAAAGAGAACACTACCGCAATACGCGCTACGGCTATGCGCGGGGCAAAGAGGCGGCGAATTTCGTCCAGAACATCCGTCACTACTACAGCATCCTGCAGTGGAAGGATATGTCCGCCAATCAGCCGGGCCAACCCCTGAACCCGATGCAGTTCCTCCCGGCCGCACTGCAAGGGGAACGCTTCTTCGCGCTATGAGCGTCGGGCGCGAAAAAACGCCTGCAAACGCTCACTGGACGCCTCGGCCAACACCCCTTCCTCCCAGCGCACCGTGTGGTTGTACCAGGGTGATTCCAGTAGCGCACACTGACTGCAGACGACGCCGGCGCGCGGCTCGCGCGCCGCAAAGACCAGCAGGGCGATGCGCGCATGTACCAGTGCGCCCGCACACATACTGCAGGGCTCCAGGGTGACGTACAGCGTTGCACCCGGCAACCGGTAATTGCCCTGCGCGCGGGCCGCGTCGCGCAAGGCCACGATTTCCGCGTGGGCGGTCGGGTCCGCATCGCTGATCACACGGTTCCAGCCCTGTCCCAGCAGCTGCCCGTCGCGCACCACCAGCGCACCCACAGGCACTTCGCCCTGGGCTGCGGCGCGATCCGCCAGCGCCAGGGCCTGCTCCATCCAGAGGCGGTGCTCACTCATTCTGCGACATCCTTTGCGTCCAGCAGCCGGACGCCGCCGTCAGCCGCTATTGCCAGTGCCGCAGGCGGCAGCCCCGCGCAGCGGCGTTGGTGCATGGCGGCATAAGCAGCCTCGAGGTTGCGCGCCATTGCGCGACCGTCGAACAGCGGGCTGCTGAGCCGCTGTTCGGCCAGGCGCTCACGCAGGGACGCGAGTGCGGCAGGGTCCGTCGCCAAAGAGCGCGCACGCTGCTCATAGGCATGCTCCGTGGTGACTATCAGCTCGGGCAGACCCAGCGCGTGCAGGAGGCTTGCTGCGACACGCCCCGCGAAGGCCTCCCCCATCACTGTCAGCAGCGGCAGACCCGCCCACAGCGCGTCGCTGGCCGTGGTGTGTGCATTACAGGGCCAGGTGTCGAGAAACAGGTCCGCTGCGCGGTGCCGCGCCAGGTGCTCCGCCGCCCCGATACGCGGGGCGAATACCAGGCGCTGCGGTTCTACACCGTGACCCAGTGCCGCCTCGCGCAGCCGCATCGAGGCCTCTTTGCTGTCCTCCAGCAGCCAGAGCACACTGCCCTCCACAGACTGCAGCAGCCGCATCCAGCAGGCGAAGGTTTCAGGCAGGATTTTGTAGCTGTTATTGAAGCAGCAGAACACGAAAGCCCGCTCCGGCAGGCCCAGCGCAGCGCGACTCACGGGCTCGACCGCGAGTGGGCGACGCGAGTCGTTGGCCTGGTAACAGCCCGGCAGGTAGACCAGCTGTTCACTGTAGTGCCCGCGTTGTGAAGGGGGAACGACTATCTCGTCGGCGATCAGATAGTCGTGATAATCCGTGGCCATGGTGCCCGGATAGCCGAGGTAGCTCACCTGCACCGGGGCACAGCCGGCAGCGAACAGGCCCGGGCGCGAGTCGCGCGTGTAGCCTTTCAGATCAACGGCAATATCGATACCCAGTTCACGCGACAGTGCGGCCACCTGCTGGTCCGTCATGGTATTGACATCGATAAACCGGTGGAACGCGGCGGCAAGTCGGGCGCTGGCGGCGTCCTCCGCCACGGGACCAAATCCGAAGCCATAACACTGAACGTGCGCTCCACTGTGGGACTCCAGCGTCTCCAGCAGCAGGTGTGTTGTCGCATGCTCGCGGAAATCAGCCGAGTAGTAAGCCACTTTGATCGGTTCACCCGCAGCGGCAGCCGGGAACGCACCCAGGACTGAGACGCGTGGATAGCGCGCCTGCGCATAGCGGGCCGCGGCCTGCCGCTGCAGCATCGGCGAATCCAGCAGGGCCAGCACCGGAAACGGTGGTGATATCGCCTCACCCGCCGCAATGCCCTGCTGCAGGCGTGCAGTATCGGCCGCCAGACCGGACCAGTCGCAGACTTTCATGCGCGTGTGCAGCCAGGTGCCGAACAGGAAGGGGTATCCAGGGCGCAGCTCAAGGGCCCGCTGGTAGCTCTCTGCCGCAGGCACCAGCGCCTGCAGGTCGGCAAGCGCCTTGCCGCGGTTACACCAGGCCTGGCTGTGGCGGGTATCCAGGGCGAGCGCCCGGTCAAAGCTCGCCAGGGCATCCGCCGGGCGGCCGAGATCCAGCAGGGCGTTACCCCGGTTGTACCAGGCATCCGCATAGTCGGCCTTGCAGGCGAGGGCGCGGTCGTAACTGTCCAGTGCCGCCGCTACCCGGCGCAGGTCCAGCAGCGCATTGCCGCGGTTGCTCCAGGCCTGCGCATAATCGGGCTTCAGCGCCACTGCCCGATCGAAACAGGCAAGAGCCGGCTCCAGCTGGCCCGCAGCAAGCAGCGCATTACCGAGATTGAAATGCGCCGGGGCCACGCCGCCGTCGATTTTGATCGCCGCCTGCAGCCACTGTATGCCTCGCTCGGTATCCCCCAGTTGCAGCGCCGCCACCCCGCGGAGGTGAAGACTGTCGAAATGCCGCGGTCGCACCGCCAGCACCTCGGCGTAGAGCGCGCTGGCGCGAGCCGGCTGTCCACCCTGGTGCAGGGCAACCGCCTCGCGATAGCGTGCCTGGAGTGCCGGTGGCAGGGTTCCTTTCGATGTCTTACGGCTCAAGGTGAATATCCTGCTGTGCAACACCGCGGCGCCGGAAATCCACCATGGTCCTGTAAGCCTGTTCCAGCTGCCGGGCAAAACCCTGCGCATCAAACAGGGGGGAGCTGGTACGCGCTGCTGCAAGCTGCGCGCGCAGGTGTGCGCGGCGCCGCGGATCGCAGGCCAGCGCGATGGCGGTCTGCACGTAGTCGGCAAGGTTGTGTGTCACCAGCTCGGGCAACTCCACTGCATGCAGCAGACTGGCTGCAACCCGGCTGGCAAATCCCCGTCCAGCGAGGGTCAGGACCGGCAGCCCCGCCCAGAGCGCGTCACTGGCGGTGGTGTGCGCGTTGCAGGGAAACGTGTCGAGAAACAGATCGGCGCAACCGTGCCGGGCCAGGTGTTCCGCCAGGGGCACACGCGGCGCAAACACCAGACGCTGCGGGTCCAGCCCGGCTCGCGCGGCTTCGCGACGCAGGTTCGCCATGGCGTCGGGGCGCCCCTCCAGCAGCCAGAGCACGCTATTCGGCACCGCCTGGAGAATCTCCACCCAGGCGTGGAAAACCTCCGGCGTCAGCTTGAACACTGTGTTGAAAGCGGCAAACACCAGCGCGTCTTCCGGCAGTCCCAGCGTCGCCCGCGCCGGCGCCTGCTGCGGGATCGGTCGCTGACTGTCATTGCACTGGTAACTGCCGGGCATGAACACGATGTGCTCGGGGTAATGCGCGCGCTGCTCTGCGGGAATCAGCACTCGATCTGCGATCAGGTAGTCGATGTGGGGACAGCCCAGCGTGCCAGGGTAGCCCAGGTAACTGACCTGTATCGGGGCGGCACCCCAGGCAAAAATATCCATGCGCTGGTCCCGCGTGTAGCCTTTCAGGTCAACCGCCACATCAATGCCCAGCTCGCGGGATCGCTGTGCCACAGCCTCGTCACCCAGCTCGCGCACATCCAGAAACTGATCGAATGCGGCTTCGAGCCGGGTGCGCATCGCGTCCTGCACCGGCGGTCCGTAGGAAAACGCTATCAGCTCAAAACGCTCGCGGTCATGCAGCTCGAAGAGCTCGGCAATCAGGTAGGCCGTCGCATGCGCGTGAAAATCGGCAGAGAAATAACCCAGTCGAATACGCTCGCCCGGGGCCGGGGGCAGCGCATACTCGGGCTGCGGTCGTTGGCGAACGCGCTGCGCGCACCACTGGCGGGCAAGTTGGGACTGCAGCGCTGGATCATCGGTCAGCGTCAGCAGCGGGAACGGGGCGCTGCACAGCACGCCGCGCTGCACGTCCTCCAACAGCTCACTGATTTCGGCGTCAATACCCTCCCAGTCACACAGGCTCAGGCGGGCGTGGAGCACGGCGCCGCGCAGGTAGGCAAATTCAGCAGCCGCAGTGCTGGCGGCCAGCGCCTGGCGGTAGTCTGCAATGGCCGCGGAGAACTCGCCATTTTCCTGATGCAGGTGGCCACGGTTGGCGTGCGCCAGCGCCAGGCCGGGCTGAAATGCCAGCGCCCGACTGTAACTGGACTCCGCTGCTGCGGTGTCCCCCAGGTCATGCTGTACATTGCCGCGATGACACCAGGCGCTGGCGGAAGCCGGGTTCAGCAGCAGGGCCTGTTCCAGTGCCGCCAGCGCCTCCTCACCGCGGCCCAGCGCGCGCAGCGCCGCGGCCTGCCCCACCCGAATATCCGCATCGCGGGGCGCCAGGCGCGCGGCGCGCTCAAATCCGGCGAGCGCCTCGCGGTAACGCCCCAGCTTCTGCAGCGCGCTGGCACGGTTGAACACGGCCTCCGCAAAGTCAGGCTTGAGCCTGAGCGCGGCGTCGTAGCCCGCCACGGCCGCCTCCCACTGCCCGAGGTGCTGCAGTGCATTGGCGCGATTGGAGTAAAACGCGGGATTGCCGGGACTCAGCGCAATGGCCCGGTCTATCTGGCGCACCGCATCCTCGGCGCGCCCGCACTGGAAGTCGATCAGGCCAAGCAGATGCAGGGCATGGGCGTGACGCGGGTGCTTGCGCAGAATCTGCCGGTAGCGCTTCTGCGCCTCCTGCAAATCGCCTGCCTGATGTACTGCGAGCGCTTGCTCGAAACGGGCATCCAGCTTGCCGCCGCTTCCCATAGATCCACTCGTTGCATGACCGTGAGCGGCGCATTATGAACTGCCTGTGCGTTCGCCTCCAGTCCGGTGCCTGCAAAGCCATTGGCAGGCGCACCGCTCGAAACCCGAACCGATTTCTTTTCCGAATATAATTCGATATTATTGGCGGCATGACGCCGTCACTCCGAAAACCGACCCCAGGCCGCCGCGGCAGACCGCGCCGTCTGACCCTGGATGCCATTGTCGACACGGCCTGTGACCTGCCTGCGGGCAACCTCGACATGGCCAGTATCGCCAGCCGCCTCAAGGTGGGTGTCGCGACGCTGTATGGCTATGTGGAGGGGCGGGAGCACCTGCTGCGCCTGGTCGCCGAGCGCAAGGGCCAGCTGCAACCCATTGTCGACCACGGCCAGTCCTGGCAGGACATCCTGCGCGAACACGCCCGCAGCACTTGCCAGACCGCGCTCGACTGGCCGGAGCTGGTCAGCCAGATCATGCAGGGGGGCGTGTTCGGTGATGTGGAAGCACAGTACCTGGAACAGCTGATTGCGCTGCTTGGCAGCCGCGGCTTCACCCCCGGCAGGGCGCTGGAGCTGTACTACGCGGTGAATCAACTGGTGTTGGGAGCGGCCGTCACCGGCAACTACCTGAAGGCAGTGGCCGGCGACGGTGGACATGAAGCGGTGCTCAGTCGCTTTGTGCACAGCCAGCCGGAGGGCGCCCTGCCGCTACTGCAGCGGGCTCTCGCAGACAATCCGCAGCCCGCGGTGCTGGGCGATTTCAACACGGCGCTGGAGCACCTGCTCGCCGGCTGCCAACCCGATAACCCAGGCAACTCGCCATCTGGACGGAGCAAGTAAGATGAACAACGGATTTCGACCGGCCAACAACCGTGGCCCCCTGTGCTGCGTGATCGGTGCCGGCCCCAGCGGACTGACCACGATCAAGCGCTTGAAAGAAGGCGGCATCGCCTACGACTGCTTCGAGGCCTCGGATAATATCGGCGGCAACTGGTACTACCGAAATCCCAACGGGATGTCAGCCTGCTACCAGAGTCTGCACATTGACACCTCAAAATTTCGCATGGGCATGCAGGAATACCCGGTACCTGAGGACTGGCCGGACTATCCGCATCACAGCGAGATATTCGACTACCTCAACGACTACACCGACCACTTCGGATTGCGCGACACCATCACCTTCAATACCCGCGTCGAGCGCGCGCACCGTGACGACAACGGCCTTTGGTCTGTGACCACCAGCGATGGCGAGACACGGCGCTACGACGTGCTCATTGTCGCGAACGGCCATCACTGGGACCCGCGCTGGCCGGAGCCTGCCTATCCCGGCGATTTCGCCGGCGAGCAGATTCACGCGCACAGCTACAATACGCCCTTTGACCCCATCGACATGCGGGACAAACGGGTGCTGGTCGTGGGGTCTGGCAATTCCGCCATGGACATCGCATCGGAACTGTCGATGCGCTTTATGGCCAGCACACTGCACATCTCCATGCGGCGTGGCGTGTGGGTATTCCCCAAGTACATCAATGGCAAGCCCGGGGACAAGAACATGCTTCCGGCCTGGGTGCCGCGCAAAATCCAGCACTGGTTGATGAGCCGCGTCGTCAAGCAACAGATCGGCAATCCCCGCGACTACGGCCTGCCCCAGCCCACGTATCAACCCTGGGAGGCCCACGGCACGGTGTCCGGGGAATTCCTGCAGCGGGCCGGCTCCGGCGATATCAAAGCGCGTCCCGGCATCGAGCGCATGGACGGTCACACGGTGTATTTCACCGATGGCAGCAGCGGTGACTTTGATGTCATCGTCTGGTGCACCGGATACAAGATCAGTTTTCCCTTCTTCGACCAGCCGCAATTCACCGCGAGCGAGGACAATCAGCCGCCACGTCTGTTCAAACGCATGCTGATACCTGGCGTCCCCAACCTGATCTACATGGGCCTGGCGCAGTCCCTGCCCACCCTGGTCAACTTCGCCGAGCAACAGTCACGCTGGGTGGTGCCTTACCTGAATGGCGACTACGCCCCGCCCTCGGAAGCGGAGATGGAGGAGATGATTGCGGCCGATGAATCCTTCTACCTGCGGGACTACTATCCCAGCCCCAGGCACACGATCCAGCTGCACTTTGACCACTATGTGGGGCGCCTCGACAAGGAAATCGAAGCGGGTTTGAAGCGGCGCAGAAGTGGACACGCCCCGGCAGCCTTACCCGGCGACGCTGCGCAGAAGGCCAACGCCGCGTGAACAGCGTTACGCGCAGCGACCTGACATTCCGCAGCGGCAGCGATGATTGCGCTGCCTGGCTATACCGGCCTGACACGCAGACTCCGGTACCCGGTGTGGTCATGGCGCACGGCTTTACCGCCGTGCGCGACCAGCGTCTGGATGCCTACGCCCAAGTCTTCGCCGAAGCGGGCCTGGCCGTGCTGCTGTTTGACTATCGCCATTTCGGCGCCAGCGCCGGTGAGCCGCGGCAGTTGCTCAGCGTCAAGCACCAGTTGCAGGACTGGGACGCCGCGATCGCCACCCTGCGCGCGCAGCAGGGTGTCGATCCGCAGCGTATCGCATTGTGGGGCACGTCCTTTGGCGGGGCGCACGTACAGGCAGTGGCGGCGCGCGACCACGGGATTGCCGCCGTCGTGGCACAGATTCCCTTTTGCTGGGCAGAAAAACCGCAGCAGAAAGTGCCTCTCGGGAAAACCCTGAGGCTGCTGTTTGCCGCGCTCAGGGACAGCCTGCACGGCGCCCTGGGTCTATCTCCACATTACATCCAGGCTATTGGCGATCCGGATGACCATGCAGCAATGACGTCGCCCGGAGCGGCTGCCGGAATCGCCAGTATCACGCCCGCCGATTCCGGCTGGCGCAATCGCGTTGCAGCCCGTTTCGTGTTCCAACTGGCGACCTACAAACCCGGCCGGCAGGCGGGTGATATTCGCTGCCCCATTCACTACACGATTGCGGAGCAGGACGCCTTCATCTCCCCCGCGACCATCCGCGAGGCTGCGTCACTGGCCGCGGACGCGGAAATCTCCAGCTACCCCTGCGGACATTTCGGCGTTTATGTCGAGCCCCTGTTCAGCACGGTCGCCCGCGATGAAACCGCTTTCCTGGTGAAACACCTCACAGCCGGTGCAGACTAGCGGGGCTACAGGTCGTAGCCCCGCTCATCGTGCAGGACAAGGTCGAGGCCGACCGTTTCCTGTTCGGCGTCAACCCTGAGGCCGATAAGGCGATCCACCAGCTTGAACAGGAGATAGCTCACGATCGCCGTATAGGCAAAGGTTGCAACCACGCCCGTGGCCTGCACAGCAAGCTGCCCGCCTATTGAGCTGATGCCGTCGGAGAATCCATTGCCGCTGAACAAGCCCAGGTTGGGCGAACAAAACACACCCGCCAGAAGGGTACCGAGGATGCCGCCCACACCGTGCACAGGAAAGACATCGAGGCTATCGTCGATTTTCAGCCGGTTCTTCAGCGTAATTGTGGCGTAGTAACACACAACGCCAGCGGTAAGGCCGATAACCACGGCCGCTGCGGGACCGACCGAGCCGGACGCCGGGGTGATCGTACCGAGGCCGGCAACCATCCCCGTTACGATGCCCAGCACTGACGGCTTGCCGTGACGGATCCATTCCATCGTCATCCAGGCCAGAGACCCACAGGCGGCCGACAGGTGCGTCACCAGCATCGCCATCGCAGCGCTGTTGTCTGCAGCCACTGCGGAGCCGGCATTGAAGCCAAACCAGCCCACCCAGAGCATACCCGCACCGGTCACCGTCATGGTCAGGTTGTGTGGCGGCATGGCAACGCTGCCGAAACCGCGACGCGGACCAAGCATCAGCGCAGCGACCAGGGCCGCTACGGCGGCGGTGATGTGCACCACAGTACCACCGGCAAAATCCTGCAGCCCCATGGCCCCGAGCCAACCGCCACCCCAGACCCAGTGGCACACCGGCGCATACACCAGCAACATCCATGCGGCACTGAACAACAGCATGGCGGAAAACCGGATACGCTCGGCGAAAGCACCGACGATCAGCGCCGGTGTAATAACCGCAAAGGTCATCTGGAACATGACAAACAGCGATTCGGGAATGTCGCCGGCATTGCCATCCATGGCGATCCCGGCGAGAAAGAGGTTACCCAGGTCACCGATCCACGGACCCTGCTCGACCCCGGAAGAGCCGAACGCCAGGGAATACCCAGCGACAAACCAGAGCAGTGACATCAGTGCCGTCAGCGCAAAGCACTGCATCAACACGGAGAGCACGTTGCGCACCCGCACCAGTCCACCATAGAACAGTGACAGGCCCGGCAATGTCATAAACAGCACCAGCGCCGTGGCGGTAAGCATCCAGGCGGTATTGGCACCGCTGGTGTCTGCCGCCATGGCGGCGTGTGCGGGAAACAGAAACAGAAACAGAAAAAAGACGAACGGAAAACGTAGAACGGAACGCATCATAATTATTATCGCTTATGGGAGGGCAGCGGAATTATTACATATGGACATGCCCTGACAAAAGCGCCCCGTCTTCGCCGCGCAACAACCGCGCCGGGACAGCGGCTCAGGCCGCGTCGAAGTACTCCCCCAGCGACCACATGGTGTCCTCGAAATCCGGACTGTGTACCACGCCCAGGTGTTCGCGCACTTCTTCCACTGTCCACTCAAACATATCTTCATAACGTGGCATGAACAGCGGCGTGTTCAATTGCTCACCGATGCGATTGCCCTCCCCCAGGGCCTTGTACAGCGGGGGCAGCAAGTGCGGATAATGGCAGCCGAAGCGCGACATACCGGTAGCGACCAGCAGGGTGGAAACCACCGAAATATGTTCACCGAGTTCCTGGCCAAATGTTTTGAGCAGGTTTGTGGTGCGCGCAGCAATCAGCGCGAACTCGCCCAGCGGGTCATAGCGATAGCCCACCACCAGGTGCTCGATATCATGGGTCTGGCTGTGCCGGCGATGGAAGTAATCGTAATCTGTGGCGGTGCTTTCAAAGGGCAGGAAATCGGCCTGCAAACCCTGTTCAGCGAGCATTTTCTGGTATTCCCGACCCAGCGTACCCTCCGGCAGTTCAGCCAGGGCCTGCAGGTCGTGGGGCACCAGAAAGCGGGCTTCAAACCACGCATCGAGTGCGCTGTCACGGGCCCGTGCCTCGGCAAACAACCGGTTGATTTCATCGACATCATCCAGTTCACGGAAGATATCGATGATCTCCAGCGGGCCACCGTAATGGTCCATATCCGGACCATTGCGACGCAGCGATTCCACGGCCACCCAGTGACGCAGTCGCGGGTGATTGAGATACTTCGATGTGCTGCTGAGCATGGTAGTGGTGCCGAGCCGGCGGGGATCCAGCAGGCGTTGATTGGCGGTATAACTCGGTACGTCAGTCATGAGGCTTCCCTGGTGTGTTGCTGTTGTCGTTATTCTCTTTATTAGAGAACAGCAGGATTCCCTGTGGAATGGAGGATACACCGGAGGCGTTGCACAATTTCCTGCGCCCGGCTAGCGGCTGCTACCGCTGCGCACCTGCGACGGCGACCACCCGGTCAGCTGCTTGAAACGCCGTGAGAAAAACATGGGGTCGTCATAGCCGACCTCCGCTGCAATAACCTTGATGGGCAGCTCGGTACCCTGCAGCAGCTCGCGGGCGCGGCGCATCCGCAGTTGGTCGCGCCAGCGCATGAGGTTGTCTCCCATCTGGATCTTGAACAGGGCCGTCAGCGTCGAAGGCGCTGCACCTGCCGCATTGGCGACCTGCTCCACGGTCGTTTTCTCATGATAGTGCGCAAGCAGAAAATCCCGGGCGGCGAGCACCCGACGATCCAACCCCGCGTCGTCGTTGGCCGGTGCGAGCTCCTCACGCAGCAGGAGAATGTGCTCAAGGAGATTCAGGTGCAGCGCCCTGCCCCGCTGCCCCGTAGTGTGCGCGATATCGATGATGCGCCGAAACGATTCCGCAAGGTAGCCCGCCATGCGTGCGTCCGCTACGGCCAGAGGTTCGGGCAGGGCCGTGCTATCGACGTCCTTTAACCAGGGCATCCAGCGTTGCGGCGGATAAAAAGCACTGCTGAATACGCTACAGGGGCTGCTATCGGGCATCCGGCGCAACACCACGTCAGACTCGGGCGGCAACAGCAACAACGCGGGAGCACGTCCTCCCAGCGTGATATCACCTGCGGGATGTTCTATACGACATGCGCCGCGCTCGGCGAACAACAACAGCCACGAGTCTGGCGGGCTGTGAAGCGGGCGCGGGTAGTCTACGGCGGGCGCGGGCAACAGCTCGATATGACTGCTGACAACCTGATGGGCCGCGAGGAACCGGTGGTACAGATGCGACCAGATACGGTTCTGGAACTCGCGAGCCAGACCCGGATCGGCGCGCCAATCGAGGGTGTCCAGCGACAACCCCAGTTCAGCCAATGTGGCGTCCAGCAGCTCACGGCGTGCCGCTCGATCAAACTGATCAATGCTGATCATCTCGGTGACCGGCAGGGTGAGTGTGTCGCCCAGCTGATCAACAAACTGCCGCGTCTCCTCAACGAAAGCGAGCTCCGCGTCCTCCGAAAGCAACGCGGCGACGAGTGCACGGGCAAGCGATACCAGCGCATCCATCGCCATGTCGTCGTCTTTCGTCACCGGGCAGCTGAGCCTCGTGTTAGTGCGCGCGTTCATCCTACCCTGCCACCGCGCGCCAGGCGAGTGATAACGGCTGGGGGCTGCCCCGGGAGGCGGCGCCATGGCCTGCCCAGGCCTGTAGTGCAATCCTCCATGCACTCTGTTCGATTTGATATGGCCCTCAACGACCACACGACCTAAAGTGCCCTGCTGACGAGGAGGCTTGCGTATGTATCAACTAAAAATAAGCAACGCTCTGGTCTGCGATGGCACCGGCAGCCCGGCGTATCACGGCGATGTCGCCATCCAGGACGGGAAGATTGTCGCGGTGGGCACGCGCCTTGCCGGCGATGCCGCCACGGTGATCGACGCGAAGGGTCTCGTGCTGGCACCGGGCTTTATCGATTCGCACACCCATTTCGACGCACAGATTACCTGGGATGGGCTAGCCACGCCGTCACTGGAACACGGTGTGACCACGGTGATCAACGGCAACTGCTCCTTGACCATGGCGCCGGTGCGCGCGGAACACCGCGCGTTCGTGGGTGCCGTTTTCCGGCAGATCGAGGAGATGCCGGCGGCGGCATTCGATGCCGGCATGCGCTGGAACTGGGAAACCTTCGAGGAATATCTCGCGTCCTTCCGGGAGGCGCTGGGAATCAATGTAGCCACACTGGCCGGACACAGTATGCTGCGCCTGTGGGTAATGGGCGATGCCGCCCGCGAGCGCTGCGCCAGTGCTGCAGAGATCGCCGACATGCAGCAGCTGTTGCGGCAGTGCCTGCACGCTGGTGCCATCGGCATGAGCACCAGCTGGGTCGATATTGACCACGAGCACCGCCCGGTACCCTGTCGCCTGGCGGCGCCGGAAGAACTGGACGCGCTCTGTGCGGTCCTCGGGGAGCACGGAGCGGTGATGCAGGTGGTGCCCGAGTTCTGGGATCCGGACCTCCTGTGCACGCGCATCGATATTCTCGGTGACCTGTCGCGACGTCATGCCATCACGGTGACCTTTTCTCCGCTGTTCGACTCCAATGCCACGCCCGATCTGGTGCCACGGGCACTGGAGCGGGTGCGCCTGCAGGTCGCGCACGGAGCGCGAGTTGTGCCGCAGATGCAGACGCGGCCCATTGATGTCACCTTCGAGTTTGACGTGCCCACCTCGGTATTCAGTTCCCGGCCAACCTGGTGGGCGACGATCCTGAAACCCGCGTCGGAGACCCTGCGCGACTTCCAGGACCCCGATGTGCGCCGGCAGCTGGTCGATGAGGCCTATAACGGCATGCACCCGATCGCGATGGAGGTGCACTTTCCAGAGTTCGTGGTCAGCCGCTGTCATTTACCCAGGAACAAGCCCCTGGAAGGCAGGCGCCTGAAGGATATCGCTGCGGAACGCGGCTGCGACCCCGTGGAACTGATGCTCGACCTCGCCGTCGAGGAGTCATTGCAGACGCGCTTCAGTGCCGTGTCCGTAGGACACAACAACCTCGAGCGCATTGCGGGCCCAATCAGCGACCCGCTGGTGCAGGTCGGCTCGGGTGACGGCGGCGCTCACGTGACCCGTTTTGCCACCTACGGTGACACGGGGTATCTGTTCAGCCGGTTTGTGCGCGATGCCGCGGCACTGACACTGGAGCAGGCGGTGTTCAAACTGACCGGGCAGATCGCCGACAACTGGGGGCTGCAGGATCGCGGACGCATTCGGCCCGGCCTGGCTGCCGACCTGGTGATCTTCGACCCGGAATGTATCGACCGAGGCCCTGAAATAGCGGTAGAGGACCTGCCCGGCGAGGGCTACCGCTACCTGCGTCGCGCCCTCGGGGTGGAGCAGGTTTTCGTCAATGGCAGTGCCGTCTACTCTGCGCAGCAGGGCTACACCGACGCACGCAGTGGCCAACTCGTATCCGGCCGGGCGCGGCGCGCCGCCTGAGAACGCAGAGGAGCGACACCATGCAAACCAACATCGTGCCGGTAAGGCCCTGGACCTACCCCCGCGAAGGCGACGACTGGCAGAGCATCGCGCGCCGGGAATTCCCGGAGCGCCCCCTGGACGAGGCCATCGCCGACCTGCAAAGCTGGAACCTCTACCTGGTGTTCCGCCCCGCACCGGCCCGGCTCACCTGTTCCGATATCGTGTTTACCGGCCCGCCGACCGCGTGAATCCCGGCCCGGTAGTGAGTGCCATTCAGCTCACGCCGACCCACGACGGTGAGGCCGCCTGTGCGGTCGAGCTGACCTTCCCGGGCGGAGGCCGCTCCATGGTGCAGCTCGACAGCGCCGGGCTGGCGAGAGTCATGGCGCAGGCCGACGTACACAACCTGTCAGGCCTGGTGGGCCTGGCCTGGACAGTGCTGCTCTCGGCACGGGACCCGGCACAGTAATAACCCCAAACCTCCGTGTTCCGCAACGTTCCTGGCGCCGCAGGGTTGCCCCTGTTCAGCGCCGGGAATAAGATGTCGCAGACAACTTGATTGTTTGCATCTAGCAAGTATACTGATCCGGCGCAGGCTGGGCGCGGCCCCGCCCACAGCCCGCGGGGCCCAACACCATCAACCGCAAACGGCACTGGCCGAAACACGGTCCCACCGGCTACATTGCGTAGATAATTTTATAAAACGAGGAACACAGCTATGACCACCCAGCAGCAACCTGATTTTGACGCCATTGCGGTTGGTGCCGGCTTTGCCGGTCTCGCATTGATTCATTACCTCCGGGAAGCGGGTCTTTCCATCCGCGTGTTCGATCGCGCATCCGATATCGGCGGCACCTGGACCTGGAATCGCTATCCGGGCGCCATGACCGACAGCGAAAGTTACTACTACTGCCTTACCTTCTCCAAAGAACTGCTGCAGGAATGGTCCTGGACACGCCGTTATCCCGACTGGAAAGAGACACACGACTACATGCGCTTTGTTGCGGACAAATGCGACATGTGGCCACACATTCAGCTCAACACCGAGATTGTTGCAGCCGAGTACCAGAAAGACAGCGGCCTGTGGAAGGTCACCACGGAGAGTGGAGACACGTTCACCTGCAAGTACTTTATCAGCGCCATGGGGATGATCTCCGAGCCCGTCATCCCGAAGATCAAGGGCATGGATACATTCAAGGGGCCGCTGTTTCACTCGTCGCGCTGGCCGGAAGGCATTGACTACGCCAACAAGCGGGTGGGCATCATCGGCGCAGGCGCCACCACCGTACAAATGCTGCCGGTCATGGCCCAAACGGCCAAGAGTGTTACGGTTTTTCACCGGACACCCAACTTCATCCTGCCCGCCATGCAGGCGCCCATGACCCCGGAGTGGGAAAAGGAAATCAAGGAAAACTACGATGAAATCGTAGCCAAGTGCCGCAACCACATGTTCGGCATGGCCTTCGACACCGCCGAAGGCCGCCTTGCCGTCGAGACGTCGCCGGAAGAGCGCGAGCGCATTTTCGAGGAAAAATGGACCGGCAGTTTCCGCTGGGTCTTCGAGACTTTCGAGGACCTGCTCTCCAGCCCGGACGCCAACCTCTGGGCGTCGGAGTTCATTACCCGCAAGATGCGGGAGCGCATCGAGGACCCCGAAATTGCCGACATCCTGGTGCCCAAGCCCGGCGAGTACCCGCTGTTTGCCAAGCGGCCGCCGCTGGATCACGGTTACCTTGAAGCCTACAGCCGCGACAATGTGCATCTTGTCGACATCGCCGACCGCGAGCCGATCGTCGAAATTACCGAAACCGGGATCACGACGACCAAGGGCCACCACGAGTTTGACATCATCGTGCTCGCCACGGGCTTCAAAGCCTACACCGGGGCCCTGGAAGCGTTCCCGATCCGCGGCGAGAGCGGGCAAACGCTGCGCGACAAGTGGCAAAAAGCCTCCAAGTCCATCATGGGTGTCTGCGTCGCGGACTTCCCCAACATGTTCGTGGTGACCGGACCGCAGGCGCCGTTTGCCAATCTCCCCACCTCCATTGAGCAGAACGCCATCTGGATCAAGGACTGTATCGAGAAGATGGAAAAAGAGGGCTACGACACCTTTACGCCGCGCCCGGAGGCTGAGGATGCCTGGACCGCGCACACTGCGGAAATCCACGAGCAAACGCTCATGGCCCAGGGGGACAAGGTCAACTCCTGGATGATGGGTGCCAACCTGGAGGACAAGGCACCGCGTGTGCTGATCTACTTCGGCGGCGCCAATGTGTACTACGACAAGATGCGCGACTCGGTGGATCAGGGCTTCCCCGAGTTGGAGTTCAGCAAGCGCGTGGCATGAAGCAATCCCGCGGTGGCGCTCTCGCACCCATCGCGTGATACCACCTTGAGTAACCCCCGCCTGGCGGGGGTTTTTTTATTGTGCGGGCACAAACGTTACCGGTTACTCCGCGGTGCGGCATACAGCAGAGGGAAAAAACGCTTACACTCTGTGTAACGCCAACACCCCGCTTCGGGCCAAGCGCCTGACAGGTTGCCTGACATGCACAACGCCAATGCCGAACACCGTAACGAGCATCCCCCGCTGACGCCGGAATCCCTCACCCTGACAGAAGGGCTGAAGGGCACGGTAGATCTCCTGATGGAACCCGCTACCGGTTTTCTCAGCCCCGAAACCACAGTCGCCGGCGCCCTGGATTATCTCGTTCACGCGCTGCCCAAGGGCGGCATCACCTATCTTTACGTCGTGGATCGCGAAAACCGCCTGATTGGGGTTGTGGCGATGCGCGACCTGCTGCTGTCACGTCCCGGGCAGACCCTGCAGGAGGTCATGACAGGGGCGCCCTTTGCGTTTCGGCCCGATACCGACATGGCAGAGGCCATGCAGGCAGCACTGAATCGCCGCCACCGCTTGTACCCTGTGGTCTCCGAGGAAGGAACCCTGCTTGGCCTGGTCATGGGCTGGCGCCTGTTCCAGCATCTGGCCACGGAACTCAGCGCCCAGTCAGGCAGCATGGTGGGTGTGGACAAGGAGGAGCGCAGCCACACCCCCATTCTGCAGGCATTTAAAATGCGTCACCCCTGGCTGCAGGTCAATCTGCTCACTGCGTTTGCCGCCGCCTTCGTGGTCGGCATGTTTGAGGACACCATCACGCGCATTGTCGCCCTCGCCGCATTTCTGCCCGTGCTCGCGGGCCAGAGCGGCAATACGGGGTCCCAGGCGCTGGCAATCACCCTGCGCGGCCTGACCCTGGGTGAGCTGGCCGACTATCCCGTGCGCAGGCTGCTGCGCAAGGAGATCACCCTTGGAGCGCTGAACGGCTTTGCTGTCGGCCTGGTCGCAGCGGCGGCCATGTGGGTGTACGCCGTCAGCACGGGGACCGAGCACCCCGCCATACTCGCCCTGGTTATTCTCGTTTCGATGATGGGCGCCTGCGTAGGCAGTGGCATATTCGGCGTTGTTGTGCCGCTGACACTGCGACGTTTCGGCGCGGACCCGGCGATGGCGAGCAGTATATTCCTCACCACGTTCACCGACGTGCTGGGCATGGGACTGATGCTCCTGCTCGCGACGATGCTGCTGATGTAAGACTGGCGGCGGCCCCGGTCAGGCCCGGTACAGGGTCACCGCTCCAATGGCAATAAAGCCGACACCCGCGATGTAGTGCAGGTAGCGTTCGTTGATATAGCTGCTCAGCACGCTACCGGCCAGCACACCCAGCGCAGATGCCACAATCAACGCGGCGGAGGCTGCAATGAACACCGTGTACTTGTTGACCTCGCGGTCAGCGGCAAACAGCATGGTCGCAAGCTGCGTCTTGTCACCCAGTTCCGCGACGAACACAGCGGCGAATATCGTCAGAAATACCTTCCAGTCCATCGTGCTGAGTTCATCCTTTCAGCGAGCACATAACGCGAGGGCACAGCGAGCCTCCCCGACCTGCGTGCATTGTAGCGCGGGCCTCAGCGGCAGACTACACACCGGCCTGCATACGGGTTGCGCGTACGCCGGGGAGCCGCCATGATCAGTCCATCACACTGACGGTCACACCACCAGGGAGGGATGGCAGGCTGAACCACCGGGAAGCATCTAGCGATGACGGCGTGGCAATGCCGGCGATGTCGTACTAGGATGAAGCCCCACAGTAAAGCCCGTACACGTGATGATAGAAGTCGTAAAGGTCTATGTTGCTGACTTGAAACCGGGCATGTACGTCTCGGGTCTGGACCGTCCGTGGCTGGAAACGCCATTCATTCTGCAGGGCTTTCGCATCACCTCGGAAGAGGATATCCGCAACCTGCGCCGGCACTGCCAGTACGTATTTGTCGACATCGAGAAAAGCCGCCATGTCGACTACGCGCTACAGCAAAAAAAACGCGTGCAGCGCCCGAGACTATCCCGCGAAGCCATGTTCCCAAAACGGCGACTGGTTACATACACGGACACGACGGACTGGGCGGAGGAATACCCGCGCGCAGAGGAAGCGGTACAGCAGCTTTCAGACGGTCTGGAGGAAGTATTCCAGCATGCCCGGGACGGGGCAGCCGTGGATGTTGTGCGGGTAAAGCGCTCGGTGGAGCCAATGATCGACAGCATCTCGCGCAACCCCGATGCCTGTATCTGGCTGGCCCGGCTGAAAGAGCAGGACAAGTACACGTATCAGCACTCGCTTGGCGCGTCCATCTGGGGTGTGGCGCTCGGTCGGCAACTGGGCCTGCCCCGATCCGACCTGCGCTCACTGGCCATCGGCGGCCTGCTCTTTGATATCGGCAAGCTACGTGTCGACCCGGCGCTGTTGAACAGCGACCATGAGCTGACCAGCGAGGAGCTCACTGCGGTGCGCGAGCACGTGCGGCACGGCGTGGCGATGATGGCAGAGACAGGACTCATGAACAGCGATGTGCTGGATATGGTGGCGCATCACCATGAGCGTCACAACGGTTCCGGTTACCCACAGGGATTGAGCGGCGATGCCATTCCCATCTTTGCCCGCATCGCCGGTATCGTGGACTGCTACGATGCCATCACCAGCCACCGCAGCTACGCGCGGGCAACCTCACCCTCTGCCGCGATCAAGATGCTGTACGACGTCAAGGACATCGACTTCCAGGCCGAGCTGGTTGAGGAGTTTATCCAGGCGGTTGGCATCTATCCGGCGGGCACATTGATTGAGCTGTCCTCTGGCGAGGTCGCGGTGGTCGTGGCCGAATACCGCACCCGGCGTCTGCGGCCGCGCATCATGGTTGTACTGGATGCCGACAAGCAACCACTCACCAGTGTACGTATGGTGGACCTGCTCCACGAAACCGAAGACAGCCAGGGTAGCCCCCTCGACATCGCCAACAGCCTGGAGCCAGGGGCCTACGGCATCGACATGAACAGCATTCATCTATAGCCGGCGCGCTGTGAATCTTCCCCCACCCGTCGCCGACCGAAGCACGTTTATCTCAGCGTTGGAGGCGGCGATCACCCTGTCCAGCGAGCACGGTGAGCACACCGGGTTGTTGTTGATCGACCTGTCCAACCTGCGCATCATCAACCACCGGCACGGCTTCGAAATCGGCGACTACCTCCTGAAGGAAGCTCAGCAGCAGCTGCAGGCCCTGAGCAAGCTGCCAGACAACGTGTACCGGGTGTCGAACAAGACCTACGCTTTTCTGCTGCCAAGGCTCACCCATCCGGCCTTCGTCGCGCTCGCCGTAAACCGCGTGCAGCGCACGCTGGAAGAGTCACTGATCATCGACGACGATATTCTACCCGTTGATCTGCGACTGGGGCTGGCCGTCAGCCGCGGCTCGACCCAAAGCGCACTGGCCATGCTGGTACGCGCTGAGGACAGCCTCGCGCAAACACGCCAGGGCAAACCCCTGCAGATCGATGAGGCCATTCAGGAGCCCCCCGTTGCGGAGCGCAGACTGCCGCTGGAGCAGCGTTTTGCCGAGGCGCTTTACGACAACGCCTTCGAACTGCACTTCCAGCCGAAAATCGACCTGCGCACCGGCAAGGTGTACGGCGCCGAGGCGCTGATCCGCTGGCATCTACCCGACCACGGTTACGTCCCTCCCGAAGAACTGATCGCCCTGGCCCTCGTCTCCGGACGCAGCTACGAGCTCACGCGCTGGGTTATCAATCGCGCGCTGCGCTACCAGCGCGAGTGGAAAGAGGACTTTACGCTGCCTCTGGCGATCAACCTGCCGGCGGATCTGGTCAGCAGCCCGGACCTGGCGAACATGCTGCAAAGCGCGCTGGCAATATGGGGTGCGGACCCCGCCAGTGTCACGGTCGAGATCACCGAGGGTGCGGTGATTGAAGACAAGGAAGCGGGGTTCCATAACCTCGAGCAGCTGCGTTCGCTGGGCCTCGGTTTATCCATTGACGATTTTGGTACCGGCTTTTCATCCCTGTCCTACTTCAAAGAAATACCGGCGACGGAAATCAAGATTGACCGCTCGTTCGTCATGCGCCTACTGGAAGATGAGCAGGACCAGAACCTGGTGAAAATCATTATTGATATCGGGCACCTGTTCAATCTGGAGGTGGTTGCCGAGGGTGTGGAGGACAGCGCAACCCTGGATATCCTGCGCGAACTCGGCTGCGATATCGTTCAAGGCTTCCTCTTTGCACGACCCATGCCCGAAGCGGAACTGCGGGAATGGCTGCAGGGACGCGAGATCCTGGCCAACTGAATCCCGGACGCTGATGGCGGCGCTAGCCGGCGATCACGCGCAACCCCGACAGGCTTTTGCGCAGCGCAGCGGGCCGCAGAGCCGGTAACGCCAGGCGGTGCAGCCCGCGCCAGTAGCGCTGTCCAAGCCCTACTGCGGGGGATCTGCCCAGTGGCGGATCCAGCCTCGCCATATTGGCCTGAAACACGATTTCCTTGGCTGCAGCCAGGGAGGGGCCGGCAAAAATCCGCCGCCCGACAGTCAGGTAGGTATCGACATCGCCCAATGCGATGAGGCCAAGCTCCAGACCGCGACTGAAAGGTTTCAGCGGGACACCATCAAAATAACGCTGCACATTCCCTGCCGCATGCGCCCCCATATCGAGGGCGTGATACGCCTGCTTGCTCAGGGGATCGGGCAGTGCCGCCGCATCGCCAACAACAAACACCGCGGGAGCCACACAGCTCTGCAACGTCGGCGTCACCGCTGCCCAGGCATTGGCGGTGGGCGCCAGGCCACTGCTGAACAGGAGCGGCGAAGGCTTTGCGCCGGCGGTCCACAAGGTCACGTCGCTCGGCAGGGAGCGCCCGGAGACAAGTTTCACGCGGGTTTTGGTCAGCGATGCCACAGATTCGCCAAGATGAAAAGTGACCGGGAAATCAGCGCAGTGCTGCAGAATATCATCGCCCAGGCGTGCATCCCTGCCCGTCAGTATACGCTCGCTGCCCTCAACCACGTGCACAGCAAGCCCCGGGTGGTTTCGGTAGCCACGCAGGATTTCACCCAAGGCTTCAACGCCCTCCAGCCCCGCGCCGATTATCACAACGGAGACATTTTTGCCGGAGGTCACCAGATCACGCAGGCGTTGCGCAATGGCCACACAATCGTCAACCGACTTGAACGGTAGCGAGAACTGCTCGGCGCCGCGAACGCCGAAGGTATTGTTGACGCCACCCACAGCAACCACACAGGCATCAAAGGCATAGCGACGCCCCGACGCCGTTTCCACGTAGCCCGCGTGCGTCTCGACCTCAGTGGCCGTCTCACACACAAAGCTATGCCCCAGTGTCTCCACCAGCCGTCTGCGCGGCAGGCGCAACACATCGGCAGACTTTACACCCGAGAGCAACTCGTGAATGTTGGGCAAAAACTCAAAGTACCCGGAGACGTCAATAACCGTCACGTCAAAATGCGCTGAAAGCCTGCGCGCACAGGCGATACCCGCAAAATTTGCACCGAGGATGACGACTTTCTTTCTGCTGCGCATATCGCAAAACGCCCGTGAGGCCAATCTGGCCGACGACAGGAACCATAACACAGGCGTTTCTGCCACCGAGATACGTTTCTGCCCACGCTGATTTCAGCTAGACTTGCATGTTCACGCACCACCCGGCCGAGGAGGCCTGCACAATGGCAGGGAGCAGTCTGCTCGCGCTGATTGACGATATCGCGACGCTTCTCGACGATGTCTCATTGATGACCAAGGCTGCCACCAAGAAAACGGCTGGCGTGCTGGGCGACGACCTCGCCCTGAACGCACAACAGGTTACGGGCGTCAGTGCCGCGCGCGAACTGCCGGTGGTGTGGGCAGTCGCGAAGGGCTCGCTTGTAAACAAGGCCATACTGGTCCCGGCTGCCCTGGCGATCAGCTTTTTCGTCCCCTGGCTGATCACTCCCCTGCTGATGCTGGGCGGGGCGTTTCTCTGTTTCGAGGGCTTTGAAAAAATCGCGCACCCATTCCTGCATCCGACCGAGAGAGCCGCTCATGCGCGGGCGCTGAAAGAGGCCCTGCAGACACCGCATAAAGACATGAAGGTTATCGAGAAAAGGAAGATCAAAGGCGCGATTCGCACCGACTTTATACTGTCCGCCGAAATCATTGCCATCACACTGGGTACCGTTGCCACGCAGACCATCACCCTGCAGTTCATGGTGCTGACCGTTGTGGCTGTCATGATCACTGTCGGCGTTTATGGCCTGGTAGCCGGCATCGTCAAACTCGACGACGCCGGCATCTACCTGAGCCGACGGGAAGGCGCGCTGGCCAGTCGGGTGGGCCTGGCGCTGCTCTGGCTGGCGCCCCACCTGATGCGCACGCTGTCTGTGCTGGGCACCATCGCCATGTTCCTGGTGGGCGGCGGTATTCTCACACATGGGCTTCCGCCAGTGCACACGGCCATTGCGGATTTCACAGCGAATTTCACTGGTGTGGTGCCCGTCCTGCTCTCGACCCTTGCCGACGGCGTTTTTGGACTTGCTGCCGGGGCCTTGCTGGTCGCACTCATCACTCCGGCGCAGGCGCTGTGGGGAAGGACGCTCAAACCATCCAAGTAGGACACGCTGAATGAACACGCGATTCGCCGTACCGGTGCTTTTCTTCAGCTCCGCGGGCTGGGGGCTTACGTGGCTGCCGATCAAAGCGCTCAGCGAGCAGGGGCTAGACGGGCTGCACCTGGTGTTTATCGCATTCTGTTCTGGTGCCCTGCTGCTCCTGCCCTGGCTGTATCGTCAACGCCAGCAGTGGCGGCACAAACTTTCCCTGATGGCGCTGGTCGCACTGGCCGGCGGTTTTGCGAATGCCTCCTTCCAGACAGCGATTTATCACGGAGACGTGATCCGGGTCATGATACTGTTTTACATGCTGCCCGTGTGGAGCGTGCTGGGAGGACGCCTGTTCCTCGGTGAGCGTATCGACGGTGTGCGGATTCTGGCCGTAGCGCTGTGTCTGTCCGGCGCCTTTATCATTCTGGACGTCGCGCACACGTCCTGGAGTGGCGTGTCATGGGTCGATGCCCTCGCGCTGGGGTCCGGGATGGGGCTTGCGGCGACCAACATTCTCTTCCGCTTTACCCAGGACATACCGGTGATGAGCAAGGTAGCAGCGATGTTCATTGGCTGCGCGTCAATGATAGGCATCTCCTCCCTTTTTGTGGCCTCGGCCGGCAGCCTGCCAACAGCGACTGCTGCGCTCTGGGCGGCGGCTTACGGTGGTTTGTGGCTGACGCTGATCACAACAGGTACCCAGTGGGGCGTAACGCAGATGGACGCGGGACGCTCCGCCATCATCATCGTCGCCGAACTGGTCGTCGCTGTCGCATCAACCGCCATCATCATGAGTACTGACCTGCAGTGGTTTGAGATCATTGGTGGCATTATGGTGCTGGTTGCGGCCATTCTGGAGGGCTCGCGAAGTAAGGAGCCCGCACCGGCAACACGGCCGGTGCAGGCCGGGTAATCCTACAGCGTGCCGTCGGCCGCCATGCGCACAAACTGGTGGTCGAAGCGCATCTTGACGTTGTCCTTGTTGCCCCAGATCGACCCATCCGGCAACTCAATGCCGATCACGTCCGGGGATTCCGCTCCTGATCCCAGCAGGCCATGCTTGAAGGTGAAGCGGGTCACAAAATCCATGGTTTCGCGCACCCGCTCTGTGGTCAGGTAATCCAGCTTTTCCTGCGGGGTTTTGAACATGTAGGTGGCGGCCAGTTGCATGTCGTAGCCGGCGAGGTCGGTACCGGAGTTTTCGCCCATATAGGTTCTGGCGGCAACGGCCTGCGGGCTGTCACCCAGCATGATGCCCACGGTCTCGAACCAGGCACCGGTGACCGCTTTACCCAGCTCCGGATATTGCTTCAACGTGTCTGAGTTCACCCCCATGACATCAAGAATCTCGCCGGGAATCTGGCTGGAATCAAATACCTTGACCGCGTCAGGCTCCTGCATCGCCATCTGCAGCTGCGGATTCCAGAGTGTTGCGGCCTGGACGTCACTGTTCTTGAACGTGGTGGCAATATCCGCATCAGAGGTATTCACCAGCGTCACATCGCGCTCGCTCAGACCGGCCATCTCCAGTGCACGCGCCAGCGCATAATGAGACACGGATAATTCCAGCAGATAAACCTCCATGCCTTTGATATCCTGGATGCTGTCGCGACCTTTCAATACCACTGCGTCATTGCCGTTGGAAAAATCGCCCGTAATCAATGCTGTCGTATCGACCCCGGATGCTGAAGGAATAGTGAGCATATCCATGTTGGTCATGGTTGCGCCGTCAAACTCCCCCACCGTGTACATGTTGATGGCTTCGATGTAATCATTGATCTGCACGAGATCGACTTCGATACCGTATTTTTTCGCCCACTTGTCCATGATGCCAGCCTCGTCCATATAGGCCCAGGGCATGAACCCGACGTAGATTGACCACGCCAGTGAGAACTTCGTGCGCTTCTCCTCGGCCTGGGCGAGGCCCCCGTAAAGGCAGAGCATGAGGCTGAGAACCGGTATTCCAATCGAGCGACATAGAGGTTTCATGGTGTATCTCCCAAGGGCTGTGTTACAAAAACGCAGGACGACATCGGATATCAATCCCCGACGTCCGGTTGTGGCTGCTGCGCCCGCGTACTGGCGTAGTAGTTGGGTAAACCGGCTGCCGACCAGGCAGAGAACGCAATAAAGCGGCCCGGCCAGGCAATCGCGGTGAAGGGCCAGGCGCCTTCGATCCAGGCGATCACCTCATCTTCCATCTGCGCAGCCTGCTCCCGAGGCAGGCTGATGTGTGTCCACAAGTACGCCTCGGCATCGTGGGCGGCGCTCGCCGTCGGGTATAGGTAGAGGCAGCCGAGGCAGGACAGGCCCGTAGGATCCAGCAGGTGATAGGCAAAGGAGCGCCGGGTAGAAAATTCCCGCCAGTGCCATGCGAGGTCCGCGATATCCTCTTCCATGCTGAGGTCATCGGGCGGCCAGGTGTCCCCGGGGCCAAACAGGTGTTTGATGTGCTGCCGGCTCGCCATCACCGCGGCATAGTCAAGCTCTCCCCACTCCGGGCTAGCCGGCACGAGCATAAGCTGCCTGCCGCACCAGCGTGTTGGCGGTGAGAAATCCCCCAGTTGCAGCGGCTTGAACCCGGGCATCCGCGGGGCATGCGGTTTCATATGAGCCATCCATCGGAATGAGGTCGCGTGTTGGTCTGGCGCATACACACAGCGAGGGCCAACGATAGTGCCCCAGGGTAGCGCGGGCTCATTGCGAACCGTGTCATGAGCCCGCACGCGCTTTGGGGCCAAAGCTGGCGAGACCAAGGCTACCTTTGGGCAAGGTGATCTCACCCGATTCGAGGCGTCTCTTCAGGTAGGCGAAGGTCTGCGCGGTCTGCGCAAACAGGTGCTCACCACAAACCTGCGGTGTGTAGCGGGGGGGCGTTCCGTTAACCAGCAATTCTGCCAGCGGCTCGACCACCACGTCATAATCCACGTTGCAGAACATCGGGAACGCGTAGCGCTCCTCAGCCACCTTGCGCACCCGGTGAGCGGTGGCGACAAATTCTCCGTTACTGAGTATTTCCAGCATGTCACCGATGTTGATGACAAAGGCGCCCTGCAACAGCGGGACATCAATCCATTGACCCGCGCCGTTCATGACCTCGAGGCCGGGTGCAGTGGGCAACAGGATCGTGAAGCATTCATAGTCCGTGTGCGCCCCGATCCCCGCGGCCGCAGGATTCGCCCGATCATCGTGAGGGTAGTGAATCAAACGAAGCTGGGTGGGTGGACGATTGACGAGTCGCGTGAAACGGTCCTCAGGTAGCCCCAGCGCCAGGGCGAAACCGCGAAACAGCTGAATGCCCAATTCAAAGACCGCCGCGTAATAGGCCTGCACGTCCTCTTTGAAGCCCGGTAACCCTGGCCACTGATTGGGTCCGAGCATCGGCCGCTCGTGAGCCGGATCGCGCATGTCAAAATTAACGTCGTAGGCTTCCTTGCGGTCAGGGACAACTGAGCCATAGAGCTGCTCCTCACCCTCTGGCACATAGCCGCTGTGATTCCGCGAGTGTCCGATGTAGCTCTGCATCTTTACCGCATGGCTCTGGGCGAAGAACTCACAGGCTCGCGCGCGAAACCGATCAATAATGGTGGGCGATATGCCGTGGCCCGTGATGTACAGAAAACCTGCGGAACGTGCCGCGTTTCCCAGCGTCGCCGCGGCCTGCTTGCGAAGCGCGGGATCGTCCGAGCTCAAACCGGCCACATCAACCACGGGCAGCGTCAGAAACGCAGTGTGAACAGGGGTCGTGGTGGAAGCTTCCAACATGCTGACTGCCTCTCCCGGGCACACGAGTGGTCTGGTCGTCCAGACAGAGTAAGCGGCAGGTAGGCCGTCCGGGTCGTCCCGGATCCCATGAGTGGCCCTGTATCAGCGAAAACCCAGGCCACCGCAAAGAGCCAAGCGAGTTCCGTGCCAACCTCTGGTGTTATCCGGAAAAGCCTTGCAATACCGTGCACCTGCACGACATGGGCGCCGACATTTACTGACCGAGTGTTTTTTCGCGCACCGGAACATGCATCAATACTGTGCACAACAGCGGCTAAAGTGGGCCGACATGGTGCGCAGGGCAGTCTCCGTGCCATGACACTCACCGGACGCTTGCGGACAACATGAACAAAACACCGTTGCGCAGAACAGAAACACTTGATCGAATTGCAACTGCCGGTAGATACTCGACCGGAACCCACTTCCGGAGGATACGTCATGAGAGGCAAGCTACTGGGTACCGCCTTGCTGCTTGCATGCGCGACCGTTGTCAGCGCGGCCGACGAAGTTCGCGTGTATAACTGGTCCGACTACATCGACGAAGCGCTGCTCGCCAAGTTTGAAGAGGAGACCGGGCTGAAACTGATCTACGACGTTTTTGATTCCAACGAGGTATTGGAAACAAAAATGTTGGCAGGCGGGTCTGGTTACGACGTGGTCGTGCCGTCAGGTACCTTCCTGCAGCGGCAGATTGCTGTTGGCGCATTCCAGAAGCTGGACCCGTCAAAGCTGAGCAACCGCAGCAACCTCTGGGACGTTATCGAGAAGCGCACCTCGCGTTACGATCCCGGCAATGAATACTCCGTAAACTACATGTGGGGGACCACTGGCCTGGGTGTGAATCTCAATCGCGTGGCCGAGGTGCTGGGCGCTGACGCGCCCATCGATTCCCTCGACCTGATCTTCAAACCGGAGAATATGGAGCGGCTCGCCGCCTGCGGCGTACACGTTCTGGATGCACCGGCAGAGGTCATTCCCGCTGCGCTCAAGTATATCGGTGAAGATCCGGACAGCCACGACCCGGCCGTTATCGCCAAAGTCGAGCCGCTGCTGATGGCAATTCGGCCCTACGTACAGAAGTTCCACAGCTCCGAATACATCAACGCCCTCGCCAATGGGGATATCTGCGTTGCCTTTGGCTGGTCCGGCGACATCCTCCAGGCGCGCGATCGGGCTGCCGAGGCCGATGCCGGCGTTGAGATTGCCTACCACGCCCCGAAAGAAGGCGCCCTGATGTGGTTTGACCAGATGGCAATTCCGGTTGATGCGCCAAACCCTGAGGGCGCACACCTGTTCCTCAATTTCATCATGGATGCGCAAAACATGGCGCAGGCGTCGAACTATGTGTTCTACGCTAACGGCAATCTGGCCAGTCAAGCGTTCCTGCTCCCGGAAGTGATCGGGGATACCGCCATCTATCCCGATGCCGCGACTCTGGAGAACCTGTATATCACTACGCCCTATCCGGCCAAGGTGCAGAGAACCGTCACCCGGCTGTGGACCCGGGTCAAGTCGGGAACTTGAGCATCCATACTCTGCGGGGGCGCCTCAGCGCCCCCATGACTTTCTGCATTTGACGAGGGCACAATGCCGGAATGCGCTTTCGCCCCCTGGACCGACCCTGGCGCGGAACCACTGATCCGGTTCCGTAACGTGACCAAGCGGTTCGGTGACTTCACCGCGGTCCGTGACCTGACACTGGATATCTATGAACACGAGTTTTTCGCCCTGCTAGGCCCTTCCGGCTGTGGCAAAACCACCATGATGCGCATGCTGGCCGGGTTCGAAACACCCAGTTCCGGCCACATTGAACTCGCAGGGCAGAACATTGTACCGGTGCCTCCGAACAAGCGCGCCGTGAACATGATGTTCCAGTCCTATGCCCTGTTCCCACACCTGAACGTCTGGGACAACATTGCCTTCGGGCTGAAACGGGACGGGATGCCCAAAGACGCTCTGCGCGAACGCGTTGCAGAGATGCTCAAGCTCACCCACCTGGAGCGCTTTGCGCGTCGCAAGCCGCACCAGATTTCAGGCGGCCAGCGACAGCGCGTGGCACTCGCCAGAAGCCTGGCCAAAGCGCCCAAGCTGCTGCTTCTGGATGAACCTATGGGGGCGCTGGACAAGAAACTGCGCCAGGAAACCCAGTTCGAACTGATGGATATCCAGGAAAAAACCGGCACGACCTTCGTCATCGTCACCCACGACCAGGAAGAGGCCATGACCGTCGCCAGCCGGGTTGCGGTCATGGACGAGGGTGAACTAATCCAGGTTGCCACGCCCTCCGCCATCTACGAGGCGCCCAATTGCGTGTATGTCGCCGACTTTATTGGTGACGTGAACATCATCGAAGGCGCTGCGCATCGCGCCGGCGACAAACACTACACGGTGCATTGGGCTGACGGCCAGGCGCCGCTGAAGGCAGCCTCTGACAAAACGTTCTCACCCGCGCAGAATGCCTTCCTGGCAATCCGTCCCGAGAAGGTGCTGGTCACGGCGGAACGCCCGGCTGACGCGGAAAACACCATTCAGGGCCGAATCCACGATATCGCTTACCTGGGCAATATCAGCACCTATCACGTGGAGGTGGCAGGTGGACGCATGCTGAAAGCGCAGACCGCCAACACCCGACGCATTGAGAACAGGGGCTTTACCTGGGAAAACCGGGTCTGGCTGTCGTGGGATTCAACGGCAGGTGTGCTGCTGGAGCGTTAATGAGACGAGTTTTCATCATTATCGTCCCTTACCTGTGGCTGCTTGCGCTATTTCTCATACCCTTCGCAATCGTCCTGAAAATTTCCCTGTCGGATGTCGCGATGGCACGTCCGCCCTATCTGCCCCAGTTCAGCTGGGAAGCGGGTCCAGGCGCATTCCTGGCACAGCTGGACTTTGAGAATTTCACCTTTCTCACCACCGACGATCTCTACTGGAAAGCCTATCTGTCCAGCCTGCAGATTGCAGCGACCTCAACATTGCTGACGCTGCTGATTGGCTATCCCATAGCCTATGCCATGGCGCGGGCCCCGGAGGAATGGCGTGCGACTCTGATGATGCTGGTGATTTTACCGTTCTGGACCAGTTTTCTGATCAGGGTCTACTCCTGGATGGGCATTCTCAGCCAGGAAGGCTACCTGAATCAGTTGCTGCTGGGCCTGGGCGTGATCAGCGAGCCACTGATTATTCTCAACACCAAAGCGGCCGTGTATATCGGCATCGTGTACACCTACATTCCGTTCATGATTCTGCCGATCTATGCCGCGCTGCATCGCCTTGACAGCTCCCTGATTGAAGCAGCCGAAGATCTGGGCTGCTCCCGCGCAAAAGCGTTCTGGCTGATTACGGTGCCGCTCTCGCGCAATGGCATTATCGCCGGCTGTTTTCTCGTGTTCATTCCCACCCTGGGTGAATTTGTCATTCCCTCGTTGCTCGGTGGCTCGGGAACGCTGATGATCGGTAAGGTCCTGTGGGAAGAGTTCTTCAACAACCGTGACTGGCCCGTCGCCTCGGCGGTTGCGGTTGTACTTGTGCTGATACTGATTATTCCCATCGTGCTGTTTCAGCAGAATCAGCAGAAGCAGAACGAGGCGCAAAGCTGATGCGCCTGAGCTGGTTCAATATCACGTCGCTGACCCTCGGCTTCGCTTTCCTCTACCTGCCCATGATCATTCTGGTCATCTACAGTTTCAATGAGAGTCGGCTGGTCACCGTCTGGACCGGATTCTCCACCAAGTGGTATGGAGAACTGCTCAGTAACCAGGCCTTCCTGGACGCGGCCTGGGTCACGCTCAAGGTCGCCGTGTTCTCATCCACGCTGGCCACCGTACTGGGCACACTCGCGGCCTATGCACTGGTACGCGGCGCCCGTTTTCCTGGCAGAACCCTGTTTTCAGGCATGATCTACGCCCCGCTGGTCATGCCAGAGGTTATCACCGGCCTTTCGTTGTTGTTGCTGTTTATCGGTATCGGTCTGGATCGTGGCGTGTTGACCATTGTTCTGGCACACACGACGTTCTCCATGTGTTACGTGTCAGTCGTTGTGTCGTCGCGCCTGGTGAGCTTTGACCAGTCACTGGAAGAAGCCGCGCTCGATCTCGGCTGTTCACCCTGGGATGCCTTTCGCCTGGTCACCCTGCCGATCATCGCGCCCGCCGTTGTTTCGGGCTGGCTGTTGGCGTTTACCCTGTCTCTGGATGACCTTGTGATTGCCTCATTCACCACCGGTCCGTCAGCCACCACGCTGCCGATCAAGATATTTTCAGCGGTCCGCCTGGGGGTCAGCCCGGAAATCAATGCCCTCTCCACACTCATGATTGCCGTTGTCACCCTCGGCGTGATCATCGCCTCTCTGATTTCCAAGCGCAATTTCGTCCGCGAGCAACACGGCAGTGAGTCGCGTCACTAGGGCCTGCCACACAGCACGTTTCCTGCGCTACCCGACAACTGCCGATAACGCCGCTTCCATCACCGCATCGTACCCGTCCGGTTTTCGGGCTAAGATGACGGTAATCCCTCGCTGCAGGAACAGACGTGCATCCGCAATCCCGCACCGGGCGCTTGCGGGCCACGGAACCGGCGCCCGCAGCACCAGATCATCGGAACGTGACACGATGGGCAAGCGATCAGGAAACCAACTTCAGAACGCGTTTACGACGCGGGGCGTATGGAAGGTCTACGGCGAGGGCGCTACCGAAGTGCAAGCCCTGCGCGGCGTTGATATCGACATTCCAGCCGGCGAACTGGTGGTACTGCTTGGCCCCTCGGGCAGCGGCAAATCGACGTTACTGAATATCCTCGGTGGTTTGGACCGGGCCAGCAGGGGCGATGTGCTATTCCAGGGCCGCAATCTAGCGGCGATGACGGATGTGCAACTCACCCGCTACCGCAGGGATCACGTCGGCTTCGTCTTCCAGTTTTATAACCTGATGCCGGGACTCACCGCCTACGAGAACATCGAACTTGTCACAGAAATCGCCGGTAATCCCATGCCTGCTGACCATGCCCTGGCTCTGGTGGGACTGGGTGATCGTGGTGACAGTTTCCCGAGCCAACTCTCCGGAGGTGAGCAGCAGCGCGTCGCCATCGCGCGCGCCGTGGCAAAGCAGCCCAACGTCCTGTTCTGCGATGAACCCACAGGCGCACTGGACAGCATCACGGGACGAACCGTTCTGCGGGTACTCAAAGACATCAATGAGCAGCTGGGAGCCACAGTACTGATCGTGACCCATGCGGCCGCAACGGCGGACATGGCAGACCGGGTCATTCACTTTGCCGACGGTCGTATTCGGGATATTCAGCGCAACGCGCACAAGCGCGACCCCAGCGACATCGAATGGTGACCCGGCAGTGACTCCCCTGGATCGCAAGCTGCTCAGGGATCTCTGGCGGATCAAGGGTCAGGCGGCGGCGATTGGCGCGGTCATTGCCGTGGGTGTTCTGCTGCTGGTGATGATGTCTGGTCTGGTGACCTCACTGGATGAGACACGGCGAGCCTACTACGAGCGATACCGTCTGGCTGACGTGTTCGCGCCGGTGAAGCGCGCGCCCCAACATCTCCTCGCAGAGCTCAGCGCACTGCCTTCTGTCGCTGCGGTAGAAGGACGGATCACGGGACATGCGCTGATCGACCTGCCCGGCCTGGACATCCCGCTGCGCGCTAGGGTCGTATCCTTGCCCGAATTCCACGCACCGCGGCTGAACGGGTTTTACCTGAGCGCCGGACGCGCCCCGCAAAGTGATCGCAACGACGAAATCCTTCTGCTCAAGGGTTTTGCGGAGGCACACAGCCTGCAACCGGGCGATACGCTGGACATCACCATGAACGGCGCCCGTCATAAGCTACGCATCGTCGGTCTGGCCCAGGCACCGGAGTTTCTCTACACAACGGCACCCGGGGAATTGATGTCTGACGATGCACGCTACGGCGTCATCTGGATCAGCATGCAGACGCTCGCAGCGGCCTATGACCTGGAGGGCGCCTTCAACGAGGCGCTGTTGTCCATTGGACGGGGAGCACAGTCTCCTGCGGTGATCCATGCTGTCGATCGCCTGCTTGAGCCCTATGGCGGCTTCGGCGCATACGCTCTGGCCGATCATGGATCAAACCGGTTCATCAGCGAAGAGATCGCCAGCCTGCGCGCGACCGCGGCGGCAGTGCCGCCGATCTTCCTCGCAGTCGCCGCCTTCCTGCTCTACATCGTTATCTTCCGCATGGTAGAGGCAGAGCGCGGGCAGATAGGCTTGCTGAAGGCCTTCGGCTACAGCAATCTCGAAACCGCAGCACACTACTTCAAGCTGATTCTCGCCATCGCCGCCGGCGGAGCAACAGTAGGCTGTGTACTGGGAGTTCTCGCCGGTCGCGCCCTGATTGACCTGTATCTCCTCTACTTCAAATTTCCCTTCCTGATCTTCCAGCTTGATCCGGGGTCCTTCATCGCCGCGTTCAGCGTCAGCATCGGTGCTGCTTCTGCCGGGGGAGTCACTGTCCTGAGGCGCGTTTTTCGGCTGACTCCCGCCGCTGCGATGCAACCTATCGCCCCGCCCCACTATCGCCCTCTGGGCAACGTAGCCCGGTCATTGCAGTCGGTGCTGGACCAACCCAGCCGGATGGTGGTGCGTCGCCTGACCCGACAGCCCGGGCGAATGGCCGGCGCCGCGGGCGGTATCGCGGCTGGCATGGCGCTATCGGTCGCCATGATCGGTATCATGAATGGCTTCAATCAGGCGATCGACCTGACCTTCAATGTCATCGACCAGAGTGACGTCAGCATCACCTTCAATGAACCGCTTTCCGATACCACGCTGGCAAACCTGCGCAGTATTCCAGGCGTCATTGCCGTACAACCCGCTCGCCATGTGTCTGCGGTCTTGCGACACGGTGTCCAGCGTCATCTGGGCGTCATCAGCGGTATGACCACCAATGCGCGCCTTTACCGTGCAGTGGATAGCAGGATGGCGCCTGTGCCACTGCAAGCTCAAGGCATTGTACTGGCGGAGGCGCTGGCAGACATCCTCAAGGTACAGGTGGGGGATTTGCTGACCCTGGAGGTCCGCGAAGGCAGGAGGCCGACACTGCGCATCCCCGTGACGGGAATCGCACAAAATCTGCTGGGGTCGCCAGCCTATATGGAACTGTCCGCTCTCAATCACGCACTAGGTGAGCCCAACCGCATCTCCGGCGCTTACCTGCGTGTAGACAGTGCCCATCAAAATTCTGTCTACCGCGTGCTCAAGGACATGCCGGCAGTGGCGAGTGTGAGCCTGAAACAGGACGCGAGGACCGCGCTGCAAACCCAAATGGACAGGGGCGCGGGCGCCATGCGCTACATCATGATGGCTGTGGCCGGCATCATTACCTTCGGTATCGTCTACAATGCAGCCCGCATCGCCTACGCCGAGCGCGCCCGGGACCTGGCCAGTTTGCGCGTCATCGGTTTTTCGCGCAGTGAAGCCGCCTTTGTGCTGCTCGGTGAACTCGCACTCGTTACACTGGCTGCCTTGCCACTGGGCGCGGTGCTGGGCTACTACCTGTCGTTCGCGGTAGCGGCGGGTTTCAGCACTGACCTTTACCAGATTCCGGCCACGGTTCAGCCGGTCGGCTACGGCGCAGCAGCGCTTGCCGTCATAGCCGCAGCCACGCTGTCAGGCTGGCTGGTGAAACGGGATCTGGACCGCACCGATCTGGTATTGGCACTCAAGGCACGGGAATAGCATCATGGCCAGAAAGCACTCCAGAATAATCATCAGCCTCACATCCATCATGATCGTTGCGGCCACGCTGATTTTCGCCTTCTGGCCGCGCCCACTGCTCGTGGATATGGCTACGGTCGGCCGCGGAACAATGACGGTAACGATTGACGAAGAGGGACGCACCCGCGTGCACGATACCTACGTGCTGGCGACCCCAGTGGCAGGTCGTCTGCAGCGCGTCGAGGTCCTGCCCGGCGATGCGGTGGTGCACAACCAGACCGTCGTGGCGCAAATGCTGCCCAGCAACCCTGAGGCACTGAACATACGTACCCGGGAGCAGGCCCTGACTGAAGTTGCCGCCGCCGAGGCCGCCTTGCGACTGGCACGCGCAGAGCTGAACAAGGCCGTTGCCGACAGCGACCTCGCTAAGACCGACCTCGAGCGCGTACGTCGTCTGCGCGAAAATGCCATGGTCAGCGAGGCAGAGCTGGACCGCGCGGTGCGCTCAGCACGCAGTGCCGAGGCGGTGCTGGGTACAGCGGAGGCCGCCATCGGAATGCGCGAAGCACAGCTCGCCAACGCGCGAGCAAGCCTGATCAGCTTTCAGGATGCAGATGCGCCCGCGGAGGCGATGCTCAAGCAGCGCGAGTCGATTCCCCTGTACGCCCCGGTAACAGGTCGCGTGTTGCGCGTACTGCAGGAAAGCGCAACAACCCTGCCGGCCGGCACCGCCATTCTCGAGATTGGCAATATCGAGAACGACCTCGAAGTGGTGGTGGAACTGCTGTCAACGGACGCCGTGAAAGTGTCCCCGGGGGATCCAGTTATCCTCGAGGATTGGGGCGGACCGGCGACGTTGCACGGCATCGTCAAGCGCGTGGAGCCACTGGGCTTCACCAAGTTTTCTGCGCTGGGCGTGGAAGAACAGCGTGTGAATACAATCGTGCAGTTCACAGAGCCGGCAGACGCGCGCCGCGCACTGGGCCACGGCTACCGCGTCGAAGCAAGGATAATCATCTGGCAGGCCGAGGATATCCTCCAAGTGCCAGCAAGCGCGCTGTTCAGGCACGACAGCGACTGGGCCGTATTCCGCGAGCAGGGCGGCAAAGCCCGCCTGACCCCGGTCAGGATTGGTCGCAACAACGGTGTTGACGCGGAGGCACTGGAAGGCCTGCAAGCGGGCGATACAATCGTCCTGTATCCGGGGTCAAGCCTTGCAGACGGTGTGCGCATAGAGCAGCGCCCCACCGGATGATCCAGGCCGCATGAGAGTCCGGCCCTGGCGCGCCAGCCCAAAGTGCGTGTAAACACCGTGCCCGCCCGCCTCCCCCCAACGCGACATCGAGGACGAGACTGGCTATTTCATTGCCAACAGACCTCCCGTAGCAATCGTCCACGGAAATCGCCACCTTGACCAGTCTGGCAGACACCCCGCCGCCCAGAAAAAGGCCTGAGTATGGTATCGTAAGCGTATGAGGCCACTACTGGGAAACCACCTGAAAACGCAGCTCTTGCTCTCGCTGGTGCTTGTTTGCGTTACCCGCCTGGGGTTCGCCGCAAACAGTGATCTCCTACGCCTGGAAATTGAAAACCTGAACGGTGGCAATCACGCAAGCGCCACCTCATCGGTACGCAATACCGACGACCTCTCGGCCATTTATGGCGACTACCAGTACCAGCCCCTGTGGTTCGCCGATGGGCCATTGGCCTCGCTGCGCACAGACCTGCAGCGCGAGATACTGCGCTCCGCTGACCACGGCCTTGCGCTGCATCGCTACCACTACGATGAACTGCTGGCGGGCACCCTGCCGGAAACACAGCTGGATGTACTGTACACCGATGCCTTCCTGTCGCAGGTGCGAGACCGCTACCGCGGGGCCGTGGCACAGGTGGACGACCAGTGGTATCTGGAACGTGAGTCCATTGATCCCAGAGCTCTGCTACAGCAACTGGTAGAAGAGGGTAAGGGGCTCAGTGACCTGCTGCATGCCCTGTGGCCGCAAACCCCGGAATATTGGGCGCTGGTGACAAAGCGCGCAGAACTGTCCACCGCAGCAGACACCACAAGCCGCCCTGTGGATGGCGGCCCTGCACTGAAACCCGGCGCCAGCGGCCCGCGGATCGCTCAGCTACAGGAAAGGCTGCTGGGGCCTGGCGAGCATTCCGGCACGTTCGATGAACAACTCAGGCAGGCCGTTGTCACGTTTCAGCAGGGGGCGGGGCTTGAGGCAGACGGCATCGTGGGCAACGCCACCCTGGAGGTTCTCAATGCCACGCGATTCTCATGGATTGATCGTCTGGATGCCAACCTCGAGCGCTGGCGATGGCTGCCACGAGACACCCCCTCAACCTATATCCGGGTAAATATCGCGGCATTCCAGATGCGGGTCATCGAAAACAACACGGAGGCGCTGACAATGGACATCATTGTCGGTCGCCCCTACCGCGAAACCCCGATCTTTACCGAAGATATGCAGTATCTGGTGTTTTTTCCCTACTGGAATGTTCCCTACAGCATCGCCGTCAAGGACAAACTGCCGCTGCTGCGGCAGGATCCGGCCCCGCTGGCAGCGGCAGGCTACCAGGCACGACTGACTGGCAGCCAGGATTTCGTTCCTGTGACCGAAGTGGACTGGCAGACGGTACGGCCCGGGCAGTTCACCCTGCGCCAGCTCCCGGGCGACCACAATGCCCTCGGCAAGGTAAAGTTCATGCTGCCGAATCAACACAGCGTGTATCTGCACGACACGCCCGACAAGGCGCTCTTCAGGAAATCCGAGCGCACCTTCTCCTCCGGCTGCATTCGCCTCGCTGAGCCACGCAAGCTTATCGAGTGGGTGTTGAACCACGACAAGAGCAACTACCTGACGCAGGTAGATCGACTGTTTGAATCCGGCGAAACCACAACGGCTTACCTGAACGATCCGATACCGGTTTACCTTGTCTACTTCACCGCATTCGCGGTTGGTGATGACGTGGTGTTCCGGCGGGATGTCTACGGCAGAGACCAACGAATTGTCGATCAGCTGAGAGAGGCCGGCAGAAGCCGGGTTTGACACCTGCCCGCGGGGGGGCAGCGCTCACGGCAACGGGAACCCTTGATCCAACTAGGCGAAATAACCACGCGTACGGTTTGCCAGCGCGACCAGCGACAGCATGACCGGCACTTCCACCAGCACACCCACCACAGTCGCCAACGCAGCACCCGAGTACAGCCCAAACAGACTGATCGCCACCGCAACCGCCAGCTCGAAGAAGTTCGACGTGCCAATCAGGGCGGCAGGCGCTGCTGTGGTGAAAGGCACACGCCACAGGTAAGCCCAGCCGTAGGCGATGAAAAAGATCCCGTAGCTTTGAATCAGCAGGGGTACCGCAATCAGCGCAATCACCAGTGGCTTGTCCAGAATCGTCTGTGCCTGAAAGCCGAACAACAGGACGACGGTTGCCAGTAACCCGATAATCGATAAGGGTTTCAGTCTTGCAGTGAAGGCACTGATACGTTCATCGCTGCCGCCGCCATCAAGCATGCTGCGTGTGAAGTAACCCGCGACTAGCGGCACAACAACATACAGCACTACCGAGAGCAGCAGCGTATCCCAGGGCACAACGATGTCGGTCACGCCCAGCAGCAAGGCGGCCAGTGGTGCAAAGGCGAACACCATGATCAGGTCGTTGATCGACACCTGCACCAGCGTGTAGTTGGCATCGCCCCGCACCAGCTGACTCCAGACAAACACCATCGCCGTACAGGGTGCGACACCGAGCAGTATCATCCCGGCAATATATTCCTGGGCCGTTTGCGGGTCCACAAGACCGGCAAACACAGACTCAAAAAAGAAAATCCCCAGGGCAGCCATCGTGAATGGCTTGACGATCCAGTTGACGACGAGCGTGATGCACAGGCCTTTGGGGCGCTTGCCTACATCGCGCAGCGAGGCGAAATCGACATTCACCATCATGGGGAAGATCATCACCCAGATAAAGACGGCCACCACGAGATTCACGTTCGCATACTCAAAGGCAGCTATTGCAGCAAAGGCACCGGGACGGGCGACGCCGGCGGCGATGCCAACCGCGATGCAGAGCGCGACCCAGAGCGACAGGTAGCGCTCGAACAAGCCCATGGTCGATGTGTTGACACTGCTCATGGTAGTTCCTTCTCTATGCGGTCCCTCAGCAGGGTGAGGGCATTGTCAAATGCTTTAGCCACCTCCTCCTCGCTCCCCTGAACGCTGGCAGGATCCGGTGTGCTCCAGTGTTTCTTTGCCACATTCCCGATAAACACCGGACAGCTTTCCGTCGCGGCGCGGTCGCAGACCGTGATGACGATATCGAACGCCTGATCGGCGAACTCATCCCATGACTTGCTGCGGGGTTCCCCCACCCTGAAGCCGTGGCGCTGGAGGGCCGCGATAGAACCCGGGTGCACGTAACCCGCTGGCTCACTGCCGGCGCTGACGGCGGTATATCGCCCCTCCCCCAGCTGATTGATCATGGCCTCAGCCATAATGGATCGGCAGGAATTGCCCGTACAGAGAACAAGCACCTTACTCATACAACTAACCTTTCAGGAATATCACCAAAACTCGCATGAACGCCGCCGATCGACCCACTCAGCTGTGGCCTGCACGCTGTCATAACGGGTCTGGAGATGGCGGGTCACAGCACTGTGCCAGCTCAATAATGGAACAGGCGGATGTACTGTCCTCGCGAATGGTCGCGAAGTCCGCACTGCAGCAGTCTTTCACCAGGAAGGTGATGAGCTCATGTGTGGCCTGAAAGTCCGCACTGTAGATAATCGAGCGCCCTTCCCGCCGCGAGGAGACAATGCCCGCCTGTGAGAGATGATTGAGATGGAAGGACAGCGTATTGTGCGGCGTGCCCAGGGCTTCACTCAGCGCGCCAGCGGCAAGCCCCGTCGGTCCCGCCTGCACCAACAAGCGGAAAGCGCGCAGCCGCGTTTCCTGTGAGAGTGCGTTGAATACGATTGACGCCTTGTCGATGTTCATTTGTCCATATTATTGGACATATGGACACATTTCAAGCAAAAAACCCACCACTCGCCGAGCGATCCTGACATACGTCCCTGCCCGCAATGAACTCACTTTCACCGTCACTGAACCGTCGTGTTTTATCTTATACTCTACAAAAACACGGTTAAGCATGACTCAGGGCGCCTGCAATGAATAACGACATAAAACAAACCTCCTCAAAACACGTCAACCCCTTCAAGGAACCCGAGGACGCCGCAGCGCAACCTGCGGGGCCTTCCCCCATCGACCTCGCCGCGCTCGCGTTCGTCAAGCAGCTGGGTTCTGAACTGCAAAAGGGCGAGTTCGACCTGCCGCCGTTTCCCGACACCGCCGTCAAGGTGCGCGAATGCATTCAGGACCCCGCGGCGGATAACCGGGCACTCGCCGCCATCATCGCCAAAGAGCCTGCGCTCGCGGCGCGGCTGATGCGCATGGCCAATTCCGCGATGGTGCGGCGCGGGCCCATTGAAGTTACCGACATACCCACGGCCATCTCGCGCGTGGGTATGACCATGGTGCAGAACGCGGCGACCTCGTTTGCGGCACGTGAAGCGTTCAAAGTGCCCCCCGGCAGCGCCTGCTTCGGCGAGTTGAATGAATTGCGCCGCATGAGCGTTCGGGTAGCGTCAATTGCCTACCTGCTTGCCAAAAACGTGCGCAGCGTCAGCAAGCCGGACGAGGCGATGCTGGCCGGGCTGCTGAGTTCGGTGGGCAAGTTCTACATTTTCACCAAATCCTCTGATCACCCCGACCTGTTTACCGACCGCGCCGCATTGCGGACGCTGCTGAACCAGTGGCATACCGGCGTTGCCCGAGCAATTGTGGAGTCATGGCGGTTTCCTGACACCATCGCCATTGCGGTTGACGAGCAAGAGGTGAAGGAAAAAAACCGTCTTGAGCAAGCGGATCTCAGTGACCTGCTGCTGGTCGCCAATATCATTGCCCGCGCCGGTGTGGATGCCGCAAAGCAACTGGGCGACCTGGATTCGCTGGCGCGCATGCGCATGGATGCAGGCAAGCTGCACACGCTGCTCACAGAGCACCAGGAGGAGATTGAGTCAATGGTCTCCGCAATGACCTGAGGCGGAACATACCGGGGCACCGATAGGTATCACGACTGCAGGGGGCGCAACGCCCCATTGCGTTGCGCTTTATTTTAAATATAATCATTCTCATTTTCGTTCGCATCAGAGAGTGATATCGCAATGTTCACAGCGCGTTTTGCAGCGGGCCTTCTGCTGGGTACCTGTTCGTTCACCGTGTTCTCCGCCGCCACAGACCCGGACACCCTGGAAGTCGTCAACGTCTACGGGCTACCGACTGACGCCAGGGTCTCCGGCACCCTCCCTGCCCTGCAGGACGGCAAGATCTTCGAGGGCAAGAAAACCAGCCTTGTCGACCTCGGCGAGCAGCCCGTGTTTGTCGAACCAAACCTGCGGCAAATGTTCTCGCGACTGCCCGGCCTGTTCGTATCCGACCAGAAAATCCCCAGTATCTACAACATCAACTACCGTGGTCTGGGCAACCCTCACGAGTCGGAATACGTCGCCTTTTTCCAGAACAACATACCCCTCGCGGCTGACCTGTTCGGCTATCCGACGATCTACTATATGCCCGCCGCCCAGCGGGTCGAACGCATTGAGTTCGTGCGCGGCGGTGGCGGCCTGCTGTATGGGCCACAGGTCGGACCGGTACTCAACCTGGTGACACGGCGCGCGGATGCCGATGCCGAAACTGCCTTCAGCACGGACCAGGCAACGGGCAGTGATGGTTTGTACAGCACCTATAACGAAGTGAACTGGTCCCAGGGCGACATCGGCGTCCTGGCCTCGTTCGACCATCGCAGCGCCGACGGGCCTCGAACCAATGAGGACTACCGCGTCAATGCCGGCTACCTGGGCATCGCCTGGGAGGGCCTTCAGGACATCCGCCTGGGGTTCGACCTGGATCTGTACCAGTCCGACTCCGGCGAGGCGGGCCGGCTGACCTCCCAGGAATACGCCACCAATCGCGACCTGGTGAAATCGCCCTTTAACCGAATCGAGATTGACCAGGTTATCGCCACACTGACGTATGCGCAGCAGATCAGCGAGTCATCCACTCTGGATGCCAGCGCCTGGTACTCCTCCATGGATCGTCTGAGCCGCCGTTCGGCCATGTTCACGGACCCGGCCAATGAGCCTGAGACCACGGCGATTGACGAGCAGGAGTTTGCCAACTACGCCTTTGACCTGCGCTACGCCCTGTCCTGGGGTGAGAACAACGTACTCACCGCCGGCACAACCGCGTATCTCGGCGACAGCCCGCGCACGCGTCACGTCAGCGATGACATCCGATCCAGTGCGCAGAATCCGGAGGACCTGGCCTTCAGCCAGGACCGTGTGATCACCTACAACGCGCTGTTTTTCGAGAACCTGTTTCGCTTGGGCAAGCTGAGCGTGGTGCCCACGCTGCGCCTGGAGCGCATCAACTACGACCTGCGTGAAACAGTGAAGAATCCAGGCCTGAATCGTGATGCCATCGACACTGACAGAACGGATCACGAGGCGCTCTTTGGTCTGGGGCTGATGTACCAGTCAGGCGAGCACGCCGAGCTGTACGCCAATATCTCGGAGTCCTACCGCCCACAGCGGTTTGATGACCTGATCAACCCGTCCTCGGAACTGGCGGGGAGCAACAACCCGGATATCTCGCGTGCCGTCAACTATGAGATCGGTTACCGCAGCGAGCCGCGCGACGGGCTGCTGTTCGACCTGAGCCTGTTTCGCATCGATTTCGAGGGCAAGATCGAACAAATTCAGGTCAACATCAGCGATGTGGAGCGCGTCAACAGTGGCGACTCCCGGCATCAGGGCATTGAATTCGGTGTGGAGTACAACCTGGTTGCCGATGCCGCCTATACTTTCAAGCTGTTCGCCAACGGCTCGCTCCTCGACACCGAAATCACCCGCAGCCTGGAGGCTGACCTGATCGGCAACAGCACCGCGTTTGCACCCGACTACCTGATTCGCACCGGCTTTATCGTTGACCGTGGGCCATGGAATGCGGCGCTCACTGCCAGTCTGGTCGGCGAGCAATACTGGCAGGACTCCAACCTCGCAAGCGGCACGGGTGCCGGCAGAATTGACGGAGAAATACCGGCCTACGAAGTGCTGGACTTCAGCATCGAGTACCGCCACCGTGACCGCTGGACCCTGTACGGCGGCGTCAACAACCTGCTGGATCAGGATTACTATAGCCGGGTGCGCTCAGACGGTATCGAACCGGCGCAGGAGCGGGCGCTCTACGCCGGGTTCCGCTTCGAAATCCGCTAGCACGCCGCAACCCGACGGGCGGCTGGCGCGCGCACCCTACAACTGGGGCAGGGCCGTGAACACGCTGCCTGCGTGCCAGCCACCGTCGGCCATGAACTCCGAACCGGTGCTGAAGCTGGCCTCATCCCCGGCGAGGAACACAGTGACTGCGGCCACTTCGCTGGGCATCCCGACGCGCGGCAGGGCCTGGTTTGCGTAGGTGGCATCTGCCTGCTCGCGGGTCATGAAGTCCTTGCCGTGCATATCGGTGTAGATCCCTCCGGGATGCACGCTGTTGACCCGGATGTTGTACTTGCCCATCTCCAGGGCGGCGGTTTTGGTCATGCCGCGCACCGCCCACTTGCTGGCCGCATAGGCCACCAGGGAGTTCTTCGCCTGGAAGCCGTCGATCGACGAGATGTTGATAATGGAGCCACCGCCGCCCGCCTTCATGCTGGGAAACACCGACTGCATGCCGAGAAACACGCCCAACTGGTTGACCCGGGCAACCGCCATGAACTCGGCTTCGGTGGTATCCATGATGGTCTTGTGGATCAGGATCGCCGCGTTGTTGACCAGCACATTGAGCGCGCCGAACTGCTTACTGGCTTCGACTGCAGCCTGCCATTGCGCCTTGTCGGTGACGTCCAGGTGAACATACGCCGCCTTCTCGCCAAGTTCTTCGGCCACCTTGCGGCCGGGCTCATCCAGAACATCCCCCAACACCACGCAGGCGCCCTGCTCCACCAACAGCCGTGCGGTGGCCTCCCCCATACCCCGGGCGGCCCCGGTGACAATGGCGACTTTGCCTTCCAATCTTGCCATGACGCTTTTCCCCTGTGTGGATGAAAAAAACAGCCACAAGCTTAACGCCTGCACGCACCGGGCTCCTAGTACAAACGGGTGATTGCGCTACCTGCACACCGCTCAAGGGCGTCGTGGCCGGGTTTGCAGCCGCCGCCGCACGCGCCCTGAGCATCATCCCGTCAATTCCGTGGTAGGCTAGGCGGCCTGGTTTGGCGCGGCCAGCCCCCTCGCCAAACCCATCAAATACACGACCAGGAGAGCAGCGATGAGCACAACCGGAAAGCAGGTTTTCACCACCTTGGAGAAGAACGGCACCCTGACGGTGGAAGTTGCCACCAGCACCTTCCCGGAACCCAAGGGCGATCAGGTGCTGGTCCGGATGGAAGCCGCGCCGATCAACCCATCGGACCTCGCGCTGCTGTTCAGCGCGGCGGATCTGGAGAACGCCGAGTATTCCCCGGGGAAGATCGTGGCGAAAATGCCGGAACCGTTCCTCAGCGGCTCCAAAGGGCGCCACGGTCAGCGCATGCCGGTAGGCAATGAGGGCGCTGGCACCGTGGTGGCAACCGGAGACAGCCCGGCGGCCAAGGCGCTGCTCGGCCAGCGGGTTGCCTGCGTCCCCGGCAGTGCCTTCTCTGAATATGCCATCGCCGATGCCAAGATGTGTCTGCCACTGGGGGAGAACTCATGCGAGCAGGGCGCATCGGCGTTCGTCAATCCAATGACCGCCCTCGGTTTTGTCGAGACGGCAAAAATGGAGGGGCACACAGCGATGGTGCACCTGGCGGCCGCCTCCAACCTGGGCCAGATGCTGCAGCGGATATGCCTTGAGGACAAGCTGGATCTGGTCAACATCGTGCGGAAACAGGAGCAGGTGGACCTGCTCAAGGGGCTGGGGGCGGAATACGTGGTCAACTCGTCGGATGCTGACTACATGGCACAACTGCGCTCGGCGATCGAGCAAACCGGCGCCTACCTCGGTTTCGACCCAATTGGTGGCGGCAATAACTCCGACAACGTCTTCAAGGCGATGGAACAAGTCGCCGTGGCTAAAATGACGGAGTTCAGCCGCTACGGTTCCGACCAGGAAAAGAAGATGTACATCTACGGACGTCTCGACCTCGGCGCCACCATACTGACTCCTTCCTACGGCTTCGGGTTCACCCTCTCGGGCTGGTTGCTGTTCCCCTTCCTGCAAAAAGCCGGAATGGAAACGGTGCTGCGTATGCGCAAACGCGTCCTCGACAATTTGACCACCACCTTCGCCAGCCACTACAAGGAACGGGTCACGCTGGAACAGATGCTGGAAAAAGACGCGGCAATGGATTACCGCGCCATGCGCACGGGCGAGAAATACCTCGTAACGCCGTAGTGGTCTGCGGATGCGTGTCGTGTCGTCAGCAGGGCTGTACGCACCGGCACTGTGCGCTCCGTGTGATAGCTTTTTATCAATCAGGTGAAGGCGGCGCGGCGTTCGGTCACTGTTGAACACGTTGCGCCGCGCATCGGACACGGAGGGCCGTCGACCGGGATGTCATAGCGCTCCGGAGACCAATGTGCATGGAGGACCGAATGCTATCGCTTGGTTACTTCCTGACAGCGCTGGCCGTATTGCTCGCGACGCTGGCCGGTTGGAGACAATGGGACCGGCGCCGCGAGGAGGCAGTGTGGCGACGCCTGATTGCGCTGCACGCCGGTACCCGCCAAGTCTTCCAGGCCGCTATGGTTGACGGCCTGCCGGAGCCTGCACAACGCTACTTCCACTACACCATCAAAGTCGGCACACCGTTAGCCACCGTGGTCGACGTCGACATGGCGGGTGACATCGGCCTGGGTACGCAGGATGCGCCCAAGTACCGCCCCCTGCAGGCGCGCCAGATTCTGGCCTCTCCGCATGGCTTCATGTGGTCGATGACGTCCGGCGCCATCAGCGGCTCCGACGGCGCGCTACCCGGGAAATCGTGGACACGCTTCTGGCTGTGGAACCTGATACCCGTGGTCCGCGCAACGGGGCCTGACCATCTTCGCTCATCCTTTGGCCGACTGGTGGCCGACGCTGTCCTGTGGGCGCCTGCCAGCCTGCTTCCCGGCAACGGCGTTTCCTGGGCGGCGCTGAGCGATGACTGCGCGCGGGTAACCGTGCGCCACGGCGTGCTGGAACAAGCTGTCGATATGCACGTGAATGCGGAAGGTGCGCCAGTGCGCGTCCTGTTCCAGCGCTGGAGCGATGCAAACCCGCAGCGTCACTATCAACTACAGCCGTTCGGCGGCGACCTGTCCGAGTTTCGGGAGTTTGCAGGCTACCGTCTGCCGACCTGCGTGATCGCGGGCAATCACTACGGTACGGCCGCCTATTTTCCTTTCTTCAAGGTCCGGGTCAGAGCCATACGCTTTCCAGACGCCACACCGACATGAGTGCCCTGGACCTTGTCGCAATAGGCACCCGGATCGTACTGCCGGTCACCTTGATCGCGTGGCGCGCATTCACGGGTGAACGGCCATGTCGTGACGCTGAAGCCGACGACAACACGCCAGGCGGACGATCGAGGCCAGTCCTATTCAGAACAGGTCCGCGTTCAGCCACATGTGTGTGGCAATTGAAGTCAGGTAGCCAACCATAATGACCGGTGTCCACCGCAGGTGCGACACAAGCGTGTAATAGCCACGGGCCTGCCCCATCAGCGCAACGCCCGCTGCAGATCCAATCGATAACATGGAGCCACCAACACCGGCCGTCAATGTGACCAGCAGCCACTGGCCCTGTGACATCTCGGGCTCCATGGACAGCACGGCGAACATGACCGGAATGTTGTCGACCACTGCGGACATGAAGCCCACCGCAATATTGGCGCCGGTCGCACTCCAGTCCGCATAAAGCATCTCGGACACTTCCGAGAGGTAGCCGATATAGCCCAAGCCGCCCACACAGAGCACCACGCCGTAGAAGAACAGCAGGGTGTCCCACTCGGTTCGCGCCATCGGGTTGAACACATCAAAGGGCACCGCCTTGTCCAGCCGTTCCAGCAAACGCGTGTTCTGTGTCGCTTCAGCCCAGGACCGCTCCCTGGCAACGCCGCGCGCGAAACTGCGACGCAGGTAATAGCCCAGCAGTTGCAAGTAAGCGAGCCCCATCATCATCCCGACCACGGCGGGCAGGTGCAGGAAATTGTGCCCCAAAACCGCGGTGGTGATCGTCAACAGGAACAGCACTACCGTACGCCGCGCACCGCGCTTCATGATCACAGGCTCCGTGGCGTCTCGCGGCGGCTGGCGCGGTACCGCAAAGCTCATAACCAGGGCCGGCACCAGGAAGTTTACCGCGGAGGGTATGAAGAGCCTGAAGAATTCGGTGAACTCCACGGCGCCCTTCTGCCAGACCATGAGCGTGGTGATGTCACCGAAGGGCGAAAACGCTCCCCCCGCGTTGGCGGCAATCACAATGTTGATACAACCCAGACTAATGAAGCGCGGACTGTCCTCACCCACCTTCATCAACACCGCGCACATCAACAGCGCCGTGGTGAGGTTGTCCGCCACCGGCGATATGAAGAATGCCAGCAAACCGGTAATCCAGAACAGGCTCAGGTAACTGAACCCCTTGCTGACCAGCCAGCTGCGCAACGCATCGAACAACTGGCGTTCCTCCATCGCATTGATGTAGGTCATCGCCACCAGCAGAAACAACAGCAGCTCCGCATATTCCAGCAGATTGTGCTTCAACGCGGCGTTGGCGCTTTCCGTATCGCCATTCAGGGCGGCAAAACCGGCCACAAGAAACCAGATGAGACCGGCGGCCAGTAGCACAGGCTTGGACTTGCGCAGGTGCAGCTTCTCCTCCAGCATCACAAAGGCGTAGGCGATGGCGAAGATGGCCAGCGCCAGGTAGCCCACCGGGTGCTGGGTGAAGCCCGAGGATGCCACTCCCGATTCAGCTGCACTGGCAAGGCTGCTGTGACTCGCGAGCAGCAGGCCACCCAAACCGGCGCGTGCAATCCAGCTCCGGGAGCGTTTGACAGGACGAGGGCAGGCACGCGACCGGGTAAGGCGGCTGCGCTGATGGCGGGTTGCGTTCATGATCTCTGACTCAAATGCGGTTGATAGCGGGCACAGTCTGGAATGCGCGCATCTTACCACAGTTCACGCTCAAAAGATTTGACCTATGTCGCTTGAATGACATTTTGTTAGCAAGTAGGAGCACCATCGCGTTTGCCGAGACGACTGCTGTGGCCTATCCGTGACTGTCCGGCAGCCACCAGCAGTCGTTCTGGTCCTTGCCTATGCCGCATTGGACCGGTGCACTTTATTCGCAGATATGCGTTGTAGGGTTCACATCTCAGGGGGGCATCTGCCTGTCATCCTGCCCGTTATACACGCAAACATCCCTGATCAACACCATGCGGAACATAGAAGTGACTAGCAATGATCGGCAGGGCCTCACAATTGCGAATCTACCGGTAGCAGCCGCAGGAGGTTCACCGTGCTCCGTTGCCAGAAACTCGAATGCGGTTCTACGTCGAATTCCTGCCACACTTCGCCGTCGTAACCGCTCCACCGCAGCTCTTCCTCATGCCCGTCACCTTCAAGTGTGACTTTAAAAGCGACCCGCTGGATGTCCTGATCAAACCACTGCGCCATCGACTCGGCAATCTCTGGCGTATCTATCACCACACCCACCTCCGAATTCTCTACCACCGAGCGAGGGTCTAGATTGAGTGAACCTATAAACACCCAACGGCGATCGATCACAAAGGATTTGGCATGCAGACTGGCTTTGGACCTTCCCAACACCTGGCTGCTGCTCACCCCTGACCCGCTTGTCTGTTGCCGGTTCATCTCATAGATTTCCACACCCGCGCGCAACAGTGCACGTCGATGTCGCGCATACCCGGCATGGACAGCAAGCACATCAGTCGATGCCAGTGAGTTGGTAAGTATGCGAACGCGAACACCGCGTTTTACCAGAGTAGTAAAAAATTCTACGCCCTCTTTTCCTGGCACAAAGTAGGGCGAAAAAATCGTCAGCTCCTGCGAGAGCTCCCGAAAGTAGGGAGCGAGCGCCTTGGTTAGATGCAGGTCGTTCCGGTCACGTGGGACGGCCAGCTTTTCGGGATAGTCAACGACCACATCGGCCGTCCCCCACAGCAACGGAAGCTCCCCCTCGACCAGTTTCGCAGCCAGCGGTGAATTCTCCAGCGCGCGGAAGTACGGGGCGTTACGCGCATCGCTAATCAAAAGTCCGTACCGGGAGCGCAAGGTCTCTATGGACTGATCTTCATGCGAACCGTCCAGCAGGCTGGAGGCCGGATAGGCCAGCGGGTGATTCCAGTAGGCATCGAACGATAGAGACACGTCACGCGCCACATCCCCGATAGCGAGCACATCCAGGTCGCCAAATTCAAGCGCCGCATTGGCCTCGAAGTACTCATCACCAATATTGCGCCCACCCAGCACGGTAACCTGCCCATCAGCCGTGAACGTCTTGTTGTGCATGCGGCGGGTAACCCGGCCGAAGCGCGTGAAAAACTGTGGAAGCCGGCTTACGTTGCGCGCGAATGGATTAAAGATGCGCACCTCGATATTTGGATGCGTAGCGAGCGTCGCTTTGTCCGCCTCTCGGCCCTGAAGCCCCATGTCATCCAGCAAAAGGCGTACACGCACACCGCGATCTGCTGCCATGAGCAACTCTCGTAAGAACAGACGCCCGGTCAGATCGTCATGCAGGAGGTAATACTGCGCATCGAGACTCCGCTCAGCTGCCCGCGCCAATGCGGCGCGGGCCACCAGTGCATCGAGCCCGTTCTTCAGCAAGAGAAAACCAGAGCGCTCTGGATGCGATTCACGCTGCTCAAGAAAGGCTCTGCCAAGCGTTGTGCCCTGCGTATCAGCAAACATCGTCGATGGCTTCTGATTGCTGTTTTCTGGCAATACAGCGCAGGCACCCATCGAGATCAGCACGAAAACCCAGGCAAGCACCCTTACATGCATCGACACAGACCGCCTCTCCCATTGCTTGAGTGAGGTGCAGACAGGCTGCCTCACCACGTGCTGGACGAACCTGGAGAACACCAGAACAGCAGCCAGCGCCATCCGGCATCACATCCAATTCCCACCTGCCGTTCCTGACGATACAGTCCAGAACATCACCGACGAATCCCCCATCACTCGATGCCTATCAACGGTGCCGGGCGCCGACTATCGAGAACGCTACTACAGTGGCCCGAGGCCTTCAATCAAACCTCCAAACCTTGCCACCGGCGTCCATCCACCCGCTCGCTGCGACACCGGCTTCACCGGCCAACGCTCACTTTGCGAGGGTCCCACCCGCCCTGTTCTGAAACACCTGAAACCCTGACTGATCCATTTTCTTGCCCTGCTCGCCCCCGAGGTGACCTGCTGTTCATCAAACAGTACAACCACGGATATTCCAGACGGACACGGCAAGGACTTCGCGCCGCAACCCGGTCAGGCGCTCTGCGCTGGCCGGGTGGGTGATCCGGCGAAATTTCCCGGACTCCGTGCTATTCTGAAAACACCTCGCGGGACGGGATACAATCAACAGGAAAGGTTCGCAGCCAATGCAGCATGCTCCAGTCAGCCCGGCAGAAATCAACCCGCGCCTTGTGCCCCATCTCGAGCCCGGTGAATCGGTCCTCTGGCAGAATCAGCCCAGACCGGGGAGCTTCTTTGGACCCAGGCAGATCGCGGGAGGGCTCTCGCTGATCGTCCTGGGGATATCACTCGCCAGTGGCGTCATTGCTCCCCAGCTGCCGGAGGCATCCAGATATGCACCCGCGGCGGCGGCAGCAGGCACCGGTCTGTTACTACTTATAACCCGTTGGAGCAGACGCGCGGCATTGTGGGCTTATGCGATTACTGACCGTCGGCTGCTGTCCGTTCTGAACGGCAAGGTGATCCGGTCCGTTACACCCGAACAACTCGACCGTTTCGACCTGAGGATCAAGGGAGATACTGTCTACTGGCTGAAACTGATCAAACGCAACCTCAACGGCAGTCCAGGAACAGAGCGCGGGCCTGACGGGATTCTGGTCGGCTTTCATGGACAGAGCGATCCACAGGCCACCAGGGCACGCATCGAAAGCTGGCGGCAATCGTTTTCCGAACGTGCCTCGGCCAGCGCTGCAGCCTTCGCCGAGCAGATGAAGTCGGTGGCGACGCCTGCCCCAGGGGAGGCAGCGCCACCGCCTGCCGGCGTACTGCGGGTCAACCATCCAGGTAGCGGCCTTGGTCTCGATGTCCTGCCGGACTGGAAAGTGACCATCAAGAACCGCCACGACGGCCCGCTGCGCATATTCGGTGTGAAAGTACTGCCGCGGATAATCCGTGATGGCCCCGAACGCCCCTATGGTGATCCCGGCGACTGGAATTTCCTGTCTGTACGCGGAGCGCCAGAGGCCGGACTGGACCTGACAATCCACAATCGACCACTGGAGACCACTCTGGACGCCATCCTGAACGACCCGTTCACCAAGATCACCGGCGCAGAAATCCTCAGCAGCGATCCCGATCTGCAGATTGGCCGGTTCCGGGGCTTCAGCGTCATTCGCCGTATGCCCGGCAAAGAGGTCAGGAACGTGGAGGCCTTATCAGCTCCGGCGATGCTGCGACAGGTCTGGCTTGGCCACGACGGCATGTCCATCGAACTGCAGGGCTATGCCCTCGAAAGCCAACCGGATGTGCAAAACGCGATCGACGCCATGGTCAATTCAATCACCCTGCGGGGCTGATCCATTGCGGGTGCTCATCGCTTCCGGACTCGTGAATGGTTGCCCGCCACATCACCACGCGGTCGCAGCCATCTTGTCGCAACCGAGCTTGGCCTGGGGCATCAGACCCTGGGCCTGGCCGAAGGCTGCCTCGGTTGCCAGGGACGTGCCGTAATTGACGATATCGAACAATGCGCCGCCTGCGGTCCCAACCGCCGCCCCCATAAACCCACCGAAGCCCAGCCCCGCAACATTGTTGATGTTGGCTTCCACCAGGCAGCACATCTTGGCAACATCATTCGCCTGTTTGTCACAGTCCTTCAGTGCCTGCAGCGCCTGCACCATGTTGAATGCGATACCCGTCACCTCAGTCAGGTATTCCACCAGGTCCTGACCGCGCCCATCCCCGGTCATGCCCAGCGTCTCGCCCGTGGTCGGATTGATCCTCCACCAGCCCGCCATGGCCGAGCCCTCCGGAAGCCGCTGGGGCACCAAAACCACGTAACCCTGGCTTAAGTCCGCACTGATAAACTCGCCTGCCCCGGCATCCAGACCAAGTCCGGCGACCGCGTCGCCCTGTCCGGGTCGTACCAGACGAATGGGGATACCCTGTTCGGCAGCCAGTTGAAATGTGCGCAGGGTACTCGACGAACTCTCCGCAGCGACTGAAAGTGCTTTTTGTGGCAGGGTTTCAGTCACCGTGTCCCAGATACCCTGCTGAAGCGCGGCGGATGGCACACTGTCGAGACCGGTTGCTGTGACCCGCACGTGCTCCATACCGTTTGCCACGATATCGACGCTGGCGAAAGCGGTCTCAGCATTGAGGAATCCACGTCGCAAACCCAGCATCGCGGGCCGGGCACGAAAGCTCACCAGGTCACGCTCTGCGAGCGGGTTATCAGCCATGAACCAGAACTGAGCGAGTGGCGGGAAATCGACGGGCAGCGTATTACCCGGCTCGGTGAGCGGGTGTTCCGGATTCAGGAAGTGGCGCACGATGGTCTTCTGCCAGGCGCTGTTTTCGATGGCTGTCGCAAGGAAGCGATCGGCCACATAGTCGAGAGGTTGCCCCCCCGCGTTGATCATGTAGGTATGGTCCGTGATCAATGGCCAGAGCAAGGATTGGCTGGAGGATGAGTGGTCTGCGCGCGGGGCAATGAGGTAACGCCGCTGGGTGAACTCCTCGCCACCCGGGGTGGTGAATGTGAATTCGAGCCACATACTGTGAAGCGCCAGCACCGGCTGCTGATCCTCCCGCGCCATCACCCCACCGGTGGCGTTTGCCATCAAATCTCCCATGGTTTTGAAGACGCCCGTCATACCGCCGCCAGAGGCACCGATGACCATCGGGTCGATGGCGCGACCCTGCAGGTCGAATGCCATCGCACCGGGTGCGCGCACATCATTCAACATGGGTATAAAAATCTGCGAGTCGTTGAGCACCTTGTCCAGGTTGGCCGCATCCTGGAGATTCAACCCGCTGGGAACATTCCGGTAGCGGATAGTGGCGGCATCCAGATTTGCCACGGGGCGGGTCCAGGGTGCCATGACGCGCTGCTGCGTGATCTTGCCGCCACTCCACTGCTCTATCCAGGCCGAAACGGTGATCTTGTGCTGGTAGGTCTCCGGCACTGACTCCGCGAAATATTCCTCTGGCGCAAGCCCCTCAGGCGCCGTCTCGCTGCCAAAGGCGGGATGGGCCTCCTGCCAGGCCTGCGCGGAACCCTCACGATATTGCACCCAGAAATACCTTCGCACCATCGGTAACCAGGCCAACTGGACATCAACCGGGGCCAGGGTCACGCCACCTTGTTCCAACACCTTGCGGAGCTCGGACGTCAGCATCCTGGATGTCTCGGCCAGGGCCGAATCGCCCACGGACACAGTAGCGGGACCAACTGCTGCCGCTGCAGCCCCAAAGTGTCGGGAGATACTGCTGTCCAGATAGGCCAGCGATGAGGGCAACGCCGCCGGCTTCAGGCTGCGCAAAAGACGTATCGCGTCGTCCTCCTCCAGCGTTCCGCGCACAACCCGTGCATCAAACCCCGCAGACTTCAGCAGGGACGCCAGCAAAATGGACTGATCCAGACTGTTGCCTGACCCGGCTCGCAAGGTGCCATCGACACCACGCAACACACCATCGTAAGGTTGGAAGACGATGTCTTCCCGCACAAACCTGACTGCGGCTGCGGCCTCATAGTCCAGCGTGTCGAGCAGCGGTTCGGTTGCGAAACGATCGCGATGGATGTCTTCGCGCACGGCCTCCAGTGCCTTCGTGGTGGTATCGATGCTTTTTGCCATGGCCGGGTAGTCGAAGTCACTGCGCGATACCACTGCCGCGGTCTGCTGACCGGCGGCACCCGATGTCCAGACCATCACCGCCAGGCAGGCGGCAAGAACGCTGTTTCTGCCCATCACTTCAACTCCCGACATAGTCTCGTAGTCCCGCTCCCCGGCTTCGGGCGCTTCATAGCGTCCCTGTCAACGCGCCTTCCAGGGCTGACGCGATGCATTCACCAACAAATCACCACGACAGTCGTACTCATTCACCACGTTTGTCGCCTAGTCAATTCCCCCACCACGGACACCGGACACGGAACCCGGCGGCACCAACTCTTCCTCTGCCCCTTTCATTCCAGCGAGAGCTCAGTGACAGCACCGCCTCTCACCACGACGTTGTCAAAGACGGCGGGGGGCGCGCGCTCGACAACGATGCGATATTCCCCTTGCGGAAGCTCGACGGTATCGCCGTTGAGCTCGCCTGTCGCACGCAGTTCACCAGCGCTGTCGTACACACGATAAGGAACCCGCAGCGCGCTCCGAATCGAGGCGTCAAGCCCAGCCTGGTCATTCGCCGAAAAATACTCGCCATTACCGAGATCGGCCCATCTGGCAAAGCGCGCCTCAAGCTCCGGGTTATCGATCGCAAACCCGACAATGTTGAGGGTGATGTCGGCTACCTGCTCAGACAGCCGCTGGATAACCGTCTCCGGGTCACCGTCGCAGGTCTCCTCGCCATCGGTAACGAGCAATACGACCTTCCGTCCGCTCGCGCCTCGCAGATCCTCGGCGACCTTGCCCAATGAGTCAGCGATCGGCGTGCGCGCCAGATTCTTGGCGTTGATGCTGGCCAGTTTCCCGGTGGCAGTTGCGGGCACCAGCGGCCCGAGCGCGATGTCAAGATCGGTACGACAGCTGTTGGCCTCGAGGTGTCCAAACACCCGCATGGCAAGCGGAATACCCTCTGGAAGGTATTCGCCTACCGCTTTGGTCAGTACCTCACGCGCAATCTCAATGCGACGCCGTCCATCCATGCGCTGTAACATGGACCCCGATGCATCAAGTATAAGCTCCACTGCCCCCAGGTCAGTCGGCGAGCCATCTGCGGAGCGCACAAGCAGACCGCCCGGACCCACTGCCTCCCGATAAGATCCCACCGCGGTCAGCGTATAGGGGGCCGGCCTGCGCAGCATGGTCGCCGCCCTGTCAAAGGCGACCTCCATCTGGATCTCGTCCATCACCTGGTCATAGCGCCCGCCGTTTACGGACGCCCAGTCCTGTTGCAAGTCCTGCTCGCGTGGCGGGTTGCGGCCAAAGGCACCCTCCGAGCTGAGACCGAGTGCAAAGATACGTGGGCGCACCGCCTGCAGTTCCTGCCAGATCAGGGGGTTGCGCCCCGTGGCGGCATCAGTGATCAACACGATGGACTTGCTGCCCGGCCGGCTCCCGAGAATGCGCGCGGCCGCCGCTACGGTGCCCTCGGCATCGCTGGAGCTCTCAGTGCGCGGATAGTCGTTGAGCACCGTCTCAAGCACATAGGGATCGCCATACCAGTCATCCAGCAGCAGCTTGCCGCCGAACGGCATCAGGTTGGCAGCGTCCCGACCGGGCTCGAGACCGCGGGCGTAGCTGCCCAATGCGCTGTAGATGACCGGAATATAGGCACCAACACTGGCGCTGGTGTCCCACAGGAACAACACATTGCGCGGCGGTTCATGAACCCTGACCAGAGCCGTTTCGCCGGGCTCGCCCGTGACTTCCCAAAACATTTCGTCGGGTTGATCAAGCTCAGGCCGGCGCAGAGCGGGGAACATCCCGCCATCCGCACCATGCACATCCAGCGAAGCCTGCACCGTCGGGTCGCCCGCTAGTCCCAGCAGGACTGAATTGCGTTCCTGGGTGAATGAATAGGCATACCAGTGTTCATCGCCGCCAATTTCAACCTCGCCGGACTGGCGCTGCCCGTCGACCAGGAGCACTGCCGCGTCGCTCGTTAGATTTGTCCTTTGCGTCTTGTCGGCACGCGCGGGCAGACCCCGGGCGAGTTCATACGATGCAGCGCGTCCATCAAGGCCCCATTCGCCGAGAATAGAGAAATAGTCAGGAGAGGTCGGGATCTCCCAGACGCCGATGGCCGCCGGCAGGCGGTACTGCCTGGTCTGTTCGGACGCCGGCACAGTAAAGCGAACGAATCTCGCCCAGGTGTCGGCGGGGAACGTGAAGCTGTGCTCTGTGGCGCCCTGCTCCGGGCGCCAGCTACCCATCGAACGCCAGGGTCCGGCCGGCGATTCGAGACTGACGGAAACTTCGACTTCGTTGACAGGCACTGTTCCCTGCCGCTCCTGCGCGGCGGGGGTCCATTCCAGTCGCGCGATGCGGGCGGCCCGGTCGTGGTGAAAACCGATTACCCAGTCCAGGGACTCTCCGGCGCGCACCACAACGGGACGGGAATCCTCACTTTTGACGAGCACGGAGCCGTCCCAGGACTGTGCTTCAAGCGGCGGGAGGGACCACACCACATGTCCGCCCAGGGCAGGATCAGCCAGGTTGTAACCTTCCCCCCCGCTGACATCCACTCCGGGGGCGGCGACGATCTTGAGTTCGCCCAATTTCCCACCCGGCGGCATCGGCTGGTCGGCGAAAAAACGCGCCATTCGCAGTTTCGCGAATCTGGCCGGCAACGGGGTATCCAGTACAAAGGCCTGTTCTGAACGCACGGCCAGCAAGGGCTCACGGGCGGCCAGCGTCCAGTCTTGCCCATCGACTGAAAGGTACAACTCCAGTTCAGCCAATTGTTGCTGGATAGCGTCACTGCCCAGCAGGCTGATGGCGACACCGCGAACCTGGACCGGCTCGTCGTTAGCCAACTCCACAATCAGCTCCGGGGCGCTCTGCACATCTTTGCGACCCCGCAGGCTCAGCCCCTCGCCCTTGACCGCCATACCATCGAAGGCCCGTGCAAAATCGCGCCCCACATCGTCGCCCGGATCAGCGGCCAAACGTCCGCCCAGGGCCGACCAGGCCACATTGATTCCGCCCAGCAGCGCATCGGGCAGACTCCAATAGGATACGGCAGCGGTTCCGGTATCTTCACGTTCGACCTGGATTTCCGCAACGGCCTCGCCCTTCAACCGTGACCCGGTGAACAGTGCGGCGCTGATCCGCACTGGCCTGTCGGCATAGGCGTCTGGCGGCACATTTATCGACACGGGCACACTCTTCACCTCGCCGGGCTCGAGCAGCAAGGTGTCGGCACCGTGCTCGACGCGCCACCGGTAGTCACTCGCCGTTGTCACCAGAGTAACCTCAGCGGCAGACGCGGCGGGATTGGAGAGCTCGACAATACCCTCAAGCCGCTGACCATAGTCGCGGTAGGCCGAGACCCGCGTGTTATCAATAGCAACCCTTATCCCCGGAGCGGCACCTGCCGATGGCTCCGCTGCAGGGCTGGCTCCGTCCACTTCCAGTTGCAGCCGGTAGTCCGCGTCTCCCCAGGCAGGTATTTTCACGTAGGCCTGGGTACCGGCAGGGATCATCCCCTGCCATTCAGTGTTGTTCCTGCTCTTCTCCTGCAGGGACTTTTCCCAGCTGTGGGGCGCAAGCACTTCGAACTTGCGGGGAGGTGCCATGTGTAGCTTTACCGCAGTATCGCTCTCAAATACGGGTAGCTTGAACCAGTCTGCATCGCGCCATTCGTTGGCCCGGCCCTGCACAGGCACGCCCGGGATAAGCGCATTGGCTAGGCCCAGAGTATCATTCGGCTCGCAGTCCGCGCTGCAGGAAAAGCGCGGCAGTGGCTCCAGGCTGACGCTGTACTCAGCCTCACTGACCTGCACAGGGGAGAGCTGCAATCGGTAGTTGCCTGGCGGGAAAACACCCTCAAGCACAAGGGGGTCACCCGGCTTTGAGGAAGCCCCCCGTTTCATCAGCACAGTATCCCAGTACAGGTCAGCGGCAACAGAACCATCGGCGGGAGGAGTAATCTGCAGCCTGATGTGATCGTCGGCGGTCAGCAGGAAGCGGTAATTGTCCGTATCCGCAGGTTCGACCATAAGCCCGGTACGGGGCTGACCCATAGTCAGGGGCAACATCCGGGTTACATCGTCATTGGGCTCTCGTTCGATACCCGGTGCCGGCTGTCCCATCGGACGGGCCAGCACCATATAGTCTCCCTCGCCCTTTCCCGAGACACGGATATAGTGAGTACCCGGCAGCAGGTAAAGGTTTTCGAGCCGGACTCTTTTGTCCCCGCCACGGACGCGCACAACCTGTAACTGCCTGCCCGATTTGTCGTGGAGAGCCACTTCGTGAATGTTGTCGCCGTTGACCTGGAATCGCCAGAGCTGGGGCTCTTCAGCGAGCAGCAGTCGGAAATAGTCATCCTCTTTGCCCGCGAACCGCCCCTTTATCCGCAGTTTCGAAGGCATGCCGGAGGCCTCTGCCAGCGTGTCATTCGGCTCGGCCTCAAAGCCGTCGCGCACACGTCCCTGCGATTCCAGAGTCAACTGATAGTTCTGCTCTGGCGAACCACGACCTACCGACACGCCCCATCTGCCCTCCCCCAGGATGAGATCCGGCAGGCTGATTTCTCCCCTGCCCCGCCGACACTGACGACTCGTTCCGGACTCGTCGGTGAGACACAGTTCGAGCTCCCCATCACCCCCGGTTTCCAGGAGCAGGCGCATGACTTCCGGCGCCGTGGCCTCGCTTGGGGATACCTGAAAAAAATCCTGATCACCGCGCGCGCCGATGCGGCCGGTTACCGGCGTACTGAAATCCACCAGGTTCGCGATTCGCCAGCTATCATTGGGCTCGGCTTCCGCGCCAGCTGTGCGCACGCCGCCCTGCTGCAGGCCTATCACCTGGATGCCGGCGAAGTCATCGCTATCGATTTGAACCGTGTATCGACCCGGCTCCAGCCCAAGGTCGTGAAAAACGAACCGACCCTGCCTGTCTGTATTCCTGCGCGACAACTCCCGGTCGTCCGCTGCACGCAGAATGGCCTGTGCGGTTCGGCCCAGGCTGACCTGTCCCTCAAGCTGCCAGGTCAGCTCAGTTGCTGCCTCGTCGATATCGAACGCGTACCAGGTGACAGCCTGCTGCTGGAAAAAAGCAGCCGGCCTGTTTGGTGATATGGCCACCGCCGCGGACGCTGAGACCGGAGGAGTCGGAACGTTGGCAGCGCGGATATCCCTGCCGCGTGCCACAGACACACGGTAGGCACCCGTGTCCTTCACCACCGCCTGCTCAGCCGCCGGGCCCGCATCCTCCAGTGCCCCTGCCAGCCCCGGAGGACGATAGGCACCGCCGCCGCCCCCGGCCAGCCCCAGAATGTAGGTGCCGGGTTCCAGCAGCAGATCTGTCACAACGGCAGGTTTGCGCCCATCCCGGCTGCCCAATACGAGCAACTTCTCACTGGACGTGACCCCGCTCCCGTCATCGGTGTACTGCACGCGTAAAACTTCTACCAGACTCAAGCGTCCCGGCACACCATCGAAGGTAAGAGTCCAGGTGGATCCTGCGTCGACATCCGATACATCCCAGCTGAAGGCATCCTGATCAGAGGCGTCCAACGTGCCAACCAGCACTGCCGGTCCCCGGAACGCAGTGGCATCCTGCGGCGTATTGTTGGGTTCGCGTTCAAAAACTGACTGTTGCGCTAGCGCCAACTGGGTGATCAGCGCCATCAGGAGAAAGATTACCGGTTGGCGTGGAAGCCAGGTCACCATTGTTATTCTTCTTATCTCACGGGCGTACACCGGCACACCCTACCGGGTACTGTGTGGCGTATCGAACCAGGGCGCCGTTGTGAATCCGGCGCCATGACCGCTGCTGATTGCGGAGCAATCCGGCATAGGGTCCACTACCCTGTATCCCTCGCAGCCTGCCTGGAGTATAGCCGGTTCTTTTACCCGCTCGTAGCCCGCCAACGTATTTTCTTTGGGCTGGCACGTGGCGTCTGGGCTGCCCCTTTTATCGGCCTACGGCTACCAAACAGACGGCGATTGGGTGTACCTTTTCCAGAGTGATCAATGGTGATCTGGGGGGTATTCCATTATGACCGGGCAGAAGCAAGACGCGCTATCAGTCACCGCAGGTGAAAAGCAGCCGGGGACGTCAATGCTACGGGTGCTCACGCTGGGCGTTATCGCAGCGTGCCTGGCCGGCTGCGGTGGCCAGGACGAGCAGGCAGGCAAATCAGCTGAAGATGAGAGTGTCGAATCCGCCCGTGCCACTGTGGGCAAGGTGCTGGAAGCAACCGGGCTGGCAGTCGAGACGGAGGACGGCAGCCTCGCAATGGGCTTCGAGCGTGACGGAGAGAGCGCCCGTATTGGCCAGAACCTGCCGATCCCCGAATGGCTGCCAAAGGACTTCCCCCTTCCTCAGGACCTCGATATCCGCATCGTCACAGTGGACCGCGAGGAACAGAGGCGACTGGAAGGTACAAGTGCCACGGTAAAGCAGGCCACCGCATCGCAACAGGTATCCGACTGGGCGAACCGGGCGGGATGGGAAGTGATCAGCGCAGATGATTATCGGGTAACCGTAGTGAACACCGACGGTCAGGTGATAGACGTGCAGGCAGAGGATGGGGTTGGCATGCAGCTCGACATGTCGAGACGATCGGTCGCATCGGACAGACAGCGCGCCGCGGTGGAGACCGTAAGCCCCGGTACCGCCACCATCACAATGGCGGATACAACATATACCCTGAACGGGGAATGCAGGATCAAGGGCAGCAGCTACGGCTTTGAATACACGGCTGCTGACGGCTCGTCGTACGCGCAATTCACCATCCAGGCCGCGGAGGACGGACCGCAGGGCTCTGCTACCTATCAGGTGGTAACGGGCAACGGCCTCACTCTATACTCGATTAATTTCCCGATGTATAACGGCAAGGAGCCCGTCGCCCAGACCTCCGGCAAGACGTTTTCCGTCAGAGGTGAATTTGGCAGCATGGGTGGCGGTGGGATAGTGCCGGTTCCCGGTAGCTTTGCGGTAAGCTGTGAGTGACCGCCGGGCATACCTGAAGTTCGCGCGCCGACGACAGCTATGGCGAACATTCTGGCAGCGCTATCCGGTTCGGACGCCTGCCTACTCCCACTCGATTGTAAATAGGCCATTTTTATCCTTTATATTCAATGGCTTGTTTTCCCGCTAAACGGTAATACCATGGAAAATACCATGCTAAGAAATTTCTGCTAATCGAGAGAAATTTTTTCATAGCGGCATTACATCCATTCCCGCTTCAGGTACATCTACGCAGCCTTCATCTTCACCGTTTTTCCAATCCGAGCCAGCATATTGACCAGTTTGTCGATGGTAAACTTGTCAATCTTGCCGCGCATCAAATCACTGACTCTCGGCTGGTAAACACCAAACACCTCTGCAGCTTCTTTCTGGCCGAGCCCTGCATCCTCAATATACTGACGCAGTGTGATCATCAATTCTGAACGAATCTTCAGATTCTGCGCCATCGCCGGGTCATCCTCCAGCGCCTCAAATACATTGCGATAACCTTTTGAAATCGTCATTGCTGTTTCCTCTGTTCTGCCAACGCCTTGTACCTGGTTTTCGCCAGTTCTATATCCGCCTTGCGTGTTTTCTGCGTCTTCTTTTGAAACGCATGCAATACGTAAACTGCCTCTTCAAATCGAGCGACATAGATCACCCGGTAAATACCGTCCTTGTCCTTGATCCGGATTTCAACTGCCCCTGTACCAACGGTATTCATTGGCTTCCAGTCACTTGGCTGCAACCCGATCTGGACATTACTGAGTTCAAAGCCCGCTTCCCGACGTGCACCTGCCGGAAATTGCCTGAGATCATCCAATGAACTGCCCACAAAGCGCACGTCTTTCATAACGACAATTATACAATATTTTATATGTATATCACGTTTTATATATTATAGTATGGCAGGTCGGACGCCGGGTAAGATGTGCTCGATCACCGATACCATGAACGGTTCAACATGCATGGCATGGTACCGGATCACTGAATCGTCACCAGTTTGCTAGTTTTCCGTCTGGTTTGCGTATTCCAGACCAAGTCTGCCACTGATTCCAGACGAAGCCTGCCACCCATTCCACGCGAATGCTGCCACTGATTCCACGGCAAAGCTGCCACCCTGGCAGCGCGCCTGAGAGTACACCCGTGAGCCAACCGACGCGGGATAACTAACCGGTATTCTGGCCCCTTCCAACCGGAGGGGATCAGATTGGTGGGCGAAGAAGCACCTCAACATTCTGATCACGGGACTGACCGGTGTCGGTAAAACCTGGTTGGCCTGCGCTTTGGCACACAAGGCCTGCCGGGAGGGGTACACGGTCATGTACTTGCGCTTAACCCTGCTGTTGCGAGACCTGATGATCGCCAAGGGCGACGGGCGCTATCCGAAGCTGCTGGCCACGCTCGCCAAAGTCGATGTGCTGCTCTTGGATGATTGGGGCTTGATGAAGATGAACGCCGAGAACCGGCGTGACCTGCTGGAAGTGCTGGAGGACCGCCACGGCAGGCGTTCGACCATCGCGACCAGCCAGCTGCCCATCGAGGAGTGGCACGCTGTGATCGGTGATCCGACACTCGCTGACGCCATCCTGGACCGGCTGGCTCACAACGCCTACAAGATCAATCTCAGGGGAGAGTCCATGCGAAAACGCCAGGCCAAGTTGACGAGCACCACCGGTTCCGAGTAACAATGCAACCCCCGCTTTATACTCGCAATGACTTTGACTTGACCGTCACGGAGTTCGCAGACCTCAATATCGATAACAAATGTTCATTATTTCGGCCCGGTATGGGTAACACCCAAGGCCTCCAGTCGGCTGGTTAACAGCGCAATGGCTTTGGCATAGCGTTGAGACAACGATGCGGCCTGGGCCTCGGGTAAGTCACGAAGGCGCTCAGGGTCAGTATTGTCCAGCAGATCGCAAAGCTTCACTTGCATTGCACCTATAGTCCCCTGCTCCGCCAACCACTCGATACGTTGCGCGGTCATCATCCGGATTTTTGGTCAGCGCACTGACGATGTCAATGGTTTCGTCCGAGTAACCCCGTTGGTGCAGGTCATCTGCGGTGATACCGCAATCTTCCATCACGTCGTGCAACAGGGCGGCGTGGCGGACATCCTCTCCCGCATCGGGAAACAGCGCCTGCAAGCGCATATGTACACGCAGCGGATGCTGGGCATAAGCGTGGCCAGCCTTGTCGGTTTGCCCGGCATGCAGTTTGATGATCCAGGAAACCGTGTCATGTACGCGCCGCTCTCTTGCCCAGCGATCCCATGTCTCATCCGTGACCTTGTCGTCATCAAAAATGCCACAGACATCGAGTGTATAAATCTGGCCGGCAAGATCCGCATGGAAGTCCTCGTCGACGCCGGGTAGGCCGTTGCCCTCGGTATCGGTGACACACTGGGTCAGCAACAATAATTCATCCCAGAATACCAACTCGACGGGGGGTTCTCCCCAGACGTGCTCCATCGCTTCGCTCAAGGATTCAACCTTCTGCGGACGACGTTCTTCTGGGCCAGGAATAAGGTAATGCAATTCCGTAGCCCAGTAGTGATTAACGCAATACCGTACAATTGCCTTGATCGCCGCCCATTCCTCGATGGAGGCATCGACGGCGGCGAAGGCATAGTCTGTGCGTTCAATGGTGATCATAGCCCTGGCTTAAGACACACTTACTGTTTGATGGAGAGGCTTTCAGCTCTTTTCATGGCACTCTGACCGCGCGACTTGTCGCTGAAATAGGCCTTGAGTAGTGCATCAACCTCATCAAAGGTAGTGAGAGATAATGCCTGGTTTGCCGTGACAGCTTGCTCCAAGATTTTATTGGCCTTTTGCAGCTGTTCCAGCGCGTACTCGTAATACTCAATCTGACGTCTGACGCGCTTGCTATCGCCATGGATATCCCGATGCGCGTGGGCCAGATTCAGCCCCATATCCGCGGCCGTAATATACAGTTCGAGCCAATCGGATTCCTTGGCTAAGACCTGCCTGTTCTCTGCTTTCACCATATTGCTAATCGCTTCACGGGCATCGGGCTTATCGTTATAGGTGAGCCAGTTCCGGTAGGCTGTATCGCGAACCAGCTTCAAATGACCCGCATCATCAATCTTGAAGTTCAATTTATCCGGATTAATCCGTTCATCGGCAATTCTCCCTTCTTCAGGCCTGAATTTCAGCACCAGCAGCTGCTTTGAATGCTGGTTGGCGTTGGGAAAATCAGGGCATATTTGCTTAACCTTAGGAATAATGGTGTTCTTTAAATACGCGGCAGGATTGGCAGCCAGCAGCGAGCTTTTTACCTGGTCATTCTCGTATTCAGCAATCACGCTGACATACGCGTGTTGGCACCAGGCTTTGCCGGCTGAATAGAAATGAGAGTGTGTAACCAGCCCCGGCGCTCTGTGGAGAACGTAATCAGTAAATTCTGGGTAGTCGTCGACCGATTTTTTATCCCGGCTCATAGCAGCGGGTTTCAGCTTTGGCTGATCCTTGGCACCGCACAGTACCGGCAGATCATCCCACTTGCCGCTACTAAAGTCACCGTAGACCGGAAAGAGATCGTCCCATGACACCATCTTGCGCTGGTCCCGGTCATACCAAGAATTGTGTCCCTTTAAGCCCATGTAAGGCGCATCACCAGCGAGCTGACGATACTCCTCGGCAGTGAAGTTGTGGTTATCCTGGGATTGATAGGCTTTGTAGCTAATCACCCCCGGTAGCCTGGAACAGGACGGCCGCTTATCCCGATCAAGGTACTGCTTGAACGAGATAACAAAGACATTGCCGTATTCGGTGGTGATGATGTCCTGTGCATGTGCCGAAGAAATTCCCATTGCTGCAACCATAAGGATCAACCGAAGCGGCCCATACCAACGAAACATCGCAGAGTCCCTTGTCCTGGTTAATGGATAGGATGGATTCCCTCTCCGGCCTGAGGGTAACTGCCAGCCATAAACCTTCACCTACCTTAAACCGATATCATAACCGCATGGAGGGAAGACCGAGCCATTGGGCCCATGAAACCGTCAGGTTTAGACAAAATGCTAGAGCTTCGCCAGTCGTGCGGTGAAATCCATCGGGCTTCAATCTAAAAAGGAAGTGTCTGCTCAGAACGGTGGCGCTGGTAACGACCAGCGCCCTCGTCCTGGGCGGCCACCGGATGGGGCATAATACACACCCTAAAACCAATAGCTTACCGCTCAACTGCGGAATCTCGAAGCGTCAGCTATGATGCCCGACAGTGCCAGACGTTGCCTGCCAATGCCGGTCACTCCCACTCAATTATCAATAAGCCTTTTTTATCTTTTATATTCAATGGCTTATTTTCCTGCTAAACGGAAATACCATGAAAAATACCATGCTCAGAAAATCCTTCAAAATGCTCGCAATGCGCCGATTGAACGCTTCCGCACAACACCCTTAGCCACTTTCTGAGTTTTCATTTCCAAGTGCATGCCCTCCTGCTCCTGAAGGACATATCGACGAAGGGTGGTCGTGCCTGGTTTCAATAGTTAGCGACGTTCATGTCAGGTTAACCAAACCGATCCGCGCCTGGACCGACGTGCTAACGCGTTTTTTATTCACAACCTACCTCTTTCTGGATGGGTGGCTTTCATTTGCCCCGGCAGACCCCGCATCACCTTTCTACAATCCTGGATGATCAAAATACTCCGTATATTGATCCAATGTTCTGACGATATGCGGCAGACCCTGCGGTGATGCCGGTTCGTCCTTCATCCGGGCGGCGCCTGCCAGCAATTCCCCAATAAATACATGCAGTGTGGCATCGGCGGCGGGTTCCAGCTTGCAGTTGGCGATCATGTACGCGATCTGTGTATTGATTTCACTACTCAGCTTGCCGGCCTCGGCGGGCGTCATCGAATCGTTGTGGTAGGCGGGAACAGCCTGCAGCACGGCATCATTGATACGCTGCATACTCTGACGCAATGGCATATCTGTTTGCCATTTTTTGCCATGATCCAGGCTCAATTTTGACGCCTCGGGCGCCTGGTGCGCGTGCTGATCGTGCTGGTGACCCCGCCAGCACACCGGCGGCCATAGAAGTACACACAACGCCGAGTGCGAGTGACACCGCGCGGGTTAATTTCATCATTGACTGCCTCCTGTCTGTTATAACGTGGTTATTGAAATGCCCTGCCTTCACCCGCTTCCTCATGGGTCACGCCATCGCGGATGTGATAGATGCGCTTGAAGGTGGGGATGATCTTTTCATCATGGGTCACAACGATGACCGCGGTTTCAAACCGCCGAGCCATGTCGTTCAGAATCCGTATCACCGTGAGTGCCCGCTCGCTATCCAGCGGGGCAGTCGGCTCGTCGGCGAGGATCACCGGCGGGCGGTTCACGAGGCCGCGGGCAATGGCGACGCGCTGCTGCTCCCCACCGGAGAGTTGCGACGGCATGGCCCTGGCGCGGTGTTCGATATCCAGCGCCTTCAACAATTCGTTGGCCCGCTTGCGTGCCTCGGCGTTTGGTACGCCGGCCAGCATGGGTAACAGGGCGACGTTGTCGGTGACATCCAGAAATGGAATCAGATACGGCGCCTGAAACACGAAGCCGATGCGGTCGCGACGCAAGGCGCGCAGGTCTGGAATCCTCCAACCCTTGTCATAGATCACCTGATCACCCAGCACCATGCGTCCGGCGGTAGGTTCGATCACCGCCCCCAGGCACTTGAGCAGCGTAGTCTTGCCGGAGCCGGAAGGACCGATCAAGCCGACGACCTCGCCGGGAGCGACGTGCATATTGACGCTCTTGAGCGCGTCAACCGCGGTGTCGCCCGTGCCATAGCGCTTTCCCACCCCCTCAATGAGAATACCCTTACCCATCCCGTCAGCCCCCGATCGCTTCGGCCGGGTCAACCTTGAGTGCCATGCGGATGGCGATGAGGCTGGCCAGCACACAGATCATGAGCACCGCGAAGAAGCCCGCAACCGTGTCGAGTGGCATGAGTAAGACGTACTTGGGGAAAAGCGGCGCGGCAAAGGTCGCGGTGATCTTGCCAACGACGAAGCCAATCACACCCAGGGCGATGGCCTGCTGCATGATCATCGCCGCGATGGTGCGGTTGCGCGTACCGATGAGCTTGAGCACCGCGATCTCGCGGATCTTATCCATGGTCAGCGTATAGATGATAAAAGCGACGATCGCCGCACTGACGATGGCGAGAATCACCAGAAACATACCGATCTGCTTGGATGAGGTGGCGATCAGCTTGCCGATCAGGATCTCTTCCATCTGTGAGCGGGTATAAGCGGTCAACCGTTGCCAGCGCCGAATGGGCCGCGCGATCTCTTCGGCACTGTAGCCTGGTCTGATACGCACCAGTACCGCATTGACATAGGGATTGTTGCTCTGGGAAGCGATTACCGCATCGAGTAGTCCAGGCACGCCGGGACGGTTGAGTGATGGATTCTCAGCGGTACGCCTGCGCTGTTGCAGGACGGCGTCGTTGTCCTTCAGGAATTGCGCCTCCTGGGCGTCTTTCAGTGGAATGAACACCATCGGATCACCGCTGGAGGAGACCATGCGCCGAGTGAGCCCGACTACGGTGTAATGGTTGCGGCGCACCTGGATACGCTCTCCGAGCCTGAAACCGGCGGCGATATCGGCCACCGCTTCGTAGTGGCTGCGGGTGATCTGCCGCCCGGCCACGAGATAGGGAGGCCAACCCGGCTTTCCGGGCGATCCTGCAACAACTCCGACCACCATGGCGCGCACATCGCGCCTGCCCTGGCGCACCTGCATGGTGAGATAGGTCACGTTGGCGGCTTCTGCCACGCCAGGCATGGCGAGAATGCTGCGGTAGAGATCGTCATTGATACTGGACGATTCGGCGTAAGGCCCCAGGGTATCTTGCTGCACCACCCACAGATCCGCGCCGCTGTTGTCGAGCAGCGCCTTGCCGTCGTCCACCATGCCCCGGTAGACGCCAGCCATGGTCAAAGTCACACCGATCAGCAGCCCCAGGCCGATGCCGGTGAAAACGAACTTGCCCCAGGCATTGAGAATGTCTCGACCGGCGAGACTGATCATTTTGCTACCCTAGGGAGTTGCTCGACGATGTGGAGACGGCTGCGTTTGCTCAATGCCTTTTCGCTATAGACCACCACTCGGTCACCGATATCGACACCATCAAGTATCTGTACCTGACCGTCGAGATCACCTGTGCCGAGTTTCACAGCAACGAAACGCAACCCTTCGTCCTGCACATGCCACATACCCAGTTGGTCTTCCACTTCGCGTATGGCGGCGTTAGACACGACCGGCATGGCAGGCAGTTCGGGCAAGCTAACGGTCACCTCTGCCAGTTCACCAATGGGTGGAAGGGGATCGGGCAGGTCATCAAACACAATCTTGGCGAGTATCTCTTCCGTCACGGCGTCGGCGAGCGGCTCCACCCGCAATACCCTGCCTTTCAGGCTCTGCCCGTTGCGCGAGCGCAGGGCAATCCTGGCTCGCAACCCCGCAGCCAGACCTGTGGCGCTGATCTGATCGAAACGTACATGAATCCACAGGCTCTGAGGGTCGATAACATCCACCACGGATTGGCCCGCCACAACCGTACTGCCGGGATCCGCGTTACGCGCCACCACCAATCCATCCACCGGGGAGACCAGACGCATGTTGTTTCTCTGGGCAACGACTGCCGCGCCATCGGCCCGCACGCGCACAAGTTCTTCCTTCGCGGCTGCCAGTGCTGCATTGGCAATCTTCAAATCCTGTTTTTTGGTATCTACTGTCTCTTCGCTCGTGGTACGCGCAGCCAGCAGTTGCTCGTAGCGCTTTGCCTGGCTTTGTGCATAGGCCTGGCGCGCTTGGGCTTCGCGCAGAGCGGCCTCTGCGCGTTTAAGTGCCGCCTCCTGTGCATAAATCCTGTCATCCAAATCTATGGGGTCCATTTCCCCGAGCAGTTGCCCGGCCTGTACCCGGTAACCGACATGCACATCCAGTTTTTTTACCCGCCCGGCGAAGGTCGGACCGATGCGATAGGTAAAGCGTGCCTCAACGGTGCCGACGCCAAACAGGGAGGGACTGATGGGCCTGGCCTCCACGGTGGAGACGGTCACCGCCACCGGCGCCAGTGGGCCGGAACGCAGTGCAACGTAAACGAACAGCGCCAGCAACGGTAAGACAACACCGAGAAGCGCCAGGGTACGGCTCTGGAGGGGAATGATCTTCATTGCTTACTCCGAATGCCGCGAAGAAAGATCGCAAATACCCTCGGCGCGTCTTCTCGAATCAGCTCAACGTCGCCGGCCAGCATTGACTGCATGACCAAGCCCTGGATCGTGCCAATAAACAGGATCGCGGCAGCGCTGGTATCCAGCGAGGCCGATAACTCACCAGCCGCCTTGCCCTCTTCGATAAGACCTTGCAGACGCTCGCCGTAGCGGCGAATGAGCGTCTGCGCCATGCGTTTGGGCGCTGTCAGCCTGGCGTGCTGCAACTCCCCGAACAGCATGCGTGGCACACCCGGGTTCTCAACGACGAACTCGATGTGGGTCATAAAAATCGCCTCGATGGCTGCGACCGGCGTGGGTGCCGCGCGTGCGGCATTGTCCACACGGGAGAGCAGACGGTTCGCCACAAACTCCATCACCGTCTGCAAGATGGCATCCTTGGTCGGGAAGTGTTTGAACAACGCGCCCTGGGTTACACCCATGTGTTTCGCGATGGCCGTTGTCGTGATCTCACTGGGATTTTGTTCGGCAGCGAGCTCTATTACGGCATCGACGGTGGCAGCACGGCGCTCATCGGCTGACAGGTTTTTTCGGCGTTTATTCATCATCACTTATAAAGATAGTAAGTTATTACTACCTTATTCATCCGAGGCCAACTGTCAAGACATTACGCTGCCATAGGAGCCCTTCACACAGAGGGGATTACGTTAAAGATGATCAATATCCAGAGATCCACACATAGAGCGAAGTGCAATAGCTCTTTTTATTTCTGTAAGTTAGGTGAGATGCTGGTACTCATAGCCAAGAGACTGGGCTCTTATATCCAGCCCTCGCTTGGTTAAACACCAGCCTCTGGCATCGAAGGCATACTGACTGGCGCGAAGGCAGTCAGCTGCGCATTCCCGCATCAATTGCCCCGATACCATGCCAGCATCAATCCACCTCTCATGGTATCGCTGGTTTTGGTGTTACAGTGCGCGGAAAATACCATGAAAAATACCATTGATGATGTAGATTATATTATCAATAAGATCGTATTTATTATTATATTTCAATTGGTTACAAATTCCTGTCACTCCCACTCAATCGTCGCCGGCGGCTTGCTACTCACGTCATAGGTCACCCGGGACACACCCGAGATCTCATTGATAATCCGGTTGGACACCGTCTCCAACAATTCATAGGGCAAATGTGCCCAGCGCGCCGTCATGAAATCCACGGTTTCCACCGCGCGCAAGGCAATCACCCACTCATAGCGACGCCCATCGCCTACAACGCCGACAGACTTCACCGGCAGGAACACGGCGAAGGCCTGGCTGGTCTTGTGGTACCAGTCCGCGCGATGCAGTTCCTCAATGAAAATGGCATCGGCGCGGCGCAGCAGCTCCGCGTACTCCTTTTTCACTTCACCGAGAATCCGCACCCCCAGGCCGGGGCCGGGGAACGGGTGGCGGTAGACCATGTCGTAAGGGAGGCCCAGCTCCAGGCCGATGCGCCGCACCTCGTCCTTGAACAGTTCGCGCAGCGGTTCAACCAGCTCCATCGCCATGTCGTCGGGTAGGCCGCCCACATTGTGGTGTGACTTGATCACGTGCGCCTTGCCCCTCTTGGCGCCCGCCGATTCGATCACGTCCGGGTAGATGGTGCCCTGGGCCAGCCAGTGCACATCATGCTGTTTGAGGTGATGCGGTCCAGGGCAAGGGCTACGCTGAGTGTTACGGAATACTCCCACTCTGACAGCCAAGGCTGCCCATTGGAGGGCAGCGCACGGGCTTACAGCTTCGGCGCGGCTGTACCCGTCCGGGACTTTTCCGCAACCTGCTGCTGCACCCACTCCCGCGCCTCGAATTCCGATTTCGCCTGGGCCCAGACATCAAACAAGGTGCCGCTCGCGTTGGTCACGGGGTCTCCCCGGAGGGTATATTCGAAAAGGCCGGCACAGTCAGCAGCGTAGTCCGGCGTAACGTCCGCCTCCGCCATTCGCCTACCGTCCCTGACGAAGCGGTCCAGCACTGCATTGCCCACCGATGCACCGAGAACACACGGCGTGTTACCGGTGCCCGCCAACCTCCACTTCAGGGTACGTTCTGCACGGGCACCCACACCGCCGTTATCGATATCTTGCGCCGGCTGGCCGTATTTCTCGAGCAGGGCCTGCACATAATCCGCTTGGGTCAGGGGCTCAGTCGTTTGGCGGTGCAATCGTGTAACCGATACCACGCGTGGCTCGCCAGGGGGATAGGAATACCCAACCGACAGGCCGCCTGCACCACCCTGCATCTGACCGTGTGTCGCCACCAAGAAATCGTCTGTCTTGTAGCGCTTGCCCAATGCGTTATATTCGAAATAGCGACTGGTGTCTTGGATTCGCATGTTGGCGTCGTAGGCTTTCATTGACGCGAGGGCCTCCTCAGGCGTCATGCCGAGGTAAACACCGGCGATATCCGGGGCTGCATCGCGGTTAACGCCGGTTTTGCCTTGCACCCTCGGCGCAGCGTGTTGGGTGGGAGGCGCCGCCTGATGTTCATCCGCAAGCGTATCGGCAACAGGCGTTATGCTCGCGGATGTGCTGTCGCCGCCACCACAGGCGGTTACAAGCAGGCCGACTGAGGCCATCATCAATAGACGTTTGCTGCACATAAATGCGTTCCTCAAAAATAGTCCAAGCTGCCGCCACGTAATTCAAGATTGGATTCCGACACCGTTCGCACGAGACTGGCCGGGCTGGCCCGCTCAGCCTTTTCCTCACCGTGAAACGTGTTAGAAATTAGCGCTGGATGATTATTTGAGCAAGCAGATTTTTTTGGAAGCCGGCGACTGGTCTTGGCGCCCGTCATGGGGGCAGTCGGTGGCGACAGCGACACATAGCCACGCGGGATGTGGCTCAGATGAATGGTATTGTGCTCATTCCGCGCCGGAAATATGCTCCGGCGGACGACTTCTTGTCTCCGTCCCTGAGGGTACTGCCGGTGAGATTACAATTTCCGAGGTGTCTAGCGGTTTTGGGGTTCCTTTCCATTTGCAATTCATCCCATGCACAGAATTTCGACATTTTCGGCCTCAAACTCGGCATGACAGTTGGGGAAGCCAAGGCTGCCTTGCTTGCCCATGGGGTGGAACCCGCCATAGAAGAGCAGCGCCAGTACTACACCTACAGTGACGGTGTGAATCACAATCTTAAAACCGAGGAATTTGTTACTGCCATGGCAGCAGTACGTCAAACGAACAGCAGTGACAACTTTTCCGTGTTCTTTTCACCCGGCCCCCGGGGTGGCAAGGTAGTCGCTGTAATCCGCACCGTATCAAGCCCGAATAATCCACCCATCAGAAGCCAGTATCGTGACGCTCTGATTAGAAAATACGGCTCACCCACCAGCGAGGACACGAGCACGATTCGATGGGACCTTCCCGAAGGCAAAGTCCAATGCATTGCGGGTCCTGTTGGCTCCTACCTCCCGACACAGCCGAGCATCCTGAAAAAATCTATCAGACAAACCTAGGGAGCAGAGACGCGCCATTCCACCATCGGAATGTCCAGTCACTCGCTGACTGCAGCAGTTACCTCACGTACGCCATGCCGAGCGGAGAAGACAGCTTCGTGACCGAGGCAAATGCAGTGATGGTCGACGTGGGTGGCACAGCGGAAGGTGAGTTGGCTGCAAACGAGTGGGTTGCAGGTTTGACAGAGGCGGCGCGCGACGCGCAAACATCGAAGAGTGCCACTCAGGACATTTAGCTTACGTTACCGGTTGCTATTTCTCAAAGCAAAATTCCTGCGAACCTGATGATCGAGGGCTAGCGGCTGGTGCTACGCAGGTGCTGCGGTTTCTATCCCCGGCCTACTCCCACTCAATCGTCGCCGGCGGCTTGCTACTCACGTCATAGGTCACCCGGGACACACCCGAGATCTCATTGATAATCCGGTTGGACACCGTCTCCAACAATTCATAGGGCAAATGTGCCCAGCGCGCCGTCATGAAATCCACGGTTTCCACCGCGCGCAAGGCAATCACCCACTCATAGCGACGCCCATCGCCTACAACGCCGACAGACTTCACCGGCAGGAACACGGCGAAGGCCTGGCTGGTCTTGTGGTACCAGTCCGCGCGATGCAGTTCCTCAATGAAAATGGCATCGGCGCGGCGCAGCAGCTCCGCGTACTCCTTTTTCACTTCACCGAGAATCCGCACCCCCAGGCCGGGGCCGGGGAACGGGTGGCGGTAGACCATGTCGTAAGGGAGGCCCAGCTCCAGGCCGATGCGCCGCACCTCGTCCTTGAACAGTTCGCGCAGCGGTTCAACCAGCTCCATCGCCATGTCGTCGGGTAGGCCGCCCACATTGTGGTGTGACTTGATCACATGCGCCTTGCCGGTTTTGGCACCGGCTGATTCAATCACATCGGGATAGATGGTGCCCTGCGCCAGCCAGTTCACATCGCGCAGTTTAGTGGCTTCGGCGTCGAACACCTCGATGAAGGTGTTGCCGATAATCTTGCGTTTGGCCTCTGGGTCCGCCTCGCCGGCCAGCTTGCCGAGGAACAGGTCCTCCGCGTTGACCCGGATGACTTTCACGCCCATGTTGCGCGCGAACATCTCCATGACCTGGTCACCTTCGTTCAGGCGCAGCAGGCCGTTGTCGACGAAGACGCAGGTGAGCTGGTCACCAATGGCGCGGTGCAACAGCGCCGCCACCACCGAGGAATCCACACCGCCGGACAGCCCGAGCAGCACCTTGCCGTTGCCCACGGTGTCCCGCACCCGGGCGATCGCATCTTCCACGATATTCGCCGGCGTCCAGAGGGCTTCGCAGCCGCACAGTTCCAGCACAAAATGCTCGAAGATGCGCTTGCCCTGCAGGGTGTGAGTGACCTCAGGGTGAAACTGAATGCCGTAGAAGGGCTTGCTGCGGTGCGCCATGCCGGCAATCGGGCAGCTGTCAGTGGCTGCCACGAGCTCGAATTCCGGCGGCAGTTCGACCACCTTGTCGCCGTGACTCATCCACACGTCCAGCAGGCTGTTCCCCGCGCTGTCGAAATGGTCGCGGATATCGTGGAACAGGCCGGTGTTGGTCACCAGGCGAATCTGTGCGTAACCGAATTCGCTGGTGGGGGATGCACTGACCTGGCCGCCAAACTGCTCGGCCATGGTCTGCATGCCGTAACAGATGCCCAGCACCGGCACCCCCAGCTCGAACACGCAGGCGGGCGCACGCGGTGAGCCGCGGGCCGGCACCGATTCCGGACCGCCAGACAGGATCACGCCACTGGGGGCAAACGCGCGGATCTCGCTCTCACTCATGTCGAAGGCGCGAATCTCGCTGTACACGCCCACCTCCCGCACCCGGCGCGCAATCAGCTGGGTGTACTGGGAACCGAAATCCAGAATGAGGATCCGGCTGGCGTGAATATCTGCTGTCATTGCGGTCTGGCCTTTAGCGCACGGGGTAATTGGGCGCTTCCTTGGTGATGGAGACATCGTGTACGTGACTTTCGGACATGCCGGCCGAGGTGACGCGGACAAATTCCGGGCGGGTGCGCATGTCGTCAATGGTCAGGCTGCCGGTGTAACCCATGGCTGAGCGGACACCGCCCATCAGCTGGTGAATGATGGCTGAAACGGGGCCTTTGTAGGGCACGCGCCCCTCAATACCTTCGGGCACCAGCTTCTCCGCACCCTTGCCGGCATCCTGGAAATAGCGGTCGGAGGAGCCCTGTGTGCGCGACATGGCGCCCAGGGAGCCCATGCCGCGGTAGGCCTTGTAGGTGCGCCCCTGATACAGCTCCACCTCGCCCGGCGCTTCCTCGGTGCCCGCAAACATGCCGCCCATCATCACCGAGTGGGCACCCGCCACCAGCGCCTTGGCGATATCCCCGGAAAAGCGGATGCCGCCGTCGGCGATTACCGGTACGTCGCGCTCAGCCAGCGCCGCGACCACGTTGGAGATGGCAGTGATCTGTGGCACGCCCGTGCCGGTCACAACCCGCGTTGTACAGATAGACCCGGGGCCGATGCCGACCTTGACACCATCTGCGCCGGCCTCGGCAAGGGCCAGCGCCGCTGCAGCGGTGGCAATGTTCCCGCCGATCACCTGCACGGACGGGTAATCCGCCTTGATCTGCCGCACCCGTTCAATCACGTTGCGCGAGTGACCGTGCGCGGTGTCCACGACCAGCACATCCACACCCGCGCGGATCAGGGCCGCAACCCGGTCTGCGGTGTCCGGGCTGGTGCCGACCGAAGCGCCGACGCGCAGCTGGCCGTAGGAATCCTTGCAGGCCATGGGGAAGCTCTCGGCCTTGTCGAAATCCTTGACCGTGATCATGCCACGCAGTTCGAACTTGTCGTTCACCACGAGGATCTTCTCGATGCGGTGCTGGTGCAGCAAGCGCTGCACCTGCTCGGAGCTGGCCCCTTCGCGCACCGTTACCAGCTTGTCTTTCGGCGTCATCAGCTCCGAGACGGACTTGGTCGGGTCGGATTCGAACCGGGTATCCCGACGCGTGACGATACCCACCAGGTCCTTGCCGTTGAGCACCGGCACACCGGAGAAGCCATGGGCATTGGTGAGTTCACGCAGCTCGGCCAGGGAGGCGTTCTGCTGAATGGTGATAGGGTCCTTGACCACACCACTCTCGAACTTCTTCACCCGGCGCACCTGCTCCGCCTGCTCCGCAATGGTCATGCTCTTGTGGATGATGCCAATGCCGCCCTCCTGGGCCAGCGCAATGGCGAGGCGCGCCTCGGTCACGGTGTCCATGGCCGCCGACACCAGCGGAATGTTCAGCTCGATGCCGCGGGTGAGACGGGTACGCAGCGACACATCACTGGGAATAACGTCGGAGTACCCGGGCAGCAGCAGTACGTCATCGAACGTGAGGGCTTCCTGGGCGATACGCAACATGGGAGGTCTCCGGCTGGCAGGTGGCAGCTAAACGTGCAATTATAAATCTTCTGGCCACTACAGGTAAACCAAAGTCCGTGCTGCAACACCCCACGTCCGGTAACCCGCCCACACTCACCGTCGGCCAGCTGAACCGGGAAGCACGGCGCCTGCTGGAGAGCCATTTCGACTACATCTGGGTGGAAGGCGAGGTGAGCAATTTCGCGGCCCCCTCCTCCGGTCACTGGTACTTCTCCCTCAAGGACAGCGGCGCCCAGGTGCGCTGCGCCATGTTCCGCAATCGCAACCAGCATATGCGGGTGACGCCGGCCAACGGCATGGCCATCCGGTTGCGCTGTCGCGTATCGCTGTATGAGGGTCGCGGAGAGTTCCAACTGATCGTGGAGCACCTGGAGCACGCGGGTGCCGGCGCGCTGCAGGCCGCGTTTGAGCGGCTGCGGGACAAGCTACAGGCCGAGGGCCTGTTCGCGCCGGAGCGCAAGCGTGCGCTGCCCGCAGAGGTGCGCACCCTCGGGGTCATCACGTCCCCCACGGGCGCGGCCATTCACGATGTGCTGACCGTTTTGCAGAGGCGCTGCCCCGCCATGCGGGTTTTCCTGCTGCCGGTAGCCGTGCAGGGCGAGGCGGCTGCGGGTGAAATCAGCGCCGCCATCGCGCGCGCCAACCGCTGGCAGGCGGCGGGGGACGTGCAATTTGACGCCCTGCTGGTCACCCGCGGCGGCGGCTCCCTGGAGGACCTGTGGGCATTCAATGAGGAGGTTGTGGCGCGGGCGATTGTCGCCAGCGCCCTGCCCGTCGTCAGCGCGGTCGGCCACGAAGTGGACATCAGCATTGCCGACATGGTCGCCGACCAGCGCGCGGCGACGCCTTCTGCCGCAGCCGAGTTGCTCAGCCCGGACCAGCGCGAGCACGCCGCACTGCTGCTCAGGCTGGAACACACCCTGGCCGGCCGTATGCGCCAGCGTCTGGAACGTGCCGGGCGCGACCTGCATTATCTGCGGCAGCGTCTGCGCCACCCCGGGCAACTGCTGCGCGAGCAGGCACAACGGCTGGATGAGCTGGAACAGCGCCTGCTCCGCGCCCAGCGCGCCCAACTTCGCGAGCAGCGAGGCGCACTGGCGCTGCTGGAGAACCGGCTGCGATCCCGCGCGCCCGACACTCGCGTGCGCGCGCTGCAGGCTGCGGTCGGCCAGTTGGAGCAGCGCCTGCAGCGCGGGATGCAGCAGCAGCTGCGCGGCGCGAATTCGCAGCTCGCGCACCTGTCGCAGTTACTGGATTCAGTCAGCCCCCTCGCTACCCTGAGCCGGGGCTACAGTATTCTGCGCGACGCACAGGGCGCCGTGGTGCGCGACGCCGCAGACGTGGCATGCGGGGACACACTGGAAGCCCGACTGGCCCGGGGAGAATTGCGGCTGCAGGTACTGGGGACCCAATAGCCCCCGGGAGGTCAGTACTTGGCGGGGAGCCGGGTGTTGATGATGATGTGGCGGCCCTCGAAGCGGATATATTCACCGATGGTGAGATCCTTCAGTATCCGCGCCACCATTTCCCGCGAGGCGCCCACGCGGTCCGCGATGTCCTGTTGGGTGAGCTTCTCCGGGATGAACAGGGTGCCATCACCGCGCTCTTCGGAGAGATCCATCAGCACGTTGGCAACGCGACCGTACACGTCCTGCAGTGCCAGGCTTTTGACATCGGCGGTAAGCTTGCGCACCCGCTGGGCCAGGTTACTGATCAGCTTGCGGGCAATACTCGGGTGCTCGTCCAGCACACGATTGAAATCCTCCTTGAAAATGATGCAGAAGGAGCACTTCTCTACCGTGCGCACAGAGGCAGAGCGGAGGGAGTCATCCAGTAACGCCAGCTCACCGAAATAGTCGCCGGGCCCCTGGGTGTTCATGATGAACTCTTTGCCGTTCTTGTCGCTACAGTAGACCTTGACCTTTCCGCTCTCGATCACGAACAGAGAATCCGCCGGATCATTTTCGTGGATCACGACCGTATTCTTGGGGAACGAACGGCTGGTACTGCTGCTCGCCAGTGCGTCCAGTTCCTCTCGCGAGAGCCCCTGAAATATTTCTACCTGCTGCAACATGCTTGTTATTCCTGCCTCATGCAAAGTCTGTCCCTGAAGCCATGCCCACATACTACCTCAAGTGCCACAGCAAAACACACCTGTCAGGGGAATTACCACCCGCCACACGGCAACGCCACCCGTGTTCTTATATAACGAATGAAACTCCGATTTCCACAGTAATCCGTGCATCGCTATACTGCAGGCCACTATGCGACCCGGAACCCACACCACGTGAGTCACGACAGCACCAGCCTGCCCGACCTCTGGAGCCACATTCTGCGCGGCGCCGTCACCGACCTGCGCGCACTGGCCAGCGGGCGCGGCGAGCATCTACCGGCCTCCGCCATGGAGGACCTGCAGCGCATCTTCAGCCTCGCTGCGACGCTGGATCAGCAGCTCGCCGCCGCCAGTAACCATCATGACCTGATGAACACCATCACCGGCATCCGTGGCTATGCCGAAATGCTGCAAGAGGATATCGGTTCGCAGCAGCCCGACCTCGCTGACAGCCTGGCGCGGCTGCTGAAAGCGACAGAAAGCGCCGCCACGGGTACCGTCAATCGCAGCTCGGCAAGCCGGGGCACCACGGTCGCCGCTGAACCGGGGTTTATCCTCGCGGTGGACGACCTGGCCGAAAACCGGGAGCTGGTGGCGCGCTACCTGTCCCGTTCCGGGCACCTAGTGGTTACCGCGGCCAGCGGTGCCGAGGCCCTGCGCGCGCTGGCAGAGTCTGACGTGGATGTGGTGTTGCTGGACCTGATGATGCCCGACATGGACGGCCGCGAGGTACTGCGCCGCATCAAAGCCAATCCGGACTGGCGTGCCACACCGGTGATTGTGATCTCCGGCAGTCAGGACATGGACGGCATCATCGCCTGCATTGAGGCGGGCGCCGATGACTACCTGTTCAAGCCCTTCAACCCAGTGTTGCTGCAGGCGCGGATCAAGGCCGGCATCGAGCGCAAGCGCTGGCACGACCGGGAAGAGCAGTATCGACAGCAGCTGGAGCGCAACGAAAAGTTCATCCGTGCCACCTTCGGCCGCTACCTGTCTGATGAAATTGTCACCGACATCCTGGAGCGCCCGGAAGGGCTCGAGCTTGGCGGGGACCTGCGCGAAGTCACCATCATGATGTCGGATATCCGCGGCTTCACCAGCCTCAGCGAGCATCTGGCCCCCGCTGAAGTGGTCGCCATGCTGAACCGTTATCTTGGCACCATGACCGACATCATCATGGCGCACAATGGCACTATCGATGAATTCATTGGAGACGCCATCCTCGCCGTATTCGGTGCGCCGCAGCGTCGCGACGACGACGCCGACCGGGCGGTGCGCTGTGCGCTGGCCATGCAGGCGGCGATGGACGGCATCAACGCGGACAATACCGCCGCCGGTCTGCCGGCGCTCGCCACCGGCATCGCCCTCAACACCGGGTCCGTCATTGCCGGCAACATCGGCTCGGAACGGCGCAGCAAATACGGCTTCGTCGGCCATCCGATGAATGTGACTTCGCGGATAGAGGACCACTGTCTGGGTGGGGAAATACTGATTTCAGAGAGCACCGTCAACAAACTGACCGGGCACTACCGACTGAGCAACCGCCGCGAACTGGATGCCCGCGGGCTCGACCAGACCGTCGTGGTGCACCGTATCGAGGAGCAAACCGATGGCTGAGCAACCCACCATTCTGCTGGTGGAGGACAACGCGATCAATTGCGAGATGCTGGCCAGGCGCCTCACGCGAGCGGGCTTTCGGGTGGTGACTGCAGCAGACGGCGAACAGGCGCTGCAAAAGATGGCCAGCGAGGGGCCGGCACTGGTGCTGATGGACATGAACCTGCCCGTGCTGGACGGCTGGAGCGCCTGCCGTGCGGCCCGCCAGGACCACCAGCTCAGGGACGTCCCGATCATCGCTCTCACCGCACACGCCATGGAAGCGGACCGACAGAGCGCACTGGCCGCCGGCTGCGACGACTACGCCACCAAGCCCATCGACTTTCCCGGGCTGCTGGCGAAAATCCAGCGGTTGTTGCCCGCGTGAGCCTGCGCCGCCGCCTTACCCTGTCGCTGTGCACCATCCTTGTGCTGTTTTCGATCAACGTCGGCACCCACTTCTGGGGCAGCTACGCGCGCCAGGAAAGTATGCTGGCGTATCGCAGCTCGGTCACCGCAGCGCAGTTGTCCACGGATGCGGCACAATTGCTGGAAAACCAGCGCCAGCAGATCCTGGTGCTGGAAACCCTGCGTGAAACCACGGGCGACATGCTGGACGGTGACGAGCTGGCGGATGCGGAAGCCGACATCGCAAGCATCGACAGCAAGCTCACCGAACTCGGCGCACTGACCAGCGAGGTCACCCGCCCGCAGTACGAGAGGCTGCAACAGGCGAGCCGCTACCTGCTGGACAGCTGGCTGGCGTTCTACCGCAATTTCAACGACCCCGACTTCGACAGTGACATTGATGACCCCCTGCCCTTTGTGGAGACGCTGGAGCACCTGCGCCAGCTGGAGCAGCGCCAGGCCTTCATCGCCGCCCAGCGCTCGACCATCATCGACCGGACCATCGCGCTTACCGACCGCATCACCGTCATCGGCTTTGTCGCCACCATTTTCCTCACCGCGTTGCTGGGCTTCTATCTGCTGCGTTACACCAAGCGCTCGTTGAAACGGCTCAAGCGCGGCACCGAGCGCATCGGCATGGGCGACCTCGACTACCGTATTGCCGACTTCGACGACCGCGGCGAACTGGGCGACCTCGCCAAGGCCTTCAACGACATGTCGGACAAGATGCGCCGCGCTATCGAGGATGTACGCCGTGCCAAGGACGACGCAGACGACGCCAACGCGGCCAAGAGCCGGTTCCTCGCCAATGTCAGTCACGAACTGCGCACGCCGCTCAACGCCATCATCGGCTACAGCGAAATGCTGCAGGACGAACTGGAAGACCCCGGTGAAGTGGACCGCGAACAGTTCCGCGACGACCTGGAGAAGATCGTGCGTTCGGGACGCCAGCTGCTGGCCCTGATCAACGACATTCTGGACCTGTCGAAGATTGAAACCGGCAAGATGACCCTGCACCTGGAAACTTTCGCCGCTGGCGACATCCTGCAGCAGGTGTGTGACGCCATGACCCCCATGCTGCGGGAGCGCAACAACCAGCTATACCGGCCCGACTGGTCGCAGCTGCCACCGCTGTACGCCGATGCAACGCGCTTCCGGCAGATTTTTCTCAACCTGCTCAGCAACGCCTGCAAGTTCACCCGGGATGGAGAGGTGCACCTGACGGCGGCGTGTTATCAGAAGGACGGCGCGGACTGGCTGCGCTGCACGGTGCGCGATACCGGCATCGGTATGGATGCAGCCCAGCAGGCGCGCATCTTCGATGCCTTTGTGCAGGCAGAGAATGCCATCAGCGCCAACTACGGTGGCACCGGCCTCGGTCTGGCAATCTGCCGCGAGTACTGCACGCTGATGGGTGGCCACATCAGCGTCCGCAGCACACCCGGGGCCGGTTCCGAGTTTACGGTTGAACTGCCCGTGAAGGTCCGAGAGTCAGCTCCCGCAAGCGCTTGATCGCCTCCTCGCGCTTTTGCAGATCTTCCCGCAGGGTGGCATTGCTGCTCTCGAGGTCGGAGATGTGCCGGTTCAGGAGGGCAAAGGCCGCCAGGGAGTCCCGCATCAGCAGTGCCGTGGGATGCACCTGCATCTCATCGGTAAACTGTGCCACCAGACGGCGGAAGGTGGCTTCCGCCGCATCGTGGTCGTAGAACGGGCTGTCGGGCAACATGCCCAGATAGGCGATCGCGATATCCGCCTCCCACTGCGCCGCAGGCTCCAGCTCGAGGCGCTTGTAGCGCTGGAAATGCTGCAGGGCTGCCACCGCGTCACCCTCGCTCAGGGCGCGATAGCCGCGCTCCAGAAAGGTGTAGTCGCGGCTCGCCGGCTTGCTCGCGCAATCACAGCCGGACTGGGACGGCAGGTTCAAGGTCAGCTGCGGTGCCTCCCGGACGGCGACGTCAGTCTCGGCAGGCGGAGCAGCCTGCGACGGTGCCTCCACCGACTCCGGGGAGACCGCGCAGGCAGATAACCCAAGCAGCGCACCGGCCAGCAGGAGTGGGGACAGGAAGGGGCTCACGGCAGTGTCCTCGGGCTGACTATCATCTGTTCAGTGTACCACCGGGGCATGGGCCTCCCCAAGGTAAACCCGACAACCGTCAGCGTCGGCACTCATTCAGGGCGCAGGTGCGGGAACAGCAGAACATCACGAATGGATGGCGAATCCGTGAGCAGCATGACCAGACGGTCGATGCCAATACCCTCGCCCGCCGTGGGCGGCATGCCGTATTCCAGCGCGCGGATATAGTCGGCATCGTAGTGCATCGCCTCCTCGTCGCCGGCATCTTTCTCGGCCACCTGCGCCCGGAAACGCTCTGCCTGGTCCTCGGCATCGTTCAGCTCGGAAAAGCCGTTGGCAAGCTCCCGGCCGCCGACGAAAAACTCAAAACGGTCTGTCACAAACGGGTCTGCGTCGCTGCGCCGCGCCAGGGGTGACACCTCGGTGGGATAGGCGGTGATGAAAGTCGGCTGATCCAGCCGGTGCTCCACGGTTTTCTCGAAGATTTCGATCTGCACCTTGCCCAGACCCCAACTGTCTTTCAGCGGTATCCCGAGCTCGGCGGCGATGGCGCGCGCGCCCTGCTCATCCGCCAGCGCATCGGCGCGCATGCCGGGGTTGTGGCTGAGAATGGCATCGAACACCGTCATACGGGTGAAAGGCCGCGAGAAATCATACTCCGAGCCCTGATAGGTCACGCGCGTGTCGCCCAGCACCGTTGCGGTGAGCTGGCGCAGCATGTCCTCGGTCAGGTCCATGGCATCACGATAATCCGCATAGGCCCAGTAGAATTCCAGCATGGTGAACTCGGGGTTATGCCGCGTGGACAAACCCTCGTTGCGGAAATTCCGATTGATCTCGTACACCTGTTCAAAGCCGCCGACCACCAGCCGCTTGAGATACAGCTCGGGAGCAATGCGCAGGTACATATCCAGGTCCAGCGCGTTGTGGTGCGTGACGAAAGGCTTCGCGGCCGCGCCGCCCGGGATCACCTGCATCATGGGAGTTTCCACCTCCATGAAGCCGCGTCCGTCCATGTAGTCGCGAATAAAGCGCACAATGCGCGAGCGCAGGGTGAATACGGCTCGGGAGTCCGGGTTCACAATCAGGTCCACATAGCGCTGGCGGTAGCGCAACTCCTGATCCGAAAGGCCATGGTATTTGTCTGGGAGGGGGCGCAGGGCCTTGGTCAGCAGACGGGCACTTTCCATATTGATGTACAGGTCGCCCTTGCCGGACTTGTGCAGCGGTCCCTCGGCGCAGACGATATCGCCAAGGTCCCAGCTCTTGATCTCGGCGAGTGTGTCCTCATCCAGCCCCTTGCGGTTGAGGTACAGCTGGATCTGGCCGGACCCGTCCTGGATCAGCAGGAACGCGCCGCGATTGCGGATCAAACGCCCGGCTACGGCAAAACGCTGGTCGTCCTCCTCGAGCTGCTGCTTGCTGCTGGCGCCGTATTCACGCTGCAGGTCGGCGGCCCACCCGGTGCGCCTGAAGTCGTTGGGGAAGGCGTTGCGCCTCGCTCGCAGCTGGCGGAGCTTGCCGCGCCGCTCGGCGACCAGCTTGTTTTCCTCTTCCGGGCCACGCGCGGCCTGATCCTGCTCTTTCATAAGTCGTCCTACAGCCCTTTCTTCAGTGAGGCTTCGATAAACAGGTCGATATCGCCGTCCAGCACCGCCTGCGTGTTGCTCGTTTCCACACCGGTGCGCAGGTCCTTGATCCGCGACTGGTCGAGCACATAGGAACGGATCTGGCTGCCCCAGCCGATATCCGCCTTGCTGTCTTCCGTGGCCTGCTTCGCTTCGCTGCGTTTGAGCATCTCCAGCTCATACAGCTTGGCACGCAGCATTTTCATCGCCCGGTCGCGGTTCTGGTGCTGCGAGCGCTCGGTCTGGCAGGACACCACCACGCCACTGGGGTTGTGGGTAATCCGCACGGCGGAGTCGGTCTTGTTGACGTGCTGCCCGCCTGCCCCGCTGGAGCGATAGGTGTCGACGCGCAGGTCGGCGGGATTGATGTCGATTTCGATGTCATCGTCGATTTCCGGCGAGACGAACACCGACACGAAGGACGTGTGTCGACGGTTCCCGGAGTCGAACGGCGACTTGCGCACCAGCCGATGTACGCCAGTTTCGGTGCGCAGCCAGCCGAAGGCGTATTCGCCCTCGAAGTGGATGGTCGCGCTCTTGATACCGGCGACCTCCCCCGCAGACACTTCGATCAGGTCGGTCTTGAAGCCGCTGGCTTCACCCCAGCGCAGGTACATGCGCAGCAGCATTTCCGCCCAGTCCTGGGCTTCCGTGCCACCGGAGCCAGCCTGCACATCCAGGTAGGCGTTGTTCGGGTCCATCTCACCCGAAAACATACGCCGGAATTCCAGCTGCTCCAGCTGTTTCAGCAGCGCCTCGATATCCGCGCGCACCTCGGCCACCGTGCCCTCGTCATCCTCGACGGCTGCCAGCTCGAGCAGGTCGGCGGCGTCACCGGTGGCACCGTCCAGGTGTTCGATGGTGGAGACGATTTTTTCCAGTGCCGCGCGCTCCCGCCCCAGTTCCTGGGCCCGCTCCGGCTTGTCCCAGACGCTGGGCTCGGCAAGCTCCAGTTCTACTTCAGCGAGGCGTTCCTTGCGGGTATCGAAGTCAAAGATACCCCCTCAGCACGGCGGTGCGTGCCTCGATGTCCTTGAGGGTCTGTAACAGCGGATTGATCTCTAACATGACGCGCCTGTCCTGCGGGAAAAGGCGCGCAGTGTACCGTAGGGAACAAAAACAGGCCACCGGCGAGCCACAGGAGCCGCCTATACGGCCTCCAGCTGCTCGACGACAAGCTGCAGGCTGCGCCGTCCGCGAAACTCGTTCACATCCAGCCGATAGGCGGCGCGCACCCACTGCGCCTCGTCATCCGGCCAGCGCTCGAGATCCACGTTGAAGGCGATGGCGTCGAGCACCTCATGCGAGCCGGGCAGGCCGAGAACAAGCTTTAGGTGCTTCCCTGCCACCAACCGTTGCTGCACAAGGCGAAAGCGGCCATCGAACAGGGGCTCCGGGAAATGTTGCCCCCAGGGTCCGCCGAGACGCAGGGACTCGGCCAGCGCCAGATCAAAATCAGAGGGCGCGAGTTCGCCGTCCGACTCCAGCACCGCCTCCAGATCGAGGTCGCGGCCGTGCCGTTCCACTTCGGCGACGAAGGCTATGGCAAAGGCTGCATAGTGTGCCCGCGGCAGGGTCAGGCCCGCGGCCATCGCATGGCCGCCGAACCGATTCAGCAGGCCGGGATGCCGCGTTGCCACTGCATCCAGTACATCCCGTACATGAATACCCTGAATGGAGCGCGCAGAACCCTTGAGCTCGTCGCTGTCGGGGCCGGCGTCGGCGAAGACCACGGTGGGCCGGTGCACACGCTCCTTGACCCGCGACGCCAGAATACCAATCACGCCCTGGTGCCAACCGGGCTCATACAGCGTGACGCCGGCAGGCACCTCGTCCGTGTCCGAGAGCGGCGCGAGCTGATCCAGCAAGGCCAGCGCTTCCTCCTGCATGCCGTGTTCAATACGGCGCCGCTCTTCGTTGAGGCGCTGCAGCCGGGCGGCGTAGTCCGCGGCGCGCTCGCGCCCGGGTGACAACAGGCATTCGATACCCACCGACATATCATCCAGCCGCCCTGCTGCATTCAATCGCGGCCCGACGGTGAAGCCGAGGTCCGACGCGACGGTGGTCGCGGGGTTGCGGCCTGCCACTTCCAACAGGGCAATCAGCCCCGGGCGGGCCAGGCCGCGGCGAATACGCTGCAGCCCCGCCGCAACCAGTATCCGGTTGTTGCGATCCAACGGGACAACGTCGGCCACCGTGCCCAGCGCCACCAGATCGAGGAATTCCGCCAGATTCGGTTCCTGCAGGGCGCGCTGGGCAAACCAGCCGCGGCGGCGCAGCTCAGCGCGCAGCGCGAGCATGACATAGAAAATCACCCCCACACCGGCCAGCGCCTTGCTGGCAAAGCCGCAGCCAGGCTGGTTGGGGTTGACGATCACCTCCGCCGCCGGCAGCGTCTCCCCCGCGAGGTGGTGGTCGGTGACCAGTGTGGCAATTCCCTGCGCGCGCGCGGCGCGTACACCGTCGATACTGGCGATGCCGTTGTCCACGGTGATGATCAGGTCCGGCTGGCGCCGGGCGGCCAGCGCGACAATTTCCGGCGTCAGTCCGTAGCCGTACTCGAAGCGATTGGGTACCAGGTAATCGACCTCTGCAGCGCCCATGGCACGCAATGCGCCCAGCGCCAGTGCGGTGCTGGTTGCACCATCGGCATCGAAGTCACCGATCACCAGCAGGCGCTGCCCGGTGGCCAGGGCATCTGCCAGCAGGCACGCTGCGGCATCCGCTCCGGTCAGGGTCTCGGGTGGCAGCAAGTCATGCAGGGATAATTGCAGGTCACGGGCGCTGCGCACGCCGCGGTTGGCATAGACCCGCGCCAGCAGGGGTGGCAGGCCGCCCGCCGCGAGTTCGGGGCTGGGCGCCAGGGCGCGGCGAACTACGCGTCGAATCACTCCGCCGGCGCTCAGGCGCCGAGGTGGTTCGCCATGAAGGCCTGCACGGCGGACAGTTCGCAGGGCAACACTTCAAAGCGCTCTGTACGATCAAACAGATCGGCCAGGTGCAGGGGCAGCGGTGGCTCACAGCCGACCACGGCACGCTGGATAGCCTGCGGAAACTTCGCCGGGTGCGCCGTTGCCAGGGTCACCACCGGAATGCCGTCGCCGATACCTGAGGCCAGGGCCGCTTTGACACCAATCGCGCTGTGCGGGTCCAGCAGGTATTCAGACTCCTGCCAGACGGCAGCAATCTGTGCACAGGTTTCCTCGTCGGGCACGCGGTAACTGGAGAACAGCTGCCGGGCGCGCTGCATCGCGGTGTCGGAGAAATGAATATCGCCCTTGTCGAAGTCACGCATCATGGCCGCCACGGCGGCGCCATCACGATCGTAGAGGTCAAAGAGCAGGCGCTCAAAATTGCTGGATACTGTGATATCCATGCTCGGTGAGAGTGTGTGCTCCAGCGACTGGCGGCCATAGGTGGCGGTGGTCATCACCCGGTGCAGAACGTCATTGCGGTTGGTGGCGATAATCAGCTGCGCAACGGGCAGGCCCATCTGGTGCGCCAGGTAACCGGCGAAAATGTCGCCAAAGTTCCCGGTAGGCACGGAAAACGCCACAGGACGCGCGGGACCACCGAGCGCCAGGGCCGCATAGAAGTAGTACACGATCTGCGCCATGATCCGCGCCCAGTTGATCGAGTTGACGGCCACAAGGTGGCGGTCATCCGGCAGGAAGCTGCGGTCACCGAAGCTGGCCTTGACCATGGCCTGGCAGTCATCGAAGTTGCCCTGCACGGCGATGTTGTGGATGTTGTCCCCCACAACCGTGGTCATCTGCCGGCGCTGCACCTCCGACACGCGGTCGTGCGGATGCAGAATGAAGATGTCGATATTTTTGCAGCGCTTGCAGCCCTCAATGGCGGCAGAGCCCGTGTCGCCGGAGGTCGCACCCATGATGACCACTTTCTGGTGGCGGCGCTCCAGCACGTAATCCAGCAGGCGCCCCAGCAGCTGCAATGCAAAGTCCTTGAACGCAAGCGTCGGGCCATGGAACAGCTCCAGCACCCACTGGTTGTGGCCAATCTGCACCAGCGGCGCAACCGCGCCGTGGCGGAACACCGCATAGGTGTCAGCGATGAGGTCGCGCAGGTCGTCCCGGGGAATGCAGTCACCGACGAAGGGTTCGATGATGCGCTGGGCCAGCTGCGGGTAGTCCATACCCGCCATGGCGGCGATCTCCTGCTGGCTGAAGCGGGGCAGGCTCTCGGGTACGTACAGGCCGCCATCGGACGCCAGGCCGGTCAGCAGGACCTGCTCAAAGTTCAGTGCGGGGGCCTGGCCCCGGGTGCTGATGTACTGCATATCTGCTCCTGTTAGCCGTCCAGCGGCTCAACGCGGATTCTGACGACCTGGCCCTCGATGGTGTCCAGTGCCTCGATTTGCGCAACGGCCGCGTCGACCCGACCCTGGGCTGCGCGATTGGTCAGGACGATCAGCGGTACCGTCGTCTGCCCCGGCGCGGGCGCCTTCTGGATCAACGCCTCGATACTGATACCGTGGTCACTGAAAATGGTGGCAATACGCGACAGCACGCCGGTGCGATCCTCGGCCTCCATGCGCAGGTACCAGGGTGTCTCCACGTCGGCCATGGGCACAATGGGCAGATCGCGCAGGGCTTCATTCGAGAACGACAGGGAGGGCACCCGGCTGACCTGGCCTGCGCTCAGGTCCCGAGCCAGGTCAACCAGGTCGGCGACCACTGCAGATGCGGTGGGTTTGCCACCGGCGCCTGCACCGTAATACAGCGTCGGCCCGACGGCGCTGCCCTCGACCAGCACCGCGTTCTTCACGCCATTCACATTGGCCAGCAGGCGGTCTTCCGGAATCAGTGTCGGGTGCACACGCAACTCCACACCGCGCGGCCCCTGCTTGGCGATACCCAGATGCTTCACCCGGTACCCCAGTTCTTCGGCGTAGTCCAGGTCCTGAGGCGTGAGGCGCGTGATGCCCTCGGTGTACACCGAGGCAAACTGCAGGGGAATGCCGAAGGCGATGGATGCCAGAATCACCAGCTTGTGAGCCGCATCAATCCCTTCCACGTCGAAGGTCGGGTCGGCCTCCGCGTAGCCCAGGGCCTGCGCCTCCGCCAGCACGTCGGAAAACTCCCGACGGTGCTCACGCATTTCGCTGAGGATAAAGTTTCCGGTGCCGTTGATGATGCCCGCCAGCCATTCGATATGGTTCCCCGCCAGGCCCTCACGCAGGGCCTTGATGATCGGGATGCCACCCGCCACCGCCGCCTCATAGCGCACTGCCACATTGTGTTCCGCCGCCAGCGCAAACAACTCATTGCCGTGTTCCGCAATGAGCGCCTTGTTTGCCGTCACCACGTGCTTGCCGGCGAGGATGGCGGCCTCTACCAGCTCGCGGGCCACGGTGGTGCCACCAATCAGCTCCACCAGCACGTCGACCTCGGGGTCTGCCACAACGTCGAAAATGTCCCGGCTGACGCGCACGCCCGCGGTATTGCAGGCCGGGTTATCACGGCGCGCACCGATGTGCACGATGGCCAGCGGCGCCTGGGCGCGGGCCGCAATCGCCTCGGCATTTTCCCGCAGCAGGTTGAACGTCCCGCTGCCCACTGTCCCGAGGCCGCAGAGGCCAATTCTCACGGGTTGCACCACGTTCTCCCCTGTTGCTTCAGCTGTCATTGATCACGCTGCTCCCGTGTGGCCATCGGCGCGAAACATACGCTTGATATTGCGCAGTGCCTGCCGGGTGCGGTGCTCATTCTCGATCAGGCCAAAACGCACGTAGCCCTCGCCATATTCACCGAAGCCGACACCGGGTGACACCGCCACCTGCGCCTCCTGTAACAGCTTCTTGCTGAACTCCAGAGACCCCAGCGGCTGGTAGAACTCGGGGATACGCGCCCACACAAACATGGTCGCCCGCGGTGGCGTGACGGGCCAGCCCAGCGCATTCAGGCCGCCGCACAGCACATCGCGCCGCGCCTTGTACATGGCGTTGATTTCCTGCACACAGGTCTGGTCCCCCTCCAGGGCCGCGATGGCCGCGACCTGGATGGGTGTGAACATGCCGTAGTCGAGATAGGACTTCATACGCCCCAGCGCGCCGACCAGCTGCCGGTTGCCGCAGCAGAAGCCCACACGCCAGCCCGGCATGTTGTAGCTCTTGGACATGCTGAAGAACTCTACCGCCACTTCCCTCGCGCCCTCTACCTGCAGGATCGATGGGGCAACATAGCCGTCATAGCAGAGGTCGGCGTAGGCAAGGTCCTGCACTACCCATATCTGGTGTTCTCGGGCGACGGCGATGACCCGCTCGAAGAACTCCAGTTCCACCACCTGGCCGGTGGGGTTGGAGGGAAAACTCAACACCAGCATCTTGGGCCTGGGCCAGCTGTTGCGGATCGCGTTTTCCAGTTCATCAAAGAAGCTGCTTTCATCTCCCATCGGCACGTGACGGATGTCTGCGCCCGAGATCACAAAACCGTAGGGGTGAATAGGATACGCCGGGTTGGGCACCAGAATGGCGTCGCCGGGTCCGGTTGTGGCCAGTGCGAGGTGGGCCAGGCCTTCTTTCGAGCCCAGCGTGACAATCGCCTCGCTGTTCGGATCCAGAGTGACGTTGTAGCGCCGCTGGTACCAGTCGCAGATCGCCTTACGCAACCGGGGGATACCCTTGGACTGGGAGTAGCGGTGCGTGTCGCCGCGGCGCGCCGTCTCCACCAGCTTGTCAACAATATGCGACGGCGTGGGCTGGTCCGGGTTGCCCATACCGAAGTCAATAATGTCCTGGCCCGCCGCGCGCGCCTGCTGCTTCAGTTCACCGATAATATTGAATACATAAGGGGGCAGGCGCTGAATGCGCTGAAACTGGTCTTCCACGGCACTGGGACTCGGTTGGGCAAACCCCTGAGGGGCTGCAATCTAAAAAAAAGGTGGCAAACAGTACTGAGTCCATCCCGGCCTGTCAACGGAGCAGGCCGGCGAAACGCCGCGTCCGGGCGCTATTCCAGACCGAGGGTACCCATCAGCTCATCGGCGGGCTGGTAGCCCGGGATCATCTGGCCGGTGGCCGTGATAATGGCTGGCGTGCCACGCACGCCCATCGACTGCCCGAGCTGGTACTGATCAGCCACCGGCGAGCCCTGGCAGACGTTGTCCGCCATCGACTCGCCGTTCTTCAGGCGCGTCAGCGCATCGGCCCGATCGTCAGCACACCATGCGGTGGCCAGTTTACGGTAGCCCTCCGATGCCAGCCCGGAGCGCGGGTAGGCCAGATAGCGCACCTCCACACCGCGTTTGTTCAGTTCCGGCACCTCGCGATGCAGCTTCTGGCAGTAAAAGCAGGTGACGTCGGTAAAGACGGTGATGTGTGAACGCGCCTCGCCCTGCGCCGGGAAGATGATCATGTCGGCCGGTGACAGCCCGGCCAGTTGCTCGGCGCGCTGCCCGTCGCGACGTTTCTCCGCCAGATTGACGTAACCCGCGGGCCCCACCGTAAACAGGTCGCCGACAATGAAGAACTGGCCACTGCGATTGGCGTATACCAGCGGACCGTCAACCAGCTGCACTGCATACATTCCATCGATCTCACTGTGCTCAACCGTACTGACCTTGAGACCGTTGGCGGGACTTTCGAGCATCTTGCGCAGGGAGTCCACGATGTCCGCAGGCACCGGCTCTGCGGCCCTGACAGAAAAGACGGACCCGGTCAGCACGCAGGCCAGCACCAGGGACAGGACTCGGTTGATCATGAATATTCCTCGTTTACGGGCGGCCTGTGCCGCCGGGATTCGTGTTCTGCGGCAATTTGGAACGCAGGGCATGCGACAAGTTCCACCGGCCCTCAACCCCGCGGATGGTGGCGCGCGTGCAGCTCCTGCATGCGCTGCCGGGCAACGTGGGTGTAGATCTGGGTTGTCGTCAGGTCGCGGTGCCCAAGCAACATCTGCACCACGCGCAGGTCTGCGCCGTGGTTCAGCAGGTGCGTGGCGAACGCATGACGCAGCGTGTGCGGCGACAGCGGTTTATTGATTCCGGCGCGCAGCGCGTAGAGTTTAATACGATACCAGAACGCTTGGCGAGTCATCATGCTGCCGCGGCGGCTGGGAAATACCGCCTCACTGGGTACACCCCTCAGCAGTTCCTGCCGGGGACCGGCAAAAAACCGCTGCAACCAGCTGAGCGCCTCCTCCCCCATTGGCACCAGACGTTCCTTGCTGCCTTTGCCAAACACGCGCACAACGCCCTGGTTCAGGCTCACCTGCACCAGCTGCAGGCCGGTAAGCTCGGACACCCGCAGGCCGCAGGCGTAGAGCAGCTCCAGCATGGCCCTGTCGCGAAACTCCAGCGCGTCTCCCGTATCCGGTGCCGCCAGCAGGCGCTCGACATCCTGCTCAGACAGGGATTTTGGCAGGGGGCGCCCCAGCTGCGGACTGTCGATATCGAGTGTCGGGTCTGCGTCAAGCCGCCCTTCGCGCAGCAGATAGCGGTAGAAACCACGGACGCAGGACATGAAACGCGCCGTCGAGCGCGGGGATTGCCCCTTGCCGAGGCGGGCCGCCAGATAGGCCTGCAGGTCGATGCGGTCCGCCTCCAGCAGCTTCGCCTGGCGGCCGGCAAGCCACAGCTGGTAGTGGCCCAGATCGCGGCGGTAGGCCTCGAGCGTGTTGCCGCTAAGGCCTTTCTCCATCCACAGGGCGTCGAGATACTGCTCGATGACGGGGTCTGTGGCATCAGTTTGCGTGGGCATGGGGGACTAGCCTAGCACCGTTTTACCACGCACAGAACTGCGGAAACCCGGCGCACAAAAAAGCGGCCGCAGGGGCCGCTTCTGATAGCGAGCACCGGCCTTACTTGGCAGTGAGCTTTTCCTTGATGCGCGCCGCTTTACCAGACAGCTCACGCAGGTAGTAGAGCTTGGCCTGGCGCACGTCACCACGGCGCTTGACCGTCACGCTGTCGACCAGCGGGCTGTACGCCTGGAACGTACGTTCCACACCCACGCCGTGGGAGATCTTGCGCACGGTGAATGCCGAGTTCAGGCCGCGGTTACGCTTGGCAATACACACGCCCTCGAACGCCTGCAGACGCTCACGGTTGCCTTCCTTGACTTTCACCTGCACCACCACCGTGTCACCGGGGCTGAACTCGGGCAGATCCTTTTGCATCTGTTCAGCATCAAGCTGAGAGATAATCTTGTTGGTGCTCATGGTGCGCTCCTGTCATTTAACGTGCGTAGCTTCACAGCTAGCGTATCAACTCAAATTCCGTTCCTGGCGATACAGTGCCAGCAATTCCTGTTCCTCGGCCGTCAGGGCCCTGCCCTCCAGCAGGTCCGGGCGCCGCTCCAGCGTGCGACCCAGCGCCTGCTTGAGGCGCCAGCGGCGGATCTTCTCATGATCGCCGCTGAGCAATACGTCCGGTACTGCCTGCTCCCCATAGACTTCGGGGCGGGTGTAGTGCGGGCAATCCAGCAGGCCGTCTGCAAAGGAGTCTTCCTGTGCCGACAGTGCGTGCCCCAACACACCCGGCAGCTGCCGGATTACCGCGTCCATGACCACCATGGCCGCCAACTCACCGCCCGAGAGCACGTAATCGCCGATGGAAAGCTCTTCATCGACTTCGCGCTCTATCAGGCGTTCATCCACACCTTCGTAGCGGCCCGCCACCAGCACCAGCGCTCTTTCCTGCGCCAGACTGACCGCCTTGCGGTGATCAAACCTGCGTCCCTGCGGCGACAGGTAGATCACGCGGGCAGGCTCCGCTGCCTGCTCCCTGGCTGCGCGTATCGCCTGCTCCAGGGGTGCCACTTTCATCACCATGCCGGGACCACCGCCAAAAGGCCTGTCGTCCACCGTACGGTGGCGGTCGTCAGTGAAGTCCCGGGGGTTGCTGTGGCTGAGCCCCACCAGCCCCTGCTGCACCGCGCGCCCGGTAATACCGTGCTCGCTGACCGCGCTGAACATGTCGGGGAACAGGCTCACCAAAGCAATGTGCATGTGCGCCATCCGCCCCCCGTGAACCGCTCCTAGTCTTCCGGGAACCAGTCCACATCAATCCGTCCCGACTCTACATCAACCTGCCGCACCGTCGTGCCGGGCAGCCAGGGAATGAGCCGTTCCCGCTGGTCAATGCTGCCCTCACAGGGCTTCACCACCAGCACGTCATTCGCTCCGGTCTCAATCAGGTAATCAACCGCGCCGAGCAGCACCTGACCGTTCTCCGTGTGACACCAGACCTGCAAACCCTGCAGCTGGTGCCAGTAATAATCGCCGTCTTCCAGTTCCGGCAGGGCATCACTGTCGACGCTGACCTCCAGGCCCTGGAATGTCTCGGCAAGGTCTCGGCTATCGACACCGCGGATATGGGCCACCAGCCCCTTGCCCTGCCTGCGTCCCTGATCGAACTCGATGGCCTCATAGCCACCGCGGCGCTGCACCTTCACACCCTTGAACTCGAGGAAGTTCTCCATCGGTTCCGTGAATGAATGAACCCGCACCCAACCCTTGATCCCGTAGCAGCCACTGATGCGGCCGATGACGAGGCGTTCGCTGGCGGCTTCATTCATCCTCGGTGGCGCTGTCTCAGGCCGCTGTGGCAGCTTCCTTGACCAGCTTCGCCACACGGTCGGACAGCTGTGCACCCTGGCTCTGCCAGAACGCTACACGCTCGACGTCAACGTTGAGGCGCACTTCCTGACCACGGGCAACCGGGTTGAAGAAGCCGACGCGCTCAATGAAGCGGCCATCGCGTGATTTGCGGCTGTCAGTCACCGTCAGATGATAGAAAGGGCGCTTCTTGGCACCACCACGAGAAAGACGAATTGTTACCATATTCCGTAATTTCCTGAAAATGAGTCGGGATCTGCGGCTAACCTGCCGTCTCACCCACGACAAACACCGGCACCACGGCCGCAAAGGTGGCGTATCATACGGAACTTCAGCAGGATTTAAAAGCCCCGCAGGCGGGAAATTTTCAAGGATTCTGGGGGCTTACCGAAAGGGAAAACCGCCACCACCACCGCCACCCGGCGGCATCATGCCGCCGAGGCCGCGCATCATCCGCTCCATGCCACCGCCCTTCATCTTTTTCATCATTTTCTGCATCTGCTTGTGCTGTTTGAGCAGGCGATTGAGGTCCTGCACCTGGGTACCTGAACCCAGGCAGATTCGCCGCTTGCGTGAGCCGGCTATCAGGTCCGGGTTGCGCCGTTCCTTGACCGTCATGGAGTTGATCATGGCCTCCATGCGCGCAAACATCTTCATGTCGAGATTCTGCTGCGCCATCTGCGCCATGTTGCCCATGCCCGGCAGCTTATCGAGCATGCCGGTGATGCCCCCCATGTTGTTCATCTGCTGCAACTGGTCGCGAAAATCCTCCAGGTCAAAGCGCCCGCCTTTCTTTACCTTGCGTGCAAGGCGCTCGGCCTTTTGCTTGTCGACCTTTTGCTCGGCCTCCTCGATCAGCGACAGCACGTCGCCCATGCCGAGAATGCGGGACGCCAGCCGGTCCGGGTGGAATGGATCCAGCGCCTGGGTTTTCTCGCCCACACCCAGGAACTTGATCGGCTTGCCTGTGATGGTGCGCACCGAGAGTGCGGCACCACCGCGGGTATCTGCATCCACCTTGGTCAGGATAACGCCGGTGAGTGGCAGTGCTTGGCCGAAGGCCTTTGCGGTATTCGCGGCATCCTGGCCGGTCATGGCATCCACCACGAACAGTGTCTCTACCGGTTGCGTCACCCGGTGCAGCTCGGCGATCTCGGCCATCATTGCCTCATCCACCGCGAGGCGCCCTGCGGTATCGATAATCAGCACGTCGCTGAAACGGATGCGGGCGTGCTCCATCGCCGCTTTGGCGATGTCCACCGGAGCCTGCTGCGACTCACTGGGGAAGAAGTCGACACCCACCTCGGCGGCGAGGGTTTCCAGCTGCTTGATCGCTGCCGGCCGGTAAACGTCGGCGCTGACCACGGTCACCGATTTCTTGTCGCGCTCTTTGAGCAGGCGCGCCAGCTTGGCGACCGACGTGGTCTTGCCCGCGCCCTGCAGACCGGCCATGAGGATGATCGCCGGTGGCTGCGTGGCAAGGTTCAGGCCCTCGTTCGCAGTGCCCATGACTGCCTCGAGCTCTGCCTGCACAATGCGCAGAAACGCCTGGCCGGGGCTCAGGCTTTTGCTCACTTCCTGGCCCAGCGCGCGCTGCTTTACTGCCTCTACGAAGTCCTTGACCACCGGCAGCGCCACATCGGCCTCCAGCAGGGCCATGCGCACTTCACGCAAGGTCTCCTGGATGTTGTCCTCGGTGAGGCGCGCCTTGCCGGTGATGGCGCGCAAACTCTGGGAAAGACGGTCAGACAGGCTCTCGAACATCGCTAGAACTCTCAGCAGCAGGCGGCCACTATTGCCAATGGCCGGACAAATCGGTACAAAGGGGCGCAGTATACGCCACCCGGGTCTAACCCCCAACCATGCCACTGCCTCTGCTCGCCATCGCTGCCGCGCTGCTTTACCTGGCAGCTGCGGGACTGCACCTCATGCATATCCTGCAGCGAAAACCGCGCCTGAGCACCTCGGTGATCGCCCTGGGGGGCGTGGCATTGGCGTGCCACGCGCTGGTGGCCTGGTCGAGCATCTTTGACGAGCACAGCGTACACCTGGGGCTGTATCGCATCCTCGCCCTGATTTCCTTCGTCATCAACCTGGTTTGCGTGACCTGGCTGGTACGCTGGCCCTTGCAGAACCTGTTGATCGTGCTTCTGCCTCTGTCTGCCTCCACCGTACTCATTTCCGCCTTTGCCCCGCAGACCAGCACCACACCGGAAGCGCTGGACAACGGCCTGCTGATACATATCGCCTCATCGATTCTGGCCTATGCGGTGCTGACCATCGCCGCCGTGCAGGCCGCCCTGCTGGCGGTTCAGGACAGGCAGTTGAAACAGCATCGGGCCACCGGCATCGTCAGCTTCCTGCCGCCCCTGCAGCTGATGGAGACCATGCTCTTTGAGCTGGTGTGGATGGGCGTCATACTGCTCACCGTGGCAATCGCCACCGGTTTTCTCTTTGTCGACGATTTCTTTGCCCAGCACCTGGTGCACAAAACCGTGCTGACCCTGCTTGCCTGGGTGATCTACTCCACGCTCCTCTGGGGGCGCTACCAGCTCGGCTGGCGCAGTCAAACGGCGGTGCGCTTCACCATCGGCGGCTTCCTGCTCCTCATGCTCGCCTTTCTGGGCTCCAAACTGGTGCTGGAGTTGCTGCTGCAGCGCGGCTAGGCCGGCCGATCACGGAAAGGCCCCCACCACTGTGGTGCCGTCCCGGGGGTTGCCCCAGCGAGCCTTTTTCTTCAAGATACGCGGTCCACTCACGCCAAAGGTTCGCCCCCGCTTTGAACGAAGCCCCGCTGGGTCTCCTGTCGTCCATTCTGGTTGTTCTCATTCTCCTGTCTGGTTTCTTCTCCAGCTCGGAAACCGGCATGATGTCGCTCAACCGCTATCGGCTGAAACACCTGAGAAAGCAGAACCACCGCGGCGCGCGGCGCGCGAGTAAGCTGCTGGACCGTCCGGACAGGCTCATCGGCCTGATTCTGATCGGTAACAACGCGGTCAACATTCTGGCCTCAGCCATCGCGACGGTCATCGCCATTCGCCTGTGGGGCGATGCAGGTATCGCCATCGCCACCATCTGCCTCACGCTGGTGATCCTGGTGTTCGCTGAAATTACCCCGAAAACCATTGCTGCACTGTACCCGGAACGCATCGCCTTCCCGGCCAGCGTGATTCTGCTGCCGCTGATGAAGGCGATGTACCCGGTGGTGTGGCTGGTGAATGGGGTGACCAACGGCCTTCTGCGCCTGCTAGGGGTGGATGCCGGGGCCGCCAAGGAAGAACACGTCTCTTCCGAGGAATTGCGCACCATCGTGACCGAGGCCGGCGCGCTGATTCCACCCCGACATCGGGGTATGCTGCTGAATATCCTCGACCTCGAGGAAGTCAGCGTCGACGATGTCATGGTGCCGCGCAATGACGTCTACGGCATCGACCTGGACGACAGCGATGACGAAATCCTCCGCTGCCTGCAGGCCTCCACCCACACCCGCTTGCCGGTCTGGCGCGACGACATCAATAACATTGTCGGCGTGCTGCATCTGCGCAACCTGAGCCGGGTCATCGACAAGCATGGCCTGGATCGCGGGGCGCTGGAGCGGGAGATGGACGAACCCTACTTCATTCCAGAAAGCACGCCCCTGCACACGCAATTGCTGCATTTCCAGAAGAACAAGCTGCGCCTGGCCATCGTCGTCGACGAATACGGTGAGGTGATGGGCATTGTCGCCCTGGAGGATATTCTTGAAGAAATCGTCGGCGAGTTCACCTCGCGCATGGGCGATACCGGCGACAGCATATTTGCCCAGCGCGACGGCAGCTACATCATCGCCGGCAACGCCAACCTGCGCGATGTGAACAAGGCGCTGGACTGGGACCTGCCCACCGACGGACCAAAGACCCTGAGCGGCCTGATTCTGGAGTACCTGGAGTCGTTTCCCGCCGGCAATGCCTGCCTGGCGATTGCCGGCTACCGGCTGGAGATCCTCGAACTGCAGGGCAATGTTGTGCAGTCGGTGCTGGCCTCTCCGGCGGCCGCCAAAGGCAAGGCCAGGCGCTGATCAACGCAGTTGCGGCTTGTCGTCTGCCTGACGGCGCTCCGCTGCCCGCAGGAGCATCTCGCGCTTTTCCTGCGGACTGGCCATGAACCAGTCGGTGATCTCCTCTGCGCTGCGATAGCAGCCAAGGCAGACATCGTTCTCGTCGAGCAGGCATACCGAAATGCACGGTGATGCAGGTTCAGCGTTCCCCATTACGCCTGCTCCTGCAAGGCGCGTTGAAATCGCGCCGCGTTCTGCACGTAATGCTGGGCATTGAGGCCCACAGCCGCCTGCTGTTCCGCAGACAATGTGCGCTTCACTTTCGCTGGAGCCCCCAGCACCAGGCTGCCATCGGGTATCTCCATGCCCTCGGTGACCAATGCGCCCGCACCGATCAGGCAGTTACTTCCAACCTTTGCGCCATTCAGCACGATGGCTCCAATCCCGACCAGGGTTCCGTCGCCAATGGTGCAGCCGTGCAGCATCGCCTTATGGCCCACTGTGACGCTGGCGCCCACCACCATCGGATAGCCCGGGTCCGCATGCAGTACCGCACCATCCTGAATATTGCTGCCCGCGCCAACCTCGATGCGCTCAGCATCACCCCGTAGCACACAGCTGAACCATACGCTGCTGTTTTCATGCAACGTGACATCGCCGATAACCGCGGCATTGGGGGCAATAAAATGCCCGCTGCCGATCAGCGTTACCGCCTGCCCTTCCAGGCTGTACTTCATTCCCTGTTCTCCTTGAATGTCGACAAATCCAGCCGCGCCTGCAATCCCAGGTTCACCAGCAGCAACAGCGCCCGCGCCGAAGTGCCCCATACCGTATCACGCGGCAGGCGAAAATGCGGCACCGGGGAAACGCGTCCGGTATCCGGCTCAGGCATGTGCTGCACGTGCCAGCCCGCCGGGTCGGTGAAGCGATCGAGCCGCGGCAACAGCAATTCCGCCACCTCACCGGGGTCCGCTCGCAGCGGTAGCGATGCGGGAATAATGGCGACGCAGGGGTGGATGGTATAACCGCTGCGGGTCAGCAGCGGCGGCAGTTCCCCCAGTGGGCACACCGCGCCCGGCGGACAGGCCACTTCCTCGAATGCCTCGCGCAGTGCCGTATCCCAGGGCCCCGCATCGCCGACCTCACGCTTGCCACCGGGAAAGGCAATCTCGCCCGGGTGCAACGGCAAATGCAGAGCGCGGCGCCCCAGCAGGACCCGGGGGCGCTGTTCATCGGTGAGCGCCACCAGCACACCCGCCTGGCGCCCGCTGCCCGTCCACGGTGGTCGCGCCAGCGGCAAAGCCTCCCGCAGCCGCTGAAACAACTGCGCCGAGTCGTTCACGGGTTAAACACCCTCTGCCTGGGCCGCATAAAACGCGGCCGCAAAGCTCGCCAGGGTGCCCTGTTCAATCGCGGCGCGAATCCCGGCCATATGGTTCTGGTAATAGCGCAGGTTGTGAATGGTGTTGAGCTGCGACCCCAGAATCTCGTTGCACTTGTCCAGGTGATGCAGGTAGGCGCGGGAGAAGTTCTGGCAGGTATAGCAATCACAGCGTTCGTCCAGCGGCAGGGTGCTGGTCTTGTGCCGTGCATTGCGCAGCTTCAGCACGCCGCGGGAGGTAAAGATGAAGCCATTGCGGGCGTTGCGTGTCGGCATGACGCAATCGAACATATCGACGCCGCGCAGCACACCCTGCAGCAGGTCTGACGGCGTCCCTACACCCATGAGATACCGCGGTTTGTCGGCGGGCAGACGATGCTGGAGGGCCTCGAGCACAGCAATCATCTCCTCCTTGGGCTCGCCGACAGAAAGCCCACCGATGGCATAGCCATCGAAACCGATCGACTCAAGACCGGCGAGTGATTCAGCGCGCAAGTCCCCGTACATACCACCCTGAACGATACCAAACAGCGCCGAGGCACTATCGCCATGGGCGTCACGGCTGCGCCTTGCCCAGCGCAGCGACAGCTCCATGGAGGCGCGGGCCTCGGCTTCGGTGGCGGGATAGGGTGTGCACTCATCAAATATCATGACGATATCGGAGCCCAGCTTGCGCTGTATGGCCATTGAGGTTTCCGGGTCGAGAAATACCTTTGACCCATCGACAGGCGACTGAAAGCGCACACCCTCTTCCGAGATCCTGCGCATGGCCCCCAGGCTGAACACCTGGAAACCACCGGAATCGGTCAGTATGGGTCCGCTCCAACCCATGAAGTCATGCAGATCGCCATGCTGCTCGATGATGTCGGTACCCGGTCGCAACCAGAGATGGAAAGTGTTGCCCAGAATGATCTCGGCGCCGATATCGCGGATGTCGCGCGGCAGCATGCCCTTGACGGTACCGTAGGTACCCACCGGCATGAACGCAGGCGTCTCGACGCTGCCACGGGGAAACAGCAGGCGTCCGCGCCGCGCCGCGCCGTCGCTACCCAGTTGTTCAAACCGCATATGGCACTGGCGGCTCATCGCGGCCCCACTGCAGCCGGCGTGGGCGTCAGGAACATGGCGTCGCCGTAGCTGAAGAATCGATAGCGCTCCGCGATCGCTTCCCGGTAGGCGGCCAGCATGTTGTCGCGGCCGCAAAAGGCGCTGACCAGCATCAACAATGTCGATTCCGGTAAATGAAAATTGGTGATCATTGCATCCACGACCTGAAAGCGGTATCCCGGGTAGATAAATATGTCCGTGTCCCCGGTAAGTGGTGCAACGCGACCCTCGCCACAGGCGGCGGACTCCAGGGACCGCACGGCTGTGGTCCCCACGGCAATCACGCGACCGCCGCGCAAGCGGGTTGCCTCCACCGCCGCACATACGCCAACATCCACCTCCAGGTACTCGGCGTGCATGTGGTGCTCCTGGATATTGTCCACCCGCACTGGCTGGAACGTACCGGCGCCGACGTGCAAGGTCACCGTCGCGCGCTGAATGCCTGCGGCATCCAGCTGCTCGAGCAGCGCCTCAGTGAAGTGCAATCCGGCCGTAGGGGCAGCCACTGCACCAGCACGTTCCGCGTACACAGTTTGATAACGCTCCTGATCCGCCGCTTCGTCACCCCGTTCGATGTAGGGTGGCAGCGGCATGTGGCCGATGTCCGCCAGCACGCTGTGCAAGGCCACCTGGGGTGGCGATGCAAGCTGGAACAACGCGCCTTTGCGGCCGGTCACCGTCAGCTGCAGCGGGCCGGGCGCTCCACCGGGTTCAGCGGACAGGTGGATGACGCTGCCCGGCTTGGGCGACTTGCTGCTGCGGATGTGTGCCAGGGCGGTATGCTCCCCGGTAATCCGCTCGATAAGGATCTCCACCCGGCCGCCGGTGGCTTTCTGCCCCCAAAGCCGGGCGGGAATCACCCGCGTGTTGTTGAACACCAACAGGTCACCGGGCTGCAAACAGTCCTGCAACGCGCTGAACACGCCATGCCGGGTCGCGCCCGTCGCACCGTCCAGCGCCAGCAGCCGGCTGGCACTGCGCTCCTTGAGCGGATACTGCGCGATCAGCTCCGGGGGCAGTTCGTAGTGGAAATCGTCAAGTTTCATGGAAAAAAAAGCCGGCCTCAAGCCGGCTCTCCACGCAATCGCGGCGCTCAGGCCTCGGCATCGCCTTCCGCTGCATCTGCCTCTACGGCAGCTTCCTCGGCCGCCGCTTCTGCAGGTGCCTCTTCCGCGGGTGCTTCAACCGCCTTTGGCGCCGGCGCCTTCACCAGGCCTTCGGCAGACAGAATGCGGACTTTTTCGTCGCCATTCACCGCTTTGCGATTTGCGTCCTTGACTGCATAGCGCTCATCACCACGCTGGAAAATGCTGTATTCGTCTGTCTTTTTGACCAATTTCATCGCCATGATCTTTTCTCCTTCGATACTCAGAATTTCGGCCCCGGAGGCGCCACCCATGCCCGCACCGCGAACTGCGCGAGCCGGGCGAAGTCTACCTGCAAATCAGCGCGAGGTTAAGGAAAATCATTGCGGCGTGGGCGCGGGTTGCTATAATCGCGCCCTCTCCACGGGCCGCCCTGGGCGACGCCTGCACTCTCTGCCGGAGTGGTGAAATTGGTAGACACAGGGGATTCAAAATTCTCAAGCGATTTTGTATCCCAAGGGAAAATAGTAAAATCTAAGCAGTGCCAGAGTGGTGAAATTGGTAGACACAGGAGATTCAAAATCTCCCGCCAGCAATGGTGTGCCGGTTCGAGTCCGGCCTCTGGTACCATCCCCCCCTTACATAAACGCAACGGATTATTTTATACCCCACAACCTAGATAGAAATTCTGGGATACAACTGGGATACAAATCTGAGTAATGTGAAGAAATCTAAAGCATGCCTTCTAATAAACATTTCAAGCTACACCACACCTATTACCAAAGCTAAAGACTATAGCTTTCTACCCTCTCGAAATATCTCAGTATGTCCATGAGCAATTGACCAGCTTCTTTAGGTTCTACTAACCTTACATCCGTGACCCCGCTCAACAGGGTCAGAACCTGCCAAACTGGGGAAAAACCAACAACCCTTTAGGGACACCCTCCCCTCTACTAGCCGGCAAAAAGGTGAAATGCTGGCACTGGCCATTTTACCGTATCTCTCCCGACACCGCCTAAAGAGATTTCAGTCCTTTCGATGAGTCTGCCGAAACCCTTAGGGCGTGTCCCGGGAGCTCATTGCGCACCAATGATACTATCGTGCCCTCGAAAAACAGCAGGAACAGCTTTAAATGCGCGAACAACTGGAGCGATATCAGGTCTGGATTTATCTGGTTGCCATCCTGGTCGGCATGGCCATCGGCTGGATGTCACCAGAGCAGACCCGTCATTGGGAAGTGTTGCTTTGGCCGGCCCTAGGTGTTCTTCTGTATACCACTTTCACTCAGGTACCACTGATACATCTCAGGTCGGCATTTCGTGATCGCCGCTTTCTGGCCGCTTTGCTGACGGGCAATTTTATCCTGATACCGGTGGTCGTTGGTCTTCTGTTGTGGCTGATACCGGATGATCCCGCTATTCGTCTCGGCGTGCTGCTGGTACTGCTGGTACCCTGTACGGACTGGTTTATCAGTTATACCCATCTCGGTGGTGGGGACGGTGCCCGGGCCATCGCGGCCGCGCCGATCCTGCTGATTGTGCAGCTCATTTTGCTACCCGTTTATATCTGGCTTTTCATGGGCAATATCGCCATTGAGCTGGCGGTCGGCAGCCACTTGCTGCCAGCCTTCTTCGGATTGATTGTCACCCCACTGATCCTGGCCTGGTTAACCGAACAGTTGACGGAAAAGCACCCGCGCGCGCAAACACTGGTGGACTGGCTTGGGTGGCTGCCCGTGCCGTTGCTGGCACTGGTGGTGTTTCTGATTGCCGGCTCCCAGGTCAGCCTGGTGATCGACAGTGGCGCCCTGCTGTGGTCGGCGCTTGTGGTTTTTGTGCTTTACCTGATTGCCGCCGCCATTATCGGCAAGGGGCTCAGTGAGCTATTCGGGTTCACGCCCACTATCGGCCGTACCCTCACCTTCAGCTTTGGTACCCGCAACTCCTTCGTCATGCTGCCGCTGGCGCTGTCACTGCCGGAGCCCTGGCGTGCCGCCATCGTTGTCATCGTCTTCCAATCCCTGGTCGAGTTGTTCGGCATGGTCGCATATCTGCGCTGGCTGCCGCGCCTGATCAGGAATGCCGACTGAGCCGGGAACGCAGCCTTACCCGGCGCAACAGGACAATTGAGTCACATCCGTGGTAAAAGTCTGGGCGCAGAGCTTGAGCCCTTCCACCATGGTCAGGTAGGGAAACAGCTCTTCAGCCATTTCCTGCACGGTCATATTGGCCCGCATCACCATTACTGCCGTCTGGATCAGTTCTCCAGCCTCGGCGGCAACTGCCTGCACTCCCAGCAAGCGGCCTGAATCCTGTTCGGCCACCATTTTGATAAAGCCTTGGGTGTCGAAATTCACCAAGGCGCGCGGCACGCTGTCCAAACTGAGCACGCGAGTATCGACCTGCAACCCCTGCGTGGTCGCCTGTTCTTCCGTCAAGCCAACGGTCGCCACCTGCGGATCGGTAAAAATCACCGCCGGCATGGCGCTGAGGTCAAGCAGAGCGTCGCCGCCGCTCATGTTGACCCCGGCCCGGCTGCCCCCGGCGGCGGCCACATAGACGAACTGGGGGTGATCGGTGCAATCGCCCGCCGCATAGATGCCTGGCACGTTGGTTTGCATTCGCCCATCCACCTGAATCGCGCCACGCACTGTCTTCACGCCAATCTGTTCCAGACCCAACCGTTCGGTATTGGGTGTGCGTCCGGTGGCGATCAACAACTGCTCTGCTCGCAATTCCCCGGCATTGGTATCCAGTATGAACTCTCCATCGGCGTAATCGACCCGGCTGGCCTGGGTCCGCAGCAATACCCGAATGCCTTCCTGCTCAAAGGCCTTCCGAATAACATCGCCTACAGCCGGATCGTCACGGGATAGCAACCGGCTACGCGCCAGGATGGTTACATGACTGCCCAGCCGCGCAAAGGCCTGGGCAAGCTCCAATGCCACCGCTGATCCCCCGATCACCAGCAGGCGCTCTGGGATGATGGATAGCGACAAGGCGGAGGTGGAAGTCAGGTACGGCGTATCGGCCAACCCCGCAATGGGTGGGATCGCCGGCCGCGCACCCGTGCCGATAAATGCCCGATCAAATTTGATCCGCCGCACTTCGCCCTCCGTGGTGGTGACGTCGAGCGCATTGGCCGTCACGAATTGCGCTGTTCCCTGGATCAGGGTAATGGCCGGGTTGTCACGTAGAATACTGGCATACTTGGCCTCGCGCAGTGCTTCCACCAATCCCTGCTGTTGTTCCAGCAATTTGCCACGATCCACAGTTGGCGCCCAGACATCAATGCCCTCGTCAAAGGGACTTTGGCGTCGCAAGTGCGCGATCTTCGCCGCTCGGATCATCGTCTTGGATGGCACGCAACCGGTATTCACGCAGGTGCCACCAATGGTGTCTCGCTCGATCACGGTTACCCGGGCGCCGCGTTCCGCCGCTTTCAGTGCCGCGGCCATAGCGGCACCACCGGTACCGATGACAGCAATGTGTATCGCTTGCGCTTCACTCATGACCGTTTCCTATCCGAAAATTATCCTACAATCTCATTACTTCTGATCCGTCGAGCTTTGTTTGACGGCGGATGGATAACCGGCGTTGGCTGTGGCTTCAATCAACGTTGCGACGGAGGTTTGCGTGTCCTCGAAGGTGACCCTGGCTTCGCGCCGCTCGAAGCTGACATTGACATCCCTGACACCGTCAACCCGATTGAGCGCGGTCTTGACGGTGATCGGACAGGCGGCGCAGGTCATACCGGGCACATCCAGCGTGACGGTCTGCTCCGCGCCCCAGAGGGGTAGGCTGAACAGGGCAAACAGTGAACTTACAAGCAAGAACTTTTTCATTTCTGGTCTCTCAATAAAACAGGGGTAGGACATAGGGGAACACCGCGGCGATGGCAATCAGTAACGCTACGAACCAGAAGGCGGCTTTGTAAGCGCCATGCACCCTGGGTGCAGCGCACCCATCGCCGGGTTCACAAGCCCTGGCCGGCCGGTATATCTGGCGCCAGGCCAACACCATGGCCACCAGGGCGGCGCCCAGAAACCAGGGACGGTAGGGTTCCAATGCGGTTAAATTGCCGATCCAAACACCGGAAAACCCCAGCACCACCAACACCAACGGTCCCAGGCAACAGGCAGAGGCCAGCAAGGCTGCGACACCCCCGGCAAGCAACGAACCGCGTCCTGATTTGGATGCAGGCATGGACAAATCTCCTGTTGTTTCATTCACCACTGTGGCAAGCTTATCTCCGTAGTCGACTACGGAGTCAAGCAACGTGTCCGGTTCTCAAAACACATCCATGACCATCGGCAGTCTGGCCAAGGCCGCAGAGATAAACGTCGAAACTATTCGCTACTACCAGCGGCTGGGGCTGATGACAGAGCCTGAGAAGCCCTTAGGCGGGATTCGCCGCTACGACGAGGACGCGCTGGCACGGCTTCGATTCATCCGCAGGGCGCGATGGCTGGGATTCAGTCTGGAGGAAATCGGAGAACTGCTGAAACTCGAAGACGGCACCCATTGCGACGAGGCCAAAGCACTGGGCGAGCGCAAGCTGGGCAACGTGCGAGACAAGATCCGCAGTCTTCAGCAAATTGAAGGCGTGCTCGACCAACTCGTCGAGGAGTGCTGCACCCAGAAGGACAATGTCACCTGCCCACTGATCGCATCCCTCCACGAGGGGTTTGAGGCAGTTACTCCATGATGGCAGCAGCAGATCCGCATCTCGAAAAGGCCCATGCATCCCTATCTACTCACGATGCAATCATCGAAGATTTGGCAGCGCATCAAAGATCAGGATGATTCCGGCTGGCTACCCTCTGACTTGATTCAACTCCACGGTCACATGAGCAAGCTCTTTGTGTACGCCTAAATACCGTTTGATATCGTCAGGCGCTACGGTTTCATCCACCACGAGCGACAAGATGCACGCGTAGCTCCCCTTCCCTACTCGCCAGACATGCAAATCCGATATTGCCGCCTCTACCGGCGCCGACTTGATGGCATCGTGTATCTCCGCCACCACAGGCGCATCCATTTCTGCATCCAGAAGCACGCGACCGGTATCCCGCAAAAGCCCGTAGGCCCAGGCGGACACCAGGCCTGCACCCACAATACCCATTACCGGGTCCAGCCAACTGGCCCCCCACCACTTGCCCCCAAACAAGGCGACAATGGCCAATAGAGAGGTTGCCGCATCGGTCATGACATGCAGATAGGCAGAACGCAGGTTGAGGTCGTGATGATGGTGATGGCTATCGTGGCTATCCGTGCCATGATGATGAGCATGACCATCTTTCAATAACCAGGCACAGGTGAGATTGACCAACAAACCTACCATGGCAATCAGGATCGCCTGGTCATAGTGAATGGGGCTCGGTGCCAGCAAGCGTTCAACGGATTGAAACAACATCAACCCGGCGACTCCGACCAACAAAATCGCACTGGTATAGCCGCCCAGGATTTCAATTTTCCAGGTGCCGAAGGCGAAGCGTTTGCTATGGGCCAAACGCCGTGCTGCGCCGTAAGCCAGGACCGACAAACCCAACGCCATGGCATGGGAACTCATGTGCCAACCATCGGCCAATAGCGCCATGGAGTTGTAAATCCATCCCCCGGCGATTTCCACCACCATGGTAATTGCGGTGAGCCAAACGGCCCACCGGGTGTTTCGTTCCGCTAACGGATTGCCGTCATCAAAAATATGGGAGTGCTGCCAAGGAATGGTGTTGTCAAATTTTTCCACAGGACTGGTACCTTAATGCATCGCGACATATACTATACCCCAGTATATATTTACACACTAGAGAACAGTGCATATGGCACACACCAACAGGGATCAAAAAAAGCTCTTAACCCGGGTTCGACGCATTAAGGGGCAGGCAGAAGCCATTGAAAAAGCCCTGGATCAGGGCAAGGATTGCACAGCCATACTGCAACAGATAGCGGCCATACGCGGTGCTATCAATGGCCTGATGTCCGAAGTGCTCGAAGGTCATCTGCGTGAACATCTAGGTGCCGAGGACATTTCTCAGGCGCAGCGTCAGCAGGAACTCGATGATGTCATCGGCATACTGCGATCGTATTTGAAATAGGTCATTTAACGATTAATTCCGAAATACCGGTGAAGACATTGCGAACGCAGCTAAAAAGATGGGCCAGACTTATCAGGCAGGACATGTATACGGTGTGGCCGGTTGCGCGGGACTCTCGCACCCCTCTGCACACCAAAATACTGGCCTTCGTCGTCGGTGCCTATGCTTTTTCACCTATCGACCTCATTCCAGACTTCATCCCGGTCATTGGTTACCTGGATGACTTATTGATCGTTCCGGCGGGCATCTGGCTGGTAGTAAAAATGACTCCAAAGATTGTCATTCATGAGAATCGCGAACGCGCTAGACTCCACCACCCAACGCCGATCAGCCGGGTCGCGGCAGGCGTCATTATCAGTCTGTGGCTATCTGCAATAGCGGTATCAATCTATCTATGGGGATATTGATGACGCAATTTAACTATCGCCTCCACTTGATTTGCTCAGGCCAGCGCACCAGTGCCTCACGTAACCCCATGGGGGTCCAGTCGTTTCAATGTGGTTGCCTTTCTGCTAGGCTCACGATCAAATTCCGGGACCACTTGCATGATTAAACGCTGTTTCATAGTCGCAATGACGCTGTTGATTGCCTTGCAGTCAGTGGCGTCTATTGCCTATGAAACACAACCGCACAACCCCGCAATGCCACATTATGATGCGCATTCACACGAATCAGCGGATTTTAAAAGCGAAAATCAGACAACCAAGTCGTCTCCCGACAGCCCCAGTCATTCAGCGGACCATTGCCATCACAGCCATAGCTGCTTTCACATGGTGTTGCTGGGAACCCTCACAGACATTTCCGGCGTGACGGCGGGAATAGTACTGTCCGACTACCAAGCCAACTTCACCACCGGGGTTCAATCCTCCCTTTTCCGCCCTCCCATTTCCTGACCCTGCGAATATCTTCCCCACCCGGGGAACAACTGTCATTTAGACTTTCGTAGGAGCAGTCCCATGCTTTTCAGAATGCCCATGCAAACTGGGCGGCGCGCAATGCCGTGCCACTTTATTATCCATGCCTTTTGCCTTCTAACGCTGGCATTCGGTTCCACCCTGGCACATGCCGGTGACAAACCACTCACTCTGTCCGAGGCCCTCTCGCGGGCCATGGCGCAAAACCCGGGCCTCCAGGTCTTCGATTTTCGCCTTCAGGGCCTTGAGGGTCGCCGCGTTACGGCAGATCAAAATCCTGCCCTGGAGGCCGGCCTGGAAGTGGAAAACTTCCTCGGCAGCGGCAATCTGGAAGGGGTCGACGGGGCGGAGTACACCCTGTCCTTGTCATCGGTCCTCGAACTTGGCGGCAAGCGTCAGGCCCGCGTCAGCGTGGTTGACTCACGATACGGGCGGGTCGAGGCCGAGCGCCGGGCCGAAACGCTGGATGTGCTCGGACAGGTGACCCAGCGCTTTGTCGCCACACTGGCCCTGCAGGAAAAACTCCAACTGGCCGCTGAAGCTGTGGCGCTGGCCGAGGCCACCCACGAGATCGTCGCCCGACGCGCCGACCAGGGTGCCGCGCCTCAGGCCGAAATCTTGCGCGCCAGGGCCGCGCTCACCCGGAGTCGTATTGAGCAGTCCCGTCTGCGGGCCGCCTACGAGAGCCGGAAAATGGCTCTGGCTTCGCTGTGGGGTGATACCAGCCCGGACTTCCAAATGCTGGAAGGCGATCTGTTCCAGTTCGGTTCCTCCGACCACTTCGAGGCCCTGTACCAGCGGGTCAGCGACAGCCCAGCCATTCAAATCTACGCCAGCGAACAGCGTATCCGCGAAGCGGAGATTCAGCTGGCGCGCAGCCAGTCCGAAAGCGACATCCGTTGGCAGGTGGGCGTCCGGCGTTTCGAAGAGACGGATGACACCGCCTTGACCGCTGGTTTCTCCGTACCGCTCTTTTCCGGACGGCGCAATCGCGGCGAGGTGCAGGCCGCCCTGGCGGCGCGGGATGAGGTCCGATTCCGCCGGGAGGATACCCTGCTCCGCCTCCATTCACGCCTGTTCGACGCCTACCACTTGCGGCAACAAAGCATCGAGGCTGTTGAGCAGATTCGCAGCCAAATGCTTCCCGACCTGACCGAGGCACTCACTCAGACCCGCGAAGCCTACGAACGCGGCCGCTACAGCTATGTGGAGTGGACCGCCGCACAGCGGGAGCTGCTCTCAGCACGGGAGGCACTGGTCGACGCCGCCACCACGGCGCTGCTCAACCAGGCGCTGATCGAACAACTTACGGCGCAGCCACTCGCGACTGTTCCGGGCGCCCCGACGCGCTAACCCACAAATTCAGGATTCACACCATGCAACTGATAAAACAACTCTGTCTGATTCTGGTGGCCAGCTGCCTTGCCATCAGTCCCTTGCACGCTGCCGAGGAACAACACGACGAATCGCAGGCCGAGGCCAGGGGGCCTCACGGCGGCATACTGCTGCAACAGAACGACGCCACCGTCGAACTGCAGATCTTCGAGCAGGGGGTCCCACCGGAATACCGGGCCTGGGTCACCAGGGATGGCCGCGCCGTTACTGATGATATTGACCTCAATGTCCAGCTCACCCGCCTGGGCGGGCAAGTGGACACCTTCGACTTCGCCTACCAGGGGGACTACTGGCTGGGGGATGGTGTGGTGACCGAACCCCACTCCTTCGACGTAGAAGTGAGCCTCGCCATGGACGGCAAGAACTACCGCTGGCACTGGGAATCCCACGAAGGTCGCACCCGGATCGCCCCGGCTATCGCAGATAAAGCGGGTATCACAACGGCCGCAGCCGGGCCGGGTGCCATCGAGCGCAGCCTCACCACCTACGGCAGCCTGACCACGGCACCGCAGCAGATTGCCCGGATCCGCGCCCGTTTCCCGGGCGTGGTCAGCCAGGTGAAGGTCAATCTGGGCGATCGGGTCGAACGTGGTGACGTGCTCGCTCAAGTCGAGTCCAACGAAAGCCTGCAAACCTACGCACTGCGAGCGCCCATCGACGGGATCGTCATTGAGCGTCGGATCAGCAATGGGGAAATGGCCGGGGAGCAACCCCTATTCGCCATTGCCGATTTGACCACTCTGTGGGCCGAACTCAAGGTCTTCCCCGGCCAACGGGCCGAGGTTGCCATTGGCCAGAAAGTCCGACTGAAGGCTGACGGCATCGAGCGGGAAGGCACCATCCGCCACTTGCTGCCGGCACCCGGCAACGCGCCCTACACCCTCGCCCGGGTTGAAGTCGACAATGCCGAGGGTCTGTTGACCCCCGGGTTGCTGGTGGCCGGGGATATCGTGGTGGAAACAGTGGAGGCCCCCTTGGTGGTTGACAACCGCGCCCTACAATCCTTTCGGGACTGGACCGTGGTGTTTATTCAGGTGGATGACACCTACGAGATCCGCCCACTGGAGCTGGGCCGCAGCGACGGCAACCTGACTGAGGTACTGGGCGGCCTGCAAGCAGGCGATCGCTATGTGGTGGAAAACAGTTATTTGATCAAGGCCGATATCGAAAAATCCGGCGCATCCCACGACCACTAACCAGGAGGCTATGATGATCAATGCCATCTTACGTCTCTCGGTAGAGCGACGGTTTTTAATGTTATCCCTTATTCTGGTGCTGGTCGGCGTGGGCGTGTGGAGTTTTCAGCGCCTGCCCATCGACGCGGTACCGGATATCACCAATGTCCAGGTACAGATCAACACCGAGGCACCGGGCTATTCCCCCTTGGAGGCAGAGCAACGCATCACCTTCCCGGTGGAAACGGCCTTGTACGGCCTGCCCAACCTGTCCTATACCCGGTCCCTGTCCCGCTACGGCCTGTCCCAGGTCACGGTGGTGTTCGAGGAAGGCACGGACATCTATTTCGCCCGCAATCTGATCAATGAGCGCTTGGGCGCCATCAAGAGCGCGCTGCCACCCGGACTGGAGCCGGAGATGGGTCCCATCGCCACGGGCTTGGGCGAGATCTTCATGTACACCGTAGAAGCCCTGCCCGGCGCCACTCAAGCGGATGGCAGCCCCCTGGGTACTACAGGGCTGCGGGAAATCCAGGACTGGATTATCAAGCCCCAGTTGGCCCAGGTGCCCGGTGTGATCGAAATCAACACCGTCGGCGGCTACGAAAAGCAGTACCACGTCACGCCATCACCCCAACGATTGCTGGAGTTCAGCATCACGGTGGATGAACTGGTCAGCGCCCTGCGGGCCAATAACACCAATCGCGGCGCCGGCTATATCGAACGCAACGGTCAACAGCTATTGGTGCGCTCGCCCGGGCAGCTGGCCACCATTGGCGATATTGAAAAGGTGGTGATTGCCAACCGGAATGGTGCGCCAGTCCGGGTAGCCGATGTAGCTGATGTGGCCATTGGCAAGGAGCTGCGCACCGGAGCCGCCACACGCGACGGCAGGGAAACGGTGATGGGCACCGCCATGATGCTGGTGGGGGAAAACTCCCGGGCGGTAGCACAGGCGGTGGCCGAGAAACTGGACGCCATTCAGCCCTCGCTGCCCGACGGCGTCAAGGTGGAGGCGGTATACGACCGCACGGCGCTGGTGGACAAGGCCATCGCCACGGTGGAGAAAAACCTGCTTGAAGGGGCCCTGCTGGTCATCGTGGTGCTGTTTCTGTTGCTGGGCAACCTGCGCGCCGCCTTGATCACGGCAGCAGTCATTCCGCTTTCGATGCTGGCCACCATAACCGGCATGGTGCGGTCTGGCGTGTCCGCCAACTTGATGAGCCTGGGGGCGCTGGACTTCGGCCTGATCGTCGACGGCGCGGTCATCATCGTCGAGAACTGTATCCGGCGCCTGTCCCAGGCCCAGCACCAGGGTCAGTTGGCTCTCAAGGAACGTCTGCAATTGGTGTTCGAGGCCACCAACGAAGTGATTCGTCCCAGCCTGTTTGGTGTCGCCATCATTACTGTGGTGTACCTGCCGATCTTTGCCCTCACCGGGGTCGAGGGCAAGATGTTCCACCCCATGGCGGCCACTGTCGTAATGGCACTGCTGGCGGCCATGGTGCTGTCACTGACCGTGGTGCCCGCCGCTGTGGCGGTCTTTATGGGGGGCAAGATCAGCGAAAAGGAAAGCCCGGTAATCAGCGGCGCCAAATCGCTCTACAGGCCCGCGCTATGGGTGGCCATGAGGTTCCGCTGGCTGGTGTTGGGCGGCGCGACCGCGCTGGTAGCGGTCTGTCTCTGGCTGGCGACCACCCTGGGGTCGGAATTTATTCCACAACTGGATGAAGGGGATATTGCTCTCCATGCCCTGCGCATCCCGGGCACCGGACTGGAGCAATCTATCGAGATGCAGTCGCAGCTGGAAGAACGGCTGAAGGCGTTTCCGGAGGTAGACAAGGTGTTTGCCAAGATCGGCACGCCGGAAGTGGCCACCGACCCCATGCCCCCCAGCGTGGCGGACAACTTTGTCATCTTGAAGCCCCGCAGCCAATGGCCGAATCCAGACAAAACCAAGGATGATCTGGTGGCGGAAATGGCAGCAGCGGTGGAAATGCTTCCTGGCAACAAGTATGAGTTCACCCAACCCATCGAAATGCGCTTCAACGAGCTGATCTCCGGCGTGCGCGCCGATCTCGGCATCAAGGTATTCGGCGATGACCTGGATCAGTTGCTGGCATCGGCCAACGACGTCCTTGAGGTTGTGGAATCCATGGAGGGCGCCGCCGATGCCCGGGTCGAACAGGTGACCGGCCTGCCCATGCTGTCGGTACACCCCAAGCGCATGGCGCTATCCCGCTACGGGCTGACGGTGGATGATCTCCAGGATCTGGTGGCAGCCGGTGTCGGGGGCGAAAACGCCGGCCTGATTTACGAAGGCGACCGCCGCTTCCAGTTGGTGGTGCGTCTTCCCGAAGACATCCGCCGGGATGTGGACAGCCTCGCGGACCTACCTGTCCCCCTGCCGGACGGTGGCTATGTGCCCCTGTCGGAAGTGGCCGAGCTGGAGCTGGCTCCGGCGCCCAACCAGATCAGCCGGGAAAACGGCAAGCGCCGGGTGGTGGTCACCGCCAACGTGCGGGATCGCGACCTGGGCGGATTTGTCGAGGAAGCACAGGCGCGCATTGCGGACGACGTGGACCTACCCGCCGGATACTGGCTGGATTACGGCGGGACCTTCGAGCAACTGCAGTCCGCCAGTCAGCGGCTTGCCATCGTGGTGCCCGTGACCCTCGCCATCATCCTCGCACTCTTGGTGATGGCCTTCGGCTCCCTCAAAGATGCCTTGATCATCTTCACCGGCGTGCCACTGGCCCTCACCGGCGGGGTTCTGTCCCTGTGGCTGCGAGACATGCCCCTGTCGATCTCGGCGGGTGTTGGCTTTATCGCCCTCTCCGGGGTGGCGGTGTTAAACGGCTTGGTGATGATCGCCTTTATCCGCGATCTGTGGCACGAGCAGGGTGACCTGATGAAGGCCATTGTCGAAGGCGCCCTGATCCGCTTACGGCCGGTATTGATGACCGCCCTGGTAGCAAGCCTCGGCTTTGTACCCATGGCACTCAATACCGGCACCGGCGCCGAAGTACAGCGTCCTCTGGCGACCGTGGTGATCGGCGGGATTATCTCGTCCACCCTGTTGACGTTGTTTGTACTCCCTGTGCTCTATGCGTTGTTGCATGGCAGAAGTGCCAGTAACTCCACGCCCACAGGTGACACTAAGCACGACACTGATAGTTAACCAACACTCCATCATGGGGGAGGGATCTCCCCATGATTTTTTCAATGTTCTTTTATTGCGGTTTATACCCTGGAAAGACTATGAACGATCCACCCAAGCAACGAATAGATGACCCGAAGGAAGCTCCACACTTTCGAACCCATCGCATCCACGCCATCAACAGTGACTGGTATTTTTTAACCCGTGAAGGTCAAAATATCGGGCCATTCCCGAACAAAAAAGCGGCCGAAGACAGCCTTGCGGAACTCCTGAAAACTGTCAAAAAGGATGAGTAGCCAATGGCCCAAAATCCACAAAGTCGCCAAGGTACAGGCGACCAGGCACAGAGTAAGCTGAATACAGCAGATGCCTCTTTATAAATAGCCACCAACTAGGTTAACCCAATGAGTCACGACCATGTGCATATACCCCCCGAGACCAAGGACAAACGCGTTGCCATCGCCATCTGGGCGAACGGGATCCTGACCCTGGCTCAGATTGGGGGAGGTATCTTTGCCGGCAGTCTCGCCCTTATCGCGGACGCCTTGCATAACTTCTCTGACATGGCCTCACTCGTCATCGCGTTCTTGGCGCAAAAAATTGCGCGCCGCCCGGCTGACGCAAGGATGACCTTTGGCTACGGGCGCATTGAAATCGTTGCAGCCCTCATCAACTACACTACCTTGATCATTATCGGGTTCTACCTGGTTTACGAAGGTGGCATGCGGATCATCGATCCTCCAGTGGTAAAGGGCTGGTGGGTCGTCTGGCTGGGTGGTATCGCCCTGGCAGTTGATGCTTTGACGGCGTTACTCACCTATTCGATGCAAAAAGACAGCATCAACATCCGTGCACTGTTTCTTCACAATCTGTCGGATGCACTGGCGTCGGTCGCCGTGGTCATTGGCGGGACCCTTATTTTACTCTACGACATGCGCTGGGTTGATCCTGCCATCACCATCGGCATCGCGGGCTACATTCTCTACCTGGGTCTGACAGAAATCGGCGGTACCATCAGAACACTCATGCTGGGCAGCCCGGTGGATATCGATACCGATGCCGTCATTATTGCCTTATCCAACATCGAAGGCGTTGTCGACCTTCACCACGTGCATTTTTGGCAGATGGGCGAACACGATGCCTCGCTGGAGGCTCATGTGATTATCGAGGAAAGTGCATGGGATCAGCTTGAGAATATCAAGTACAGGATAAAACAGGCTCTGGCGCAGGAATTCAATATCAGTCATTCGACACTGGAATTCGAACACCCGGACCACGTGCACAAGGATGCCCACACCTATGGGCATGGTTGAGAGAGTGTTCTCCGCAAGCGTCGGCGAGAGTGGAGACTATTTCAATAGGCCGCCCAGGCGCGGAATTCTGCCGACATGAATCCGAGCAGCGAGAAAGGACCAGAGACTAATAGCGCAGTTGCAGAATACGCCGGGCGCCATTCAACACAATCAGCCCGATGATCAGACCAATGACCAAGTCAGGATAACGGGAACCCGTCCAGGCGACCAATACACCGGCGAGGATAACCCCCGAATTGGCGATGACATCGTTAGCGGAAAAGATCCAACTTGCTTTCATGTGCGCGCCGCCATGCCGGTTTCTTGCGATAAGCACCAGACACCAGACGTTGGCCGCCAGGGCCACAAAACCAAAACCCATCATTAACGCGGATACGGGTTCGCTGCCGAAGACAAATCGCCGCCCGACTTCAGCCAGGACCCCCAGCGCCAGAATCAACTGAAGCCAGCCTGACAAATGCGCCGCGCGCAGCTTCATCCGCACACTGTGTCCAACGGCATATAGTGCCACGCCGTAGACGGCGGCATCAGCAAACATGTCCAAAGAATCCGCGATCAAGCCAGTGGATTGCGCCAGCCAGCCTACTGTCAGTTCAACCACGAACATAACGCCGTTGATGGCCAGCAACCACTTCAGTATACCGGCTTCGACCTGGGCGGTTGCCTCTTCCTTCTCCCTGGCCAGGACTAGATCCTCTTCCCCCACCGGGGTGGTTTTTTCGAGCGTGGCACCCAGCCCCAGGGAGCGCATCCTTTTCTCGATGGCAGCCCCATTGTCGCCATGGAATACCCGCACCTTCCGATTCGGTGTATCGAACTCCAGTAAAACCCGGGGCTCAATACTGTCCAAGGCCATGCGGATCATCCCCTCTTCCGACGGGCAGTCCATTTTTGGTACCCGGTAGTCACTGACATAGCCATGTTGAAAAGCCGTATCAGTATTCGCTATCCCAGAAGTGGGGGCACTGGCAATCTTGTTGCTCTGGCAGTTGTCATTGCACGGGTCAGACATCGAATAAAGCCCTTGTGGATGTACAGAGGGCCACTATAAACTCTATAACAACTATAGAGTCAATCGGAATATTGAGTGATGAAAATCGGCGAACTGTCGAAAGTGACTGGCTGCTCCGTGCAAACCATCCGCCATTATGAAAAGGAACATTTGATTGCCTCTGCAGAACGCAGTGAAGGCAATTTTCGCCTGTACGATGAAGCTGCCGTTGAGCAATTATTGTTTATCAAGCACTGCCGCAGCCTGGATCTCAGTTTGCCGGAAATCCGGCAGCTGTTGGCTTTAAACCGTTCGCCAGGTGCGCAATGTGATGATGTGAATCGGATGATGGATAGGCATATCGAGCAGGTGGAGGCCCGTATCCAGGAACTCACCAGGCTGAACGAGCAACTGAGAATGTTGCGCCGCAGCTGTTCAAACCGTCGGACAGTGGAGCAGTGCGGCATATTGCGGAATTTGTCGGCTACTCCGGTTTCGAGCGGGTGACACCCGGTTCCAAAAACTCTCCTGAACGTTCTGCAACAGGGGCATTTTTCCGCTGCCTTCTAGCCAGCCCCAGAAAGACCAGGAAAACCACCAGTACCGACAATTGCGCCAGGATCCCCTGCCAGGTGGATTTGACGCCGACCCAATCGAATTCAAAACTGACAGGCAATGGGGTAATACCGATAAGATCCGCTTCCTGAAGTGCCGACATCGCCTTACCCATGAGGATAAACGCCAGGGCCAGCAACAGGTAGGTGGTGACGGAAAAGAATCTGGCAATGGGTAATTTCACCGAGTAACGCACCAACACCCAGGCCAATACGGCCAAGAAAGCAGTACCGGCTACAAAGCCGCTGAATACGGATGAATATTGAGCGGCTGCAGCCTGGGTCAGCAGCGCCTGATAAAACAAGACCGTTTCAAAGACTTCACGATAAACCGCAATAAATGCCAGCAGCGCAAGACCCCACAGGGTACCCGCAGTCAGGTGGGAGTTGATGTGCTGCTGGATATAGGCCTGCCACTGGGCAGCATGGGTTTTACTGTGCATCCAGATGCCGACATAGAGCAACACGACCGCCGCCAAAAGGGCCGCAACCCCTTCCATGACTTCGCGGCTGGCGCCGCTGATACTCACCAGGGACTGCGCGGCAGCCCAGGTCGCAACACCGGCCACCAATGCCGTTACCCAACCCAAATGCACATACCGAAGTCCGTCACGCCGACCGGTTCGCACCAGCACAGTCACCAGGGCAATCACCACGAGCAGGGCTTCGAGCCCCTCCCGCAACAGAATAACCAAGCTGGCACTGAACAGGGTCGCATTGGACAAGGTAGATTCCGAAAGCAATCGATCCGCATCATCCAACCTTGCCAGCGTCCGGCTCACAGCGCTTTCCACCTCACCCGGGGACTGTGCCTGCTTCAATAATTGCCTTATCGCCATCATATCGGCTTCGAGCGTCTGGCGAAGTGCTTTATCCTGCGCATCCAGGCTGTTTTCGACCAATTCAAAGCCATCCAGATAAGCACTGACCGCCAGTGCTTGTGCTGTCTGATAATCGCCGCGCTGGTGCGCCTCTTGTGCTAGCAGCAGTTGGTCGCGGGTGATTTTCAGAGGATTGGTCGATTCCTGGAATAACAGTTCTGGCTTTGCGCGCAGCCGTTCGATCCCCTTCTGCGTCATATCCGGGTGTTCTGCAGCGAGTTGCGCCGGCGTGTGGTTAACCATCTGTGACAAGGTGACGCTGGGTGCCTCGCCTGTAACTTCAGAGCCGGATTGGAATGCCAATCCGCCGACATGGAACGCCAGCGACCAGCGTTCCTCTTCCGTCAGTTGGGTAAATGCCGGCATTGCGGTATCGTCTATGCCATTGGAGATGGCGTCGTACAGGCCCAGAAGTGACCGGTTCAAGGCTCGCTCTTTGCTGGTGAAATCGGTTGGAGCGGGCTCCAGCTGTTCGGCCATCACACCATCGCCCCCACCGGCTGCGCCATGGCAAGAAGCGCACTGGCTCTCATACAACCCTTTGACGGTCGCTTTCGACAACAGATGATCCGGCAGGGACGACTGCGGCATCAGTGCCAACAACGTACCCCGCAGGCTGCCGCTCATTTGCCGAATTGTTTCAATAGCCTGTTTGTTCTGGATGGCTTCCTGTAAAGCCTTGGCCTGATCTGTCAGGTCGCCAGCGTCGGCTGATTTATCCTGAATCTCAGAAATATTCGTCACAATGAGCTGGGAGAACTCCAGCATTTCCTGATATTCACCGTCATTGACCACATGGCCATCTTTGACGGCTTCCACGTAATCCACAGCAATGTATTCGGCCAGCTGTGCCAATTGACGCATCTGAGCCCAGCCGTCATCACTCATCTCGGCCTGACTAGTCGCTGGAAGCAAACACGATAAGCCCAGCAGCAGTACTGAGACATTCAAAACAAATTGCTTCGGGCTTATAAAACGGTATATCCAGTGCGCCTGCATTAACGAGATCTCTACTTGGCTTGTTGCTAATGATAATTAATCTCAATTCTAATGCCTATGGTAGCTATAGAGTCAAGTGTGTGACTGGTTTGTTGGCATTCCTGACAACACGGCTCCTGTCGGCACACGGGATATCCTTCTGCCTCCATTGAGCTGCTCTCATAACCAGTCGTACCCGCAGTCCGGGGCCGTGCAGAATGGCATTACGGTGCGTATCTTCTGTCGGAGCAACCTCACGCATCGCACTCCTCTTGCGTTTGTACACTGGACTGGTTGAGATACACCAGCATGATCATCCTGATCTTCACGGCGACCCCGGACAATGCGATTCTCTAGGCGCCAACAGATTATCGATTTCTTACAAAGTGGATCCTAGCTCTTGGGCTCATTTCATGAAGAAGACCCGCTTCAGAGTGGCTTTTGGGTTGGTGCGGTATCCTTAAGCTGGCTTTAGCGGCTGTTCGATAAGCCCGAGGCGTTCGTAATAACGAATAGTTTCGACACTGACCCGAGCTGCTTGTGCCAGTTTACCGATGGTCAATTGACTCATCACTTTCTCCCGTAGCACTCACCTCTACATCAGCCATGCTGGGTAAACTGATCGTGAAGCGCGTGACGCCGCGTTCGGAGATCACCGCGATGTTTCCTTCATGGGCCTCGACTATGGACTTGACGATAGCCAGCCCCAAGCCAGCACCTTCGCTTTGGCGTTGCCGGGAAGGATCGACCCGGTAAAACCGGTCGAAAATCCTGAGCAAATGCTCGGCTGGAATTTCTGGCCCCGGATTCTGTACGCTGAGTAACGCCCTACCCTCGCCCGATGAATCCAGACGGATCAGCACACTTCTTCCCACTGGTGTGTGGCGTATTGCATTGGACAGCAGATTGGACAATGCGCGACGCAGCATAGCGCGGTCACCTTGTATAATCGGTGCCTTTCCTTCCAACACCAATTGGATGTGCTTTTCCTCCGCCAGGGCCTCGAAAAAATCGAACAGCTCGCGCACTTCCCGAGCCAGATCCAGCGGTTCCCAGACAGGCTTGAGCAGGCCGTGTTCGCTCTGGGCCAGCCAGAGCATGTCGTTGACCATTTTGGTCAGGCGCTCCTGTTCTTCAAGATTCGAGTAGAGCAGTTCGCGATATTCTTCCAGGCTTCTGGACTTACCCAAACCCACCTGGGTCTGGGTGATCAGGTTGGTCAAAGGCGTGCGCAATTCATGGGCAATATCGGCGGAGAAATAGGATAGTCGAACGAAGCTGTCTTCCAAGCGGCCAATCATATGATTAAAGGAACAGACAAGGTTTTGCAGTTCCCGGGGAACGGTGTTAGGGTCTAGACGCACATGAAGGCGATCCGCCTGAATATCACTCATTGTCGCACTCAGCTCGCGCAAGGGCGCGTGCCCCTGGTGCACGCCATACCAGGCCGCCAAGAGAGTCACCGCGCCTGCCAGCACCATAATCATCCACAAACTGCGCCGAAAATTTTCCAGAAAGTGGATATGGAAATCCATATCGATAGCAGCAACGATGCGATAATTCTGGTCTTCAATGCGGGTATGCGTGATAGTGCCACGGTAGGTTTTGCCATCAGTTTGCCAGGTATAAAGATTGTCTACCTGAATACGGCTCACAGGAGAATAGGTGTTTTCTTGTGGCGAAGGTCCACCCTCCTCAGGACCATAGACCAAACGTCCCGCATCATCCCACACTTGAAAGTAGACACCATGGTGACCAGAAACAGCTCGCGCAAGGGCGCCCTCCGGTGCCGAGTCCTGATCTTTCGCCGATTGTAGAGCGTCTTCAACAGCACGAGTAATCACCACCAACTCGTCGGCATCCTGTTCAGCAAAATGGCGCTCTACTTCATTCAGCACGAGATAACCGATCATCAGTAAACTGAAACCGATAGCCATCGCGACAAACAGCATCACCCGGCTGTTGAGTGACAGTGGTCGTCTCCGGACGAGGCTAACCTTCGTCATGGTCGTCTTCAACCTCCAGCTTGTAACCCATGCCACGCACGGTGTGAATCAGCTTGGGCTCAAAATCGTCATCGATTTTTGCTCTTAGGCGCCGTATGGCCACATCAATCACATTGGTGTCGGAATCGAAGTTCATGTCCCATACCTGGGAGGCGATCAAGGAGCGCGGTAATACTTCACCCTGCCGCCGGACCAACAGTTCCAGCAGGCAAAACTCCTTGTGGCTGAGATTGATCCTGCGACCGGCGCGCGTGGCCCGGTGCCGCGGCAAATCCAGGGTGAGGTCGGCGACCCTGATCTGATCCGTCATCACCGGCACCGCACTGCGGCGCAACAGAGTGCGCACCCGGGCCAGCAGTTCGGCAAAAGCGAAGGGCTTGACCAGGTAATCATCAGCCCCCAATTCAAGGCCTTTAACGCGGTCATCCACGCTGTCGCGGGCGGTTAGGAACAGCACTGGCGTCTGACGGCCAGCCTCGCGCAACGACTGCACGATCCGCCAGCCGTCGACGTCCGGCAGCATGACGTCCAGCACCAGTAAATCAAAAGTTTCGGTCATCGCCAAATGATGGCCGTCGAGGCCATTGCGCGCGAGCGTGACCATAAAGCCTGCCTCGGTCAGCCCCTGCTGTAAATAATCGCCAGTTTTGATTTCGTCTTCGACCACCAATAGCCGCATCGCTTCACCGCTCCTACTATCAATATATGCCGGGTTTCCTTCAAGACTATCTGCCTCTTCCCAACAGAAACATGACCATAGGATTACATATATGTAATCCTATGGTCATGTTTAAGACAGGAGCCTACTACTATCATCATCAGAAGGACACCTCAAGCGCTGTTCATTCAGTCATATCAGTCATATAAAGGAGGGAACACCGATGTCAGGCACCAAGACAGCTGAACTGTACCGGATGGTGATGGAGGATCATCTCTGTCCCTATGGCTTAAAATCGAAACATTTATTAGAGACCCAAGGGTTCCAGGTAGAAGATCATCACCTTAAAAATCACGAGGAAACCGAAGCTTTTAAGCACAAGCATAATGTTGAAACCACTCCTCAGACCTTTCTGGGAGGTAACCGAATCGGTGGGTACGACGACCTACTTGTGTATTTTAGGAAAGAACCAAAAGACAAAAATGAACAAACTTACTGGCCCGTTATTGCTCTGTTTTCTATGACCTTTCTGATGGCCACGGGTTCGGCTTCGGTTGTTGAAGGGCAATGGCTGTCTTTACGCACTTTCGAGTGGTTCATCGCTTTTTCAATGTGTGGTCTTGCCTATTTGAAAATACGTGATGTCGAAAGCTTTTCGACCATGTTTCTTAACTATGATCTTCTTGCCCAAAAATGGGTGCCTTACGGGTACGTGTATCCCTATGGTGAAGGCCTGGCAGGCTTGCTAATGATAGCCGGAGTATTGCCTTTTGTATCGATACCAATTGCCTTTTTCATAGGGATTGTCGGTGCCGTCTCGGTATTTAAAGCCGTGTACATTGACAAAAGAGAGCTCAAGTGCGCCTGTGTAGGTGGCGAGAGTAACGTCCCCTTGGGATTTATATCGCTCACTGAAAACCTCATGATGCTTGGCATGGCAATATGGATGCTACTCAAGGCAAGTGTTATGGGGTAGCCGCAAGCTTTTTTCATACCCTGCTCCCCAGAGCCATTCATCAACCCTAAATCGGCAACTCGAATCATCACACCTAGCGACAATTTTGCAGGATTACAAGGTTGTCATCCAGGAGTCATGCGGGTGACAGGCTCGGCTCGCTAGTATGCGGAGTCAGAACGTGGAACAACCATCACTTATCCCAAAAGAGATTGACTCATGACCCATGGTTTCCCCCGACCCAAACAGCCCTGGCAGCTTAGTCGCCGCCGCTTCGTGCAGGGCCTGGCAGCCGGTGGCGTGCTGGCCGCCACACCGTCCTGGTTGCAGGCCGCCGCAAAAGGCGCGACCGCGCTGGACTCAGCGCCAGTGCTCAGCGGCCGTGAAATCGATTTGGTGATTGCCGAAACACCCGTCAACTTCACTGGCGTCACTCGCATGGCGACCACTATCAACGGCTCCATCCCGGCACCGACGCTACGGTTGCGTGAAGGCGATGACGTCACCATCCGCGTCACTAACCGCTTGCCGGTCGCCACCTCCATTCACTGGCACGGCATACTGCTGCCCTATCAAATGGATGGTGTACCGGGAATCAGCTACCCAGGTATTTCACCGGGGGAAACCTTTGTTTACCGCTTTACGCTACGGCAGAGCGGCACCTACTGGTACCACAGCCACTCCGGCTTTCAAGAAATGACGGGCATGTACGGCGCCCTGATCATTGAACCACGGGCAGGCGAAAGACACCGCGCCGATCAGGATTACGTGGTACAGCTTTCCGACTGGACCGACGAAGACCCGATGCGCGCCTTCAGCAAGCTGAAAGTGCAAAGCGATGTCTATAACTTCAATCAGCCCACCTTTTTCGATTTCACAGCCGATGTCTCCAAGCTGGGCTTGCAGGCGGCACTGGAAAAACGCCAGATGTGGAACCAGATGCGGATGAACCCGACCGATCTGGCGGACCTGTCGGCGGCCACCCTCACCTTCCTGATGAATGGCACCACCCCGGCGGGCAATTGGAGCGGCTTGTTCCAGCGCGGTGATCGCGTACGGCTGCGGTTTATCAATGCCGCCAGCAACAGCTTTTATGATGTTCGCATTCCCGGTTTGAAGTTAACGGTGATCCAGGCCGATGGCCAGGATGTCGAGCCGGTCACTGTGGATGAATTCCGCTTTGGCCCCGGCGAAACCTACGATGTCATGGTCGAGCCCCAGGACGACGCTTATACGATCTTCGCCCAGAGCATGGAACGCAGCGGCTATGCCCGCGGCACTCTGGCCGTGCAACAGGGCTTGATCGCACCGGTGCCAGAGCCCGATCCCCCCGAGTGGTTAACCATGAAGGATATGATGGGAGCAATGGGTGGTGGCGCCATGGGCCACGACATGATGAAAATGGACTCCATGGGCCAAACCAAGATGGATCATTCCCAAATGTCCGGCGGTATGGCCATGGACCACAGTATGCACGGCATGCAGCAGGGTTCTGAGAACCCGCTTGCCAAACCTTCATCTACCATACGCCACGCCCGAACCGAATACGGGGCTTCGGTTGACCAACGGGTGGATACGCCAAGTACCAATCTCGACGACCCCGGTATTGGCCTGCGTAACTTAAGCCAGCGTGGGCTGCGCCCACAGGGCCACCGCGTGCTGACGCTGGCCGACCTGAAATCCATCGATGGTGTGCTGGATGACCGCCGCCCGCCCGCAAGAGAGCTGGAACTACACCTTACCGGCAATATGGAACGCTATAGCTGGTCCTTCGACGGGCTTGAATTCGGCAAAAGCACACCAGTCTCCTTGCGTCATAACGAACGCGTTAGAATCATTTTGCAAAATGACACCATGATGACCCACCCCATGCACTTACATGGTATGTGGAGCGAACTGGAAACTGACCAGGGTGAATTGCGAGTGCGCCGCCATACCATTCCCGTGCAACCAGCGCAGCGCATCAGCTACCTGACCACACCCCATGATCTGGGCCGCTGGGCCTGGCATTGTCATTTGCTGTTCCATATGGATGCGGGCATGTTCCGCGAGGTGGTGGTGTCATGAGACTTAATACGGTGAAATATCTCACAACACTGGTTGTTATTGTCGGTGCCCTTCAAGTAAATACGGCCCTGGCGCAAATGGATCACGGCGATATGCAAATGCAGGGTGGTAGTGCGCCAGCCGATGCCCGCGATCCCCACGCTTATTCCGACGGTTACACCTTGACCGAAGGCCCCTATGCACAGCCGGGGCCACGGCAACTGAAACTGGCGGACGAGCACGCCTTCTGGTCCGTTCTGGGCGATCGCCTGGAGTATCAGGAAGACAGCGATAGCACGGTTTACGATATACAGGCCTGGTATGGCACCACCTACAACCGCTTTGTCATCAAAGCGGAGGGTGATATCGCAGACGGCACGCTGGAAGAAAGTTCTACCGAGCTGTTGTGGGGCCATGCGCTCAACGCCTATTTCGACACCCAATTCGGCGTTCGACTTGACCTATATGACGAAGGTAAGGATCGCCAGTGGCTGGCAATTGGTATGCAAGGCCTGGCGCCCTACTGGTTTGAGCTGGATGTGACTGCCTATGTTGGCGACGACGGTCGGACCGCACTCTCTGCCGAGGCCGAGTACGAGTTGCTGCTGACACAGCGGCTCATTTTACAGCCCCGCGCGGAACTGAATCTGTATGGCAAGGATGATCTTGATAATAGATTGGGGTCGGGCCTCTCGGATCTCGCCTTGGGCTTGCGCCTGCGTTACGAATTCAGCCGTCAATTTTCTCCCTACATCGGTGTGGAATGGACAGACACCTATGGCGACACAGCCGATTACCGCCGCGCGGCAGGCCAAGATACGTCAGGCACCCAATTCGTCGCGGGACTGCGATTCTGGTTTTAACAATCACCAAGTTGATATAGAAACTTTTTAAACACCTATGAGGAACACCTTTATGAATATGAAAACACTAGCCACTATCATCGTGTTCTCCACACTGGGCATCGCTTTCTCAGCACAGGCCCATGAACCTAAAGAACATATGAAAGACGCTGAAAAACCGGATTGCACCGCCATGAAAAATATGGATCACAGCAAGATGGACATGAATGATCCGGTGATGCAGGCCATGATGCAGCAGTGTATGAAAGACATGCACCAAGATAATCAAGCTTCAGAAAACGCAAACCAAGAAGACGGCGTACAGAAAGAACACACCGCGAATGATGAATCGATTGAACACAAACACTGACGACCCACGGTCTATCATTTCGAGCGATATTGCTAAGATTCAAACCGGATGGAGATGTCATGGCCGCTTTCAAATTTCTAACCTGTGGTAAATGTCTGCTTATCGCAGCAGCGATATCGATCATTGGCGGTCTGGCGTTTTTGTATTCCGGACTCTATCCAATAGGCGCCGACGTTCCCCACAATCGGCTGACCTACTGGCTGCTGGAAACCTTGCGTGAACGTTCCGTCGCACGCGCCGCCAGTGACATTAAGGTTCCTAGCGACCTAAACGCACCGGAGCGGTTACTGGCAGGTGGCGCCGACTACAATGATATGTGTGCAGGGTGCCATTTGAAGCCGGGTAAAACCGAAAGTGATTTCACCCTGGGGTTATATCCCACACCACCCAACCTAACTCTAGCGGGTGATGAACATGGACACGATCATACCGGTAACACCGAAAATGACGACGAGGCCAGTAAACGACAATTCTGGATTGTTAAACATGGCATCAAGGCCTCGGGCATGCCCGCCTGGGGACCGGGGCATGACGATGAACGTATCTGGAACATGGTGGCGTTCCTGAAGCGGTTGCCGGAACTGTCTCCCGACCAATACCAGATACTCACCGCACGTGGGCAAGACTCGGAAGGGCATGGTCACTGATATGGCACCTCATAATCCATCGGCTTACTGCAAGCGGTTGTAAATAGCCGCCAGCAACCACCCGGCGATACCCGCTGACACTGACCAAGCCACCAGTCCCACAACAACGCCAGTGAATGTCAAATGCCAACCCATCTCATTCAGTTGCATATGCACCATTTCCCCAGACATGGATAACATCATGGCGGGCATTAACATCACCAACAGGCTGCAAGCCAGCCACAGTATCGCCGCGGTAATCGCGCTGGCTATCCCGAATTTGAACGCATTAAGTGTCATGACTATTCCTCCGTTTATGGTGGTGTATCTGTAATAAATTAGTGTCTCTACATATCCCCGAACCGGTTGGCAGACTGCACCATACGCATCATTTCGTGTTCCTCCAGCGACCGGAGTGATTCCATCAACTCCTTGGCAGAGGGGATATCCGCCCTTGAGGCGAGATAGCGATACAGCTCAATCACCTGCTGATGCTGATCGACAATCACCTCCATGATTTGCGCGGCATCAAGCTCGGCAAAAGGCGCGTCGCAATGTGCATGTCGGACGATAGGATGCTTTGCCACATATTCCATACACCAGGTGTTCAGCGCATGTTCATCGCCCGAGGTTTCGAAGCCATTGACAACTTTTGTGAGACTTTTTTCGTGATCGGACAGGTAAGCAAGAATCATCCGGGCCCGTTCATCCGTATTCTTGTCTGCGCAATGGGATAAGCACTGACTGAGATGTTGGTGAAATTCCCGGGTCCAGTGCAGCACATCTTTTAAGGTTTCAATTTGCATAATTTTTTCTCAGTTGTGGATTGACTCATCGATTAGAGTCTCAAAAAGTCACGATAGCTGCGCATACACACCACCAGTTCCTGGTGGGTGTCGATGCCCATATAGATCGCTTTAAGTGTGCTAACTTGATCCATTACCATTCTCCAAAAAACAAAAGTTAACCACTAGAGTCCCGTTCTGTGCCTGGCAGGCTTCCTCCACATGATTTTTAATGATGATGTTCATGCGCCTGACTTTGGGACACAGCTTGCTTTCGTTTTTCAGATCCAAGGAATAGTTGCTCGCCGGCAGCGATTAGGATCATTGTGACAACGGCCACACCCAGCACGAATGGATCTGAATTCACCTTTACCCAGACAAACCCGCTTAGTGCGAGCAAATCCAATATAATTGCGGTAACGGGAACCCAGCTCTTCGCTTTAACATCGTCCAACAAGTAACGCAGAACACCCCAATGAATGGCGATATCCATCACCAGATAGAAAACGATGCCAAGTGCTGCTATACGGGAAAGATCAAAGAACGCAGTGAGCGCAAGACCGAGCACGGCGGTGTATACCAGTGTATGTTTCTGAATGCTGCCCGGCATGCCGAAGTGTCTGTGGGGTACCAACTTCATTTCTGTTAGCATCGCCAGCATTCTGGAGACTGCAAAAATACTGGCAAGAATCCCTCCCGCAGTCGCCAGCATGGCAATCGCAACGGTGAACCACACGCCGTACTCACCGAGTGCGGGTCGAGCGGCTGCAGCCAGGGAATAATCACGGGTTTCAATAATCTCCCTGAGTGATAGGTTACTGGCCACCGAAAAACCAACCAATGTATAGATAACGACACAGGCAGCAATCGAAATAACAATCGCGCGACCAACATTGCGGTGTGGATTGATCACCTCGGAACCGCTATTGGTAATGGTGGTAAAGCCTTTGAATGCCAGAATCCCCAGCGCTGTGGCACCGAGGAAATTACTGGCTGAACCAGTCTCGCTTACATGGTCAAAGTCCACTGCCAGGCTATCCGCTAACCAGATACCTACGAGGCCAAAAATCAGGATGCCACCAATTTTCAGTAGACCGATAAATCCTGCAACCCCTTGAATCAGCCGATTACCCAACAGGTTCACAATGAACGCCGCCAGAATTAGGGAGACGCCGAGTATAGGCGTCATTTGTCCTGATGGGTCACCGCCAAATAATTGCATGGTGTAAGAACCGAACGTACGCGCAAGAAAACTCTGCGCGATGACCATCGAAAAATACATTAGTAGTGCGTTAAACGCAGTGGGCAACCGGTCGCCATAAGCCTTATGCAGATACATGCCAATCCCCCCTGCCGATGGGTAGGCATTGGATATTTTGATGTAAGAGTAAGCGCTAAAACCAACGATGATTGCGGCCGCGAGAAATGCCAGTGGAAATAATGCACCAGTCATCTCTGCCATTTGCCCGGTTAGCGCAAATATTCCTGCGCCGATCATCACCCCAGTGCCGAGCATCACCGTACCCGAAAGAGTGAGGCTACCTTCGTCGTAATGTGTCGAACGGTCGTCTTTTTTCTGCATTCAGGACTCCTTCAAATAATAGTTAGGCCCCTTTCTGGGTATTCGCTGAAAGGTATGCAGGATGCTTAAAACTGCATTCCTCTATTTATCGACATTAATCATGCAGGTATACACTAGCGCTTACGGCTAGCGTCCTGGGGTGTTTGATGACAGCTCCAAGGTTCGTGGCTGGCGTTGTCTTTAACATTCTCATCGATAAATTTGTAATAGCCTTCTTTAAAGTGCGTCAACCAATCATGGCTTACTTCGACGTTATGCTTTTTTAGCACATCTTCGATACCATCCAGACAAATTCTGGATGCGTCATAAGCAAGATTCAGCACATGTCTTTTTTCGTCAAAGCTGATTCCATCAAGACCATAGAGCTGATCGACTTCGGCAATAGCCGCTTCCAAATTGGTCTGATCGACAGGCTCCACTCTCAAATGGCGCACTACCAGATTTACTTCCGATACGCCCAATCGATGCTCTGCATTAGTCATTTTCCTTTTCCTCTAATGGGGCGGGATCTTGTTGCAACAGTGTGCTTCATGCCTGGCGTTATCCTTAATATTTTCGTCAATCTGTCGCTGCCAACCGACCCTTGTGCGGCTCCACCAGTTATCTTTGATTGCCGCGCCATGCTTTTCGACAATGGCGATCATTTCATCGATATTGTGGTGAGAGGCATCGTAGGCAATCTTCAGCGATTGCTTGCGCTCGTTCAGCCAAACACCGTCTACACAAGGAAGCTCATCCAGCTCCTCTGCAATGATTTGCGCGTTGCTTTCATTCACTCCACGTAAACTTAAGCTGTGTTTGGCTAGAAAACCTGGATTGATACCTGACCGATGCTCACTCATAGTGTTTTCCTTCCAACCGACAGATTGAATAAGCGATCCATCTACTTTTTGTGTTTGTGGACAGGTGATTTTTGGGATTCAGACTCATGATCCATCATTTGCCCCATCATCATCTGCATCATGCCCATTCGTTCTTCCATCACATCCATGCGCTTCATCATATCCATGTCGTCCATTTTTGATGACTCACCTTTGGTCATGCCCATTGCCATACCATCACCCATTAGCCGCATGCCTTCCTGCATGACTCGCATATGTTCCTGCATCAGTTTCTGGCGTTTTTCCGAATCGGTTTCGGCTTTGATTTTCGCCATCATGTCGTGCATTTTTTGCATGTGCTCATGCATTGCCATCATTTGCTCATGGCCCATCATCATTCCGCCCATTGGCTGATCTTTACTGTCGCCATGTTCGTGCACTTTTTCCGCGAACGCCGACGAAGAAATCGCGGCGGCTATTACCAAGGTGGAGATTAGTTTTTTCATCGGTTTATCCTCAGACAGTTTCAGTTTCATTGATTTTAAATTTCGGAATCCACGCTGGCGTAGATTCCATATAATGGCGATAAACTTCGCCAAATTCTTCCAGCGCCATCCGCTCCTCACGCTTTGCGAGTCGCACGTAAACCATTACCAGTATCGGAAACATCACCAGCGTTGGAATGGTCGGCCACTGCAACAGGAAGCCGAACATAATCAGGATAAAAGCAACATACTGCGGATGGCGACAACGAGCGTACCAGCCGGTAGTGGCCAGCGACCGGGTCTGCTGTGCCTTGTGCAGTACATTCCACGCTGAGGCAAGCAGGAAGAAACCCAAAATGATCAGGACATTGCTGGCGATATGCAGCGGATCAAAATGAGGGTTACCTTCAAAACCGAAAAGGGTATGCAAAAGATGGCCGTTCTCGTGGGACAAGAAATCAATACCTGGATATTTTTCCGCCAGCCAGCCGGAGAGGAAATAAATGGTTAAGGGAAAGCCATACATCTCGGTAAACAGTGCAATAATAAACGCCGAGAAAGCACCAAAGCTTCGCCAGTCAGTTTTGGTTTTCGGTTTGGTAAAACTGAAGGCAAAGAAAATAAATATTGCTGAATTGAGTATCACCAGCGTCCAGAGGCCGTAAGCGGATTCACCGTGCATACTTCATCTCCTGTTATGTATTGGGTTAATGGTGATGACGATGTTCGTTTTCCCGGCGACCTTCTTCCAAGCCACGTTGATAAGCATCCTGGTCGGATTCATCCTCGTGCTGGCCATGGTCACCGTGGCCGCCGTGCCCCCCATGTCCGCCGTGCATAAACAGATGCATAAACGGGCAGGCCAGGAGAATCAGGAAAGGTAAAAACTGCCAGACGTGTTGCCGGTGCTCGATCAGCAGAAAGTAGCTCGCCGCTGCAATTAAACCCAGGGCGGCCAGGCCTTTGGGGGTCAACCAGAATGATGATTTTTGGGTTGCCATGGAACACCTCACCTGTGAAATTGAAAATCGTTGTCTGTTGCGCTGCGTTTATCATGTATCCAAATCAGATCGTTGACTGGCACGATGCAGACCAGCCCTTCGCTATCGGCATTAACATGCGCCGCATCCACAATCAGCTGCGCAATTTCCCTCGCCTGCTCAGCCTCGGCATAAATCTCCATTTGAATATGCTTGATCAAGTGGTTTTCGTTAAAACTGTCGAAGTAATAACCCCGGCCGCGAACCGGGTGTAAGGTAAAACCCGTCACCCCGTGTCGTATCAAGGCCTCTTCCACGTCTTTCAGGCGAAACTCATCAAAAATGGCCGTGACTTTATTGATGTTCATCAGATCCTTCTACTTATTTCACCGTGATCAGTCCACGGTACATCTGCATCTGGCAATGAAACGCGTATTCACCTGCTGCCAACGCGGGTAACTGAATGGTTTTCAATTTGTTCAGTGGCAGGGTATCGCTGATTTGCAGGTCAGGGATCAGTAAAGTCTCAGAACAGGGTGATTGATCTTTGCGGATAAATTTGATTTCGACAGGTTCTCCGGTCGACACTTTAATCCGAGAAGGGGAATAGGTGCCATTTTCAACAGTAATCACCAGATCGTTTTCCCCCAGCTCAGCTTCTTTCGGCTTGTAAAGCCAGAACCACCACACAATCAGAGCGATTAACGCAAATCCGGCTATATTGATCAGTAACATGTGGTATTTCTCCTGGTGTTGGGCTTAGTGTTCCTGCGCTTTAAACAAACGCAATCGATTGGCGTTGGTCACGACAGTGAGTGATGAAAACGCCATCGCGGCCCCGGCAATCACCGGGTTCAACAACAAGCCCAAGAATGGGTACAGCACGCCAGCCGCAAAAGGCACGCCGGCCACGTTGTAAATAAAGGCGCCGAATAAATTCTGTTTGATATTGCGCAAGGTCGCTTTACTCACTGCAATGGCATCGGCCAAACCATGTAACGAACCCCGCATCAGGGTGATGTCGGCACTTTCAATGGCCACATCGGTACCTGTGCCAATAGCGAAGCCGACATTGGCGATGGCCAGGGCTGGCGCGTCGTTGATGCCGTCACCGGTCATGCCCACCACTTCACCTGTCTCTTATA
>OJBX01000028.1_pt1 | contig 145915 bp, 131 predicted proteins | sample 1590751 | NCBI WGS metagenome assembly OJBX01 (sample SAMN05416780, study PRJEB24817) | seawater metagenome | isolation source: Sea water | place: Canada:Atlantic | collected 2013-07
AGATTTCTGCCTGTCTCGTGGGCTCGGAGATGTGTATAAGAGACAGGACCAGAACAACCCGCTGTCCGAGGTGACCCACAAGCGCCGTGTTTCTGCGCTTGGGCCGGGCGGTCTGACGCGCGAGCGCGCGGGCTTTGAAGTGCGCGACGTGCACCCGACACACTACGGTCGCGTGTGCCCGATTGAGACGCCGGAAGGGCCGAACATCGGCCTGATCAACTCGCTGGCAACCTACGCCCGCACCAACGATTACGGCTTTCTGGAAAGCCCGTACCGCAAGGTGGTGAACGGTCAGGTGACCGACGAAGTCGAGTTTCTGTCCGCGATCAACGAGGCGGAGCACGTGATCGCCCAGGCGTCCGCGTCGGTCGACAGCAAGAACCGGTTCGTCGATGAGCTTATCGCCGTGCGTCACATGAACGAATTCACGGTCATGCCGCCCGAAAAGGTGGATTACATGGATGTCTCGCCGAAACAGGTGGTATCTGTGGCAGCGGCGCTGATCCCCTTCCTCGAGCACGACGACGCCAACCGTGCACTGATGGGTTCGAACATGCAGCGTCAGGCGGTGCCTACGCTGAAGTGTGAAAAGCCGCTGGTCGGTACCGGCATGGAGCGCTACGTGGCCGCCGACTCCGGTGTCTGCGTTGTCGCCCGCCGCGATGGCGTCATCGATTCGGTCGATGCCAGCCGCATCGTGGTTCGCGTCAACGACAAGGACGTGGGCAGGGATGAAGCACCGGTCGACATCTACAACCTGACCAAGTACACGCGTTCCAACCAGAACACCTGCATCAACCAGCGCCCGATCGTGAAACAGGGTGATGTGGTTGCGCGCGGCGACATTCTGGCGGACGGGCCGTCAGTCGATATGGGCGACCTGGCGCTGGGCCAGAATATCCGTATTGCGTTCATGCCCTGGAACGGCTACAACTTCGAAGACTCCATCCTGGTGTCCGAGAAGGTGGTCAAGGAAGATCGTTTCACCACCATTCATATTCAGGAACTCACCTGTATCGCGCGTGACACCAAGCTGGGCTCCGAGGAAATCTCCTCGGATATTCCCAATGTCGGTGAGAGTGCGCTGTCCAAGCTTGATGAGTCCGGCATTGTCTACATCGGTGCGGAGGTCGAGGCGGGCGATATCCTGGTGGGCAAGGTAACGCCGAAAGGCGAGACCCAGCTCACACCGGAAGAGAAACTGCTGCGTGCCATCTTCGGTGAGAAGGCCTCGGACGTGAAGGATACGTCCCTGCGTGTGCCTTCCAGCACCAAGGGTACGGTTATCGATGTGCAGGTGTTTACCCGCGACGGTCTTGAGAAGGACCAGCGTGCACTGCAGATCGAGAAGCACCAGCTCGACAAGTTCCGCAAGGACCTGAAGGAAGAGTACCGGATCTTCGAAGAGGCGACGTTCTCGCTGCTTGGCAACCAGTTGAAGGGTGCCAAGACCGTCAGCGGCGCTGGCCTGGCCAAGGGCACGGAGCTGACCGCGAAGGTGCTGGCTGACCTGGATCGCGAGCAGTGGTTCAAGTTGAAGCTGGCCGACAGCGACCTCAACGACGCGCTCGCCGCGGCGAAGAAGCAGCTTGATGAGCAGAACAAGCTGCTCGAAGAGCGGTTTGAGGACAAGAAGCGCAAGCTGCAGAGCGGCGATGACCTGGCTCCGGGCGTTCTGAAGATCGTCAAGGTTTACCTCGCGATCAAACGCCGTATCCAGCCCGGTGACAAGATGGCGGGCCGCCACGGTAACAAGGGCGTTATCTCGGTCATCATGCCGGTCGAGGATATGCCCTTCGACGAGAATGGCGAGCCGGTGGACATCGTTCTCAACCCGCTGGGCGTGCCGTCGCGCATGAACGTCGGTCAGATCCTTGAAACCCACCTGGGCATGGCTGCCAAGGGGCTGGGCGTGAAAATCGACCAGATGTTGCAGGAGCAGCGCAAGGTTGCGGAAGTCCGCGAATTCCTCGAGCGCATCTACAACAATGGGTCCGGCCGTACGGAAGATCTCAAGTCCTTGAATGACAAGGAGATTCTGGCACTGGCCGAAAACCTGCGTGCAGGTGTTCCGATGGCGACGCCGGTGTTTGACGGCGCTGCTGAGGAGTCGATCAAGGAACTGCTGTCTCTGGCTGATTTGCCCGAAAGTGGCCAGTTCACGCTGTACGACGGTCGCACCGGCGAGGCCTTTGATCGCCCGGTCACCGTGGGCTACATGTACATGCTGAAGCTGAACCACCTGGTGGACGACAAGATGCACGCGCGTTCCACCGGCTCCTACAGCCTCGTTACCCAGCAGCCGCTGGGCGGCAAGGCGCAGTTCGGTGGCCAGCGCTTCGGTGAGATGGAGGTGTGGGCCCTGGAAGCCTACGGTGCTGCGTACACCCTGCAGGAAATGCTCACCGTGAAGTCGGATGACGTCGCGGGACGCACCAAGATGTACAAGAACATCGTCGATGGTGACCATCGTATGGAACCGGGCATGCCCGAGTCCTTCAACGTGTTGGTCAAGGAAATACGCTCCCTCGGTATCGATATCGAGCTGGAGAGTGACTAACCAGCGGTAAAACGGACTCGGGGCTACAGCGGCAATTGCCGCTGTAGCTGGAAGGAAAACCTCGTGGAGGAAAGACCTTGAAAGACTTACTGAATTTGCTCAAGTCCCAGGGACAGTCAGAAGAATTCGACGCCATCCGCATTGGCCTGGCGTCGCCCGAAATGATCCGCTCCTGGTCATTCGGCGAAGTGAAGAAGCCGGAAACCATCAACTACCGGACCTTCAAGCCGGAGCGCGATGGGCTGTTCTGTGCCAAGATATTTGGCCCCGTAAAGGACTATGAGTGCCTGTGCGGCAAGTACAAGCGCCTCAAGCATCGCGGCGTGATCTGTGAGAAATGCGGCGTGGAAGTGGCGCTGGCGAAAGTGCGTCGTGAGCGCATGGGCCACATCGAACTCGCCAGCCCGGTGGCACACATCTGGTTCCTGAAGTCGCTGCCCTCGCGCATCGGCCTGCTGCTGGATATGACCCTGCGCGACATCGAGCGCGTGCTGTACTTTGAATCCTATGTAGTAACCGATCCAGGCCTTACAACGCTCAACCCCGGCCAGCTGCTGACCGATGAAGAGTACTACGAGGCGATGGAGGAGTTCGGTGACGAGTTCACCGCCAAGATGGGTGCCGAGGCAGTACAGGATCTGATGAAGCAGCTCGATCTCGAGCGCGAAATTCTGACCCTGCGTGAGGAAATTCCGCAGACCAACTCGGAAACCAAGATCAAGAAGCTGTCCAAGCGCCTCAAGCTCATGGAGGCTTTCGCGAGCTCGGGCAACAAGCCGCAGTGGATGGTGTTGAACGCGCTGCCCGTACTGCCACCGGACCTGCGTCCGCTGGTGCCCCTGGATGGCGGCCGCTTCGCGACGTCAGACCTGAACGACCTGTACCGGCGCGTGATCAACCGCAACAACCGCCTCAAGCGTCTGCTGGATCTGAATGCGCCTGACATCATTGTGCGCAACGAAAAGCGCATGCTGCAGGAATCCGTGGATGCACTGCTGGACAACGGTCGCCGCGGTCGCGCGATTACCGGTTCCAACAAGCGCCCGCTGAAATCCCTTGCCGACATGATCAAGGGCAAGCAGGGGCGCTTCCGCCAGAACCTGCTGGGCAAGCGCGTGGACTACTCGGGGCGTTCCGTGATCGTGGTCGGTCCCACGCTCCGGTTGCACCAGTGTGGTCTGCCCAAGAAGATGGCTCTGGAGCTGTTCAAGCCCTTCATTTTTGGCAAGCTTGAGGCGCGTGGCCTGGCCACGACCATCAAGGCCGCCAAGAAGATGGTCGAGCGTGAGCCGCCGGAAGTCTGGGACATTCTCGCCGAAGTGATTCGCGAGCACCCTGTGCTGCTGAACCGTGCACCGACGCTGCACCGCCTGGGTATCCAGGCGTTTGAGCCCGTGTTGATTGAAGGCAAGGCCATCCAGCTGCACCCGCTGGTCTGCGCCGCCTACAACGCCGACTTCGACGGAGACCAGATGGCGGTGCACGTGCCGTTGACGCTGGAAGCGCAGCTGGAAGCGCGCGCGCTGATGATGTCGACCAACAACATCCTGTCGCCCGCCAACGGCGAGCCCATCATCGTACCCTCCCAGGACGTGGTTCTGGGCCTGTACTACATGACCCGCCAGCGTGTGAACGCCAAGGGCGAAGGCATGATCTTTGCCAACGTCTCCGAGGTGAACCGCGCCTACCGCGCCGGCCACGTACACCTGCAGGCGCGAGTCAAGGTCCGTATCCACGAAGTGGTGCAGAACGAGGAAGGTGAGCGTTCCGAGCGCACGGTGGTGGCCGACACCACGGTCGGCCGCGCGCTGCTCTGGGAAATTGTCCCCGAAGGCATCGCCTACGACATGGTCAACCAGGACATGACCAAGAAGGCCATCTCGCGCATCATCAACCAGTGCTATCGCGTGGTGGGTCTGAAGGCAACGGTCATCTTCGCCGACCAGCTGATGTATACGGGCTACGAGTACTCAACCCGCTCAGGGGCCTCCATCGGCGTAAACGATTTCGTGATTCCCGAAGCCAAGGCCGAGCTGATTGCCCGTGCCGACCGCGAGGTGAAGGAAATCGAAGACCAGTACGCCGCCGGCCTGGTCACCCAGGGCGAGAAGTACAACAAGGTCATCGATATCTGGTCCCGGGCCAACGACCTGGTTTCCAAGGCGATGATGGAAGGGATCTCCAAAGAGACCGTGGTCAACCGTGATGGCGAGGAGGAGCAACAGGCCTCTTTCAACTCCGTGTACATGTATGCCGACTCCGGCGCCCGGGGTTCACCGGCGCAGATTCGCCAGCTGGCCGGTATGCGCGGCCTGATGGCCAAGCCGGATGGCTCGATCATCGAGACGCCGATCGTGGCCAACTTCCGCGAGGGCCTGAACGTCCTGCAGTACTTCATCTCGACCCACGGTGCGCGTAAAGGTCTGGCGGATACCGCACTGAAGACAGCCAACTCCGGTTACCTGACCCGGCGCCTGGTCGACGTGGCCCAGGACCTGGTGGTCACGGAAGTCGATTGTGGTACCGATCAGGGGCTGCTGATGACCCCGGTTATCGATGGCGGCGACATCATCGAGTCACTGGGTGATCGCGTGTTGGGCCGTATCGTGGCCCGCGATGTGATTCGCCCCGGTACGGATGACGAAATCGCCATCACCGCCGGCACCATGCTCGACGAACTGTGGATCAAGCGCATCGAGGAAATGGGTATCGATGAAGTGGAAGTGCGTTCGCCGATAACCTGCGAAACACGCCACGGTATCTGCTCAGCCTGCTACGGTCGCGACCTGGCCCGTGGTCACCGGGTCAACATGGGTGAGGCCGTGGGCGTTGTTGCCGCGCAGTCCATCGGTGAGCCGGGCACGCAGCTGACCATGCGTACTTTCCACATCGGTGGTGCGGCCTCGCGGCAGACCGCGCAGGACAACATCCAGGTCATGAACGACGGCAAGGTGCGCCTGCACAACGTGAAGACGGTGGAGCGCAAGGACGGCTTCCTGATCGCGGCCTCGCGGTCCGGTGAGCTGTCGGTGCTGGACAAGATGGGTCGCGAGCGCGAGCGCTACAAGCTGCCCTACGGTGCCATCATCAAGGTGCAGGACCACGCTGACGTGGCTGCGGGTGACGTGGTTGCAAACTGGGATCCCCACACCCACCCCATCATCACCGAGGTGGCGGGTATTGCGCGCTTCTCCGGTATGGAGGAGGGCATCACGATCAAGCGCCAGACCGATGAGTTGACGGGTCTGTCCAGCATTGAGGTCCTGGACGTGGGTGAACGCCCCGCCGCGGGCAAGGATGTGCGCCCGGCCATTACCCTGGTGGATGATAAGGGTGAAGAGCTCTGCCTCGCGAACACCAACGTACCGGCGCACTACTTCCTGCCGCCCAACGCGCTGGTCAGCCTCGAGGACGGTGCCCGCCTGGATGCCGGTGAAGTCATCGCCCGTATTCCCCAGGAAGGCTCCAAGACCCGCGACATCACCGGTGGTCTGCCTCGCGTTGCCGACCTGTTTGAAGCGCGCAAGCCCAAAGAGCCTGCAATTCTGGCAGAGATTTCCGGTGCGGTGAGCTTCGGCAAGGAAACCAAGGGCAAGCGGCGTCTGGTGATCACCCCGACGGACGGGCAGACCCTGCCCGACGGTTCCGACCACTACGAGGTGCTGATTCCCAAGTGGCGCCTGATGTCGGTGTTCGAAGGGGAGTTTGTGGAGAAGGGCGAAATCGTCTCCGAAGGCCCCTTGAGCCCACATGACATTCTGCGCCTGAAGGGCGTTGAAGAGCTGGCCAAGTACATCTCCAACGAGATCCAGGAGGTCTACCGTCTGCAGGGCGTGAAGATCAACGACAAGCACATCGAGGTGATTGTTCGCCAGATGCTGCGCAAGGTGGTGATCACGTCCTCCGGCGATTCCAGCCTGATCAAGGGTGAGCAGGTCGAGTACGTCACGTTCATCGAAGAGAACGAGCGCCTCCTCGCGGAAGGGCTGGTGCCAGCCTCCGCTGAGCGCGAACTGCTGGGTATTACCAAGGCGTCGCTGGCCACGGAAAGCTTCATCTCCGCAGCCTCCTTCCAGGAGACTACCCGGGTTCTGACTGAAGCCGCGGTGACCGGCAAGCGCGACTACCTGCGTGGCCTCAAGGAGAACGTGGTGGTTGGTCGTCTGATACCGGCAGGTACCGGTCTGGCCTACCACGAGGAACGCAAGCGCACTCGCGGCGGTGATGTGGAAATGAGTGTGTCTGCCCAGGAAATCGAGGCGGCACTCACCGAAGCACTGCAGGATACCGAGTAAGGGTATTGCCCGGGGCCTGCGAGGGCCGCGGGCGGCTGGGGCCGGTGGTGTTGCCGGCCGCTACTCTGTTCTTGACTCGCATGGGGGGCGTCTATAGAATGCCGCCTCCTCTTTCCCGGGGTGCTCCGCCGTGTGCGTGGCGCAACGGGCAGTGTGCTGCATCCGGAGCCGTGTAAACGGGCTCCACAGCGGCGCCGCAAGCCCCTGAAACGGCTTGAGGATGGCTGTTATGGCCATGAATTCAAACAATATCTGGAGTTCAAACTAGATGGCAACGATCAACCAATTGGTTCGTAAGCCGAGGAAGCGCAAGGTCGCCAAGAGTGACGTGCCCGCCCTGCAGAGCTGTCCCCAGCGCCGCGGTGTGTGCACGCGTGTCTATACGACGACCCCCAAGAAGCCGAACTCTGCACTGCGTAAAGTCTGCCGTGTGCGCCTCACCAACGGGTACGAAGTGTCTTCGTACATCGGCGGTGAAGGTCACAACCTGCAGGAGCACAGCGTGGTGCTGATTCGCGGCGGCCGGGTGAAGGATTTGCCGGGTGTGCGTTACCACACCGTGCGCGGCAGCCTGGACACCTCCGGTGTTTCTGCGCGTCGTCAGGGCCGTTCCAAGTACGGCGCCAAGCGGCCGAAGTAAACCCCCGGGGCTGTGCTCCGGGTCAACAGTGAAGTGAGTAAGGCTGAACCTCTGCCTCCCCCGCCTGTGTGGCAGGTCGGTGTTCGGATTAACCTGAAGAGAGAAGGGCAACAACATGCCAAGAAGACGCGTAGTCGCCAAACGTGAAGTCCTGCCGGATCCCAAATACGGCAACGTAACGCTGGCCAAGTTCATGAACCACGTAATGATCAGCGGCAAGAAGTCTGTCGCAGAAACCATCGTCTACGGTGCGCTGGATATCGTCCAGGAGCGCCTGAAGAAAGATCCCCTCGAGGCCTTTGACGAAGCGCTTGAGAACATCGCGCCGATGGTCGAGGTGAAGTCCCGCCGGGTCGGTGGTGCAACCTATCAGGTGCCGGTTGAAGTGCGTCCCGCCCGCCGTGTGGCTCTGTCCATGCGCTGGCTGGTTGATTACGCGCGCAACCGCGGTGAGAAGTCCATGCGTCAGCGCCTTGCCGGCGAAATTATCGATGCGTCACAGGGCAAGGGTAATGCCGTGAAGAAGCGTGAAGACGTGCATCGCATGGCAGAAGCCAACAAGGCCTTCTCGCACTACCGGTTCTAAATTAACGCCAGGCAACCTGTTACAGGGGAAATTATCGTGGCACGCAAGACTCCTATCAAGCGATACCGCAATATCGGTATCTGCGCTCACGTGGACGCGGGTAAAACCACGACCACCGAGCGTGTACTTTTCTACACCGGCCGCTCTCACCGCATTGGTGAGGTGCACGACGGTGCTGCAACCATGGACTGGATGGAGCAGGAGCAGGAGCGTGGTATCACCATCACCTCTGCTGCAACCACCTGTTTCTGGCGCGGTATGGACGCCCAGTTCGACGAGCACCGTATCAACATCATCGATACACCCGGACACGTTGACTTCACCATCGAGGTGGAGCGCTCCCTGCGTGTACTGGACGGCGCCGTCGTGGTGCTGTGTGGCTCCTCCGGTGTGCAGCCGCAGACGGAGACGGTCTGGCGCCAGGCCAACAAATATGAAGTGCCGCGCATGGTATTCGTCAACAAGATGGACCGTGCCGGTGCAGACTTCATGCGCGTGGTCGGCCAGCTGAAGACCCGCCTGGGCGCGAATGCCGTGCCCCTGCAAATGACCATCGGTGCAGAGGACGAGTTCAAGGGCGTTGTCGACCTCATCAAGAACAAGGCCATCCTCTGGAACGAAGAAGACCAGGGTATGACCTTCACGCTGGGTGACATCCCTGCTGACATGGCTGACGAAGTGGCAGAAATGCGCGAGTTCCTTGTGGAATCCGCCGCTGAAGCGACTGAAGAGCTGATGGAGAAGTACCTCGAAGGCGGTGAGCTGACCGAGGAAGAGATCAAGGCAGGCATCCGTGCCCGCACCCTGGCCAACGAGATCGTGCCGGTACTGGGCGGCTCCGCGTTCAAGAACAAGGGTGTGCAGGCCATGCTCGACGCGGTGATTGAATACCTGCCCTCGCCTACGGAAGTGCGCGCGATCGAAGGTACGCTGCTGGACAAGGACGGTACTGTCGAAACCCGTGAAGCGGACGACAATGCACCGTTTGCCGCCCTGGCGTTCAAGATCGCCACCGACCCCTTCGTGGGCACGCTGACCTTCTTCCGTGTGTATTCCGGCAAGCTGGAAAGCGGCACCGGCGTGTTCAACTCCGTCAAGGAGAAGAAAGAGCGTATCGGCCGTATGGTGCAGATGCACGCCAACAGCCGTGAAGAGATCAAGGAAGTATTGGCCGGCGATATCGCTGCGGCCGTGGGCCTCAAGGACACCACCACGGGTGACACCCTGTGTGATGCCGACAAGCCTATCGTGCTGGAACGGATGGAGTTCCCCGAGCCCGTGATTTCGGTGGCGGTTGAGCCCAAGTCGAAGCCGGATCAGGAAAAGATGGGTATTGCCCTGGGCAAGCTCGCCCAGGAAGACCCCTCTTTCCGCGTCAAGACAGACCCGGAGACCGGGCAGACCATTATCTCGGGTATGGGTGAGCTGCACCTCGACATCCTGGTGGACCGTATGCGCCGGGAATTCAACGTCGAGGCGAATATCGGCAAGCCGCAGGTGGCCTACCGCGAAGCGATCCGCAACAAGAGCGAAATCGAAGGCAAGTTTGTGCGTCAGTCCGGTGGTCGTGGTCAGTACGGTCACGTCTGGGTGCGCTTCGAGCCAGGTGAGGACGAGAATGCCGAAGGGCTGGAATTCGTCAACGAGGTGGTTGGCGGTACGGTTCCCCGTGAATACGTACCCGCAGTGCAGAAGGGCATTGAAGAGCAGATGCAGAACGGCGTACTCGCCGGCTACCCGCTGCTCGGCCTGAAGGCAACGCTGTTCGACGGTTCCTTCCACGACGTGGACTCGAACGAAATGGCGTTCAAGATCGCTGCGAGCATGGCGACCAAGAAGCTGGCCGAAAAGGGCGGCGCGGTACTGCTTGAGCCGATCATGAAGGTGGAAGTGATTACGCCCGAGGAAAACATGGGTGACGTGGTCGGCGACCTTAACCGCCGCCGCGGCCTGATTTCCGGTATGGACGAAAGCGTGTCTGGCAAGGTGATCAACGCGGAAGTGCCGCTGGCCGAGATGTTCGGCTACGCGACCGACCTGCGCTCGGCAACCCAGGGCCGCGCTACCTACACGATGGAGTTCACCCGCTACGCGGAGGCACCGAACAACATCGCGCAGGAAATCATTTCCAAGAACGCAACCAAATAACCCAGCTATCCCATAGAGGTGACTAACAGTGGCAAAGGAAAAGTTTGAACGTAAGAAGCCCCACGTCAACGTGGGCACCATTGGTCACGTTGACCATGGCAAGACGACGCTGACAGCGGCGCTGACGAAAGTCTGTGCGGAGACCTGGGGTAGCGGTTCAGCGGTTGCGTTTGACGGTATTGACAACGCACCGGAAGAGCGCGAGCGCGGCATCACGATTGCGACGTCGCACGTGGAGTACGATTCACCGACGCGTCACTACGCGCACGTGGATTGCCCCGGACACGCGGACTATGTGAAGAACATGATCACGGGTGCGGCGCAGATGGACGGCGCGATCCTGGTGTGTGGTGCGACTGACGGCCCGATGCCGCAGACCCGCGAGCACATCCTGCTGTCTCGCCAGGTTGGCGTACCGTACATTGTGGTGTTCCTGAACAAGGCTGACCTGCTGGCGGAAGATTGCGGCGGTGCGGACAGCGAAGAATATGCCGAGATGAAGGAGCTGGTGGAAATGGAGCTGCGCGAGCTGCTCGACACCTACGACTTCCCGGGCGACGACACGCCGATCATCTGCGGTTCTGCGCTGATGGCGCTGAACGGCGAAGACGAGAACGAGCTGGGCGTGACGGCGGTTAAGACGCTGGTTGAGACGCTGGACAGCTACATTCCGGAGCCTGAGCGTGCGGTAGACCAGGCGTTCCTGATGCCGGTTGAGGACGTGTTCTCGATTTCTGGTCGCGGAACGGTGGTGACTGGCCGTGTTGAGCGTGGCGTGATCAAGGTGGGCGAGGAGATCGAGATTGTCGGTATCCGCGACACCGTGAAGACGACCTGTACGGGCGTTGAGATGTTCCGCAAGCTGCTGGACGAAGGCCGTGCGGGCGAGAACGTGGGTGTACTGCTGCGCGGTACCAAGCGTGAGGACGTTGAGCGTGGCCAGGTACTGGCGAAGCCGGGTTCTGTGAAGCCGCACACCAAGTTCGAGGCAGAGGTGTATGTGCTGTCGAAGGACGAAGGTGGCCGTCACACGCCGTTCTTCAAGGGCTACCGTCCGCAGTTCTACTTCCGCACCACGGACGTTACGGGTGCGTGTGAGCTGCCCGAGGGTGTTGAGATGGTGATGCCGGGCGACAACGTGCAGATGGTTGTGACGTTGATTGCGCCGATCGCGATGGAAGATGGTCTGCGCTTTGCGATCCGTGAAGGCGGCCGCACCGTGGGTGCTGGCGTCGTCGCCAAGATCATCGAGTAAGCGTAGCGGCTACGACGAAAAGCCCGGCCCAGTGCCGGGCTTTTTCGTTACTGGCGTTGCAGGTTTTTCTCGGATATCTGGCTGTTCAGCGTGAGAAAGTCATACAGGACACCGAGGCCCAGCAGGCCCAGGGTCAACAGGTAGATGAGTCCCGTAACAATCTTTCCCATATAGAAGCGGTGCACGCCGAACACGCCGAGGAAGGTGAGCAGAATCCACGCCAGACTGTAGTCCGTAGGGCCCTCCACATAACGGCGATCCGCGTCACGGGCCATCCCCGGGATCAGGAACAGGTCGATAATCCAGCCGATAAACAGCAGCCCTAGAGTGAAGAACCAGATCACCCCGGTGATCTGTCGCCCATAGTAAAAGCGATGGGCGCCGATAAAGCCAAAAATCCAAAGCAGGTATCCGATAAGGACCGAATGGGTTTCGTTGTCATTGCGCATGGCTGCTTTGCTCCGTGACGAATGTCCATGCATCGTCACTGCTCGCCGGCCCGGCGTCAAGCTCTGGTCGTAGATGACGGGGCGCGACCCGGGGCCCGCTTGTCATGATCTGGATCATGGCGCCGCACAGGGTGTCTGTTCTAGGCTGGTACGCTGCCGGCAGCTGCCGCTACCCGGTGGTTTCACCTCAAATAAGCAAGGAGTTCCCATGTCAGTAGAACACCACGACCTCGTCCACGAATTCCCGGAGTTTCGTGAGCGCATCCACAAGCTGAAAATGAACGATGCCCACTTTCGCAAGCTGTTCGATGAGTACCACGAACTGACGCGGGAAGTGGAAAACATGGAGAATGAAGTGACGCCGGTTGCGACCCACACGGAAGAGCAGGCCAAGGTGCGCCGGCTGCATCTCAAGGATGCGCTGTACTGCATGCTCAACGCGGCGGTTTGACATGACTTCAGACAGCACGGCCGAAGTACGCGCACAGCTCAACGCAACCCTGGCCGAGCTGGAGCGACGCCTGGCCAGCATCAAGCGCGACGTGACGCGCAGCCACTCCGGCGACTGGGCGGAGCAGGCCCAGGAGCGGGAGAATGACGAGGTGGAGGATGCCATCGGCGTGGAAACCAGGCAGTCGATTGCCGATACCCGCGCCGCCCTCGCCCGTCTGGACGCCGGTACCTACGGTAGCTGTGAGCGTTGCGGGGAGCCCATCAGCGCGGCGCGCCTGCAGGTATTGCCGACGGCGGCGCATTGTGTGAATTGTGCAGACTGAAGTCGGCCCTTCCCGGGCAAAATAATCCTGTACGCTGCTTGACAGCCTGTAGGGCGCTCTTTAGAATTCGCGTTCCTTTTTCGGGGGGCTCCATTGCGGACCCCTGGTTTTTTATTGATTGGAGTTAGGTCTGGTGCAGAACCAACGCATTCGCATTCGCCTCAAGGCTTTCGACCACCGCCTGATAGATACGTCTACCCAGGAAATCGTGGAAACGGCGCGCCGCACAGGCGCCCAGGTGCGGGGGCCGATCCCGCTCCCGACCCGCAAAGAGAAGTATACCGTGCTGGTTTCCCCGCACGTGAATAAGGACGCTCGTGACCAGTACGAAATTCGTACCCACAAGCGTTTGTTGGACATCGTGGAGCCTACCGAAAAAACAGTAGACGCCCTGATGAAACTGGACCTGGCAGCAGGTGTAGAAGTACAGATCAGTCTTGGTTAACGACAATTCGTAGCAAGACCTGCCCGTAGGCCCGGTGGCCTGCGGGTGTGTAACGCCCGGTTCTTTAAAGCAAGGCGGGGCGGCCATAGAGGGTAAGCCCCGTACACTGAGAGGTTAGCAAGATGACTATTGGCTTAGTCGGCCGTAAGTCCGGTATGACTCGTGTTTTTACCGAGGACGGCGCATCCATACCAGTAACCGTAGTGGAGGTCACTCCAAACCGCGTTACTCAGATCAAAGAACTCGATAGCGATGGCTATCGTGCGATCCAGGTCACAGCGGGCAGCCGCAAGGCCTCGAAAGTGAGTAAATCAGCAGCGGGTCACTTCGCCAAGGCGGGTGTGGAAGCCGGTACGGGTCTCTGGGAGTTCCGCCTGGCGGACGGCGTCGAGGCCCCCGCGGTGGGTTCCGAGCTGACAGTGGCACACTTTGCCGCCGGCCAGAAGGTCGACGTGGCCGGTAAGTCCAAGGGCAAGGGCTTCCAGGGCGTGATAAAGCGCTGGAACTTCTCCATGCAGGACGCGACACACGGCAACTCGTTGTCGCACCGCGCCCCGGGTTCAATCGGCCAGTGTCAGACGCCGGGTCGTGTGTTCAAGGGCAAGAAAATGTCCGGGCACATGGGCGCGGAAACGGTGACCACCCAGGGTCTGGAGATCGTGCGTGTTGATGCGGAGCGCAACCTGCTTCTCATCAAGGGCGCTGTCCCCGGTGCACCCGGCGGAGACGTTATCGTGCGTCCCGCGGTCAAGGCTTAAGGTTAGGGGGTCTCTAACGTGGAATTGAGTGTAGTCAAGCCAGGCAACGCCGCAGCGGGCACGGTTTCAGTGTCTGATGTCGCCTTTGCCCGCGAATACAACGAAGATCTGGTGCACCAGGTGGTTACGGCTTATCTGGCCGGCGCACGCCAGGGTACGCGCGCGCAGAAAACGCGCTCCGATGTCAGCGGCGGCGGCAAGAAGCCCTGGCGTCAGAAGGGTACCGGTCGCGCCCGTGCGGGCACCATCCGTTCGCCGATCTGGCGCACCGGTGGCGTGACCTTCGCGGCGCGTCCGCAGGATCACTCCCAGAAAGTGAACCGCAAAATGTACCGTGCGGCCATGCGCTCCATTATGTCCGAGTTGGCCCGCCAGGATCGCCTGCTCGTGGTTGAGAGCATGGATCTCGAGGCGCCCAAGACCAAACTGCTGGTCAAGCAGCTGGGCGAATACGGCCTGGACAACGTGCTGATCGTAACGGCAGAACTGGGTGAAAACCTGTATCTGGCTGCGCGCAATCTGCACAAGGTCGATGTGCGCGACGTGGACGGTGTGGATCCGGTCAGCCTGATCGCCTACGACAAGGTGATGGTCACTGTGGATGCAGTGAAAAAGATTGAGGAGATGCTCGCATGAACCAGGAGCGGATTTTCCAGGTGCTGGTAGCGCCGCACGTGTCGGAAAAGGCGGCGGTGCTGGCTGATGCCAACAACCAGTATGTATTCAAGGTCGCCGTGAATGCTACCAAGGCCGAGATCAAGAAGTCGGTTGAGCAGCTGTTCAAGGTAAAGGTGGATGCGGTCCAGACTCTGAAGGTCAAGGGTAAGGTCAAACGTAACAAGTACGGCCTTAGCGCGCGTCCAACCTGGAAGAAGGCATATGTTCGTCTGGAGCAGGGTCAGGACATCGACTTTGCCGTGGCTGAATAAGGAGTAGGTGCGAGATGGCAGTTTTAACAAGTAAACCGACATCGCCCGGACGCCGTCACGTCGTTCGCGTGGTGAGCGAGGATCTGCACAAGGGTGCACCCTACGCTCCGCTGCTGGAAAAGCAGAGCCGCCGCGGTGGTCGTAACAACAATGGCCGTATCACGGTGCGCCACGTTGGCGGTGGTCACAAGCAGCACTACCGGATCATCGACTTCAAGCGCTCGAAGGACGGTATTCCGGCCAAGGTCGAGCGTCTCGAATATGACCCCAACCGTACGGCAAACATTGCCCTGCTGCTGTTCGCCGACGGCGAGCGTCGCTACATCATCGCGCCCAAGGGTGTGAAGGCTGGCGATACCCTGCAGTCTGGCTCGGCCGCACCGATCAAGACCGGTAACTGTCTGCCCCTGCGCAATATCCCGGTGGGTTCGGTGATCCACGCGGTTGAACTGAAGCCTGGCAAGGGTGCTCAGGTCGCCCGTTCAGCTGGCGCTTCGGTGCAGCTGGTGGCCCGCGAAGGTCAGTACGCAACCCTGCGCCTGCGCTCAGGCGAGATGCGCAAGGTGTTGTCTGACTGCCGCGCCACGATCGGCGAGGTCTCGAACTCCGAGCACAGCCTGCGCAAGCTGGGTAAAGCCGGTGCCTCGCGCTGGCGCGGTGTACGCCCGACCGTTCGCGGTGTGGCAATGAACCCGGTCGATCACCCGCATGGTGGTGGCGAAGGCCGCACCTCCGGTGGTCGTCACCCGGTGAGCCCGTGGGGCACGCCGACCAAGGGCTACAAGACGCGTTCGAACAAGCGCACTGACGGCCTGATTGTACGCCGTCGTGGCAAGAAATAAGTTCGGTCGATAGAGCCGAGAGATTAGAGGAAGACACTGTGCCGCGTTCACTGAAAAAAGGTCCCTTTATCGACCTTCACTTGATGAAGAAAGTTGAAGCAGCGATTGAAAGCAACGACCGCCGTCCGATCAAGACCTGGTCGCGCCGTTCCATGATATCGCCGGATATGGTCGGTCTGACAATCGCCATCCACAATGGCCGTCAGCATGTGCCGGTCCTGATCAATGAAGACATGGTTGGTCACAAGCTTGGAGAGTTTGCGGTAACGCGTACGTTCAAAGGGCACATTGTGGACAAAAAGGCGAAGCGCTAAGCGCTGGTCGATAGCGAGGTTTAGGAAAATGGAAGTTGCAGCAAGACTGAAAGGTGCGCGGATCTCGGCCCAGAAGGCCCGCCTGGTTGCAGACCAGGTGCGCGGCAAGCCTGTCGAGGAGGCGCTTAGCCTGCTCGAATTCAGCACCAAAAAGGCAGCTCACATCGTCAAGAAGATTCTTGACTCTGCGATTGCCAATGCTGAGAACAATGAAGGCGCGGATGTGGATGAGCTCAAGGTGTCCAGCATCTTTGTCGACGAAGGTATGACGATGAAGCGTCTGCGGCCACGTGCCAAAGGTCGTGCGGATCGCATTTTCAAGCGCTCCTGTCATATCACAGTGAAAGTTGCAGACGGCCAAGGCTAAGTTCAGGAGAAGACCACATGGGTCAGAAAGTACATCCGGTCGGCATACGTTTAGGTATCGTCAAGGATCACAACTCGATCTGGTATGCGGATAGCAAAAACTATGCGAAAACGCTGATTACCGATCTTGAGGTGCGCAAGTACATCGAGAAGACGCTGGAGCACGCTTCTGTGAGCCGCGTTGTCATCGAGCGCCCGGCGCAAACCGCACGCATCACCATTCACACAGCCCGTCCCGGTATCGTGATCGGCAAGAAGGGTGAGGATGTCGACGGCCTGCGCAAGACACTTGCAGACAAGATGGGTGTGCCTGTGCACATCAACATCGAGGAAATCCGCAAGCCTGACCTGGATGCGAAGCTGGTAGCCCAGAACGTGGCGCAGCAGCTTGAGCGCCGTGTGATGTTCCGTCGCGCCATGAAGCGCGTGGTGCAGAACGCGATGCGCCAGGGTGCTGAAGGCATCAAGATCCAGGTGGGTGGTCGTCTGGGTGGTGCAGAAATTGCGCGCACCGAGTGGTACCGCGAAGGTCGTGTGCCGCTGCATACCCTGCGCGCGGACATCGACTACGCGACCTACGAGGCATCTACCACGTACGGCATCATCGGCGTGAAGGTGTGGATCTTCAAGGGTGAAGTGATTGGCACGGAAAACCATTCCGACAGCGCCAAGAAGACAGCAACTAATTAAGGGTTACGCAGATGCTTCAACCTAAGCGTACAAAATTCCGCAAGATGATGAAGGGTCGCAACCGCGGCCTCGCAGAACGCGGCAGCAAGGTCAGCTTTGGCGAGTTCGGCCTTAAGGCGACCGGTCGTGGGCGCATTACTGCGCGCCAGATCGAGGCGGCTCGTCGTGCGATGACCCGTCACATCAAGCGTGGCGGAAAAATCTGGATCCGGGTCTTCCCCGACAAGCCGATCACCGGCAAGCCGTTGGAAGTACGTCAGGGTAAAGGTAAGGGTAACGTAGAATACTGGGTGGCCCAGGTTCAGCCGGGCAAGGTTCTGTACGAAGTGCAGGGCGTTTCCGAGGAGCTTGCGCGTGAGGCGTTTGCCCTGGCAGCCGCGAAGATCCCGGTAGCCACTACATTTGTTAAACGGTCGGTGATGTGATGAAAGCTAGCGAATTGCGTGATAAGTCCCCCGAGGACCTCAACAAGCAGCTGCTCACCCTGCGTGAAGAGCAGTTCAAGCTGCGCATGCAGAAGTCCACTGGTCAGCTGGGGCAGACACACCTGCTGCAGCAGAACCAGCGCGACATCGCACGCGTCAAGACTGTGCTGAACGAAAAGGCGGGTAACTGAACATGTCTGGTGCAGAGAAGCGTATACGGACGGCAACCGGCAAGGTTGTCAGCAACAAAATGGACAAGACCATCACGGTCCTGATCGAGCGGCGGGTCAAGCACCCGGTGTACGGCAAGTACATCACCCGTTCGTCGAAGATCCACGCGCATGACGAAAACAACGTCTGCAGCATTGGTGACACCGTGAAGGTGACCGAGTCCCGGCCCATTTCCAAGAGCAAGACCTGGAAGTTGCTCGAAGTAGTGGAAAACGCCCAGCAGGTTTAAGCGCTGTAATTTGCGGCCTCGCCGCAGTTTGGAGTAAGAGATGATTCAGACAGAGTCGTATTTGGAAGTCGCTGACAACAGCGGTGCCCGTCGGGTGATGTGCATCAAGGTGCTGGGTGGCTCCAAGCGTCGCTATGCGCGCGTCGGTGACCTCATCAAGGTGACGGTGAAGGAAGCAATCCCGCGCGGCAAGGTCAAGAAAGGCCAGGTCATGACGGCGGTTGTGGTGCGCACGCGCAAAGGCGTGCGTCGTCCCGATGGCTCGCTGATCAAGTTCGACGACAACGCCGCCGTACTGCTGAACAACCAGCAGGCGCCGATCGGCACCCGTATTTTTGGCCCCGTGACTCGTGAGCTGCGCGGCGAGAAGTTTATGAAGATTATTTCTCTGGCTCCCGAAGTAATCTGATTCGGCCAGGAGGAGAGGAAACTGTAATGTCCAAGATCAAGCGCGATGACGAAGTGATTATCCTGGCCGGCAAGGACAAGGGTAAGCGCGGCAAGGTTCGCAAGGTGCTCGCTGACAATCGCGTGGTTGTCTCCGGCATCAATATGGTGAAGAAGCACACCCGGCCGAACCCGCAGATGGGCGTCGCCGGTGGCATCGTCGAGCGCGAAGCGCCGATCCAGGTGTCCAATGTGGCAATTTACAACCCGTCGACCAGCAAGGCCGATCGGGTGGGTTACAAAGTTGATGGGGATACCAAAGTGCGTATCTTCAAATCCAGTGGCGAGGCGATTGACGCCTGATTCGGGGGTCAAGGGTAAAAGACATGGCAACGTTGAAAGAAAGGTACAAGAGCGAAATCGCTCCTCGGCTGCGGGAAGAGCTGGGTTTGAGCAATGTGATGGAGATTCCCCGCATCACCAAGATCACCCTGAATATGGGTGTCGGTGAGGCTGTGGGCGACAAGAAAGTGTTGGAAAACGCGGTCGCCGACATGGAGAAGATCTCCGGCCAGAAGCCCGTGATCACCCTGGCGCGGCGCTCCATTGCCGGCTTCAAGATTCGTGACGGCTGGCCGATTGGCTGCAAGGTCACACTGCGTTCCGACCGCATGTACGAGTTCCTGGAGCGCTTGATCACCATCGCGATCCCGCGGATTCGCGACTTCCGTGGTATCAGCCCGAAGTCGTTTGACGGCCGCGGTAACTTTGCCATGGGTGTCAGCGAGCAGATTATTTTCCCGGAAATCGAGTACGACCAGGTGGACACGCTGCGCGGTATGGACATCACCATCACCACCACAGCTCGTACGGATGATGAGGGTCGCGCCCTGATGCGTGCCTTCAACTTCCCCCTGAAAGGTTAAGAGGCAAGTAATGGCTAAGAAATCGATGATCGCACGTGAGAAAAAGCGCGCGCAGATGGTGGTCAAGTATGCCGGCAAGCGTGCCGCGCTGAAGGCTGTCCTGAACGATCAGAACGCATCCGATGACGCCAAGTGGGACGCGCAGATCGCTCTGCAGAAGCTTCCCCGCGACGCCAGCCCGGTACGCAAGCAGCGTCGTTGCCAGCTCACCGGTCGTCCTCACGGCGTCTATCGTAAATTTGGCCTGTGCCGCAACAAGCTGCGTGAAGCAGCGATGCGCGGTGATGTACCGGGTCTGGTTAAAGCCAGCTGGTAACGGAGAGATTCGATCATGAGTATGCAAGATCCGCTGTCAGATATGCTGACCCGCATCCGTAACGCACAAATGGCCGGCAAGGCCCGAGTAGAAATGCCGGGTTCCAAGCTCAAGGCTGCTGTTGCCGAGGTGCTCAAGCAGGAAGGTTACATCAATGACTTCGCGGCCTCCGCCGAGTCGGGCAAGCCGCGCCTCAGCATTGAGCTGAAGTATTACGAAGGCAAGCCCGTCATCGCCGAGATTGACCGCGTAAGCCGCCCTGGTCTGCGTAGCTACGCAGCCAAGGACGAATTGCCGACGATTCGCAACGGACTTGGGGTGGCCATTGTGTCCACGTCGAAGGGCGTTATGACCGACCGGGCAGCCCGTGCTGCTGGTGTTGGTGGCGAAGTGCTCTGCACCGTTTTCTAGAATTACTGAAGAAGGGCATTCAACATGTCTAGAGTCGCAAAAAATCCGGTTCAGCTGCCGAAAGGGGTTACCGTAACCCAGAGCGGTCGCGACGTGACCGTCAAGGGTGGCAAAGGCACGCTGGCGCTCGAGTTGGGCGTGGGTATTGCCATCAACGAAGAAGATGGTGCTCTCAATATCGCCTATGACGGCGACAAGACCAAGGCGCTGGCCGGTACCACGCGGGCGCTGCTGAACAACATGGTGATCGGCGTCAGCGAAGGCTGGGAAAAGAAGCTGGTACTCAACGGCGTTGGCTACCGAGCCAAGGCAGACGGCAAGTCGGTGAACCTCACCGTGGGCCTGTCGCACCCGGTTGACTATCAGCTTCCGGAGGGCGTAACCGCTGAAACCCCGACCCAGACCGAGGTCGTGGTCAAGGGTATCGACAAGCAGGCTGTAGGCCAGGCGGCTGCCGAGATTCGCAGCTTCCGTCCGCCAGAGCCTTACAAGGGCAAGGGTATTCGCTACGCCACCGAGAACGTGCGGCGTAAAGAAGCCAAGAAGAAGTAGGTAGGTTGAGATGAGTGCAAAGAATGATTCAAGGCTGCGTCGCGCACGTCGCGCTCGCAACCGTATGCGTGAGCAGGGCGTCAATCGCCTCAGCGTGCACCGTACGCCGCGGCATATCTACGCCCAGATCATCGCGCCCGCAGGGGATCGTGTTCTGGCCAGCGCCTCAACGCTGGACAGCAGCCTGCGCGCTGGCAGCACCGGCAACCAGGAAGCTGCGGCAGCGGTAGGCAAGCTGGTGGCGGAACGCGCCAAGGCCGCCGGAATCGAGAAGGTTGCGTTTGATCGCGCAGGCTACAAGTACCACGGACGTGTCAAGGCGCTTGCCGATGCTGCCCGTGAAAGTGGACTGGAATTCTAGGGTAAGGTTATGGCGTTTAACGATCAGAAGAAGCAGCAGCAGGACGGTGATCTCCAGGAGAAGCTGGTACAGGTCAACCGTGTTGCGAAAGTGGTCAAGGGTGGCCGGATCTTCAGCTTTACCGCGTTGACGGTTGTCGGCGATGGCAATGGCAAGGTCGGCTTCGGGCGCGGAAAGGCACGTGAAGTACCTGTTGCGATCCAGAAGGCGATGGAAGCTGCGCGCCGCAACATGATTCAGGTAGAGCTGAGTCACGGCACTATCCAGTATCCGGTCAAGGCCAGCCATGGCGCCTCCAAGGTGTACATGCAGCCTGCGTCTGAAGGTACAGGCGTCATCGCCGGTGGCGCGATGCGTGCGGTGCTTGAAATTGCCGGCGTACACAACGTACTGGCCAAGTGCTATGGCTCTACTAACCCGGTCAACGTAGTGCGCGCGACCTTCAATGGCCTGCGCGACATGTCTTCACCGGACGACGTGGCGGCAAAGCGCGGCAAAACTGTCGAAGAAATTCTGAACTAATTACTGGGTTGGCGAGTCATGGCTAAAGCTACTATTAAAGTGACGCAGACCAAGAGCGTCCACGGTCGGTTGAAGAACCACCGCGCCTGTGTCGCGGGCCTGGGTCTGCGCCGGATTGGTCATACCGTAGAGGTGGAAGATACTCCCTCTGTGCGCGGCATGATCAATAAAGTGAACTATATGGTTCGGATCGAGGAGTAAATCATGTCAGACGTAATGCGACTGAATACCCTGGGGCCGAACCCGGGTGCGCGCAAGGAAGGCAAGCGGGTTGGCCGCGGTATCGGCAGTGGCCTGGGCAAGACCGCGGGTCGTGGGCACAAGGGGCAAAAGTCCCGCTCTGGCGGCAAAGTGCGCCCTGGTTTTGAAGGCGGCCAGATGCCCTTGCAGAAGCGCCTGCCCAAGTACGGTTTTACGTCACGCGTGTCCCGCACGACAGCGCAGGTGCGCCTGGGCGAGCTGAATGCCGTTGACGGCGATGTGGTTGATATTGACGCGCTGAAGGCCGCGGACGTTATTCGTCAGGACGTGCTGCGCGTGCGTGTGTTCCTGTCAGGAGAGCTGAGCAAGCCAGTCACCGTCAAAGGTCTGGTTGTGACCAAGGGCGCTCGCACTGCGATTGAGCAGGCCGGCGGGAAGGTCGAGGAATAAATGGCGACGGGTCAGCTGCCAGGGTCTAACAAAGCAGGACTGGGCGAGCTTTTTGCTCGCCTTCGTTTTGTTTTGCTGGCCATTATTGTTTACCGGATTGGTACCCACATACCTGTTCCGGGGATAGACCCTGCCCAGCTGGCGGCGCTGTTCAACCAGAACCAGGGCACGATACTGGGCCTGGCGAACATGTTCTCCGGCGGCGCTTTGGAGCGCATGAGTATTCTTGCGCTGGGGATCATGCCGTACATCTCGGCATCCATCATCATGCAGTTGATGTCGGCGGTAACGCCGCAGCTGGAAGCGCTGAAAAAAGAAGGTGAGTCGGGCCGTCGCAAGATCAGTCAGTACACGCGCTACCTGACCGTTGTCCTCGCCATCATCCAGGCGACCGGTATGACGGTGGGTATGGCCAACCAGGGCATGTCCTACGACACGTCGGTGGTCTTCTACGTCATCGCGATCACCTCGCTGGTAACCGGCGCGGTGTTCATGATGTGGCTGGGTGAGCAGATCACTGAAAAAGGCGTGGGTAACGGGATATCCCTGTTGATCTTCGCAGGCATCGTTGCCGGCCTTCCCGCAGCGATCGGGCAGTCGCTGGAGCAGGCGCGCCAGGGCGAACTGAACATTCTGGTGCTGCTGTTTATCCTGACGCTGGCCGTAGCCGTCATCTACATGATCGTGTTCATCGAGCGCGGTCAGCGCCGGATCACGGTCAATTACGCCAAGCGCCAGCAAGGCCGGAAGATGATGCAGGCACAGAGTTCGCACCTGCCGCTGAAGGTGAACATGGCAGGTGTGATTCCGGCGATTTTCGCCAGCAGCATCCTGCTGTTCCCCGCGTCCATTGCGCAGTGGTTCGGCTCCGGCGGTTCTGCGGACTGGCTGCAGGATCTTGCGCTGGCCATTGGTCCGGGGCAGCCGCTGAACATTCTGCTGTTCACGGCGTTCGTGGTGTTCTTCTGCTTCTTCTATACGGCGTTGATGTTCAATCCGCAGGAAGTGGCCGACAACCTCAAGCGCTCTGGTGCCTTTGTGCCCGGTATCCGCCCCGGCCAGCAGACAGCGAACTACATTGACGGCGTGTTGACCCGGTTGACGGTTTTCGGCTCTGCCTATATCGCGCTCGTGTGTCTGATGCCCCAGTTCCTGGTGGTGATGTGGAATGTACCGTTTTACCTGGGTGGTACGTCGCTGCTGATCGTGGTGGTCGTGGTCATGGACTTTATGGCCCAGGTGCAGAGCCACCTGATGTCTCACCAGTACGACTCGGTGATGAAGAAAGCGAAGCTGAACAACTATGGTGCTTCCGGTCGCTGAAAAGTGCTGGCCGGTCATTGGAGAAAAGTGAAATGAAAGTACGTGCATCAGTAAAGAAGGTCTGCAGAAACTGCAAGGTGGTCCGTCGCAAGGGCGTCGTGCGCGTTATCTGCAATACCGATCCGCGTCACAAGCAGCGCCAGGGCTGATTGGCCCAGGAAACTGACTGTTGATTTTTAGTAAACATATCGCTAGAATGCTGCGCCTTTCGCGCCACATACCCTCGACCTTGCAGGTTGAGCGGTCAGGTGTTTCTGCCCAGTGCAAAGCGACGATTTGAGTATTTGGAGAAAGTTGGATGGCTCGTATTGCCGGCGTCAACATACCTGATAACAAGCACACCGTTATCGCCCTGACCTACATTTTTGGCGTAGGTCGTACACAGGCGCGCCGCCTGTGCGTCGAGGCCGGTGTTGCCGAGGACGTGAAGATTGGCGATCTCGACGAGGCGCAGATGGATGCGCTTCGGACCAAGGTGGGCGAGATGACGGTCGAGGGTGACCTGCGTCGTGAAGTGTCCATGAACATCAAGCGTCTGATGGACCTGGGCTGCAATCGCGGCCTGCGTCACCGTCGCAGCCTGCCGCTGCGTGGGCAACGCACCAAGACCAATGCACGTACCCGCAAGGGTCCGCGCAAGCCGATTCGCAAGTAAGGGACTCGTACCCGCGAATCCTTTTTAGTGTAGCTGCACCGGGTGCAGTGTTGATATTAAAGCAGGAAATACAGTATGGCCAAGCCAGGTGGCAAGACCACTCGCAAGAAGATTACCAAGACCGTGGTGGACGGCATTGCGCACGTTCACGCGTCTTTCAACAACACGATCATCACTATTACTGACCGCCAGGGTAACACCCTGAGCTGGGCAACTTCTGGTGGTTCCGGTTTCCGTGGCTCACGTAAGAGCACGCCCTTCGCGGCCCAGGTAGCTGCAGAGCGCGCCGGTGAAGCAGCCAAGGAGTATGGGCTGAAGAACCTTGATGTTCAGGTGAAAGGCCCTGGCCCCGGCCGTGAGTCCGCAGTGCGCGCGCTCAATGCCTGTGGCTACAAGATCACCAACATCACTGACGTGACGCCGATTCCGCACAATGGCTGCCGTCCGCCCAAGAAACGTCGCGTCTAACATCAAGACAAGCGCTTAGCAGGAACAACTGACATGGCTCGATACATTGGACCCAAGTGCAAGCTGGCCCGCCGGGAAGGAACAGACCTGTTCCTCAAGAGCGGTGTGCGCGCACTCGAAAGTAAGTGCAAACCCGAATCCGCCCCCGGCCAGCACGGCGCGCGCCGTGGCCGTCTGTCTGACTACGGCGTACAGCTGCGTGAAAAGCAGAAAGTGCGTCGTATCTACGGCATCCTGGAGAAACAGTTCCGCAACTACTACAAGGAAGCCGCTCGTCTGAAAGGCGCCACCGGTGAAAACCTGCTGCAGTTGCTGGAAAGCCGCCTGGACAACGTTGTTTATCGCATGGGCTTCGGCTCCACGCGTGCCGAAGCGCGCCAGCTGGTTTCCCACAAAGGCATTCTGGTCAACGGTGCGGTGGTTAACGTCGCATCCTACCAGGTGAAGGCGGGCGATGTGGTGTCCCTGCGGGAAAAGGCAAAGAAGCAACTGCGCGTGCAGTCTGCCCTGGCACTGGCCGCCCAGCGCGGTGATGCCGAGTGGATCGATTTCAATAGCGATAAGCTGGAAGGAGTGTTCAAGTCAGCCCCTGAGCGCCAGGATCTGTCTTCCGAGATCAACGAAAACCTGATCGTGGAACTGTACTCCAAGTAATCCGGACTTAGGACTAACCTACTCATACAGGTGCCAGAATGCAGACAGCAGTAAACGAATTTTTGACTCCGCGGGTTATCAACGTCGAAGAGAAGACGAGCACTCGTGCGCAGGTCACCCTGGAGCCGCTGGAGCGGGGCTTTGGCCATACGCTCGGCAACGCCCTGCGTCGCATACTGCTGTCTTCCATGCCCGGCTGCGCCATTACCGAAGTCGAAATTGACGGCGTGGAGCATGAGTACAGCGCCATCGAAGGAGTGCAGGAGGACGTTATTGAGATCCTGCTGAACCTCAAAGGCGTTGCGCTGGTCATGAACGGCAAGGATGAAGCCGAGCTGACCCTGAGCCGCAAGGGCCCAGGTGTAGTCACCGCAGGCGATATCCAGGTCGACCATGATATCGAGATCCGCAATCCTGACCACGTGATTTGCCACCTCAACGGCAACTCGGACATCAGCATGAAGCTGACCGTGGCACGTGGCCGTGGCTACTCACCGGCTGATTCCAGAGAGAATCCCGAGGAGGAGACGCGCGCGATTGGCCGTCTGCACCTCGACGCTACGTTCTCACCCATCAATCGGGTGGCCTATGTGGTCGAGGCGGCACGTGTCGAACAGCGCACGGACCTCGACAAGCTGGTGCTCGACCTCGAGACCAACGGCACCATCGACCCTGAAGAGGCGATCCGCCGCGCAGCGACCATTCTGCAGCAGCAGCTGGCCGTGTTTGTCGATCTCGAGAGTGAGAGCCAGAGCGAATCTGTGGTTGAGGAAGACGAAGTCGACCCGATACTGCTGCGCCCGGTTGATGACCTCGAGCTGACAGTGCGTTCCGCCAACTGTCTGAAAGCAGAGAACATTTACTACATCGGCGACCTTGTTCAGCGCACTGAAGTTGAGCTGCTGAAAACCCCGAACCTGGGCAAGAAGTCACTGACTGAAATCAAGGATGTACTGGCGTCCCGCGGCTTGTCGCTGGGTATGCGCCTGGACAACTGGCCACCGGCCAGCCTCCGAAACGACGACCGGGTGTTGAGCATCTAAACACACGAGTTACCAGTTGGCAGTGCTGAGATAGCACAGAGAGTATAGGAAAGGAAAAATGCGTCACCGTCATAGCGGACGTCAGTTGAATCGGAATGCCTCCCACCGCAAGGCCATGTTCCGTAACATGACCGTGTCTCTGGTAGAGCACGAGTTGATCAAAACCACTTTGCCCAAGGCGAAAGAGCTGCGCAGCTACGCTGAGCCGCTGATCACCCTGGCCAAGAGCGACAGCGTGGCGAATCGCCGCCTCGCCTTCGATCGCATGCGCGACAAGGCTGCAGTGGGCAAGTTGTTTGCCGAACTCGGGCCGCGCTACCAGGCCCGCCCGGGCGGTTACATTCGCATCATGAAGTGCGGCTATCGCGCGGGCGACAAGGCTCCCATGGCCTATGTCGAATTGGTCGATCGTCCAGCGTCGGATGACGTAGCAAGCGAAGAGGCGTAAAGCCTCCCATTAAAAAGCCGGGCACTGCCCGGCTTTTTTGTGCCCGCAGTTCGGCACGATGACAACACCCGCTCGCGGTGTTAATCACGACAACCCACCGGCGAACCACCCTCCTACGACAAGCCCACCAGCGTTACCCCGCCACGGTGAACTATCCCCGTACGACAGGCCCACCAGCATTACCCCGCCACGGCGAACCACCCCAGTACGACAAGCCCACCAGCATTACCCAGGCCACAGCGGACCGTCGGCGGCCAGGACGGCCGCCGCCGAGCCCCCATGGACGGGTTCACGGCGTGTCCGCAGTGGCCTGGGTAACGCTGCTGGGCGCCGGCACCACCGCACGACCGCACCACCGCACCGATACAGCCTATGCAGCCGCCTTCTTCTTCCGTTTCCGCACAGCCCCGGTCTTGCCGCGCCCGCCGGCTGCGCGCGTCAACAGCGGCTTGAGGAACATCCCGGTATAGGAACCGGGCGCTTCCGCAACCTCCTCCGGCGTACCTGTCGCGATAATCTGGCCGCCGCCCGAACCGCCTTCCGGCCCCAGGTCTACCAGCCAGTCCGCCGTTTTGATCACATCCAGGTTGTGCTCAATGATCACCACGGTATTGCCGTGATCCCGCAGGCGGTGCAGAACCTCCAGCAGTTGGCGAATGTCCTCAAAGTGCAGGCCGGTGGTGGGCTCATCGAGGATATAAAGGGTCTTGCCGGTATCGCGCTTGGACAATTCCCGCGACAGTTTGACGCGCTGCGCCTCGCCACCTGACAAGGTGGTAGCCGCCTGCCCGAGGCGTATGTAGGACAGGCCTACATCCATCAGGGTTTGCAGCTTGCGCGCGATGGTCGGCACCGGCTCGAAGAAGGCCAGCGCATCTTCCACCGTCATCTCCAGCACTTCGTGGATATTCTTGCCCTTGTAGCGGACTTCCAGCGTTTCGCGGTTATAGCGTTTGCCCTTGCAGACATCGCAGGGGACGTAAATGTCAGGCAGGAAGTGCATCTCTACCTTGGTGACGCCATCGCCCTGACAGGCTTCACAGCGACCACCCTTGACGTTGAAGCTGAAACGGCCGGGCTTGTAGCCACGCGAGCGCGCCTCCTGGGTGCCAGAGAACAATTCCCGCACCGGGGTAAAGATCCCGGTATAGGTCGCCGGGTTGGAACGGGGCGTGCGGCCGATCGGGCTCTGGTCGATGTCGATGCATTTATCGATGTGCTGCATGCCGGTGATCGCCGAGTAAGGCGCCGGCGTCAGTGTGGTGGCACCATTCAGCTCGGTAGCAGCGAGGGGATACAGCGTATTGTTGACCAGGGTAGATTTGCCGGAGCCGGATACGCCTGTGACACAGGTCAGTAGCCCCAGTGGCAGCTCGAGGGTGACATTCTGCAGGTTGTTACCCGTGGCGCCCGAAAGCGTAAGCATTTTCTTGCGGTTCACAGGGGTGCGCTTTGCGGGCACGGCGATCGAGCGTTTTCCGGACAGGTAGGCGCCGGTCAGGGAATCCGCGTTGCCCACGATATCCGCCAGGCTGCCCTGGGCCACAATGCGCCCACCGTGCACCCCCGCGCCGGGGCCTATGTCAATAATGTGGTCAGCACTGCGAATGGCGTCCTCATCGTGCTCAACCACCAGTACCGTATTTCCCAGGTCGCGCAGATGCGTCAGCGTGCCCAGCAGGCGCTCATTGTCTCGTTGATGCAGGCCAATCGACGGCTCGTCGAGAATGTACATCACGCCGACCAGTCCCGCGCCAATTTGCGAGGCCAGGCGGATGCGCTGTGCCTCACCACCCGAGAGGGTTTCCGCGCTGCGGCTCAGCGTCAGGTAATTCAGTCCCACATCGACCAGAAAGCGGTACCGTGCGCGCAGTTCCTTGAGGATCTTGCTGGCGATTTCGCCCTTGCGCCCGGGCAGGGTCAGGTTGCCGAAGTAGACCTCGGCCTCGCCCACCGGCATTTCCGCGATGCTCGGCAGGTCGCGATCATCCACGAATACGTGGCGTGCATCCTGGCACAGGCGCGTGCCGCCGCAATCCGGGCAGGGTTGCGTCGACATGAACTTGAACAGCTCCTCACGCACCGACTGGGACTCTGTGTCGCGATAGCGCCGCTCCATGTTGGGCAGTATCCCCTCAAAGGGATGCTTGCGCTTGTAGACATCGCCGCGATCATTCATGTAGGCGAAGCTGATCTCCTCATCCCCGCTGCCCTGGAGAATGGCCTGCTGATGGTCCTTCTTCAGCTGTGCAAACGGTGTGTCGATGGAAAAGCCGTAGTGATCGGCGAGGCTGGTCAACATGTGGAAGTAGTACACGTTGCGCCGGTCCCAGCCGCGTATGGCGCCCTCGGCGAGGCTGGACTCCGGGTGCAGCACGACGCGTGCCGGATCGAAATACTGCTTGACGCCCAGACCGTCACAGCTGGAGCAGGCACCCGCGGGGTTGTTGAAGGAAAACAGTCGCGGCTCCAGTTCGTCGATGCTGTGGCCGCAGACGGGGCAAGCAAAACGGGCGGAGAACATGATGTCCCCGCCGTCGCCCTCCATGGGGCTGATCGTGGCGAGGCCATCGGTGAGACCCAGCGCCGTTTCGAAGGATTCCGCCAGTCGCAGGCTGAGATCGGCGCGCACCTTGAAGCGGTCTACCACTACCTCAATGTCATGTTTGCGCTTTTTGTCGAGGTCGGGAAGGTCATCAAGCTCGGTGATAATGCCATCGACCCTGGCACGTACAAAGCCGGCGGCGCGCAGCTCCTCAAAGACATGCAGGTGCTCACCCTTGCGCGCCCGCACCACGGGCGCCAGCAACATCAGTTTGCTGCCCTCGGGCATGGCCAGCACGGAATCGACCATCTGGCTCACCGTCTGGGCCTGCAGGCTCTCACCGTGTTCCGGGCAGCGCGGTTCCCCGACACGTGCGTACAGCAGGCGCAGGTAGTCGTATATCTCGGTAATGGTACCCACGGTCGAGCGCGGATTGTGGGATGTGGACTTCTGTTCGATGGAAATAGCGGGCGACAGACCCTCGATATGGTCCATATCGGGCTTTTCCATCATCGACAGGAACTGCCTGGCATAGGTGGACAGCGACTCCACATAGCGCCGCTGCCCTTCGGCATACAGCGTGTCGAAGGCCAATGAAGACTTCCCTGATCCTGAGAGCCCGGTGATGACAACCAGTTTGTCCCGGGGGATGTCGAGGTCGATGTTCTTCAGGTTGTGGGTGCGTGCACCGCGGACGTGAATGGTGTCCATGTGTCTCCGGTCAGGGGGTATCGGTCGAACCCGACAGTATAGGTGGTGTTGTCGTGTCGAGGCAAAAGGTTACCGGGTGGTACGCAGGCGTCTGCCGAGTGGATGCCACAGGGAAAGCGAAGCTGTTACCATAGCGGCTTTTGCAAAGTGCCTGCCCTGCTGTGATTACCAAACATCCCATGTCGTCCGTTGAGCGGCGCTCAGTGGCCTCACTGGCCTTGCTGTACAACGTGCGCATGCTGGGCCTGTTCATGGTGCTGCCGCTGCTGGCCCTGTACGCCGTGGACTTTGCCGGCGCGACGCCCACCTTGATCGGGGTGGCGCTGGGGGTCTACGGGCTCACCCAGGCATCACTGCAGATTCCCCTGGGCTGGCTCTCCGACCGCATCGGCCGCAAGCCGGTGATTATTGGCGGTCTGCTGGTTTTTGCGGCGGGCAGTGTGGTGGCGGCACTGGCCGAGAGCATTCAGGGCATCATTCTTGGCCGCGCCCTGCAGGGTGCCGGGGCGATTGCCAGCAGTGTGATGGCACTGGTGGCTGATCTCACGTCCCGGGAGCAGCGCACGAAGGCGATGGCGGTTGTGGGTGCGAGTATTGGCCTGGCCTTCGCCCTGGCCCTCGTACTGGGGCCGCTGATAGCGGGAATGGGCGGGCTGGAGGCCGTGTTTGGCGTCACCGCGGCATTGGCGTTGGTGGGCATCGTGGTGGTGCTCTGGCAGGTGCCGGACCCGCCTCACAGCGGGGTGACCTACACCGAGGTTGGTACGCGGCCCCGCCTGTTCCGGGCCAGCCTGCGCAACGGCACGCTGCTGCGGCTGGATATCGGCATTTTTGCCCTCCATTTTGTGCTCATGGCCAGCTTCCAGATTGTGCCCGGGGCACTGGAGTCAGTGGTTGGGGTGGCCCGCGAGCACCATTGGCAGATTTACCTGCCCGCGGTATTGCTGTCGGTGCTCGGCATCCTGCCCCTGATGCGGCTGGCCGAGCGCGGCGGCCGTCACCATCTTGTGTTCCTTGTCGCTATCGCCGTATTGATGGTGGCTCTGGCACTGCTCGGCCTGGCGGCCACGCCCTGGTTGTTCTGCGTGGCACTTTGGTTGTTCTTTGTCGGGTTCAACTATATGGAGGCGGTGTTGCCCTCCCTGGTCAGCAAGGCCGTGGCACCCGAGGCCAAGGGTACGGCGCTGGGCATATTCTCCACCGCGCAGTTTCTCGGTATCTTCGCCGGTGGTGCCGCGGGCGGCTGGGTACTCCAGCACTACGGGATCGTTGGCATTACCGAGTTGTGCCTGCTGGTTATCGCGGTGTGGATGCTCGTGGCACTGCCGGCGCCTGTTCACGGCGAGTCCGGGTTGGGCGAAGCCGCGCCCTGAGTGCCGGGCGGCAGCCGCAGGCCTGAACCGATGGGTTTTGGCGTGATGTGCTGTCGCAATTGCACAGGCGGATTGTTATAGTCCCTGCAGTTATGTCCAATCGCCAACCGTCCACGAAAGAGGAGTTACCATGGCTTCACGGGGCGTCAACAAAGTCATACTCGTCGGTAATCTGGGCGCGGATCCGGAAGTGCGCTACATGCCATCAGGTGGTGCGGTGACCAACGTCAACCTGGCTACGTCCGAGAGTTGGAAGGACAAGCAGACCGGCCAACCCCAGGAACGCACGGAGTGGCACCGTGTGGTCTTCTTCAATCGGCTGGCGGAGATTGCTGGTGAATACCTGAAGAAGGGCTCCAAGGTGTATGTTGAGGGCTCCCTGCGCACGCGCAAGTGGCAGGCACAGGACGGCCAGGATCGGTACACCACGGAAATCGTGGCCAGTGAGATGCAGATGCTGGACAGCCGCCCCGGCGGCGGCCAGATGGGCGGCGACAACTATGGGCGCGATGAGTACAACCAGAGCGCGGCGCCGCAGCAGCAAGCTCCCGCCGCATCGGGCGGCGCACGTGCGCCGGCGAGCAACACACCTCCCGGTGATTTTGACGACTTTGACGACGACATTCCTTTCTGAGGCGGGTGTTGCGCCTGCAGGGCAGGGCAGTGATCCGGGGGTGCTCGTGTGCGCGTCCTGTTGATCGGCTCGGACAGCTCTCTGGGGCTGGCACTGGCGGACCATCTGAAGCGCTGGGGCCGGCACGAGCTTGAGAGTGTTTCCAGCTCGGTGTCGCGCTGGAAGAGTGAGCGCCACGCCAAGAAGGTTGTGCGCCGTGCGCGGGCGGACATCGTGGTTGATCTGCGCCTGCAGGGCGCAATCGACAGTGGCGAACTGATCAACGAGCTGGATGTCGAGCGCAGTCACTGGTTGGCCAAGGCCTGTCAGCGCAGCGATGCCAGCTATTTTCTGGTGTCCAGCGCGCGCGTGTTCGCAGGTGATGCGGAGCGCAGCTATCGCGAACAGGACCCGCCAGACAATCCCGAAACGGTGGGGCGTTTGTTGGCGGCGGCGGAAACGCGCGCCAGCGAGACCTGCGAACGGCACGTGGTGCTGCGTCTTGGCCCGGTATTTTCCGCAGCCGGCGTCAACGTGTTGTCGCATATGCTGGAACAGCTGATCGCAGGCGGTACCTTGTCACTGGACAACCAGCTCAGGGGTTGCCCCGTCGAGTCTCTGGACGCCGCCCGGGTTGTAGCAGGCATGCTCGACCAGTTGGGTGCCGGCGCAGAGTCCTGGGGTATCTACCATTACTGCAGCACGGATACGACCAACTGTTATGAGTTTGCAGAAGCGTTGCTGGCTTCCGCGTCCCAGTTCTCGCGCTTCTCTCCCGATGCCGTGCAGTTGCAGTTGCTGGGCGGCCCGGGCCGCGCACTCAACCGCTCACTGCAGTGCAACCGCATCCGCAGCACCTTTGCCATCAAACAGGTTTCCTGGCGCAGTTTTGTCGCCGATACCGTGCGCCAGTACTTTTACCAACGCCAACAACAGCAGGCAAACAAGGAGGCCTCAGGCTGATGTCTGAATCGTCCGCGAGCGGCACAGCGACCGGTCTGTCGATTGCGGTGCTGACGGTATCCGACACCCGTACGCCCGACACCGACACCTCGGGGCAGTACCTGGTGCATGCGCTTGTAGCCGCAGGTCACTGCTGCTTCGCGCACAACATCGTGCCCGATGACATCTACCAGATTCGTGCGTTGCTGTCTGGCTGGATAGCCGAGCCTGCCGTGCAGGTGGTGCTGGTGACGGGCGGTACCGGGTTTTCCGGGCGGGATTCCACGCCCGAAGCGGTGGCACCGCTGTTCGATAAATCCATCGAGGGTTTTGGTGAAGTCTTCCGCGCCTTGTCGTTTGCAGAAATCGGGTCGTCGACGGTGCAGTCGCGCGCCTTGGGCGGACTCGCCAACAACACGCTCATCTTCTGCATGCCGGGGTCCACTGGTGCCTGTCGCACCGCCTGGACAGGCATTATCCGCGAACAGCTGGACAGCGATCACCGGCCCTGTAACTTCGTTGGGGTGCTGCGGGCCCGCGCTACGCTGTCGTGAAGCCGCTACTGCCGGTCGATGAAGCGCTGGCGACCCTGTTGGCCAGCGCCCCCCCACCGCCTGCCAGCGAGCTGCGCTGTCTGCAGACGGCGTGTGGCATGGTGCTGGCCGACGATGTGATCGCCTCCGTCGCGGTGCCACCGGAGGACAACAGCGCCATGGATGGCTACGCACTGCGCGCCCGCGACGCCACCGCCCCGTTGCCCGTCAGCCAGCGTATTGCCGCCGGACAGGCTCCCGAACCCCTGATGCCGGGGACGGCGGCACGGATCTTCACCGGCGCGCCAGTGCCTGCCGGTGCCGATGCCATCGCCATCCAGGAACAGTGTGTCGAGGTCAACGGCACCGTCGTCATACAGGGGGCGGTGCAGCCGGGTGACAATATTCGGCCGTGTGGGCAGGATATCCCTGCAGGCACTCGTGTGCTGGCCCGGGGCAGGCGTCTGCGAGCCGAGGATATTGGGCTCCTGGCCGCGGTGGGGCTTGCGCAGGTGCCTGTTCGACGCCCGCTGCGGGTCGCGCTGCTGGCCACCGGTGATGAACTGGTGGAGCCCGGCGTCGCGCCCCTGCGAGCGGGGCAGATCTACAACAGCAATCGCTATATGCTCGCGGCGCTGGTGCGCGGCCTGGGTATGCAGGTTGTCGACTGTGGCAGGGTGGCCGATGCGCCGGAGGCCACGGCCGCAGCGCTGGTGCAGGCGGCAGGCAGCGCCGACTGCGTAATCAGCTCGGGTGGCGTATCCGTGGGCGACGAGGACCATGTGCGCCATCAGGTGGAGCGGTTGGGTTCGCTGTCTCTGTGGCGCCTTGCCATCAAGCCGGGCAAGCCACTGGCGTTCGGGGAAGTCGCTGGTGTGCCGTTTCTTGGCTTGCCCGGCAACCCGACTTCCAGTTTTGTCACCTTCTGCCTGCTGGCCAGGCCCTTCCTGTTGCGCTACCAGGGTGCTTGCGACGTAGAGCCGCTCTGGCTGCGTGCCCGGGCCGGGTTCAGTCGTGCCAAGCCGGACAGCCGGCAGGAGTATCTGCGGGTGAGCGTGAGCGCCGGGCCCGATGGCCCGCTGGTGGTACCCTTTGCCAACCAGAGCTCGGGTGTGCTGAGTTCGGTGTGCTACAGCAACGCGCTGGCCTGCGTGCCTCCCGCGACCTGCGTTGTGGAAGGGGACTGGCTGGATGTGGCGCTACTGGATTCCCTTTGCTGAGTCCGGTGCCTGCTCAGCCGGTGAATTTCTGGAACACGAGCGAGGCATTGGTGCCACCGAAGCCGAAGCTGTTGGACATCACGCGTTGCAGGTCCACGTTGTCGTGTCGCTGGGTGGCGATCGGCAGGCCCTCCGCTTCCGGGTCCAGGGTCTCGATATTGGCCGAGGCGGCGATAAAGCCGGCTTGCTGCATCAGCAGGGAGTAGATCGCCTCCTGCACGCCGGCGGCACCCAGAGAGTGCCCCGAGAGTGACTTGGTCGATCCTACAACGGGAATGTGATCGCGATCGCGATAGGCTTCACGCACCGCCTTCAGTTCCTGAATGTCGCCGGCGGGAGTGCTGGTGCCGTGGGCATTGATATAATCGATCGGGCCGCTGACCGTAGCCAGCGCCTGCTGCATGCAGCGTACGGCGCCTTCGCCAGAGGGCGCCACCATGTCGTAGCCGTCGGAGGTGGCGCCGTAGCCGACTAACTCGGCGTAGATCCGTGCACCCCGTGCGAGGGCGTGTTCCAGTTCTTCAAGCACCAGCATGCCACCGCCGCCCGCGATGACGAATCCGTCCCGGTTTGCGTCGTAGGCGCGAGAGGCGCGCTCCGGCGTATCGTTGTACTTGGTGGACAGCGCACCCATGGCGTCGAACAGGCTGCTCAGTGTCCAGTGCAACTCCTCGCCGCCGCCCGCGAACACGATGTCCTGCTTGTTGAGCTGAATCTGCTCCATGGCGTTGCCAATGCAGTGCGCGCTGGTGGAGCAGGCAGATGAAATCGAGTAGTTCACGCCCTTGATCCGGAAGGGCGTGGCGAGGCAGGCTGATACCGTGCTCCCCATGGTCTGGGTCACCCGATAGGGGCCCACGCGGCGCAGGCCTTTTTCCCGCAGAATGTCGGCCGCTTCGGTCTGGCTTGCCGATGAGGCGCCACCGGACCCGGCGATGATACCTGTGCGCACATTGGATACGTCTTTCTCGGCGAGTCCGGAGTCCGCTATCGCCTGCTGCATGGCGATGTAGGCATAGGCGGCAGCATCGCCCATGAAGCGAAGCTGTTTGCGATCGATGTGATCAGCGACGACAATATCCGGTGCGCCGGCGATATGGGAGCGCATCCCCATATCAATCTGTTCCTGGCGAATCTTGATGCCGGAGCGCCCGGCCCGCAGCGCCTCGGTGACTGTTTTGGCATCGTTACCCAGGCAGGACACGATACCGAGCCCTGTAATGACTACCCGTCTGCTCATGGGATTAGAAAGACTCCGTTGAGGTGAACAGCCCGACGCGCAGGTCGTTCGCTGTGTAGATATCGCGACCATCCACCGATACCACGCCATCGGCTATGCCCATGATGAGCTTGCGCTCGATAACCCGCTTCATGTGGATGTGGTAGCTGACCTTCTTTGCGCTGGGGACAACCTGCCCGGTGAACTTCACCTCGCCGGAGCCCAGTGCGCGACCCCGCCCCGGGTTGCCGCGCCATCCGAGAAAGAAACCCACGAGCTGCCACATGGCATCCAGTCCCAGGCAGCCGGGCATCACCGGGTCACCCGGGAAGTGGCATTGGAAAAACCACAGGTCCGGGTGGATGTCGAGCTCGGCGACGATTTCCCCCTTGCCGTAGCGGCCACCCTCGGAACTTACGTGGGTAATGCGATCCAGCATCAGCATGTTGTCGGTCGGCAACTGGGCGTTGCCGGGGCCGAAGAGATGGCCGTGGCCGCAGGCGACCAGTTCTTCTTTCGTGAATGCGCTTTGTGCGGTCATAGTGTGTCCAGTCGGGCCCTGGAGTCCGGGCAGGGCGTCAGGCCCCGGTGTCGGCCGCGTGATGATCGGGCAGGGCGTGTGTGTCAGGGCGTCATTCTAAACCCTGCGGGGCACAAGTCCAGCGCTGGCGTGCGCGGGGTGCTGGCGGTGCATGAGTATGCAGACTGGTGAGACCGGAGCCGATGCCGGGGCGCGCTGGCCTCGCGCTTTGTCCATCAAGTAAGATAGTGGGTTCCAGCGAGCATCGGCTGCTTGTAGCCCGTGTCGCCCAACGCAACAGGATCTGCCATGTTGACACCCGTACTTCTTTCCGGCGGCGTCGGAAGTCGCCTGTGGCCCGTTTCGCGGGAGCTTCACCCCAAGCAGTTTCTGCCCCTCGCCGGCGAATTGACCATGCTGCAGCAGACCCTGGCGCGCACCGGTTCCCTGCAGGCACGGGCGCCGGTGGTGGTGTGCAATGAAGAACACCGTTTCATGGTCGCCGAGCAGCTGCGCCAGGTCGGCATCAAGGCCGGCGCACTGATTCTCGAGCCTGAGGGGCGCAACACGGCACCGGCGGTAGCGCTGGCGGCGCTGCACGAATTGGCACAGGATCCCGAGGCGGTGTTGCTGGTGCTGCCCGCGGATCACCTGATCCAGCAGGTGGAGGCCTTTGCCGAGGCGGTTGCCCGGGCCCTGCCGCTGGCCCGCGCTGGCCGCCTGATGACCTTTGGCGTGGTGCCGCATACGCCTGAAACCGGCTACGGCTATATCCGCTGTGGCGCGGCGCTGGGGGATGATCTCTACACCCTCGACGCGTTTGTCGAGAAGCCCGACAGCGCCACCGCCCAGGCCTACCTGGAGAGCGGCAGCTACCTCTGGAACAGCGGCATGTTTCTGCTGCGGGCGGAAACCTACCTGGCGCAGTTGGCAGAATTCCAGCCGGCGATGCTGGCCAGCTGTCGGCGGGCAATGCAGGAGTCGACGCAGGATATGGACTTCATTCGCCCCGAAGCAGAAGCCTTCGCTGCCTGTCCCGCTGACAGTATCGACTACGCGGTGATGGAGCACACCCGGGAAGGCGGCGTGATCGCGCTGGACTGCGGCTGGAGCGATGTCGGCGCCTGGTCGGCGTTGTGGGAAGTGGCAGCGCGCGACCCGCAGGGCAACGTCAGCCAGGGCGATGTGATGCTGGACAACTGCCGTGACAGCTATTTCCGCAGCGAGTCCCGCCTGCTGGCGGCCACGGGTGTCGCGAATCTTGTCGTCGTGGAGACTGCGGACGCCGTACTGGTGGCCGACCGCGACCAGGTGCAGGACGTCAAGCGTATTGTCAGCCGCCTGAAGGCCGAATCGCGTCCAGAGGCATCACTGCATTCACGTGTGTATCGCCCCTGGGGTTCCTATGAAACGTTGGTCAGTGCCGACCGTTTCCAGGTCAAGCGTATTATCGTCAATCCGGGCCAGACGCTGTCGTTGCAAATGCATCACCACCGCGCCGAGCACTGGATCGTGGTGCACGGCACGGCGGAGGTGACCTGCGAAGAGAAGGTCTTCATGCTCGGCGAGGATGAATCCACCTATATCCCGCTTGGCCGCAAGCACCGTCTCGCCAACCCCGGACGCATTCCTCTTGAGCTGATTGAGGTGCAGTCAGGGACGTATCTTGGCGAGGATGATATCGTTCGTTTTGAGGATGTATATGGCCGCGAAAAGGCCACTCAGGCACGCAAGGAGAGCCGCTCATGATCAAGAAATGCCTGTTTCCGGTTGCCGGTTATGGCACCCGCTTCCTGCCCGCGACCAAGAGCATGCCCAAGGAGATGCTGCCTATCGTGAACAAACCGCTGGTGCAGTACGGCGTGGAAGAGGCCATCGCGGCGGGCATGACGACCTGTGCCATGGTGACCGGGCGCGGCAAGCGCAGTATCGCGGATCACTTCGACATCAGCTTTGAGCTGGAGCACCAGATCTCCGGCACCGGCAAGGAAGTGTATCTGGAAAGCATTCGCAACGTTCTGGATAAAGGCGTATTCACCATGGTGCGCCAGCGCGAGATGAAAGGCCTGGGCCACGCGATACTGACCGGCGAGGCCCTGATCGGCAGCGAACCGTTTGGGGTGGTGCTGTCGGATGACCTCTGTATCAATGATGGGCCGGGCGTGCTCAGCCAGATGGCGGAACTGTATCGCCAGTTTCGCTGCTCGATTGTCGCCATTCAGGAAGTGCCCATGGAGGAAGTGCACAAATACGGCGTGATTGCCGGTGAGAGCCTGAAGGATGGCATTTACCGCGTCGACAAGATGGTGGAAAAACCGGATGCCGCCTCTGCACCCTCCAATCTGGCGATCATCGGCCGCTACATCCTCACGCCGGATATCTTCGACATCCTGCGCGAGACGCCGCCCGGCGCCAACGGCGAGGTACAGCTCACCGATGCATTGCAGACCCAGGCACGGCAGGGTTGCGTCATGGCCTACAAATTCTCGGGCCGGCGGTTCGACTGCGGCAGTGTCCCGGGTTTTGTCGAGGCCACCAACTTCGTCTACGAAAACTACTATTCCCAGCCGTAGGCGGAGCGCAGACCCATGGAAAAACTGGACTGTTTCAAAGCCTACGATGTGCGTGGGCGCGTCCCCGACCAGCTCAATGAGGAGATCGCGCGGCGCATCGGCCGGGCCTATGCCGAGGTGGTCAAGCCGCGCAAAGTGGTGGTGGGCCACGATATCCGCCTCACCAGTGAAGCCATCAAGGCAGCCCTGGCGGACGGCCTGCGTGAGCAGGGGGTGGATGTCTACGATATCGGGCTGTGTGGCACTGAGGAGATCTACTTCGCCACCAGCCACGCGCAAATGGACGGTGGTATCGTGGTGACGGCGAGCCACAACCCCAAGGATTTCAACGGCATGAAGTTCGTGCGCGAGGAATCCAGGCCGATATCCGGCGACAGCGGCCTCGCTGAGATCCGCGCGCTGGCCGAGGCCAATCACTTTACGCGTGCGGCCACCCACGGCCGCTACCTGCCGCTGGACACCTCCTCCGCCTACATCGAACACCTGCTGTCCTATGTCGATGTCGATGCGCTGCCCCCGCTGCGTATCGTGGTGGATGCGGGAAACGGCGGTGCGGGGCGCGTTGTCGACCTGCTGGCGCCGCATCTGCCTTTCGAGTTCGTCCGCTTGCACCATGAGCCGGATGGACACTTCCCCAATGGCGTGCCCAACCCGCTACTGCAGGAAAATCGTGCTGTGACGAGCGCCTCAGTCCTCTCCGAGGGCGCCGACCTGGGCCTGGCCTGGGATGGCGACTTCGACCGCTGTTTCTTCTTCGACGAGCGCGGCGAGTTTGTCGAGGGGTATTACCTCGTGGGCTTGCTGGCGGAAATGGCGCTGGAGCAACACCCGGGAGCGGCGATCATTCACGATCCGCGGCTGGTATGGAACACCATCGATCGCGTGCAGAAGCTCGGTGGGCGGGCGGTGGAAAGCAAGACCGGCCACGCATTCATCAAGGAGAGGATGCGGGCCGAGAACGCCGCCTATGGCGGAGAAATGAGCGCCCATCACTACTTCCGCGACTTCGCCTTTTGCGACAGCGGGATGATTCCCTGGCTGTTGGTTGCAGCCCAGCTCGGGCGCCGTGGCATGCCGCTCTCGGCGCTGGTTGCGGAATGCATGGCGGCGTTTCCCTGCAGTGGCGAGATCAACCGCAGTGTCGATGACCCTGCCGCAGTGCTGGCGAAGGTTGCGGAGCGCTATCGCACGCAGGCACTGGAGGAATCTTCGGTGGATGGGCTATCCATGGCGTTTGCGGACTGGCGCTTCAATCTTCGCCTGTCGAACACGGAACCCGTGGTGCGTTTGAACGTGGAAAGCCGAGGTGATGTCGACCTGATGAGGACGCAGACCAGCACCCTGCTGGCGCTGATCGACGCCTAGTCCGTTGCTGTTCGCGCCGCCGCCTGCGCCCTGAACCACTCGGCGATCAGTCGTTCACTGGCCGGGTCCAGCGTCTTGTCTGCCTCGGGGTGGTCCAGACGCTGCAAAATGCTCTGGCCGATATCCTTGCCAAGCTCCACGCCCCACTGATCGAAGGCGTTCACGCCCCACAACTGACTGCTGCAGAAGGTGCGGTGTTCATACAGTGCCAGCAGTGCCCCCAGGGTAAGGGGGGTGAGGGCATCCAGCGTGATAACGCTGTGTGGCCTGCTGCCGGGAATCACCAGATGCGGCGCCAGTTGCCGGGCGGCGCTTTCTTCCATGCCGCGTTCCAGCAGGCTGGCGAGCGCCTCGTCCTGGCTGCGCCCAATCATCAGGGCGCGGCTCTGGGCCAGCCCGTTGGCGACCAGCAGGCGGTGCTGCGCCGCTTCTCCCGTGGGGGTGGTCAGCGGCAGAATCAGGTCGGCGGGGCACAGCCGTGTGCCCTGGTGCAGGAGCTGGTAGAACGAGTGTTGACCCATGGTGCCCGCGGCGCCCCAGAGCACCGGAGCGGTGTCGTAGCCGAGGACCTCACCGTCGCGGCTCACGCGTTTGCCGTTGCTCTCCATGGTCAGTTGTTGCAGGTAGTCGGGGAGCCGTTCCAGGCCCTGGTCGTAGGGCAGGACCACATGGTTCGCGGCCTGGAAGAAATTGCAGTACCACACCTCCAGCAGGCTCATCAGGATCGGGAGATTCTGCGCACTGTCTGCTTCCAGGAAGTGGCGGTCCATTGCCTCGGCACCGGCAAGCAGGGCGCTGAAACCATCCCAGCCAATACCGATGGCGATACTCAGTCCGACTGCTGACCACAAGGAAAAGCGGCCACCGACCCAGTCCCACAGCGGCAGGCAATTGTCGGCGGGAATGCCAAAGGCTGCCGCGGCGTCGAGATTACTGGTAATGGCCAGGAAATGGCGTGACCAGTCTTCATTTCCGGCTCCAGCGGAACGCAGCCAGTGCTGCGCCGCCTCGCCGTTGGCAAGGGTCTCCTGGGTACGGAAGGATTTTGAGCAGAGGATGAACAGCGTGGTTTCAGGCTGCACCTGTCGCAGCGTGCTCTGCAGGTCCGCAGGGTCCACGTTGGCCACGTAGTGGCAGCGTATGGGACCCTGCCAGGCCGGGAGCGCAGCGGTGACCAGTCGTGGGCCCAGATCGGAACCGCCAATGCCGATGTTTACCACGTCTCGAATGGCCTGCCCGGAGTATCCGGTAAGCTCACCCGAAGCGATGCGTTCGCACCAGAGGCGCATACGGTGCCGGGTATCTTCCACGCGGCTGAACTCGGCCTCCAGTCCTGCGGGTGCCGTGCGTGCGCGCAACAGGGTGTGCAGCGCGGGTCGCGCCTCGGTGTTGTTCAGCGCGACGCCGCTGAACAGCTGGCGGGCGCGGCGGGGCAGCTGCGCCTGTTCGGCGAGTCGCAACAGGGCTGCGCGGCTGTCCCGACAGAGCAGCTGACGGGAGTAATCCAGCGTGAGCCCGGCTGCACTGGCCGTGAAATCGCCGGCCCGCTGTACTTCACGGTTGAACAGGGCACTGACAGATGTGCTGCGCATCCCCTCGGCCAGGGTCTGTAGTTCGTGCCACGAGGGAAGGTCCGGGAGTTGCAGAGTGTGTGCCATGGTGCGCGCCGCTGTGTCTGGCGACCAGTATAGGCAGGGCTAACCCGGCCTGCAATTCAGGCGTGCGCTCAGTGATCGCGTTCGATGGATAATCGCGTCAGTTGCTGCAGGGCCTCCAGTGCCGGGCCCGCGGGCAGCCCGGCGAGGGCGGCCACCGCCAGGTCGTGATGCTCGCGCGCGCGCTCCCGCGTGTAGTCGATAGCAGCGCAGCGCCGTACGGCCTCGCTGATGGCGTCCAGCTCTGCGGCGGAGCGCTCAGTGATGGCCCGTTGCACCAGAGCCTGCTCGTCGGCGGTCCCGGTACGCAGGATATGAATCAGCGGCAGCGTGACCTTGCCCTCGCGCAAGTCATCGCCCACATTCTTGCCCATGGTGTCCGCATCGCCCGCGTAATCGAGCATGTCGTCAATCATCTGGAATGCCAGCCCCAGGTGCAGACCGAAACGGCGCAGGCTTTCCGTCTGCACCGCGTCAGTGCCGCTCAGCACGGCGGCGCCGTAGCAGGCCGCCGCGAACAGCACAGCGGTTTTGCGCGTAATGATGTCGATATAGTCCTGCTCGGTGGTGCCTGCATTGCCCGCGCGGGTCAGCTGCAGCACTTCGCCCTCGGCAATGGTGTTTGTGGTGTCCGCCATGTGCCGCAGTATCTCGATGTTGTCGAGCTGCACCATGAGCTGGAAGGCCCGGGTATAGAGAAAGTCGCCGACCAGGACGCTGGAGGCATTGCCGAACTCTGAGTTGGCCGTAGGCCTGCCCCGGCGCAGCTGCGAGACGTCGACCACGTCATCGTGCAGCAGCGTTGCGGTATGGATGAATTCAATGACGGCAGCAAAGGTCACGTGTCCCGCTGAGCAGGCGCCGAGTGCTTTGGCGGTCAGCAGTGTCAGCAAGGGGCGCATGCGCTTGCCGCCGGCGTCCACAATATAGTGGCCGACATTTTCGACCAGGGGCACGTTGGATTGGAGTTGCTGGATGATCAGCTGGTTGACCTGATCGAACTCCCCGGCAACGCTGGCGCGGATTTGCTGCATAGTATGAGGGCGTTGAAAATGCCCGCGCATGCTAGGTGGGTCGGGAGGGGGTGTCAAGCTTGGCGCCATCTGCTGCGCCGCCCGTGGAGTCGACAGAGGGCACAAATAATCCTTGCTCGAGCGGGGTGAGTTGAGTAAAATCGCCGCCCTCCGCGGCAGTTGCGCCTGATGCGTATGCCACGGAATTATGAGAACTGTTAGTGCCTGGCTCTGCCCCCTCGATAATCCAGGGTTATTTTCTGTCGCGAGCAGGCTAACTGAACGGAGAACGCAATGTACGCAGTGATTGAGAGCGGTGGCAAGCAGCATCGCGTGGTGGAGGGGGAGACCCTGAAGCTGGAGAAAATTGAAGTGGCCACCGGTGACACGATCGAATTCGACCGTGTATTGATGGTCGGCGGCGAGCAGGTCAAGATCGGTACTCCGCTGGTAGCGGGTGGCAAGGTCACGGCTGAAGTGGTCAGCCACGGTCGCCACAAGAAGGTTAAAATCGTCAAATTCAACCGCCGTAAACACTATCGGAAAGAAACGGGCCACCGCCAGTGGTTCACCGAAGTGAAAATCACTGCAATCACGGCGTAACGGAGGCTAGCGACTATGGCACACAAGAAAGCAGGCGGCAGTACTCGTAACGGTCGCGATTCCGAAAGCAAACGCCTTGGCGTCAAGCGTTTTGGCGGTCAGCTGGTGCAGGCAGGCAACATCCTGATCCGCCAGCGTGGCACCCGTTTCCATCCTGGAGCCAATGTGCGTTGCGGCCGCGACCACACGCTGTTCGCGACCGCGGAAGGTCGGGTAGAGTTCGTGACGCGAGGCCCGAAAAACCGGAAATATGTGCAGGTGGTGAGCGCCTGATCAGGCGGACCACCTGGCCGGATAGACAGAAAGCCTCGTCAACTGACGGGGCTTTTTTTTTAGAGTAACTGACGTTCGCAAAGGCGAACGCGCTCCGGCAAGGGGCGCAACGGCCAAACCATGAAATTTGTAGACGAAGCAAGCATCAAAGTGTTCGCGGGCAACGGCGGTAACGGCTGCCTGAGTTTCCGCAGGGAAAAGTTTGTGCCGCGCGGCGGCCCCGATGGGGGCGACGGTGGCGATGGTGGCAGTGTCATCATGGAGGCAGACGAAAACCTGAACACCATGGTTGACTACCGTTTCGTGCGCAGCTATCGCGCCGAAAACGGTGAATCCGGCCGCAGCCGCAATTGCACCGGCAAGAGCGGGGAAGACCTGATTCTTCGGGTCCCGGTTGGTACGACCATCATTGATGAAGACAGCGCCGAGGTGCTCGGCGACCTGGCGGCGCACGGTGAACGGCTGGTCGTGGCCCAGGGCGGCTGGCACGGCCTCGGCAATGCGCGCTACAAATCCAGTACCAACCGCGCGCCGCGGCAAACCAGCCCCGGCACTGAGGGTGAGCAGCGCTCGCTGAAGCTGGAACTCAAGGTCCTTGCCGATGTGGGCTTGTTGGGGTTGCCGAACGCCGGCAAATCCACGCTGATCAGGGCAATCTCCGCGGCGCGACCGAAAGTGGCCGACTACCCGTTCACCACCCTGGTGCCGAATCTGGGTGTGGTCAAGGTTGACGCCCACCGCAGTTTTGTCGTGGCGGATATTCCCGGCCTGATCGAGGGTGCCTCCGATGGCGCGGGGCTGGGTATCCGCTTTCTCAAGCACCTGACGCGGAACCGGATTCTCCTGCACCTGGTGGATATGGCGCCGGTTGACGACAGTGAGCCGGCGGATGCGGCCCTCGCCATCGTGCGGGAGCTGGAGCGGTTCAGTCCCACACTGGCCGCCCGCCAGCGCTGGCTGGTGTTGAACAAGGTGGATCTGGTGCCCGAGGATGAGCTCCCGGCCCGTCGCGCAGCCTTGCTCGAAGCGCTGGATTGGCAGGGGCCGGTCTATGAAACCGCCGCCATCAGCGGCGCGGGCACCAAGCGCCTGTGCCAGGATCTGATGGTGGCGCTGGAAGAGCAGAAAGCGCTGGAACTCGCCGACCCCGAGGTGGCAGAAGCCGAGGCGGAGCAACAGTCCCGCATGCAACAGGAAGCGCGCGAACGCATTGAAGCCCTGCGCGCCCGTCACCGCCGCCAGCCGGAGGATGACGCCAGTGACGACGATAGCGACGATGTTGAAGTGGAATACGTGCACTGATGGCTGAACAGGATCGCGAAACAATTGCCGCCAGCCGGCGCTGGGTCATCAAGGTGGGTAGCGCGCTGCTGACCAACGATGGTCGCGGTCTGGATGCGGCGATGATTGGCAGTCTGGTTGCCCAGATTGCGGCACTGCGGGAACGCGGTGCAGAGGTGGTGCTGGTCTCCAGCGGCGCGGTCGCAGCCGGCCTGGTGCGGTTGGGTTGGCCGAGGCGTCCCACCCGCCTGCATGAGCTGCAGGCGGCCGCCGCAGTCGGTCAGTCCTCGCTGATACAGAGCTATGAAACCGCGTTTCGCGGGTACGATATTGTCTCGGCACAGGTGCTGTTGGGTCACGACGACATCACCGCGCGCGATCGCTACCTGAACGCCCGCAGCACACTGACCACCTTGTTGCGCCTCGGTGTGGTACCCGTCATCAACGAAAACGATACCGTGGTCACGGATGAAATCCGCTTTGGCGACAATGACACCCTGGCCGCCCTGGTGGCCAACCTGATTGATGCCGATGCCCTGCTGCTGCTGACCGACCAGCAGGGGCTGTACGAGGAGGATCCGCGCCTCAACCCCTTCGCGGTGCTGGTGGATAGCCGCGACGTGCACGATGAGGCGCTGGATCGCATGGCGGGGGAAGGCGGGGCGCTCGGCCGCGGCGGTATGATCACCAAACTGCGCGCTGCGCGCCTTGCAGCGCGTTCGGGCACCGAGACGGTCATCGCCAGCGGGCGCCATCCCGATGTGGTTGCTCAGGTAGCGGCGGGGAACGCGCTGGGCACCTGGCTACGCTCCGGCAGGCAGTCGGAAAACGCCCGCAAGCAATGGTTGGCGGGCATGGTGCGCATCCCGGGCAGCCTGGAACTGGATGCCGGCGCGGTGCGTGTGCTCAAGGAGTCCGGCCGTAGCCTGCTACCCGTGGGTGTTCACGCCGTGACAGGACAGTTTGAGCGCGGTGATATGGTGCTTTGCGTAGACCAGGAGGGGCGCGAAGTGGCGCGCGGCCTGGTGAATTACAGCGCGGACGAGGCGCGGCGCATAATGGGCAGGCCGTCTGTTGAGATAGCGCCGTTGCTGGGTTATCAAGGTGATGAAGAGCTGATTCACCGCGACAACCTGGTATTGTGCTAGCGGCGCTGGAGGCCGGGAAAACCCATGAGCCTGACACCCGAACTGCTGTTGGTTGCGTACTGTGTGGCCATCGCGCTGCTGTCCCTGGCCGGGGGTCTGCTGCCGAACTGGGTGAGGATGACCCACACCCGTACCCAGCTGGTGATGAGTTTTGTCTCGGGGCTGATGCTGGGTGTCGCGTTCTATCACCTTCTGCCACACAGTATCGCCCTGCAGCCGCGTGAGTATGGCGCGGATGCGTCGGTCTGGTGGCTGATGATCGGCCTTATTACCATGCTTCTGTTGCTGCGCATGTTTCATTTTCACCAGCACGACTTCAGTGAGGAAGAGCATGAGCATCATGATCATGACCACAGCCACGCGCACGACCATGAACACCATGGCGATGCAGCCGCAGCGCCCACTGCACTGGTGCCCGCGCAGGCGGTTCCCGCTGCACACCGCCTCAGCTGGGTTGGACTCGCGCTTGGACTGGGTGTACACACGCTGATTGATGGCGTTGCCCTGGGGGCGGTGATGCAGGGTGAGGTTGGGCGCAGTGCGGGGCTGCTCGGCGTCGGGGTGTTTCTGGCTATCCTTCTGCATAAACCGCTGGATGCCATGTCCATCACCACCATCATGGAGGCAGGCGGTTGGAGCCGGCGCTCCCGTTCGCTGGCCAATCTCGGGTTTGCGCTGCTCTGCCCGTTGGGCGCGCTGCTGTTTTTCTTCGGGGTGGATCTGCTCGGGGATGCCCGTCATCACGCCGTGGCGGGTGCGCTGGCGTTTTCTGCCGGCGCCTTCATCTGCATTGCCCTGAGCGATCTGCTGCCCGAGGTGCACTTTCACAGCCACGATCGTGGCAAATTGACTCTGGCCTTCCTTGCCGGGATTATACTGGCCTACGCGATAGGCGGGCTGGAGCCCGCCGGTGTGCACATGCACGGCGTCTGAACAGAGGAAAGGAGAGGACCATGGTCAAACGCATTATCTATCCGCCCATGTGGATGGTTTTCGGGGTTTGTGCCATTTTTGCCTTCAATGAATTCTACCCGGGCCCCCGTTTCACCAGTCAGGCCAGCCAGTTGCTGGGCGGGGCCATTTTACTCGCGGGTCTTGCCATGCTCGTGGTGGCAGGCGGACTTTTCAAACGCGCCGGCACGGACCTGATCCCCTTCCGCAATGTGTCGGCGCTGGTCACTACAGGCGTCTACCGTTTCACCCGCAACCCCATGTATCTGGGTATGACGGCCATTCTGCTCGGCGTCGCGGTGACGGTGGGGTCCAGCATGGCGTTGCTGGTCCCGCCGTTGTTCATGGTGATTGTCGAGTGGCGCTACATTCGGCCCGAAGAGGCACTACTGCAGGGCCTCTTTCCCGAAGACTACCCTGCCTATTGTGCCCGTGTGCGGCGTTGGCTGTAGCCAACGCTGAATGTCACGCGCCCAGCGCCCTGGCGCGGGCGCGGGTAGCCTCTGCGTCGAAGGGCTTTTCTGACCAGCCCAGCATCTGCTCCTCGATCAGCGTGGTGAGTGCCTCGATGTGTGCCGGCTCACTGTTCAGGCAGGGAATATACTCGTAGCGTTCACCGCCGGCCTCCATAAAGTAGCCGCGATTCTCCACGCCGATTTCTTCGATGGTTTCCAGGCAGTCTGCAGAGAAACCCGGACAAATGACCTGAACGGACTTCACACCCTGTGCGGGCAAGCCCCGCAGGGTGTCGTCCGTGTAGGGTTTGAGCCAGGGTTCACGGCCAAAGCGCGATTGAAAGCAGGTCAGGTAGTCACCGGCGTCCAGCTCCAGCGCTTCCGCCAGGAGGCGGCTGGTTTTGTGGCAGTGGCAGTGATAAGGATCACCATTGTGCAGGTAGCGCTCAGGTTCGCCGTGGTAGGACATGATCAGGCGGTCGGCGCGACCGTGCGTCTGCCAGTGCGTGCGCACGCTCGCGGCCAGTGCACGGATATAGGCGGGATGGTCGTGATACTGCGCGACGAAGCGTAATTCTGGCAGCCAGCGGCGCTGCCGGAAGTCGGCCGCGAGGGCGTCAAAGGTGGAGCCGGTTGTTGGCCCGCTGTATTGCGGATATAGCGGCAGCACGACCAGCCTCTGTACGCCACGGTCGAGAAGTGATTGCAGCTGTTCCGACAGGGGATGGGAGCCATAGCGCATGGCAAATTCCACCAGCACGGAGTCGCCATGGGTTTTCTGCAGCGCCTGGCGTAGTGCGCTGGCCTGCTCACGGGTGTGCAGCAGCAGCGGCGAACCTTGTTCGGTCCATACCGTACGGTAGGCCTTCGCAGAGCGCGCAGGTCGAACGTTGAGGATGATGCCGTGCAGGATGAACAGCCAGAGCAGGCGGGGCACTTCGACCACCCGTGGGTCGGACAAAAACTCCTTCAGGTAGCGGCGCAACGCTCCCTTTTCAGGAGCATCGGGTGTTCCAAGATTGGTGACCAGTACGCCGATTCGGGGCGCCTGACGGTGGTCGTAGTCCTGTTGTCCGCGGTATCGCATGGGGTTGCATTATCCTGTGGCTACGCTCGAAAGCCAAGCGGCGGTGCGTGTGAAGAGTCGGTTACGCAAGCCACTCGTCGCTGGATTGATGCATTTCATCGCTGGCCCCCTGCAACTCATCGAAAGCCCCTGTCGGCAGGCGCACGGGGCCTCTAATCTGTGTTCCATGGACAGCGCGGGACACCACCTAGCGGGTCCTCAAACCAACAACAACGCCACATTTGGCCAGGAGAACGACCATGCAATCATCTATCAAGAAGTACATCGCCACACTCGCTTTCGGTGCGTGCAGCACAGTAGCTCTTGCAGCAACCGCTGCCACTGTGCACGAAGACACGCTGGTACTGGCCAAGGGAATGGAAGCCGCCAGTGTGCGGGTAGAGCTCAGCGATCTCAATCTGGACACCGCGCAGGGCCAGCAAGTGCTGCACCAGCGGATCAGCGCGGCTGCTCGCGAAGTCTGCGGTTCTACCGATTATCGTGCCGCTGGTGGCCTGCGCCAGGCCGCGAACAACCGCGCCTGTCACGCCTCAGCGTTTGCCGAGGCTGTGAGCCAGGTTGGCGCCGAGCACGTTGCCGGTACCCTGCGCTAGCGAGGTCAACTCCCGCTACCCCTGGTGGGAGTCCCGGGGAGTCACCGTCAGGTGGCTCCCTTTTTTTTATAACAGCGTATCGAGAAGCACGCCGGCTAGGAACAACGGCGTGAACTGGCGCGTGTGGCGGAAACAGGCTGCGGAGAACCAGAGTGGCCAAAGCGTCGCAGAGTAGGCTGGCGGCCGGCTCTCGGGCTTGCTTGCGCGCAGCGCCCGCAACGTTTTCTGCAGGGCCGGGACGCTGGCAAAAACCAGCAGCAGCGGCCAGCCAAATGCCTGCATGAGAACCAGCCCCAGCGTCAGCGCGTATTGCGCCAGCAGCAGGGCGGCGGTTGTCCTCCTCGCGCGATTTTCGCCCAGCAATACCGGTAGGGTGTGGACACCCTTGGCGCGGTCGGCGCCGAGTTTGTCGATGTGCTTGCCGAACAGCACGGTAGTGGGGCCCAGGGCGAACACCAGGCTGAGCCATGCCACTTCGTTGCTCCATTCGCCGGATACCACGAAGTAGGTGCCCCCCACCATCAACGGCCCCCAGACCAGAAGCACGGCGGGTTCGCCAAGCCCGACATACTTCAACGGCCAGGTATAAAACAGCACAAAGAAGGCACCGGCCAGCAATAACGCCAGTGTCGGCCCGCTACGTTCGCTCACCAGCCAGAGGCCCAGCGCCAGCGCCACCCCGGCGGTGAACGCGAAATAGCGCCAGAATTGCGCCTCGCTCATCAGGCCGTCTTCCAGCACGTGCACGCCATACTGATTGCGATAGTAATTGCCGCGGTCAATTCCCCTGCGGGAATCGGTGTAATCGTTGAGCAGGTTGTTGCTGGCGTGTGCAAATAACAGGCCGGTCGCACAGGCGAACCAGAAGAGCGGGTCGAAACTGCCGGCACGCCAGGCCAGCAATCCGCCGAGCATGGCCGCGGTCAGTGTCATGAACAGCACGGACGCCCTGCAAGCCAGCAGCCACCGAGCCACGGGGTCCAGCTGCGCCCATTGCTCGGTGGTCACACCGGGCATTCCATTCAGGGCTGCCGCCCACAATTTGAGGTTTACCACATCCACAAGCCTTGCTCACGACCCTTTGGCCTGCAAGCATATCAGGCATTGTGTCGCCTGCGATGGTAAGGTGGCGAAATCCCCGATTCAGCTCACGGAGGCAGATACCATGCACAGATTCACCGCCATTGCGGCGCTCACCACAGTCCTGATTGCCAGTGGAGCGCAGGGCGGCGACGAGGAGAGCATGCTCACCAGACTTGATCGTGAACAGCCGCACTACGCCAGTCTGGCACTCGCGCTCTGGGACAAGGCCGAGCTCGGCTACCTCGAGAACGAGAGTAGCGCCCTGCTGCAGGACACGCTGGCCCGCGAGGGGTTCAGCATTGAGACCGGCGTGGCCGGACTGCCCACGGCTTTTGTCGCCAGCTATGGCAGCGGCGCCCCGGTCATCGGTCTGCTGGCAGAGTTCGATGCGTTGCCCGGCATTTCCCAGACCACAGCACCGGTAAGGGAGCCCGCAGCGGAGAAGCACAGCGGTCACGCCTGCGGTCATCACCTGTTCGGGGCTGGCTCGGTGGCCGCGGCGGTCGCCGTGCGTCACTGGATGGAGGAAAACGGCGTGAGTGGTACCCTTCGGCTGTACGGCACGCCGGCGGAAGAGGGTGGCTCCGGCAAGGTGTACATGGTGCGAGCCGGACTGTTTGAGGATGTGGATTCAGTGCTGGTGTGGCACCCGTCTGACCGCAATCAATCCAACCCCGCCACTACGCTGGCCAACAAGTCTGCCAAGTTCCGGTTTCGCGGCGTGTCCTCGCATGCCGCCGTGGCCCCGGAGCGCGGGCGCTCCGCGCTGGATGGCGTGGAGGCGATGAATATCATGGCCAACATGTTGCGCGAACACATGCCACAGGAAGTGCGCATGCACTACGTGATCACCAGTGGTGGCTCGGCGCCGAACGTGGTGCCGGACTTTGCCGAATCTTTCTACTACTTGCGTCATCCCGAGGCGGCAACCCTGGAGGCGCTCTGGGAACGGCTTGTCGCAACGGCTGAAGGCGCCGCGCTGGGTACCGGCACCGAGGTGAGCTACGAGGTGATTCACGGCAACCACAGCGTGCTGCCCAACGAAACCCTGGCGAGGACCATGCACGAGCGCCTGTCGCAGGTCGGGGGTGTTCAGTACAGTGCGCGCGATCTGGCCTTCGCCAACACGCTGGCGGAGTCGCTGGCCCAGAGCGAGGCGGACCTGGCTGCCGCCGCGGCACGCATAGAACCCTTCGCACCCTCGCGGAGTATGGGCTCGACGGATGTGGGAGATGTGAGCTGGGTGGTGCCGACAACCGAGATGCGTGCGGCGACCTGGGTGCCTGGCACTGCGCCCCACACCTGGCAGGCGATTGCCGCGGGCGGCACTGATATCGGCGTCAAAGGCATGATGGTGGCTGCCAAAACCCTCGCACTCACGGCTGCGGACCTGTTCCAGCAACCGCAGCTGTTGCATGCCGCACGCAGCGAATTCGAGCAGCGTCGGGGAGCGGATTTCAGCTATCGTCCGCTGTTGGGTGATCGCGAACCGCCGCTGGACTACCGCAAGTAGCAGGCGGGTGGCTTTGGGGAATTTGGTTGCATTGGAAACCACTTTCCCCGGGCGTATACTCAGGGCCTGTCTCTGCCTGCAGGTGCCCCATGCCGAATTCCCTTTCCCTCGCGCGATTCCTGCCTTACCGCTGTAACAGCCTGGCGCGCAAAATCAGTGTTTCCCTGTCGCGTATCTACAGTGACCGCTTTGGCCTGAGCATTCCCCAGTGGCGTGTGCTGGTCACACTCGCCGAATACGGTGAGCTGCAGGCACGACAGGTCACGGAACTCACGACGCTGGACAAGGTGCAGGTCTCGCGGGCGGTCGCCGGCCTCGCGGAACGCAATCTGCTACTGCGTCGCAGTTGTGACCGCGACAGCCGGGCATCACTGCTGCGCCTCAGTGCGTCTGGTCTGGCGCTGTTTCGTCGTATCGAACCGGAGGCACTGGCCTGGGAGCAGGCGTTGCTGGCTCCCCTGCAAGCCGGGGAGCGGGACACACTGTTTAACCTGCTCGACCGACTGGATCTGCAATTGCAGGCGATGTCTCCAACCTCGGACAGCACAGAACGCCCGGAGAGTGCCGCATGACACAGGAGGAGGTGGTTGCCAGTCTGCCGACGCATCTACGGCCCTTTGTTGCGGTCCAGGACTATCGGCAGCAGTACACGGCGCAGGACCAGGCACTGTGGCGTTTCATCATGCGGCACCTGGTGCGGCAGCTGCGCGACACTGCGCATCCGGTGTATCTGGAGGGTCTCGCCCGCACCGGCATCGCACTGGACCATATTCCCTCAATCGACGAGATGAACGCCTGCCTCGAGCAGTTGGGCTGGCGCGCTGTCGTGGTCGACGGCTTTATTCCGCCGGCCATCTTCATGGAGTTTCAGGCGCTGCGGGTGCTGGTGATTGCACTGGATATGCGCAGTGTTGAACACGTTGTTTACACCCCGGCGCCGGACATCGTGCATGAGGCGGCCGGGCATGCGCCCTTTATCGTGGATGTCGATTACGCTGAATTCCTGCAGCGCTTTGGCGAAATCGGCATGCGTGCCATCGCCTCCCGGCGCGATCACGCACAGTACGAAGCGATTCGTGAGCTCTCGATACTCAAGGAAACACCGGGCGTGGAGCCGCAACGCATCGCCGCCGCGGAGCAGGCGCTGAACGCGCTGCAGGCGGTCGAAGAGGCGCCCTCCGAGGCAGCCCTGCTGGCGCGCCTGCACTGGTGGACGGTCGAGTACGGCCTGGTCGGTGATGTTGCAGATTACCGGCTGTTCGGGGCCGGGCTGCTGTCCTCCCTGAGCGAGGGCCGCCATTGCCTGGACGACCTGCGGGTGCGCAAACTGCCGCTTACGGTGGACGCGGTGTCGCAAACCTACGACATCACCCGGGAGCAGCCACAGCTGTACGTCACTCGCAGCTGTCGGCATCTGAGCCAGGTGCTGGAAGAGTTCGCCGCGACCATGGCGTATCGCGTAGGCGGCGCAGCGGCCCTGCGTCAGGCTATTGCCGCCGGCACCGTGTGCACGGCGGAATATGACACGGGTGTTCAGGTGAGCGGCTGCTTCACGTCGGTGTTGTGCGATGCGGTTGGCAAGGCGGTTTATATGCAGTGTGTGGGGCCGACCCAGATCGCTTTCCAGGGCGCGGAGATCTACGGACACGGCACGACAACGCACGCCGAGGGCTTTGGCTCGCCGATTGGCAAGCTGAAGGACTTCACCCGTTGTCTGTCCGAGTACTCGGTGGATGAGCTGAAGGCGCACAACATACGCATTGAAAAGCCGGTTTGCCTGGAGTTTCTGTCGGGCATCACCGTGCGCGGATACCTGCAGGATGTGCTGCGGCAGGAACACCGCAATCTGCTGCTCAGCTTCAGCGACTGCACGGTGACCGACCTGCAGGGTGAAGTGCTGTTCGAGCCGGCATGGGGGCGTTACGACATGGCGGTGGGCGGAGCAATCTGCTCGGTGTTTGGCGGCAGCGCGGACCGCGCTAAGTATCCGCTCTACCAGCCCGTCAGCAGTGCGCGTTCCCCGCGAGCAACGCCCGATGCCGAACTTGAGGCAGCCTACCACGCGGTGGCGACGCTGGCGCTGGGTGCTGATCAGGCCCCGGTGGTCAGGGCACTCGATGCCCGGCCTGAGGACTGGCTGCTGCGGGCAGAGGTGTTGGCCCTGGGTGACCGCGCCCCTGCGACCCTGGCGCAGCGTGCGCGTCGCGAACTACGCGACATCGGCGCCGCGCATCCGGAGCTCCAGGAGGTCCTCGCACTGGTCTCCTAGCGGATCGGCGATGGTGCCTGTCCGTGGGCTGCGCCGCCTGCAGGGCATGCATCCCGGCGAGGCTTACCGTACTATACCGGCTCGCCTGAAATGACCGCCCGGAGAGGACCGATGTCCCTGGATTTTGACAGTGCACGATTACCCAACCCCTGGTTCACCGAGGAGCACGAAGCTTGGCGCACGCAGCTGCGCCGTTTTATCGACAGTGAAATCATGCCGTTTGCCGATGATTGGGACGAGGCGGGCGAGATTCCGGCAGCGCTCTGGCCCAAGGCCGCGGCTGTGGGGTTGCTGGGGCTGGGCTATCCGGAAGCCTATGGGGGCACCAGTGAGGGTATCGACAGCTGGCACGCGTGGATCACCCAGGAGGAACTGGCGCGTATCGGTGCCGGCGGTATCCCTGCCAGTCTCATGGTGCACGGTATTGGCCTGCCGCCGGTAATCCACTGGGGCTCCGAAGAGATGAAACAGCGGGTGGCTCCGCCGGTGCTGGCCGGCGAGAAGCATATCGCCCTGGGGATTACTGAACCCGGAGGCGGCTCCGATGTGGCCAGCCTCACCACAACGGCGGTGCGCGACGGCGACGTCTACGTGGTTAACGGCTCCAAAACCTACATTACCGGGGGCATGCGCGCCGACTGGGTGTCCACCGCGGTGCGCACGGGTGGCGAGGGTGGCAAGGGCGTCTCCATGCTGCTCATTCCCACAAACGCAGAGGGTTTCAGCCGCACCCCGCTGAGCCGCAAGCAGGGCTGGTGGGCATCGGACACGGCAACCCTGTATTTTGACAACGTGCGGGTGCCCGCAGACCAGCTGATCGGGCCGGAAAACCAGGGTTTCTGGGTTATCATGACCAATTTCAACGGCGAACGCATGGCGATGGCCGCCGGCATGGAAGCGATGGCACGTGTTTGCCTGGAAGAGGCAGTGGCCTGGGCCCGCGAACGCCGTACCTTCGGCAAGCGCCTGGCGGATCACCAGGTCATTCGCCACAAGATTGCGCAGATGAAGCAGAAGATCAACGCCACCCAGGCGTATATACGCTTGTGCTATGAAACGATTGAAGCGGGCACCGCGAACCCGGGTGATATCGCCCTGCTCAAGGTGCAGGCCAGTGAGACGGTGGAGTTCTGTGCCCGCGAGGCGATGCAGATCCTCGGTGGCATTGGCTACATGCGCGGTAGTCGCGTCGAGCGGATATACCGTGAGGTTCGGGTCAATGCCATCGGCGGCGGCTCGGAAGAGATCATGCGTGACCTGGCGGCGCGCCAGTACGGAGTCTGAGATGAAGTTATGGCACTGCGGTGGCGCCCGCTCACTGCGTCCCCTGTGGACGCTGGAAGAGCTGGGGCTGGACTATGAGCTGGAGGTGCTGCCGTTCCCTCCGCGGGTGATGCAGCCGGATTACCTCAAAGTGAACAGCCTGGGCACGGTGCCCTATTTTGTCGACGGCGATACCGTGATGACGGAATCGGTGGGGATTTGCCAGTATCTGGTAGACCGCTACGAGGATCGGGGCCTGGGCCTGCGCCCGGAGCATCCCGAGTACGGCGCCTACCTGAATTGGCTGCACCACAGCGATGCCACGCTCACGTTTCCCCAGACCATCGCCCTGCGCTACTACTTTTTTGAGCCTGATCCGGCGAAGCGCGCGGTAGCGGATGACTACGCGAAGTGGTTTCGGGCCCGCCTGCGGCGCCTCGATGAGTGCCTCGAGCGCCAGGCGTACCTGGTGGCGGAGCGCTTTACCGTGGCGGATATCGCCATCGGCTATGCACTGTATCTGGGTCAGATGCTGCACCTGGACAAATATTACAAACCCGCCACGGCAGACTATCTGCAGCGGCTGATGGCGCGCCCGGGCTTCCAGCGCGCGAATGCCCACGCGGAACCCCTGGTCCTGCCCGATGTGGTTTGAGAGCCGACTGTTGACGAGGAGTACGCTGTGAGTCAGGTGAGTGATCGGGAAAAGGCAGAGTTTCGGCAGCAGGTGGGAGCGTGGATGCAGGCCAACCGCCCGGCGGATCCCGGGTTCCTGCTGCCGCAATCCTTTATGGAGGTCGGCAGCGAGCAGCAGCTGGAGTTCCTCCGTGAGTGGCAGCACAAGGTGTGGTCGGCAGGGTATCTGGGCATGGCCTGGCCGCGGCAATACGGCGGGCAGGGCGTGGATCCCGTCTACCAGTCCATCGCCGATCAGGAGATGCGTCGCCATGGCGTTCCCATCTGCTTCAACGTGATCGGCCTGGGCTGGGCCGGGCCACTGATCAACGACATCGGTACGGAAGCCGAGAAAGCGCGCTACCTGAAAGGCATTCTCTCGGGTGAGGACATCTGGTGCCAGGGGTTTTCCGAGCCGGACCACGGTTCCGACCTCGGCAGCGCGCAGTTGCGGGCCCGGCGGGAAGGTGATGAATACGTGCTCAATGGCACCAAAATCTGGACCACCATGGGCAACTTCGCGAAATACATGATCCTGCTCGCGCGCACCAATCCGCAGGCGGAGCGCAAGTACGATGGCCTGTCGTTCTTCCTGGCGCCGATGCAGGTGCCGGGTATCGACCCGCGGCCGATACGCAAGCTCACCGGGGAATACGGGTTTACCGAAACCTTTTTCACCGACGCGCGCATCCCCGCCAGCTGTCTGATGGGGGAGGAGGGGCAGGGCTGGAAAATCGCCATGCGCACGCTGCAATACGAGCGCGGCGCGGAAGCCGGTGCGGCGGGTGGTCTGGCCTTTGTGCGCATTGCGATCGACGACATGATTGCCGAACTGGCGGACGTCGAGCGCGACGGCGAACCCGCACTGCAGGACCCTGCGGTGCGCGACCAGCTTGTACAAATGATCATGGAGGAGAAAGCGGTGGTGCTGTGTGACCGGCGTGCCGCTATACCGGCCCTGACCACAGACTACCCCTTCTCGCTGCCACTCTCGAACAAGCTGCGTTTCACCGAGAGCACCCGGCGCATGCGCCAGATGGCCATCAACCTGCAGGGCGCGGACGGTGGCCTGTATGTGGGCGACGCGGCGGCGCGCCAGGGCGGCTTCTGGCAGCGGGCCTACCTGAACAGTTTTTCCGCCACCATCGGCGGCGGCACCAGCCAGGTGCAGGCCAATATCATTGCAGAGCACATCCTGGGTTTGCCCAAGTAAGGAGAGAACGGTGTCGGTGATTGGGAATACAGCGCTGGATTTCACTGACGACCAGGCGATGATCCTGGATGTGGCCCGGGGTTTCTGTGCCGACAGGTCACCGCTGGAACGCGTGCGGGACTTGCTGGAATCAGACCTCGGCTACGATCCTGCGGTCTGGGGCGAGATGGTCGACATGGGCTGGCCGGGGATGGCTCTGCCGGAAGCCGTAGGCGGTTCAGGGCTGGGCGTGTCGGTGGCGGTTCCCGTGTGCGAGGCGCTGGGGCGGTCCCTGCTGGGCGGCCCCCTGCTGGCTACGCTGCTGGCGGGCCAGCTCTTGTTGCGCGCCAGCGCGGGACGTGACGGCAGCGCTGTGCTGGCGGCGATTGCCGCCGGGGCGCCGGCCACCATCGCCTTGTTGGATAGCGCCGACTGGGGCACTGAGCAGATCCGCTGTGAACTGGGCAGCGACGGCGTCCTGCGTGGGGTCAAGCAGCAGGTCATGGAAGCCGCCGCCGCGGAGTGGTTGGTGGTCGTGGCGCAGGAGCAGGGAGAGCCCGTGCTGGCGGTGGTGCCGGCGGCGGCCGTTGCGCCGGCAGCGCGGCGCGACCACGTACTGATCGATGCCACGCGTCGCGCCCAGACCATCGACTTCAGCGGCGTGCAGGTTGCAGGGGACGCTGTGCTGCGCGGCCCCGACGTTGCCCGCGCACTGCGGGATGTGCGTCTTCTCGGGGGGTTGTTGTTGGCGGCGGAAGCCGCTGGCAGCGCTGCCAGCTGCCTGGACACAACGGTGGAGTACCTGAAGACCCGTACACAGTTCGGCAAACTGATAGGCTCCTACCAGGCGCTCAAGCACCCCTGCGTCGAGATTCTGATGGCGCTGGATGCCACCCGGTCGTTCGTCTACCACGCGGCCACCCTGGTGGATGATGCGCCGCTGGATGGGGATGCGGAAATCGCCTGTCGCATGGCGAAGGCGCAGGCCACAGAAACGCTGAAATACGCTGGCGATCGAGCGGTGCAGTTCCACGGCGGCATGGGCTTTACCTGGGAGTGCGACGCGCAGCTCTATGTGCGCCGCGCGCAATGGGTGCAACAGGCCTTCGGCGATGCGCAGCATCACCGGAAAAGGCTCGCGCGGCTGCTGCTTGATCGCTGAATCCGGTCTGTCTGGCTTCTGCCCGATCTCCCGTCAGTCCGGGGGCCACATCACTGCGTATCAGGCCCATGGGTAAACGTAAGCCAACGTCATCTCTACGCAGCGGCGGTCTGGGTCGTGGTCTGTCCATGTCGTTGGCCGGTTTGCGCGCCGGCGGTGCGTTCGCCCTCGATGGCGCGCTTACCCGGCTCCGTGCCGGCGGAGAACAGCAGCCCGATGCGGGAGACTCGGAGTTCCTGCGCCGTGAGGCGCGTCGCTTCGTCGCCGAGTTGGGTCGCCTGAAGGGCACCTACGTGAAAATCGGGCAGATGTTCGCACTGCTCGGCGAGCACTTTCTGCCGCGTGCCCTGACCGAGGCCCTGCAGGAGCTCAACGCCGCCACCCAGCCGCTACCCTGGTCCGAGATTGGCCCTGCGCTGCGCGACAGCCTGGGCGCCCGCCTTGACGAACTCGATGTGGAACAGGAAGCCCTCGCTGCCGCCTCGCTGGCGCAGGTGCACCGGGCCACGGTGCGGGCCACAGGCGAGCGGATCTGTCTCAAGGTACAGTACCCGGGCCTGCGCGATGTGATTGACAGCGATTTCGATACGGTCGTGCGCATGCTGCTGCTGGCGCGCTGGCTGCCTGCCGGACGTCAGCTGGATGACTGGCTGGAGGCGATGCGGCTGCACCTGCACCATGAAATCGACTATGAGCGCGAGGCGCGCCTCGGCGATGCCATGGCACAGCACGTGCAGGGTGCGGCTGCGGCTGCGGCTGCGAACGCCTGCCGCTACCATGTGCCCCGTCGCTACGCGCGCTACTGCGCGGCAGACGTACTGGCGCTGGAATACATCGAAGGGCACCTGGTCACGGATACTGCGATCAGCGAACTGCCGCAGCGCCGACGTAATGCGCTGGGGCGCGCCATGCTGGATCTGTTTTTCCGCGAACTCTACGCCTGGGGCCTGCTGCAGACGGATCCGAACTTCGGCAACTACCTGATCCGCAGCGGGCCACGCAGCGACCAGCTGGTGTTGCTGGATTTTGGCTCGACACTCGAATGCGAGGCCACGTTTCTGCAGCACCTCGGGGGGGCCATTGCCGCCGGCCTGGAACAGGATCGCACGGCGCTGCTGGAAAGCCTCGTGGGCCTGGGATGCCTGAACGCGCGCAGTAGCGCCTATGCCCGCGATACGTTCACCGATTTCTGTTTTGCCTTGCTCGAGCCCCTGCGTTCCCCTGCACAGCTGCCCGCGGAGTACCTCAACGCGGACGGAGATTATTGCTGGGGCCGCTCCCAGTTGTTGCGCCGCGCAGGAAAACGCGCCGCCAGTTCTGCTGCGTCGCTGGATTTTGCCACGCCCTCCCGGGATTTCGCCCTCATTGCCCGCAAGCTCACAGGCGTTTTCACGTTCATCGCGGTACTTGACGCACAGTTTAACGGACACGATCTGGCCGCCGGGCATATTGCCCGCTGGCGGGAGGCAGGCTGATGGCAGAGCGTGACAAGGAACGTCCGGTTCCCGCCGGTCGCCTGCGGCGCCTGGCGGGTATGGCGCGACTTGCCGGCGGCGTGGCCGGTGGCATGCTGGCGGAGGGTGAGCGGCAGCTGCGCGCCGGCAAGCGGCCCAAAATGCGCGACATGCTGCTGACCCCGGGCAACGCGCGTCGCGTAACCCGCGAGCTGTCGCGCATGCGCGGTGCAGCCATGAAGCTGGGGCAGATCCTGTCCATGGATACCGGGGACTTTCTGCCCCGGGAGCTCGCCGAGATTCTTGCACGTCTGCGCGCGGACGCCGATGCCATGCCGCGATCACAGCTGGAGGCAGCATTGCAGAGTGCGTACGGCAAGCGCTGGGATCCTGCTCTCTACGATTTCCAGTGGCAGCCGCTGGCAGCAGCCTCCATCGGCCAGGTACACCGTATTCGGGCGCCGGACGGCCGTCCGGCAGTGCTGAAGATCCAGTATCCCGGTGTGGCGGACAGTATTGAGAGTGATGTCGACAACATCGCCAGCCTGCTGCGAGTGTCGGGACTGCTGCCGCGGCATCTGGACGTTGAGCCGCTGTTGGCAGATGTGCGTGTGCAGTTGCGGGAAGAGGCCGATTACCTGCGCGAGGCGAAATTCCTGCAGCGTTTTCGCGACGCGCTGTCTGAGGACACCAGGTTTGTGCTGCCTGAAGTGCTGCCCGACCTGACGCGGCGCACGGTTCTGGCCATGACCTATGTGGCGGGCGAGCCTATCGAGACCCTGGCGCTACAGCCCGCAGCGGAACGCGACCGGGTGATGACGGCGCTGCTTGAGCTACTGCTGACGGAGCTTTTCTCCCTGCGTCTGGTGCAGACAGACCCGAATTTTGCCAATTACCGGTACCGCGACAGCGACGGCGCGATCGTGCTGCTCGACTTTGGTGCCACGCGGCGCTTTCGCGCCGGTTTCGTGCGGGATTACGGCAAGCTGGCAGCGGCGGCCATGGCGGAGGACCGGGAAGGGCTGGCGCGTGCGGCACAGCGCGTCGGCTACGCCATGGGTGACCCCGGTTCGCATTACCGCGAGCTGGTGCTGGACATGCTGTTGCTGGCGCTGGAGCCGCTGCGGCACCCCGGTGCCTATGATTTTGGCGCGTCGGACATGCCGGCACGGCTGATGGAACTGGGCCAGTCTGTCACCGGGTTTCGCGATTTCTGGCAGGCGCCGCCGACGGATGCCATTTACTTCCACCGCAAGCTGGGCGGTTTGTTCATGCTGGCACATCGGCTGGGTGCGCGTGTCGATGTGGGCGCGCTGATGGCGCGGCACACTGGCACAGCCTAGGGGCTGGGGGCGTGATCCTGGCGCACACCACCGAGCCAGGTGGCGCTCACCGCAAGCGTATCGTCAAGAAGGGTCATGTCCGCCCGGGCGCCCGCAGTGAGGTGGCCCCGCGAGGCATCGCCCAGCAGTTGCGCCGGGTAGCATGACGCCATGCGCAGGCATTCATCCAGTGTCAGCCCGACAACCTGGTGACAGTAGCGTACCGCGTCCACAAGGCCGATGGCGCTGCCGGCAAGGGCGCCTTCCGCGTTGACCAGTCTGCCTTCATGCTCCTCGATGCGCTCGCCATACAGCGTGAACCAGCGCTGTTCGCTACCCACGGTCGCCATGGCATCGCTGACCAGGAACAGGCGCCCGGGCCCGGCACAGCGCTGTGCGAGGCGAATGCTGGCAGGATGTACGTGGTGGCCATCGGCAATGATGCCCAGCCAGTCCGTGAGGCTTTCCAGCGCTGCTCCGGTGACGCCGGGTTCCCGTGCCAGCAGTGGACTCATAGCATTGAACAGGTGGGTGAAACCGCTGAGTCCTTCGCGCCGTGCTGCCTGCACCACCTCGTAACCGGCATCACTGTGGCCGGCAAACACGATGATGCCGGCCTCACACAAGGTGCGGATTTGCCCCGGGGCCATGATTTCGGGTGCGACGGTGAGCAGGCAACGCAGATCCGATAGGCTGCACAGCCAGTCGATATCCGCCTGCGTGCAGCGTCGCAGTTGATCACCGCGATGCGTACCGCGCCGCGTTGCAGCGAAAAAGGGCCCTTCGATGTGCAGCCCGAGTACGCTCGCTGCAGCGGGGTTGTCGCCCGCCTGAACGGTGCGCACCGCGTCGGCGCCTGCGCGCAGAACGTCGGGCGCGTCACTGATCAGGGTGGGCAGCACGGCGGTGGTGCCGTAGCGGCGATGGCTCGTGGCTATCTGCAGCAGGCTGTCCACGGTGGGCGCGTTGTTGAACTGCACGCCGCCACCGCCGTTGACCTGAAGGTCGACAAAACCGGGTACCAGCATGCCATCGGGTACGGTCTCGCGGGGCAGCTCGGGAGGCAGGCTGGCAATCGGCACCCGGTTGACGATGCGCTCTCCCGCGAGCAACAGGGCACTGTCTTCATGCCAGCGCTCGCCGTCAAACAGGCGGGATACGCAGATTGCGCGATCGGTGCTGAAAGTGTTCATGCGGTGCGCTCCTGTCCCTGTTGCGCCCCGAATTTTGAGCGTCGGTGTGCGCGAAACTAGCGTTCATTAGTGTTATGCTCGCAGCAATCCGGCGACGCCGTTAGCGCGTAATCTCAACCCATAATAAGAGGTTTTGCATGCCCTCACGTACAGTTCTCGCGGCGTCCCTGTGCATTGTGCTGGCCGCCTGTTCCGACTCCAGCGACCAGCTTGTGCCCCCGCCTCCGCCACCTGAACCGGAACTCACCTATTCTGCTGAAATCCGCCGTACTGAGTATGGCATACCGCACATCCGTGCCGAGGATTGGGGCAGCCTGGGCTACGGCTTCGGTTACGCCTACGCGCAGGATAACTACTGTGTGGCGATGCGTGAAATCGTCTTCGCTGCCGGCCGTTCGGCTGAGCTCATGGGGGAGGAGATGGGCAATGTCGAATCGGACTTCCTGTTTCGCTTTCTCAACGGTGACAAGGACGCTTTCGCCGAGGAGTTTGTCTCGGCCCTGCCACAGTTTGCCCGTGATCTCGCCGAGGGTTACAGCCGGGGCATGAATCGCTACCTGGAAGAAACCGGTCTCGATAACCTGCCCGAAGGCGATTATGGCTGTCGCAACGCGGACTGGGTATACCCCATCGACAGTGTGGACCTGTTCCTGTTCCTGCGCCGAGAGGCGCTGCGTGGCAGCTCGGAGCAGGGTTTGTTCCGGCGCGCGATTCTGGCCACCACAGGCCCTGATGAAGGTGCCGCACCCGCCCCTGATGCGCTGGACGATGCCGTGCGCGCGCTGCAGGATGCCGCCGTAGCGCTGCGCGATATTGACCGCGGCAGCAACGGTTTGGCCCTGGGTCGCGATGCCACCCGCAGTGGCAAGGGCATGTTGTTGGGAAATCCGCACCAACCCTGGTTCGGCAGCGGTGCCTGGTATCAGGCTCATCTGACGCTGCCGGGGGTGTACGATGTCGCCGGTGCTGCACTGCACGGCTTCCCCTTTATCGGTATTGGTTTCAACCGGGACGTGGCATGGACGCATACGGTGTCACTGGCCAACCGCTTCAGTCTCTACGAACTGAAGCTCAACCCCGACAACCCGCTGCAGTATGACTACGACGGTGAATGGCGAGACATCGTACCGCAGACCGTGACCATCCAGGTGCGCCAGCCTGATGGCAGCCTGCAGGATCGTGAGCAGGTCTTCTATGTGTCGCACTATGGCCCGGTGGTTAACCTGAAGGGGGTGACGTCGCTGTTGGACGGCTGGCCGATGTTCAACGGCTCTGTACTTGCGTTTCGCGATGCCAATATCCTCACCGGGATTCGCGGTATAGAACAGTGGATCACCAAGGGGCAGGCGGGCTCAATCGAAGAGTACGTTGATGCCCTCCAGAGCATCGGTAATCCGGTGTTCCATGAACTGGCGGCTGACCGGGCGGGCCAGGCGTTCTACGGCGAGCTGTCAGCGGTGCCCTTTGTCACCCAGGCCCAGCTCGATCGCTGTATCAACGGTGTGGTCGGGCCCCTGCTGGCGGCTGCGACCACCAACGTCATCCTGTCGCTGGACGGCTCCGATCCGGCCTGCGAGTGGGGTACGGACCCCGAAGCCCCACCGGGCAGCAACCTGTACGGTGGCTCCAGCCTGCCGCAGCTGCTGACCACAGACTATGTAGGCAACAGCAACAACAGTTACTGGCTGTCCGATGCCAACAATCCCCTGGAGGGCTTCCCGGTCATCATGGGGCCAGTCGGGTATGAGCGGCAGCAACAGTTCCTGCGCACCCGCATTGGCCACATCATGGTGGAGGAGCGCAAGCAGGCCACCGATGGTCTGGATTCGGAGCCGCTGTTCAACCTGGAGACCCTCAAGGGCCTGATGTACGCAAACCGCGTTTATGGTGCGGAGGTCGTGCTGGATGACGTGCTGGCCATTTGCGCCACTGAGGCTGCCGCGCCGGTCCTGCAGGCCTGCAACGTCCTTGCCGGCTGGGATCGCCGGGTCAACGTGGACAGCCGGGGTGCACAGATTTTCACCGAGTTCTGGAAAGAGATCAGCGATGAACTCGGCAACAGGTTCCAGAACATTGTACAGAGTGACGAGTTCTGGGCAGTGGATTTCAATCCGGAGGATCCGCTTAACACGCCATCCGGCATTGACCTGGGCGTACCGGCCAACAGCGCGCGGGTGGTCAATGCACTGGCCGTGGCGGGCGAGAGGCTGGCAGCGGCCGGTGTGCCGCTGGACGCGCCCTGGGGCGAGGTGCAGGTACTGGAACGCAACGGTGTGCGTGTGCCTATCCACGGTGGCTCGGGCACCATGGGCGTGTATGGGGCCATCAGTGCGGCCTTGCGCGACACCGGCTATGTCAATCCGGGCAGCGGCAATTCCTATATCCAGGCGGTAACCTGGGACGATTCGGAGTGCCCCATTGCCGATGTGATCCTGGTTCCCTCGCAGTCCACCAATCCCGAATCGCCGCACTTTGCCGACCAGACCGAGCTCTATGCGAACAAACAGTGGGTGCGCTTCCCCTACTGCGAAGCGGATATCGCCGCCCAGCAGATTGGGGAGACATTGATTCTGCAGGAATAGCCCCGGAGCGCATCCGGGCGTGGTCCGTGCGCCACCCGGGTGCGTATTGTGTGCATGCCTGCATCGCGCCTTGTTCTCGTGCTGGGAGACCAGCTGTCCCTCGCCAACCCCGCTATCGCCAGCGCTGATCCCGGGGAGGATCTGTTGTTGCTGGCGGAAGTCGCTGAGGAAGCGAGTTACGTGCCACACAACCGGCACAAGATCGCGCTGATTTTCTCTGCGATGCGGCATTTTGCCGAGGAGCTGCGGGCGCGCGGTTTTCAGGTGCACTACATTCGCCTCGCGGACGGCGTGCCCTCCCTGCAGGCGGCGCTGGCGCAGGTGATGGAGCGCCACCCCTGCGCAACTGTGCGGGTCTGCGAGCCCGGTGAGTACCGGCTGCGCTTGGCCATGGCCGGGTGGCCGCAGGCGCTGGGTATCGAGCTGGAAATGCTGGAAGACAGCCGGTTTCTGGCCAGTCATGGCGAGTTTCGTGCATGGGCGCAGGGCCGCAAGCAGCTGCGGATGGAATACTTCTACCGTGACATGCGGCGCCGCTACGGCGTATTGCTGGAAACGGATGGGCAACCCGCGGGTGGTCGCTGGAACTACGATCAGGAAAACCGCGTTGGCTGGCGCCAGCAGCGCGAGATCCCGCAACGCCGCAGGCTTCAACAGTCTGCCCTGACCCGCGAGGTGCTCGCCGAGGTGGCAGAGGCTTTTCCCAGCAATCCCGGCGATCTGCAGCAGTTCAACTACGCCTGCACGGCCACAGAGGCCCGTAGCGAGTTCGACTGGTTTTTGCGGCACGCGTTGCCCGATTTCGGTAGGTATCAGGATGGGCTGACAGAGGCGTCGCCCTGGCTGTTTCACAGCAAGATTTCCATGTACCTGAATATCGGCCTGCTGGAGCCGCTGGAGCTGTGTCGCGATGTGGAACAGGCATGGCACGACGGCCACTGCAGCCTCTCTGCTGCAGAGGGCTTCATCCGCCAGATTCTCGGATGGCGCGAATATGTGCGAGGCGTGTACTGGCTGCTGATGCCGGACTACGCCGAAGGTAATGGCCTGGACGCCCGGATGCCGTTGCCGGCGTTTTTCTGGAATGCTGAAACCGACCTGCGGTGTTTACAGCGCGCATTGGCACAGAGCCTTGATCTCGGTTACGCCCACCACATACAGCGTCTGATGGTCATCGGCAACTTCGCCCTGCTGGCAGGCCTGGACGTGAAGGCAGTGTGCGAGTGGTATCTGGCCGTCTACGTGGACGCCTTTGAATGGGTGGAACTGCCCAACACACTGGGTATGGCCCTGCATGCCGATGGGGGTGTCATGGCCAGCAAGCCTTATGCGGCCAGTGGTAAATATATCCAGCGCCAGGGTGACCATTGCAAGGAGTGTCGCTACACACCCTCACGCATGACTGGAGAGGGCGCCTGCCCCTACAACGCGCTGTACTGGCGTTTTATCGACCGGCACCTTGATGCGTTGTCGGAGAACCCGCGCATGGGCCTGATCACGGCGAACTGGCGCAAGCGCAGTGCCGCGGATCGCGAGGCTATCGTCGCCTGGGCCGATCAGGCTCTGCAGCAGCTGGTGGGTCCGCCAGGCTGACGCTGTTGCGCCGGCTTGCGCAGCGTCGGGAGCAGTAGCGAACCTGTTCCCAATTGAGGCGCCAGCGCGCTCGCCACTGGAACGGCCTCGCACACACCGGGCACAGTTTGCTGGGGCGCTCAGCCCGGCCCACGATCGCCCTCCGGTGCAGTCGGCATCAGGGGCCAGTCGGCGGCATCGGTCACGTACAGCGGCTGTTTTGGCCGCTGTCCGCCCCATTTGGTCGTGAAAAGCCCCTCCGGGTCGTGCTCTGCCGCCTGCTTCGCCTGGTTGAAGCGGCGCCCACCGCGCGGGTCGCAGCCGACTCCGGCGATGTACTGCCAATTGCCGTAGTTACTGCCCACATCGTAGTCGATGAGGTGCTTCTCAAAGAACGCGGCGCCGTAGCGCCAGTCCAGTCCCAGCTCGTGGATCAGGCAGCTGGCGCTGATCTGCCGACCGCGGTTACTCATCCAGCCGGTCGCCAGCAGCTGGCGCTGCAGTGCGTTGACCAGCGGAAAGTCAGTATCACCCTGGCACCAGCGGGCAAAGGCCCTTGGATCGAAGGTGCAGAAGCGATTGTTGCGCCCGGTGCCGAGTCCCTCAAATCGAAACAGCAGCTGCCGGTCCTCCAGGGCGCGCCAGTGAAAAAACTCACGCCAAAGCAGTTCAACGACCAGCCAGTGTGTAGACTCGTTGGCCCCCTGCGCGGCCTCGAAACGGTACACGGCGTGCGCGACTTCCCGCGGAGAGAGCGCGCCTCCGGCCAGCCAGGGCGAGAGGGTGCTGGAACCGGTCAGTGGATCCAGGCAATTCCGGGTTTCCTTGTAGCGTGCGAGGGCCTGCTCACCGAACGTGAACTGCTGCAGTCTGCGTTGCCCGGCGCGGCTGCCACCGCGCAGCGGCAGGGCGGTGTGCGGCGCAACGGGTGCAGCGGGCAGCGGGGCGAAGGTCAGGCCCGCCGGTGGGGGCGGCAGTTGACCAGGGGCTTCCAGAGGGTGATCGACGGTCAGCGCTTCGACCGCCCTGCGAAACGGTGTGAACTGCATGGGCAGGTCTTCCAGTGCAAAGGGCAGTTGCTGGCGCCGGAACAGGGTGTTGCCACCGTGCACCTGCAACGGAATCGACAGGCGCTGGCGCACGCGCTCCAGCTGCTGATCCTCATACACGCCAGCGCAACGGCTGGTACCTACCCGGTCAATACGCCACTGGCGCACCAGCTCGGGCAACAGGGTCTCCGGCTGACCCTGGAGCACCAGCACGTCCTGCCCGAGGGGGCCGAGCTGTTCCCGCAGGTCCTGCAGGTGCTCCAGCGTGACACGCTGGCGCTGCTTGCCAATGCCGCGCAGATTGCACCACGGCCGGGGCTCCTGCCAGATGTAGATCAGCAGGAGCTCTGTGGCTGCCGCATGGGCCATGAGCCCCGGGTTGTCCTGCAGACGCAGGTCGTTCTGTAGCCAGTAGAGTTCGCGCATGGTTCCGCCGTCTGGGTCTGTTCCCTGTGTACGCAGGCGGGCTCTACGCAGATTGAAAGCCTCTTCTGCGCGTCTTGTCCGGGGCCTGCAGTGCAGGTCCGGGATACCGTGGTGGCCGCCATATTTGCTTTTTCGCGGCTGGTGTTGGGCTATCGGCTGGTATACGCTGCCGCGCAGGTTTGAATCCCCTCTGGAGCCCGTATGCCTGCGACCAACGCCCTTCTGCAACCCATCAACCTCGGTGGGCTTGCGCTGCGTAACCGGGTCGTGATGGCACCAATGACCCGCAATTTTTCCCCGGGGAATGTCCCGGGGGACGCGGTGGTAGAGTACTACCGTCGTCGTGCCGAGGGCGGTACAGGCCTGATTATTACCGAGGGTACCTGCGTGGGCCACATCGCGGCCAACGGCTACCCGGATGTACCCTATTTCCACGGTGAGGCGTCCCTGGCGGGCTGGCGGCGGGTTGCCGACGCCGTCCACGCCGAGGGTGGAAAAATAGCGCCGCAGCTGTGGCACGTGGGTGGCATGCGCAGCGCCGGAGTGATGCCCGAGGGCGATGTGCCGGGCTACACGCCCTCAGGTATGAATGTCCCGGGCAGGGTGAACCGGCATGCGATGACGCAGCAGGACGTCGACGACGTGGTTGCCGCATTCGCGCGGGCTGCTGCGGACGCCAAGGCCTGTGGTTTCGACGCCGTGGAGCTGCACGGCGCCCACGGGTACCTGATTGACCAGTTTTTCTGGGAGGGCACCAATCAGCGCGAGGATGCCTATGGTGGCAGCCTGGCAAAGCGTTCCCGCTTTGCGGTAGACATCATCCAGGCGGTGCGCCGCGCTGTCGGGGACGGCTTCCCGATCATCTTCCGCTTCTCGCAGTGGAAACAGCAGGATTTCAGCGCACGGCTGGTCAAGGATCCCGCTGAGCTCGATCAGTTTCTGGCGCCGTTGACAGCGGCGGGCGTGGATATCTTTCACTGCTCGACGCGTCGCTTCTGGGAGCCGGAGTTCGCAGGCTCCACGCTCAACCTGGCCGGCTGGACCCGTAAACTCACTGGCAAGCCGACCATTACCGTGGGCAGTGTTGGCCTCAACGCGGACTTCATACCCAAACCCGGTGAAACCACGTTCCGGGAGGCGGAGCCTGCCAGTCTCGACGAGTTGTTGCGGCGGCTGGATGCGGGTGAGTTCGATTTGGTGGCAGTCGGCCGGGCGCTGATCGCCAACCCAGACTGGGTACAGCAAGTCGCCGCGGACAACCTGGCGCAGGTGCGTGCCTTTCGTAAAGAAGATCTTGCAAGCCTCGCGTGAGGGGGATGCGCTATGTATAAAACCATTATTGTCGTTGATGAAGACGATTTCGCCCTGGCCTCGGATGAACTGGAGGTGGTCTCCTTCGAGCGCTACCTGGTCGACTTCCCCAAGCGCAATGAGCCCAAGACCCGCCTTATCAACCTGTGTGACACCGAGTACTACCTGAGCCGGGGATATTATTGTTCCCTGCTCGCGGAAGCGCGCCAGCACAAGGTGTTGCCCAGCGTCAGTGCAATCAACGATTTGCGTGACCTGACACTGGGGCCGGATGACGACGTCAATCTGACGGCATTTGACGTGGCCTCCCTGCAGGAAGGCGAGACGCGGGAGTTTCTCGCCTATTTTGGCTGGACCGAGGATGAGCGCTGGCGCAAGTCCGTGCGCAATCTGTTTGAGCGCTACCCGGCACCGATACTGCGGTTTCGTCTGGCGCTGGAGAACGGCAGCCCCCGCCTGACCGTGCGCCGCCACGGATACACACATCTTACCGATGTCGAGCGCGGCCTGTTCCAGCAGCGCCTGAAGACCTTTACCGAACAGGTGTGGCGTACCTCGTCGAATCGCAAGCCCCTGCGCTGGGATCTGGCAATTCTGGTCAACCCCGACGAGGCCATTCCGCCCAGCGATGCCGAGGCGATCAAGCGCTTTATCAAGGCCGCGGCGAAGCTGGGAATGCACGCAGAAACCATCACCGCACAGCAGGCCGGCCAGATCGCGCAGTACGATGCGCTGTTTATCCGCGAGACGACGGCAATTGACCACCATACTTACCGGCTGGCGCGCAAAGCAGAGCGTGAGGGCCTCGTGGTGATTGATGACTCGGCGTCGATTCTGCGCTGCTGTAACAAGGTGTTCCTGCACGACGCGTTCAGCTATCACCGGGTGCCCTCCCTGAAAACGCGCACGGTGATTGGTACGTCGGAAGCCGAGCTGGATGAGATCGAAGCCCAGTTCAGTTACCCCTGCATTCTGAAGTTGCCCGAAGGCGCCTTCTCCAAGGGCATATACAAGGTCGCAAACCGGGAGGAACTGGCCCACCGGCTGCGCGAATTGCTCAGTAATACTGCGCTGGTGCTGGTGCAGGAGTACATGTACACCGATTTCGACTGGCGTGTGGGAGTGCTCGCAGGACGGGCTATCTATGCCTGCCGTTACCACATGGCGCGGGATCACTGGCAGATCTACAACCACGGCGCGAAACGCTTTTCCTCAGGTGGTTTCGAAACCCTGCCCACCTTCGAGGTCCCCAAAGTGGTGCTGGACGCGGCCCTGAAGGCATCGCGTGTGGTCGGCAAGGGGTTATACGGCGTGGATATCAAACAGAAGGGGCAACAGGTCTACGTGATGGAGGTGAATGATAACCCCAGCATTGAGCACGACGTGGAGGATGCCTATCTCGGCAAGGAACTGTACATGTTGATCATGGCAGAGTTTCAGCAGCGTCTGGAGCAGCGCGGCCGGTGAGTGCCCTAGTCGCCCACACGGCCGAGGCCACGCCGCTCGTCGACCCGCAACTGTTCGTACGCATTGCCGGAGACCTGCGTGATCGCGGCTACAGCGTCTGCCCGGGCGCCTTGCCGCTGGCGCTTGCCGGGGGCCTGCTGGACCACCTGCATACGATGAGCGCAGCGCGTTTCACTGCGGCCGGCGTTGGACGCGAGAACGACCACACACTGAACAGTTTCGTGCGCACCGATGCGATCTGCTGGATCACCGGGGAGTCATCCGCCGGGCGGGCGTGGTTGGCGTGGGCCGAGGCACTGCGTGAATCCTTGAACCGGGAGCTGTTACTCGGCCTGTTTTCCTTTGAAAGTCATTTTGCGCACTACCGCCCCGGGGATTTCTACCGCAAGCACGTGGACGCTTTTCGCGGTGAGGCCAACCGGGTGTTGTCCGTGGTTGCCTATTTGAATCCGGGTTGGCAAGGCGACAATGGGGGGGAGCTACGCCTGTTTACCGGCACCGACGACGAAGCCGCGCTGCTGGTGCAGCCGCTGCATGGCACTGTGGTGGTGTTTCTCAGCGAGGACTTTCCCCACGAAGTGCTGCCGGCCAACCGCGACCGATATTCCATTGCCGGGTGGTTTCGGGTGAACGGGTCCACGGCGACCCGGGTCGACCCGCCGCGATAACCGCCGGTGTACCACACACAGGAGCCACGACAGTGAACGCACAGCACGCTGACGCATTACAGAGTTTCATGGAAGAAATCGAGCGCCGTAATCCGGGAGAGCCAGAGTTCGCGCAGGCCGTACACGAAGTGGCCATGGATATTGTGCCCTATATTGCGGACAAGCCCGTTTACCAGGAGCTGAAAATCCTGGAGCGGATGGCGGAGCCGGACCGCATTGTCACCTTCCGCGTTGTCTGGGAGAACGATCACGGTGAGATCTGCGTTAACCGCGGCTTTCGCGTGCAGCAAAACAATGCCATCGGCCCTTACAAGGGCGGCATTCGCTTCCACCCCTCGGTGAACCAGTCGGTATTGAAGTTTCTCGCCTTCGAGCAGGTGTTCAAGAACAGCCTGACCGGCCTGCCCATGGGCGGCGGTAAGGGAGGCGCCGATTTCGATCCCAAAGGCAAGAGCGAGCGCGAGATCATGCGGTTCTGTCAGGCATTCATGACCGAACTCTACAAACATATCGGCCCCAACACCGATGTGCCCGCCGGAGACATCGGCGTGGGAGGGCGCGAGGTGGGCTACATGTTCGGCCAGTACAAACGCATCGTGAACCGCTTCGAGGGTGTGTTGACCGGCAAATCACTGGAGTTTGGCGGCAGCCGGATTCGTGCGGAAGCGACCGGTTACGGCGCTGTGTACATGATGGAGGAAATGCTCTCCCACCATAAGGAGAGCATCGAGGGTAAAACCTGCCTGCTGTCCGGTGCCGGTAATGTGGCCACCTACTGTGCAGAAAAGTTGATAGGCATGGGCGGTAAGGTGGTAACCATGTCGGACTCGGGTGGCTTCATCCACGACCCGGAGGGGCTGACCCACGAGAAACTGCAGTGGATCATGGAGCTGAAGAACCGGCGTCGCGGACGCATCGAGGAGTACGCCAGAGAGTTCTCCGGTGCGACCTTTCACGCGGATGAGCGCCCCTGGAAAGTGCCCTGTGACCTGGCGTTCCCCTGCGCCACGCAGAATGAAATCACTGCGGATGATGCCAGGCAGCTGGTGGAAAATGGCTGCCGTGGCATCTCCGAGGGCGCCAACATGCCGGCAACGACGGAAGCAATTCGTGTGATTCAGGGGGCCAAAAATGTGCTGCATGCCCCGGGCAAGGCGGCCAACGCCGGCGGAGTGGCCGTGTCCGGCCTGGAGATGAGCCAGAACAGCCTGCGGCTGCAATGGAGCCGGGCCGAGGTCGACCAGCATCTGCGCAGCATCATTCGCGGCATCCACGACCAGTGCGTGGAGTTTGGCACTGCGGCGGACGGCCACGTGGACTACTTCAAGGGCGCCAATATCGCCGGGTTCAACAAAGTGGCGGCCGCGATGATCGCCTACGGCGTCATGTAAGGCGCCGCACCGCGGCGGACCCGCAGATCCTCAGACCCTTGGCACGGCGGCCAGCAGTGTCCGGGTGTAGGGGTGCTCGGGCGCGGTGAGAATCTGCTCTGCGGTACCCTGTTCCACCAGTTTGCCTCGCTGCATCACACCCACCTTGTGGGCGAGTCCGGGAACGATGGAGAGATCGTGTGTGATGAACAGGTAAGAGACACCGAATTCGCGCTGCAGCTCTGCCAGCAGGTCCAGCACCTCAGCGCGAATTGACACGTCCAGCGCGCTGGTCGGCTCGTCGCAGATGATCAGCTCCGGATTCACCGCAAGGGCGCGGGCGATCGCGATGCGTTGCAACTGGCCGCCGGAAAATTCATGCGGATAGCGATGGGCGTGCTCCGCAGCGAGCTGCACCCGCTCCAGTAGCCGCTGAATGCGCTCCTTGCGTTCTTCCGGGGAGAGCGCCAGACCGAGGCTGATCATGCCCTCGGCAATGATGTCGCCTACGGTCATACGTGGATTCATGGACGAAAACGGATTCTGGAAAATCACCTGTATCTGCTTGCGGTAGGGCAGCATGGCGCTGCGCCCCAGACCACCTATGGTCTCGCCCTGGAAGCGGATTGCACCCCCCGCGATCGGCTCCAGGTTGAGCACCGCACGTCCCAGCGTGGACTTGCCACTGCCGGATTCACCGACCAGGGCATAGGTTTCACCGCGCCCGATGGCGAGGGATACCCCGTCGACGGCGCGGGTGTGGTCAACCACCCGCTGTAGCAGTCCACGGCGAATGGGAAACCAGACCTTCACATCCTCAAGCTCCAGCAGCGGCGCCTCGGCAGCCGCTTCGCGGAAATGGGTCAGGTCCGGCAGGGCATCGATCAGGCGCCGGCTGTAAGCCTGCTTCGGGTTGTGGAAAAAATCTTCCACGCTGGCGCGTTCAATCAGCTCTCCGCGATACATGACCGCAACCTCGTCGGCGGTATTCTTGACCACACCCATGTCGTGGGTAATCAGCAGAACTGCGAGTTGCCTTGAGCGTGTGAGTTCGCGTATCAGGTTCAGCACTTGCAGCTGGATGGTAACGTCCAGTGCCGTAGTAGGCTCGTCGGCGATCAATACATCGGGCTCACAGGCCAGGGCCATGGCGATCATGACCCGCTGCTGTTGCCCACCGGACAGTTGGTGAGGAAAGAAGTCGAAGCGCTGCTCGGGGTCGGGAATGCCGACTTCGTGGAACAGCGAAACTACGCGCTCACGCAGAGCCGCGCCCCGTAGGCGCGTGTGCAGGCGCAGTGTTTCGGCAACCTGCCTGCCCACAGTCTGCACAGGGTTCAGGGCACTCATCGCGTTCTGGAAGATCATCGCCACACGGCGCCCGCGGACTTCCTGCATGCGCGCTTCGGACAATCCAAAGAGATCCTGCCCCGACACCTCCACGCTGCCGCCGCTGATGCGCAGCGCATCCGGCAACAGGCGCATGGCGGCCAGGGACGTGACCGACTTGCCGCTGCCGGATTCGCCGACCAGCGCAAAAACCTTGCCGGCCTGCAGTTCCAAGCTGATGCCCTTGACGATCGCCTCGCCGGTCTCGGCCAGGGTGACCGTGAGGTCCTGGACCCGCAGGCAGACGGTGCCCGCTGCAGGCTGCGTTTGGCGTTCCCTGCTCATGCGCTTGCCCTCCGCAGGCTGGTGCGCGGGTCGAAGGCATCGCGTACCAGGTCCGAAAACAGGTTGGCGGCCAGCACCAGAACAAACATGAAAAAGAACGCGCCGGTGAGCGTCCACCAGATGGTGGGCTCCCGCGACAGCTCTGACCGCGCACCGTTGATCATGTTGCCCCAGCTGCCCATGGAGGGGTCGACACCGACACCGATATAGGACAGCACGGCCTCGGCGAGAACCAGTGCACTGAAGTCGAGTACGAACGTGATGAGAATGATGTGCACGACGTTGGGCAGGACATGCCGACCCAGAATACGGCTGTGGCTGACGCCGAAGGCGTGTGCTGCCTGTACGTAGCCGAGCTGGCTGATCTTCAGGGTCTCCGCACGAATCAGCCGACACAGTGTCGACCAGCTCGTCACCCCCAGGATGAAGCACAGGGCGATGAACTTGGCATCCGCCTTTTCCATGCCCACGGCAAAGAAATCCGGGTTCAGATCGATGTAGACCTGGAACAGCAACACGGAGGCGGCAATCAGCAGAATCCCGGGAATGGAGCTCAAGGTGGTGTAGAGATACTGCACGACATCGTCAACCCAGCCCTTGAAGTAACCGGCCATGACGCCCAGCGTGACCGCGATCGGCAGCATGATCAGTGTGGCCAGGGTGCCCAGCAGCACACCGGTGCGAATACCCTTGAGTGACTGGAACAGCACGTCTGCGCCGCCCTGGTCCGTGCCGAGAATATGGTAATGGCGACTGAGGCTCACCATCCACACGGCGCTGCACAGAATCACCGCCTGTGTCGTCCACGACGCCAGCCAGGGGAAGCGACTGCCGCGCAGCAGCAGCCACTGTGGCGTGATCACCAGTGCGCAGAGCAGCAGGCCCCAGAGTAGTGCGCGGACACTCTTGCCCAGTATATCGGCGGCGCGTTCGTCGGGGTGGCTGAGGTGCTGTCCGGCATGGCGCAGGGGCGGGAAATCACGGATGTCGCGCCCGTCCGCGTCCTTGATATTCTCCTTTTCAAAGGATAACAGTGCAAAAGGCGCGGAGTAGGTGCGCTCGAAACGCTCCCCCATACCGCCAGTGAGCACGTCGAAGACGCTCGTAACCTTGTTGTCGTAGAACACCTCTTCGGTGGCGAGGTTCTCCGGGTTTTCCAGTGCGCGCCGGAAATGCAGGGAGTCGAGCAGGGCCACCATGATATAGGCGGCGATGACTGTAAACGCCACCATGCCCAGTCGCGAGCTGAAGACCTCCGCCCAGCGCTCCCGGGTTTGTGGGTCACGTCGCAGGCGCCAGAAAAACAGGGTCAGTGAGATCACCAGCAGGAAGATCAGCGCATCGGACCAGAGGATAACGGGTTTCATCGTTGTCAGGCCCTCAGGACAGCCGTACCCGGGGATCGGCCCAGGTATAGGAAATATCAGTTAACAGCAGGCCGATGATGTACAGAATAGAGCCGATAAACACCATGCTGCGCACGATGGCGAAGTCCTGGGAGTTGATGGCGTCCAGCATGTAGCTGCCAAGGCCGGGTATGCCGAAGAACGATTCAATCAACAGGCTGCCCATAAAGAGTGAGGGAATCAGTACCACCACACCAGTGAGAATGGGTATCAGCGCGTTGGGCAGGATATGCCGGAACAGGATAGACAGCTCGCTGCAGCCCTTGGCACGGGCGGTGCGGACGTAATCCTGGTTCGCCTCCTCGAGGAACAGTGTGCGGTACCAGCGGGCGCCGGCGCCGATGCCCGCCACCACGCCCACCAGGACGGGGAGGATGAGGAACTTCCACACCTGGCCCTCCGTATGAAACCCGGATATCGGCACCAGGCGCCAGGTTTTGGCCACCAGGAACTGCCCGCCGATAATGTAGAACAGGTAGGAAATCGACATCAGCGCGACAAAGACAAATACGGCGCCGCGGTCCAGCCGGGTGCCGCGGAACATGACCACCATCAGCGCCACGCAGATGTTGACGCCAATACCGACCAGAAAGGTGGGCAGGGCGACGGCGAGGCTGGGCCACATCCGGGTGGCGACATCCGTGGTGATGTCCCGGCCGCTTTCCGAACGGCCAAAGTCAAAGGCGAACAGCCGCACGGACTTGTCGAAGAAAATGGTATCGGTAAGCTGCGCCACGCCCGCTGCGTCCGGGTTCAGGAACAGGGGTTTGTCATAGCCGTTCTTCTGCTTCCAGTTCTCGATAGCCTCGGGGGTGACGTATTTGTCGCCGAGTTGGGAAGCTGCCATGTCATCGGGCGAGTTGACCACGAAGAACAGGGTGAAGGTGAGCAGGTTGACGCCCACCAGGATCGGGATGGCATAGATCAGGCGGCGCACGATATAGGCAAACATGGTCGCTCCTGTTATTGGCGGGCCGTCGCGCGCAGGCGACGGCGATAGGCGATAATGCCGGGAAGCAGCAGTGCCACCAGCAGCGCGCTCATGGCATACAACGGCCAGATCACGGGCTGGTTCCACTCCTCGCGCTTGCGCTCGCGCAGGTCATCGTCAATGCGCACGTACTTGAGGGTGTTTTTGGAAATGCCGTGGCGTTTGTTGTTGTGTACCCAGGGGTTATTCAGGTAGATGTCCTTCGGGTAAAAGCCGTACAGCCAGACGGCGTCCTCGCGGTAGAGGTCGACCATGCGCGCGACCAACGCATCCCGTTCCTCGCCGGCAGGAAGAACGCGCATCTGGCGGAACAGGTCGTCGTATTCGGGGCGCTCGTAACTCGCATTGTTGGCCCCATCGCAATTGCAGATCAGCGGACTTTCCGGTCCGTAGAGGAGAAACAGGAAGTTCTCCGGGTCCGGGTAGTCGGCCAGCCAGCCGTGGGAAAAAATCTGTGTGTTGCCCGTCAGCAGTTTTTCGCGGGTGCGGTTCCAGTCAGCCGGGCGGTATTCGACCTGCACACCAATGCGGCCGAAAGCGCGGTCCATCCAGTTCATGCTGGTGCTGGAGATGGCCTGGCTCTGCACGTCAATGAAGATCTTCAGCGGCTCCCCGGTGCGCGCATCGCGACCGTTCGGGTAGCCGGCCTCGGTCAGCAGCTGTTTTGCGTGCTCAATTGACTTGCGCTTGGGTGCGCCGTCTACCCAATCGTACACGTAAGGGTTGATGCCGGCCTCGCCTTCGACAAAACCCGGTATGCCTGGCGGTATCGGCGACTGGGCAGCAATGCCGTTGCCCTTGTAGAAGATGTTGAGGTATTCCTCGGTATCGAAGGCAATCTGCAATGCACGGCGCAGTTTCCGGCGCTCCTCGGTGTAGCCGCCGAGCACCGGGTCGCGCATGTTGAAACCGTAATAATAGATCGCCGGTTTGACATCGGGCGATACCGTGATGCCATGGTTGGCCAGTTCCGCACCCAGTTCCACCCCATTCGGGCCGACCACGAAGGCCTGGTCAAACACCCGGTTGGTGTTGCCGTGGCTTTCACCCGAGCGGTCGTAGTAGCCCTGCAGGAACTTGGTCCACAGAGACAGCACTTCCTTTTCCAGCCGGAACACCGCGCGGTCAATCAGCGGCAGACGCTTGCCCGCATCTTCCAGCAGCCCCTGCTCGGCGTCTCCCGGCGCGCCCTCGGTGGGGAAATAGTCCTCGCGGAAGTTCGGGTTGCGCTCCAGAACGATTTCACTGTTCGGGTCATTCTTCACCATCATGAACGGCCCGCTGCCTACCGGCCACCAGTCCAGGGTCAGGTTGCGGTCCAAAAAGCCCGGATTGTGGAAAAAGCGGTCCACCTCTGGCGCGATCGGCGAGAAAAAGTGCATGGCCAGCCAGTAGCTGAATTGCGGGTAGCGTCCCTTGATGGTGATGCGGAAGGTGCGCTCGTCAACTACTTCCAGACCGTCCATCGGATAGTCGTCCAGGTTGACCCAGCCGTCCCGCGGCACGTCTTTCAGGCGTGCCGAGAAGTCCTCCATACCGACAATGTACTGGGCCATGAAGCCGAGCATGGGTGAGGCATTGAACGGGTCCGCGAGGCGTTTGATGGCGTAGACGTAGTCGTTGGCGGCTACCGGCCGCGAACCCAGCTCCGGAAAATCGCTGATCTGGCGATACGGGCGGCTTTCGCTGGCGTCCTCGAACAGGTAGTGCGGCGCGCCACGGTCGTCCACGGCAAAGGCCGGGTGTGGCTGGTAGCGCGCATCGGCGCGCACGGTCAACGCATACACCGAGTAGGCGACGTCCTCTGCCTCCGGGTCAATAATCTCGCCTTCGGCGTTGATATAGGTAATCTGAGGGAAATCCTCAACGCCCAGGGGCAACAGTTCATAGGGCCGCTTGAGGTAGTGGTAGCCCATGGGGGGTTCATAGATCTGCATCAGGAACAGCGACTCATCGGACGCGTAGGACAGTGCCGGGTCCAGATGCTTGGGCGGCAGTGGTGTCATCACCGACTGGTAGGTAACAAGGCCCGGCGGGCTCTCCGGGTTGGGGTTATTCCAGGGGCCGTCGGTACAGCCGGCCAGGAGCGCGGCGCTGGTCAGCAGCAGTGCAGCGCGCGTGCGCGGTGCGGCGAGTCTGGAGAGCATACGGGAGGATCCCTGTGACAGGCAGCGGCCTATGTTAACAGCAAACACACCGGCGGTTAACTACAGGTCGCCATGGAGGGTAGAATGGCGGTCAGGAGGCACCATGCCAAAATTCTGTTTCACCCTCGTCCTGGTCCTGTTCATGATGGCCTGTAGCCGCACAACGGCACCTCCGGAGTCCGGTCCGGTCGAGCCTGGGGTCTCACTGGCGCTGGCAGAGGAGCGCGCACAGCGCGTGTCCGACGTCAGCTACCTTGTTCACCTGGCCGTCCCCGAGGCCGCCTCGGAGGCGGTTGCGGGGCGCATGGAGATACGCTTCAACCTGGCCACTGCAGAGGAGCCGCTGGCGCTGGATTTCCGTGCCGCCAGCGAGGCGCTGCACAGTCTGCAGGTCAACGGTGCTGCCCTGCACACGGCCGTCGAGGCTGAACATGTGCTGCTACCGACCAATACCTTGCACATCGGCGAGAATCACGTGGCGCTGCAGTTTACTGCAGGGGACAGCGCCCTGAACCGCAATCCGGATTACCTCTATACCCTGTTTGTGCCGGACCGGGCGCGCACAGCGCTGCCGGTGTTTGACCAGCCGGACCTGAAGGCCATCTGGGAACTTAGCCTTGACCTGCCCGCCGCCTGGGAGGCGATTGCCAATACGCCAAGGCTGTCGGTAAGCGAAGCGGACGGCAGGCGGGTACACCGCTTCGCGGCAAGCGAGCCGATCAGTTCCTATCTGTTCGGTTTCGTTGCAGGTCGCTTCCAGTCGGTCACGCGGGGGTGGCGGGGGCAGGGCATAACGATGCTGCATCGGGAAACTGACCCGGAGAAGCTGGCCCGCAATCTCGACGACATATTCCGTCAACACCGCGAAGCTGTGGCCTGGCTGGAGGACTACACAGGTGTGCCGTTTCCCTTCGAAAAACTGGATTTCGCGCTCATTCCTGCGTTTCAGTATGGCGGTATGGAGCACGTGGGGGCGATTCAATACCGCGCTGAGCTGCTCTTGCTGGATGAAAACCCGACGGATGACGAGCGCCTGCGTCGCGCCAGCCTGATTGCGCACGAGGTTGCTCACATGTGGTTCGGCAATCTGGTGACCATGCGCTGGTTCAACGATGTGTGGACCAAGGAAGTCTTTGCCAACTTCATGGCGGCAAAAATGGTGAATCCGCTGTTCCCTGAGATTGACCACGAACTGAACTTTCTGCTGCGCCATTACCCGGCGGCCTATGCGGTCGACCGCAGCGCAGGGGCCAATCCGATCCGGCAGGCGCTGGGCAACCTCAACGAGGCCGGGCAGATGTACGGGCCTATCATTTACAACAAGGCGCCCATCATGATGCGTCAGCTCGAATCACTGCTGGGTGCCGATGCACTGCGCGAAGGCCTGGCGGCGTATCTGGAGCGTTTTGCCTATGCCAATGCCACCTGGCCGGCACTGGTGGAGATTCTTGATCAGAAAACCCCGCTGGACCTTGCGGCCTGGAGCGATACCTGGGTGCACAGTCCCGGTTTCCCCCCGGACAGCCGGCAGGCGGAGGATACTGCCCTGTTTTATGGTCCGCAGGCGGCGCAGCTTGAGGACATGGCGCGCTGGCCGCAGTTGTCTCCCGTGGCGCGCGGACGCCTGCTGCTCAACCTCTTTGAGGGGGTGTTGCAGGGTGGCGCTGTTGCGCCCGAAGCCTATGCTCGCGAACTGCTGTCGCGCCTGACCGCCGAGCCGAACCAGCTGCTGTTGAGCCAGATGCTGGATCAGCTCGCAGTGCTGCAGCAGCTGTTGCTGGCCGACCCGGCGCGCGAGCGGATTCAACCCGACCTCGAAGCGACTCTGTGGCAGGCACTGGCGCAGTCCACGGATGCGGGCCGTACACGCCTCCTGTTCGACAACCTCACGCAACTGGCACGGCAGCCGGAGACCTTGCAGCGTCTGCACGCCATCTGGCGCGGGGAGGACTCGATCAGCGGGCTGGCGCTGGCAGAACGGGACAGGATACGCCTCGCTGAGCGGCTCGCCGTGGCCATGCCCGAACGCGCCAGCGCGCTCATTACCCAGCAACTGGCGCAGGTCGAAAACCCCGATAACCGGCGCCGTCTCCGGTTTCTGGCGCCCGCGCTGTCCGCCGATGCCACGGAGCGCGATGCGTTTTTTGCCAGCCTTGCCGACCCCGCCAACCGGGCGACGGAGAACTGGGTGCTGGATGCGCTGGGCTACCTGCACCATCCCCTGCGGATTGCGCACGCCGAGCGCTATCTTGAGCCGAGCCTGGAATGGTTGCAGGACATCCAGGTGACCGGCGACATCTTCTTTCCATCGGCCTGGTTGAACACGACACTGCGGTACCACCACACGCCCGAGGCGATTGCCACGGTACAGGGCTTTCTGCAGGCCCGGCCAGCGTATAACGCCCAGTTGCGGATGAAGATTCTGCAGGCAGTGGATCTGCCACAGCGAGCGATGCAGCTGCGCGAATAAAAAAGCCGCTGGAGTCGCCTCCAGCGGCCGGGACCACGTGCGGCGTGCAGAATCAGGACCCTACGATGCCACCGTCCTTGCGGGTGATGACCAGCGTACAGTCGCGGGGGATAGCGCCGCTGCCCAGGGCGGCAGGGAAGTTCGTCACTGCAGGATCGCCGTTGCCGGGGTGCTGCAGGTTGACGAACAATGTGCGCCGGTTGGGTGTGACGGTTATGCCGGTGACTTCACAGTCGGTGACACCGGTGAGCAGGCGCCTGATCTCGATGTCATCGCCGGACTGATTGCCGTTCGCCACCAGTAACTGGTCGTTGAGGCCATCTTTCTGTGCGCCATCGGTCTGGATGAAAACACGGTTTTCGGGGTCTACCCAGAGTCCATCGGGTGAGGCCAGGCTGCGTTCACCACCGTGCGTTGACGAGGCAAGCAGGAATATCTCCCAGGTGAAATGGCGGCCGACATGGCGGTTGCTGTCACGCCAGCGAATGATGTGACCGTCCGGATTCGGCGCCTGCGGATTGGCGGCATCCGCCTCCTCGCGGCGGCTGTTGTTGGTCAGTGTGCAATACACCGTGCCATCCCGGCCGACTGAGGTCCACTCAGGGCGGTCCATTGGTGTGGCGCCGGCGAGGTCGGCGGCGATTCTGGCGTAGGTTAGTACTTCCGCCTCAGAGCTGAAGCGCGCTGCGATGGCGGGGTTGCGCAGGCTCAGTTCCAGCCACTCACCGCTGCCGTCATCGTTGAATCTGGCGGCGTACAGCGTTCCGCTGTCCAGCGGGCTCAAACCCTGCGAGCGCATGAAGCGCCAGTTGCCGGCAGAAACGAACTTGTAGATATAGTCGAAGCGCTCATCGTCACCCATGTAGCCTACGACGCGGCCACCGCGGCCCTCGACCAGAGCCACCCCTTCATGTTTGAAGCGCCCCATTGCCGTGCGTTTGACCGGCAGTGCATCGGGGTTGAAAGGGTCGACCTCAACGATCCAGCCAAAGCGGTTATCTTCGTTCGGGTGGCTGCCGCCGGACAGGTCAAAGCGTTCGTCAAAGAGGTGCCAGCCATAGCCGAAGCCGTTGGCGCTCAGACCGTAGCGCGCCTGCTCTTCGCTGGGTGTCCAGTTCGGGTCGCTGGTCCCGAAGTAGCCGTTGAAATTTTCCTCGCAGGTCAGGTACGTGCCCCAGGGTGTGTAGCCGTTGGCGCAGTTGTTGAGCGTGCCCATCGCGCCGGCTTCGGGTCCGATGAACTCGCTGCCCGCCGCCGGGCCACTGAATTCCACCGGGGTGCGGCCGTGCACACGCCGGTTGTACATGCTGTCCTTTACCAGCTCCCAGCCGCGGCCGGTTTTGCGTATCTCCACGACGGAGATGCCGTGCGCATGCTGTGAGGTCATCACGTCTGCCAGGCTCTCTGGGGCCGCCTTGCCGAGTACCGTGCTGTTGGTGCCAAACTCGTGATTAATGGCAAGCAGGCCGCGCGTGCTGCTGCGACGGAAGGGAAAGAACCACATGCCGTCGTGACCGATACCGATTTGCTGGGCCTGTTCGCCGGCGCTGGGTCTTGCGTCCGGCGCGCCGCTGTAGTCCACGACGTTATGGGTCAGTGAGGTGCCCCAGGGGATCAGCACCTGGTAGTCATAGTCGGGAGAAATGGCGGGCAGGGGGCCGTTGCCCTCGGCCAGCGTCACGGGCTGGAAGTCGATCAGCCGGCTGCCGATCTTGCGGCTTGGCGCGGCCGGGGCACTGCTGGCGGCCGCCGACAGGGGCCCCGCCAGAAAGCTGCCTGCGGCCAGCGTAAGGCCGCCGCGCAGGACCTGCCGACGCGAGGCGTAGTCCTTGAGTACATCGCGAAAGGGACGGTTGTTTGACGGGTTGCTGGTGCCTTCATCGTGTTCCATGGTTGTCTCTACCTGCGCTGTGGGAAGTGAGCGGCACTCCGGCGACAACCGCCGGGGGCCTGTTGCCGGTGCAGGGGTGCATCGGCTATCCATGCAGGAGGGTAGAGAGGCTGTGTTGCAGTGATGTGGCGCTTGCGTGGCGAAACCAAGAACTTTTTATTGCGGCATGAAAAAGGGCCGGTAGCGAATCGCTGCCGGCCCTCGGGAGGAAGAGAAACCGTTTAGAAGGAGTACACCGCGTCAAAACCGAAGGTGCGTGGCTGGCCCCAGGTGTTGCCGGCCCATCCCAGTGTACCGAAGTCGATGCCCCACTCCCGGTATTCCTCATCCGTCAGGTTGCGCACCCAGGCCGAAAGACGCAGGTCGCCGCTCTCGCCCATCGTCAGCTCGTCCAGCGTGACACGCGCATTCAGCAGCGTGCGGGCGTCCGAGGAATCAAACTGATTCTGGAAGGGGTGGAATACCATGCTGTCGGTGTAGGACACATCCAGGCGTGCGCTCAGCCGCCCCATCCCCGTGTTGGCGGTGGAGTACTGCAGGCCAAGCGATGCGGTGTTCTCCGGTGCTCGGGTGACAGTGACAACGTCCTTGATGTTTTCGATCTGGTTGGTCACCGGGTTGCGCGCGTTGTATTCATCGAATTCGGCGTCCAGATACCCGTAGTTCAGGTCAACGGACACGTTCTCGCTGAGCAGCGCAATCACCTCCAGTTCAAGACCCATGTAGGTCGCCTCACCCGCGTTGGTGATGCGGCTGGATGCACCGCCGCTGCCCGCTTCGAATACGGCAATCTGCATGTCCTTGTAGTTGTTGTAGAACACCGCGCCGTTGACCCGCAGGCGGCGATCCAGCCAGTCGGACTTCATCCCCAACTCGTAGGAGTCGAGGGTTTCTTCCTCGTAGGGCTCTTCCCAGGCTGTGGCGCTGGACGCGCGGCTGTTGAAACCGCCGCCGTTGTAACCCGTGGAGTAGGTGGCATAGACATTCATGTCCGGGCTGATCGAGTAGTTGGCTGTCAGCAGGTAGCTGATGTTGTCCCAGGTGTCCTCGTTGGTAAACCGGTCGTCGAAGCTGACGTGGTTCAGTCCCTCATTGAACAGGAACGCCTCGCGATCATCCTCCGTATAGCGCAAGCCCGCGGTGATATCCAACTGATCGGTGAGGGAGTAGGTCGCCTGGCCGTAGACCGCGGTCGATTCCGACTCCTGCCCGTAGATGAAATCCTGGAAGCCGTTCAGGTTCGGATCGGCGCCCGGGAACGGGAAGGGCAGGGGAAGCCGCTGGCTGCCCTGACAGACCGGGCCGGTGCCGAAGTCGTTACAGAAACCGGCGCCGATAAAGGCCGGCCCGATCGCGCTGTCCACCAGGAACTGGATGGGCAGCACAAAGCTCTGCGGGTTGTCCTGATACACTTCTTCGTCAAACAGGAATACGCCTACCGTGTACTGCAGGCGGTCATTGAAGGCATCGCCGATCAGCTGGAATTCGTGGCTTTCCATTTTAATCCAGCCTTCGGGAATGCCGGCCTGGAAGCCCTGTGTCGGAATCTCTGCGCCGCCACCGTACAGCAGGTCACGCATCGTGTAGGCTCCGCCATCAAGGTCGGTGGAGTCGTAGCCGGAGTCGGTGTCGCGGTTGGCGTAGATATATTTGAGAGTGAAGGGGTCAAGTTCCCAGGCAACCGTCAGGTTGTGGCCCTGCACTTCCAGCCATTCTTCGCTGGACCCCTCGAGCATGAAGGTCTCACGACGCTTGGTGGGGTCGCCTACCGTGGCCGCCATCTGCTGGAAGATTTCGCCGCCAAGGAAGGTGTAGGGGAAGGGGGTGGTGGTGAAACCGTTGTAGATGGAGTCCTTCACCTTGGTCACCTGATACGGTGTGGGTACCCCGGTGTTGTCAGTGTCGTCATAGGAATAGTCTATGGTCAACCCGTCGGTGGGCTCCAGTCGCAACGCCACACGGTAGGAGGAGTTGTCTTCACTCGCCAGGTTGGGGTTGACGCCAGGGAATTCGTTGGTCGCCCAGCCGTCATATTCCATCTTGCTGCCGGAAACCTTGACCGAGAGCATGTCCGCAATTTGCGGCAGGTCGACGGAGCCCGTGAGGCGGCGATAACCATCATTGCCGACGCTCACCTCCACGCGCCCACCCAGTTCGCCGGTGGGCTTGCGTGTGGTGACGTTCACAGCACCGCCGGTGCTGTTGCGGCCGAAGAGTGTGCCCTGTGGGCCGCGCAGTACTTCGATGGACTGCAGGTCAACGATATCGAAAATCGCGCCGACGGTTTTGCTCATGTAGACGCCGTCGAGGTAGAAGCTCGTTTTCGGGTCGGTCATCAGCGAGGTTTCACCGCTGCCCACCCCCCGGATGTAAATCGACATGTTGGAGTTGGACGAGGGCTGCTTCTGTACGTTGGTGTTCGGCACCAGCCCGTTCAGGTCCGTGACATTGTAGATGCCGAGGTCGGCAATCTGCTCGGCATTGAACGCGGTCACCGCGATGGGGGTTTCCTGCAGCAGCGTCTCCCGACGTTGTGCGGTGACCACGACTTCCTCCAGTGCCAGACCCTGGGCCTGAACTGCGGAAATGAAGGGGATCGACGTGGCCGCGATCAGCGCGGCGGCGATGGGTGTGTGCATATATCTCGGCATGGTGAGGCTCCGTAATCGTTATTATCAGCGCTCCGGAGGGGCGCCGGGGTAACCTGCCAACACAGTGTGTTGGATTGCGCAGTGATTGTATGTTATCGAAAACCTGCAACCGCAGTTTAACGTTGTCGGGGCCTGCTGCGTCAAGTGTCGTGAGGAGAAATATTCACGCGTGTGTAGCGACTTGCCCCGATTTTGCCCACCGTCAACGACAGGGTACCGGTGGCCGGGGAGGGAATTGTATGAATTGCACCAAGAGTGATTGCGGGACTATTTTCCTCATGCTTACATGGACCGTATGAGGGTCGAAACCGGAAATAGCGCCGCGTCGCGGCAAAACACATGAAGGCTGTCAGAAAATACCGCTTTGCCAATCTGGTGCCAGCACTGTTATCCGTGTTCGTGCTGTCCCTGGGTATGGCGCTTACGATCGCCACCTGGCAGCAATACCAGCAACGTGAGCAGGCGCTGCTGTCTGCAGCTTTCACTGCCGAGTCACAACGCCTGATTGCCGTAGCGGAAAAGCAGCTGCACACCTACTCTGTGGTGATGCGCGGTCTGCAGGGTTTTTTCCAGGGCTCGGAAAGCGTTGAGTATCCCGAGTTCCTGGCCTACGCGAGGGCCCTGAATGCCACGACGGAGCTGGCAGGCCTGCAGGGAATCGCCTGGGTGCAACTGGTGCGACGCAGCCAGCTGGACAAGCACCTGGAGGAGATGGCTGCACAACTGCCGGTGGACTACAGCATTCGACCGGAGAACCCGGGCGAGGTGCTGGCGCCAATCATCTACATCGAGCCATTGGCGGGTGCCAACCTGCGCGCCATCGGCCTTGATGTCTACCAGCTTCCGGTGGCTCGCGCCGCCGCAGAGAAAGCGCGTGACCTCGGCGATATCGTCATCACCCGCCCGCTGCAACTGGTGCAGGACCAAGGTGATGCACCGGCGGCGGAGAATCCCGAGTCTCCGTCCTTTGTGATGTACCTGCCGGTGTACGGTGCGTCGGCAGTGCCGGACACACTGGCGGAGCGCAGGGCCAGAATCACCGGCTATGTCGACGTGCCCTTCCGCGTCAGTGACCTGATTGAGGGTATGGCGAGGGAGATTGATGCCGACCTGGATTTTGACATTTACGACGGCGACCCGCGCGATCCGGGTAATCGGCTGTATCTGTCGGACGCCGTATCCCATGCGGCCCGCGCCGCCGCGGGTGAGGTGCAGGCGGAGCACAGCGTCACGGTGGGTACCCGCAGCTGGACGTTCTATATTAGCTCCACGCCCGCCTTCCGCGCCGCGTCGCGGGCGCCGGGGGGCTCCTCCGCGATGTTTGTGGCGGGTGGTTCCGCCAGCCTTGCCCTGGCGTTGCTGGTGCTGGTGATAGCCCGCGGCCGCGACCGCAGCGACCGGCGCGCGGAACGTCTCGCCAGCCTTTATCACGCACTCAGTGAAGTCAACCAGTCCATTGTACGCATGGACAGCGAGGCGGAGCTGATGCCCCTGGTCTGTAATGTGGCGGTTCGTTTTGGTGGCTTTACCCTGGCCTGGGTCGGTCGCATTGATGCCGCAAGTGGTGCGATTGTCGGCGTCGCCGGTGCCGGGGAGGGACGTGAATACTTCGACAGCAAGTCCCTGTCCATTGATGCCAACCATCCTGGCGGAGGCGGATCCATGGCCACCGCAGCGCGGGAGAACCGGCCGGTGATCATCAACGACTACCTCGACTCTTCACTGACCGAACCCTGGCACGATCGGGCGCGCGAGTTCGGTTGGCGCTCATCGGCCGCGTTTCCGGTTCCCCGGGGCGGCAAGCCGTTTGCTGTGTTCAGTGTCTACCATGCGCATCGCAACGTGTTTGACGAGGAGGCGACGGCGCTCCTGCGTGAGATGAGCGCAGATATCAGTTTCGCACTCGACAACTTTGATCGGGAGGAACAGCGTACGCGCTATGAAAAGGCGGTGCGGGAAAGTGAGTCGCTGTTGTCCACCATCCTTGAGAATGTGGGTGCCTGCATCTACCTGAAGGATCTCGAGGGCAAGTACCTGTTCGTGAATCGACAGGTGCTTGCGACCTGGGGGGTCGAGCGCGAGGACATTATCGGTCAGGGCGACGAGCGCCTGTTTGAACCGGATAGCGTGGCCCGTATTCGCGAGAACGACCGCAAGGTGCTCACCTCGGGTATTTCCGAGGAGCGCGAAGAGGTGGAGACCATCCGCAGCAGCGGCAAGACCTCCGTATTCTGGTCGGTGAAAATCCCGCTGTATGACGCTGAAGGCAAGGTCTACGCGCTCTGTGGTATCTCCACCGATATTACCGAGCATCGCGACAACCGGGACCGCATCCGCTTCCTCAGCCACTACGACACGCTCACAGGCCTGCCCAATCGGGAATTGCTGCACGAGCGGACGCGCCTGGCGGTGACCGCCGCTGCCGCGAGTGCCACGCCGCTGGCACTGCTCTATATCGATCTCGACCGTTTCCAGCTGATCAACGAATCGCTCGGGCTCGCGGTGGGGGATGCTGTGCTCACCGCGCTGTCGAGCCGCCTGAGCGCCGAGCTGAACCTGGAGTCCACGCTGAGCCGCATGGGGGGAGACGAGTTTTTCCTCCTGCTTCCCGGCGTTGGCGAAGCAGGCGCCGTCCAGGTGGCGGAACGCCTGCTCAGTCGCATCGCCGAGCCCCTGCAGCTGGAGGCGCAACGGCTCAGCGTTACCGCGAGCATCGGCATCGCCTGCTTCCCGGAGCATGGCCGAGACCTCGATCAGCTGACGCAGGCCGCAGACGCAGCGCTCTCGCGTGCCAAGCTCGCCGGGCGCAATGTATTCTGCGTGTTCGAAGACGAGATGCGCGTGCATGCCAATGAAACGCTGCAGATCGAGAACCAGCTCAGGGAGGCTCTGGCCAAAGGCGATCTCAGCCTGCACTACCAGCCGCAAGTCAGTCTGACGACAGGAGAGATCACCGGCGTTGAGGCCCTGATCCGCTGGCAGCACCCTGAGCTGGGTTTCGTGCCGCCGTCACGGTTTATCCCCATCGCCGAGGAGAGCGGGCTGATCCTGGATATCGGCAGCTGGGTGTTGCGTACCGCCATAGCCCAGCAGGCGCTGTGGCAGTCAGCGGGGCTGCCTGTTGGGCCCGTCGCTGTGAACCTCTCCGCCATGCAGATCTACCGCGAAGACTTCGCCGAGATGGTAAGTCAGATGCTCGCCGACGCTGGCGTGCCGGCGGAACTGCTGGATCTCGAGCTCACCGAGCGCATTGCCATGGAGAGCTCCGGCAAGACACTGGCAACGCTGGCTGACCTGCATCGGCGCGGCGTCGTGCTGTCGATTGACGATTTCGGCACCGGTTACTCCTCATTGAGTTATCTCAAGCGCTATCCGGTACAGAAGCTGAAAATCGACAAGAGTTTTGTCGACGGGGTGGCAGAGGACGCCGAGGACCAGGCTATCGCGCTGGCCATTATCGGCGTGGCTCGCGGACTTGGGTTCCGCACCATCGCCGAGGGCGTGGAGACGGAGGCGCAGTGGCAGTTCCTCAAGGACAACGGCTGTGACGAGTTTCAGGGATATTACTTCAGCAAGCCGCTGCCGGCCGAAGATTTTGAGGCCCTGCTGCGCAAGCTCGGATCATGAGCCGCTGGAGACAAGCACCCAACTGGTATAACCGACAAAGCACAGGATAAGCAGGGCGCCCTCCAGCCGGTTGATGCGGCCCGGTCCGCGGCGTCGATAGCCCATCACACACAACAGCAGCGCCAGGGCCCCCATGCTCAGTACGTCCCGGCCAAGCACCTCCGGCGGCACGTCGATCTCGGCAATACCGCCCGCGATGCCCACCACCGCCAGCGTGTTGAACAGGTTGGAACCGATCACGTTGCCCAGCGCGATGTCGCTTTCACCCTTGCGCGCGGCAATCACCGAGGACGCGAGTTCGGGAAGCGACGTGCCAACCGCCACGATGGTGAGCCCGATCACCAGGTCGCTGACCCCCAGGCCCTCGGCAATCAGCACCGCGCCCCACACCAGCAGGCGCGAAGCAGCAATCAGGAGCAGCAGGCCGGCGAGCAGCCAGAACAGCGCGCGTCCCAGCGGCATGTGCTGGGTAGACGCGTGCTCCGCAGTGACCTCAATGGCCAGCGTATCGCGGTCGCCCCGCAGGCCCTGGTGGATAGACCAGCCCATCAGCAGGACGAACAGGCCAAGCAGCAGGAATGCCTCAAGGTGGGTGATGACGCCGTCGACCACCTGCCAGGCTGCCAGCGCCGTGACAGCGAGCAGTATCGGCAGCTCCTTGCGCAGGATCTGCGAGTGCACGGCCAGGGGGCTGAGCACAGCGGTGACGCCGATAATCAGCGCGATGTTGGTGATGTTGGAGCCGTAGGCATTGCCCAGTGCCAGGCCCGGATTCCCCTGGCTGGAGGCAATGGCGGAGACGACCATCTCGGGCGCCGATGTGCCGAAACCGATGATGACCATGCCGATCAGCAGCGGCGGCACGTTGAAATGCCAGGCCGTTGCCGCCGCGCCCGATACAAAGCGGTCGGCACTCCAGACCAGCAATACCAGGCCGATGAGTACGGCTCCCAACGCCATCATGAGTCAGCTCCTGCAAAACGGTTGTACCGGACTTGCGCCGGTGGTCGTGAGCAAGATACTGATCTCCCGGGCCCCTCGCCAGTGCCCCGCGGCACCACTATTACCGTTTCTCCCCTGCCGCCTGCCCTGGCGCAGGTTTTCAGTGCCTTCGGTTTACATCCTCATTGCAGCCGTTAAACTGGAGCATTCGCGAGTTACTGCGCCAGGCACTGCGTAGTTTCCCCTGTCCCTACGCAATCAGGAGCACAATATGAGCGCAGCCAAAGCAGGCGACAACGTCAGCATTCATTACACCGGTACCCTGGACGACGGCACCGTATTCGACAGTAGCGATGGTCGCGACCCATTGCAGTTCGAAGTGGGATCCGGGCAGATCATTCCCGGCCTGGATCGGGCCATCGAGGGCATGGCCGTCGGTGACAAAAAGCAGGTCAATGTGCCGGCAGACGAGGCCTACGGCCAGCCGGCTGCCGAGGCCCGGCAGGAAGTGGCCCGGTCGCAGATCCCCGAGCATATTCCGCTGGAACCGGGCTTGCAGTTGCAGATGCAAACCCCCGACGGTCAGGCGATCCCGGTGCGGGTCGCCGAAGTCAGTGACGAGGTGGTCGTGCTGGATGCCAATCATCCGCTGGCCGGAAAAGACCTTACGTTTGACATCGAACTGGTAGCGATCGCCTGACGTGGCTTTGTGATTTACTCCGCCTGTGATAAATAGGCAGGCGGAACTCCAATTCTAAAGATAATAAACCGGGAGCATCATGAAGATATTCGCCAGAAACTCTGTTCTGTCCACTCTGCTGTTGCTCGGGTTGGCGTCACTGACGGCTTGCTCGGATGGCGGCGGGTCTGCTGCGCCACCGCCACCTGAGGTGACGCCCGAGGAGGTGCCGGACCCCGACCTGGTCGTCATCGAGCCCGGCGAAGATTTCCAGCGGCGGTTGATAGAGGCCTTTATCAACGTTGAGCCCGGGCAGACCATCGAACTGCCCGCTGGAGAATTTGAGCTGGACGCCCAGCTGTCGCTGGATGTGGACAATGTTACCGTACGCGGCCAGGGTCATGGTGAAACCCTGCTCGACTTCGGCAGCCAGGTGTCGGGTGGCGAGAGTATCCTGGTCACCAGTAACAACGTGGTGTTGGAAGATTTCGCGGTGATCGACGCGCCGTCAGATGGCATCAAGTTCAAATTCTCCAACGGTGTGACACTGCGTTCGGTGCGCGTGGAATGGACCTGTGGCGCCTGTGAGAGCAATGGTGCCTACGGGCTGTACCCGGTACAGACCAAGAACGTGCTGATCGAAGACTGTGTGGTCATCGGCGCCAGCGATGCGGGGATCTATGTCGGCCAGTCGGACAAGATCATCGTGCGCCGCAACAATGTCTCCCTGAACGTGGCGGGCATTGAGATCGAGAACTCCACAGACTCGGATGTGTACGACAACGTTGCGGAGAACAACACGGGCGGCATTCTGGTATTCGACCTGCCGAACCTGTCTGTGGACGGTGCGCGCGCGCGGATTTTCGACAATACCATCCGCGATAACAATACCCCCAACTTTGCGCCAGCGGGCAATATCGTGGGTGTTGTGCCGGCGGGCACCGGCATACTCGCCATGGCGTTTGACGATGTGGAGATTTTTGGTAACCGCATTGAAAACAACCAGTCCATGGCGGTGGCCATCGTCAGCTACGACATCAGCGGCCTGACCACGAATGATGTGCGCTACGATCCGGATCCGCGCCGCATCCACGTGCACGACAACCTGTACGCCAACAATGCCTACGCACCCGCGGACCTTGCGGCGGATGTTGCCGGGCTGTTCGCCGCGCTAGATGGCCTGCCTGAGGTGGTCTATGACGGGCTGGGTGAAGCGGAAGGTGCGTTCCCGGATGCGGACCGTATCTGTGTTTCCGAAAAAGCCTCAGTTCGTCTGGGCGTTGTGTTCCAGCCCGGCGGCGGTGGCCCGAGCGTGGATCCCGCCTTCTTTGATTGCGCGCATGCATCACTGACCGCGGTAGTACTGGATACCCCGGAAGAGATTGCAGAGGGCGAGCGCCCCCTCACCGAAGATGAAATCGCGGCACTGTGTACCCCCGAGGGCAGCGACCCCAATTTCGATGCGGCGGAAGTCAGCTGTCGGGAGCTTGCCGGTTACAACCTGTTTGCGGATGCGCTGGAGCCGCGCTCAGCCGCCAACGACGGTATCGGCTACGAGCTGACCAGCGCACTGTTTACCGACTATGCCAGCAAGTACCGCTTCATCTACGTGCCAGACGGTCTGCAAGCTGCTTACAACAGTCAGAACGTATTCGATTTTCCGGTGGGCACCATCATCGCCAAGACCTTCGCCATGCCCAACGACTTCCTGAATCCGGCGGCGGGCGAGGAGATTATCGAAACCCGTCTGTTGATTCATCGCCGGGATGGGTGGGCAACACTGCCCTATATCTGGCGCGAGGATGGCAGCGGCGCCGACCTGGCGGTGGCGGGAGGCCGCCGCTCGCTGGAGTGGATTCACAGTGACGGCAGCACGCGCAGCACCGAGTACGTGATTCCCGATGCCAACAGTTGCAAAACCTGCCACGGCATGACCCGGGCGGAAACGGGCAGTGGCGTGAACACGGAGACCGTCAACCTGCCTATCGGGCCCAAGGCGCGGTTCCTTAACCGCGAGCGCTTGTACGACGGCACCCTGAAGAACCAGTTGGCGCATATGGCGGATCAAGGTGTCCTGGTGGGTTTGCCGGCAGATCTCGCGGCCATCGATACGGCGCCTGATTGGGAAGACGTGGGCAAGCCACTCGAGTCACGCGTGAAGGCCTACCTGGACATCAACTGCGCCCATTGCCATAGCCCCGGCGGCTTTGCCAGCAACTCCGGCATGTTCACCGAGTTCTGGCGCGAGGTGAACGCCACCTACGGTGTCTGCAAGCCCCCCGTTGCTGCCGGGGCAGGCTCAGGTGGCCTGCAGTATGCTCTTGTGCCGGGCAATGCCGATGCGTCCATCACCGTGTTTCGCATGAACTCCAACGAGCCCAATGTGCGCATGCCGGAAATCGGCCGCAGCATTATTCATGACGAAGCCGTAGGACTGGTGCGTGACTGGCTGAACAGCCTGAGTGGCGGCTGCGACTGAGTGCGTCGCGCGCGGTAACACAGGCCCGCCGCAGAGACTGGGGCGGGCTTTTTCCTTCTAGATCATGGACTGCTGGTAGTTCTGTATACCGACGCGCTCGATGAGCTCGAGTTGCGTCTCCAGCCAGTCGACGTGCTCTTCTTCGCTCCTCAGGATCTCGGAGAACAGGTCGCGGGTGCCGAAATCAGAGACCGATTCACAGTGCACGATGGCCTCGCGCAACAGCGGAATGGCCAGCTCTTCCTGTTTCATGTCGCATTGCAGGATTTCTGCAACGTTTTCACCAATGTACAGTTTGCCGAGGTCCTGCAGGTTAGGCAGCCCCTCGAGGAACAGAATACGCTTGATCAGCAGATCGGCGTGCTTCATTTCATCGATGGATTCCTCGTACTCTTTCTCATTGAGCTTGTTCAGCCCCCAGTTTTCAAACATTCGCGCGTGCAGGAAATACTGATTGATGGCCGTGAGTTCGTTTTTCAGTGCCTGGTTCAGGAAGGCAATGACCTGCTTGTCACCTTTCACGCTCTGCTCCTTGTGTGGTGGGTTTCCCCTGCAGTGTAGTCAACTTGGCGTCGGGAGACCACGGATTCCGGCCGTCAAGCTCGGCGGCCCATTTCTGTGTTCGAGACTGACAATTAATACCACACGCAATTGACAATTATTCGCATTCGTCTACACTGGGTGCAGTCAGGAGGTTATTGCATGTTTATTTGTCTGTGCCGCGGAGTGACCGACTCCGCCATCCGCGCCGAAGTCCAGCAGGGCGCCGTCCGCTATGAAGACATTCAGGCCCGCCTGGAGGTGGGTACATGTTGCGGTACCTGCAAGGACAGCGCTGAAGAAGTGATAGCCGAGACGGTTGCTGAATCCCTTTTCTTTGAACTCAAGCCCACATCGGAAACCGCCTGGGCCTGATCCTGGAGTAACCTATGAACACCATGCCCTCGCGCCCACCGAAACGGGTGCTCACCCTTGCTGTTGCCGCCATTTTGCTGCCATCCGGCCTTGCCGCGCAGGAGGGGGGTGAATTTCCCATGCCGGTGATCGAGGTTATCGGCAAAAGCGACGATGCCGTGTCGCGGCAGACGGGTTCGGTGGTGCTGATTGACCGGGAGGCGCTGGAGCTGATCCAGCCGCTGTCCACCGATGACGCGCTGCGCCGCGTCGCCGGCATCAATGCGACAACGGAAGACGAGACGGCGATTGTAGCCAATCTGGGAATTCGCGGGTTGTCGGCCAGTGAGTCAAAATCCCTGATTCTTGAAGACGGTGTGCCTGTGGCCCCGGGCCTGTTTATCGGCAACGAGCGGTATTTCAACCCCCGCATTCAGCGTGTCGAACGCATCGAAGTGCTGAAAGGGTCGGCGTCCCTGCGCTATGGCCCCTCCACCATCGGTGGCGTGGTGAACTACCAGACGAAGACACCGGACGACGGTGTTCTGCTGTCGGGTCGGCTTGGCTCTTTCGATACCCGCGAAGCCTCCCTGGAGGCGGGAGGTCGCAGCGCCTCTGGCGATGCCTTTGCCGGGCTTGTGGCGACCCGCGCAGAAAGCGACGGCTTCATGGACAAGGACTACGAAATGACGGACATTCTCGTCAAGTCCGGCATGGCGCTCAGCGACAGCCAGGAGGTGGGTGTGAAGTTCTCCTGGTACGAAAATGACGCCAACATTTCCTACCGCGGCCTGTTGCTCGGTGACTATGAGGCCGGCGCAACCTACAACCCGGCGCCAGATGACTACTTCCTGACCGATCGTGTGGCCTTCGACCTCAATCATGCCTGGCGCATCAACGATAACGCCAGGCTGCAAACCGTGGCCTACTGGAGCGAGGTGTCGCGGGATTACTGGCGCTACAATGTCGATACAGCGGCCTCCAACGAGGCGGGTCGCTGGGTTTATACCGACACCCTCACCGGCAACAACCGGTCCTTTGAGCGGCTCGGCCTGGAGACACGCCTGCAGCTGGATCACCAGCTTTTCGGCCTGGAAAATGCCGCGGAAATCGGTTTCCGGGTGATGAGCGAGGAGTCGGACGACACGCGCATACGCGCCACTCGGGACGCCGATCGCACCGGTATCAATGACCGCCATATCGTGGATAGCGCCGACAGCATCGCAGTGCACGTGCAGAACCGTACCGAGCTGACCCAGCGGCTGGCAGTGACACCGGGGCTGCGAATCGAATCCTATGAGCAGAAGCGTCGGGTGCTGACCGAGAACAACGCCTCGGCCAAAACTTCCAACACTGAGCTCCTGCCCGGGGTCGGCGCAACCTTCGAACTGACCCCCACGGCCCAGCTCTACGGCGGCCTCTACCGCGCGTTCTCGCCGGCGGCAAATGGCGTGGCGCTGGACGGCCTCACGGACCAGAGCCTGGACGGCGAGCGCTCTAACAATTATGAGGTCGGCATTCGTGGCTTGCAGGGCAAGCTGAGCTATGAAGTCGCTGCGTTCTATATGGATTTCGACAACCAGGTGGTCACGGGCAACAGCGATCCCAACCTGTCCCAGTCCAATGCCGGCGAAACGGTGCATAAAGGCATGGAGCTGATCCTCGGCTATGAGTTGGGCGCGGGCTTCAGCGTGGATGCCAACGCGACCTGGGTGCCTGAGTCGGACTTCCAGACTGGGGAGTTTGCGGGGAACAGGCTGCCCTATGCACCGGAGCATCTGGCCAATCTGGCCCTTAACTACCGTGGCAGCCAGTGGAATGCCGCGCTGACCGCCCACTACCGTGGCTCGCAGTTCGGTGATGCAAGCAACCAGGTTGATATCCCCGACAACGCAGCCGGCGGTATCTGGGGTGGCAAGATGCCTTCCTATACGCTGCTGGATTTCATGGCTGAGTATGAATTCAGCAGCAGCCTGACGGTGTTCGGTGCGGTGAAAAACCTGACAGATGAACGCTATATCACGGGCCTGCGCCAGGGTATCTACGTGGGGCCCGAGCGCTCTTTTGAAATCGGCGCGCGCTTCCGCCTCTGATGCCAGGGCCCCCGCCGCGGGTGCCAGGGCTGCCCGGTGGTGTTGGGTCCCCCCACTGATGTAACCTTTTCTTTGTCGCATGGCCAGGCATGACACGGCGGGGAGGATGGCGTGGCGCGAACAACCGGGAAAGTCGTTGCACTCCTGCTACTGCTGATGTCAGTGAGCTCGAGGCCACTGGCACAGGAGCTTTCTCCCCGCGCCTACTGGCCCGCACCACAGGGCACGCAGATCGGTGCCCTCGGGTTTGCGCATACCCGGGGCGACACCATTCCCGATCCCTCGTTGCCGATTGCCGGCCTTAACTCGTCCATTACCACGGCACAGCTCAGTGTTCGCCAGACCTTCTCCCTCGCGGGGCGCACCGCGACCTTTGTGGTAGATGCGCCTTATGCCAGCGGCCGCTCCTCAGCAGAGATTGATGGGCTGGGCACGGTGTCTCGCGACTATGATGGCCTCGGGGATATCGCTGCAACACTGTCGGTCAACTTTTCCGGTGCGCCCGCCATGGATCGTAAGGCCTTTGCCGAGATGCTGCGGTCGCCCCGCCCCCTGCTTGGCGGCAGCCTGCGCATTGTGGCACCGACGGGCCGCTACGACCCTGAGCGGCTGCTGAATGTCGGTGCGAACCGCTGGGCAACCAAGCTGGAGCTGGGTTACATCCTGCCTATCGGAAACCAGTGGATATGGGAGCTTGAGGCGGGCGGCTGGTGGTTTCAGGACAACGACAACTTTCTGGGCTTGCGGCGGGAGCAGGCTGCGCTGTACTCGGTCGAGACGCATCTCGTGCGCCAGATCCATCCGGGACTTTGGGTATCGCTGGATGCGAACTTCTATCGCGGAGGACGAAGCACGCTGGGCGGCCGGCGCCTGGATAACCTGCAGCGCGACAGTAAAGCGGGATTCACCCTGGTATTCCCCTTCAACCGGCGCAATGCGTTTAAGCTCGCCTATGAGCAGGGCTCCCTCAACGACAGCGATGAAAACTTTCGCGCCTACTCGCTCAGCTATCTGCGCACCTTCTAGCCGGTGCGTTCCGAACGTCGGCCCGTATCAGATGGGGTAGGTGAATCCGGTACAGTCTTCCGTATACGCCCACAGCTTAGCCGCGGCCGCATCGTCTCTGGCCCAGGGACGCGGACGCACCCGCTTGCAGTTGGCAAAATACTCACCGCTGGTGTCTGCAACGTCATCGCTGGTGCACAGATACACAGATGTCTCGGCACCCTTGTCCGGGGAGCGGAAGAATATCTTCATGAACGCCGGTGCAATGTTCTTCAGGAAGCCGTCATTCTGCTGGCCCAGTGAGGTGGCTACCGCGCCGGGGTGCAGGGCGTTGACCGTGATCGGCTGCCCCTCGAGACGCTGTGCCAGGGTTCGGGTGAACAGAATGTTCGCCAGCTTGGAGCGGCCATATTCGCGAAACGCCTTGTAGTTCTTCTCCGCCTGCATGTCATCGAAATGCATGCCGCGGACAAACGCGTGCGCGGCAGACGCAACGTTGACGATGCGTGCGCTGGGCGCTTCCATCAATGCGGGCAGCAGCAGGCCCGTGAGCAGGAAGGGCGCGAAGTGGTTCACCGCGAGCGTCTCTTCGTAGCCGTCCACCGTCGTCTTGCGGCTGGTATTCATCAGGCCCGCGTTGTTGAGGAGTATGTCTATCGGCCGCCCCTGGGACAGGCACGTTTCGCCGGCGGCGCGAACGCTGGCCAGGCTTGCCATGTCAAGCTGTACCACGCTGGGCTCAGCCCCGCCCGCTGCGACGATCTCCCGGCTGAGCGCCGCACCCTTTTCCAGATTGCGGCACAGCAGCGTGAGTACCGCTCCCTTGCCGGCAAGGGTGAGGGCGGCGCTGCGGCCAATGCCCGCCGTGGGGCCCGTGATAGCGATATGCTTGTTGTTGATATCCATGGTGTGCTCTTCCCTCGTTGACCATTAATAGTGGTATGGGGTGGGTCATTTCGGACGTCGGCTACAGGCTCTCTGTAGACCAGACCAGCGCCAGCAGCTTGCCCTCGGCCAGCTCCTCCACGGGTGCATCGTCGTTGATGACGCGCAGTTTGCCGTCAGTTGTCAGGGTGAACAGCGGGATCATGCTGGTGCCATTTTTTTCTTTGTAGGCGACGAGGTCAAACTCTGCATTGAGGTTGATCGCCCGTATCTCCGCGCCACGCGCCAGCAGGCTGGCCAGCTTCTGGTAGGTGACTTCGCTGCCAAAGAGACGCGGTGCGCGGAATTCGTCCGCGGGCCGTTCACGCTCGCTGACTTCACGCTCTTCCGCGTTGCGCAGGCTGAAAACCTTCTTCGGGCCGAACTCGCTGCGGTATTTCAGGCAGGCCAGCGTGTTCCAACGCGCGCGCCGGGACATGGCGAAGAGTCTCCCAATGCCCACGAGTTCCAGATACTGGTCGGCGTGGGAGGAAATCGGATCGCCGTAATAGGTTTCCAGTCCCGCCATGCGTGCGCTGCGAATCTCTTCATAGGAGGTGTCTGCGAGTTTTACCCGGAAACCCTGCCGTACCAGGGCCTGGGCCACGGCCCGAGCCACGGCATTCGCGCCGACAATCAGTACGCCGTTCGGCTCCGCTTCGGCGAGGCCCAGTGCACGGGTCGCCGCGCCGGCGGTGAGGCTCTGCAGCACGACGGTGGCGATGATCACCAGGAACGTGTAGGCCACCAGGTCCGAGGCGCCAGGGTAGTCGATGCCTTCGAGTCGCAGCGCAAACAGTGAGGAGACGGCTGCGGCAACAATACCGCGCGGTGCAACCCAGCTCAGCAGCGCTTTCTGGCGCCAGCTGTAGTTGCCGCCGATGGCGGATGCCCATACCACGACCGGCCGCGCCAGTAGCACCACCAGCAGCACGATCACGCCGTTCCAGCCGGTGGCGAGAATATCCTGGGGATCAACCCGCGCGCCCAGCACAATGAACAGCACCGAGATAATCAGCACCGACAGGCTTTCCTTGAAGCTGAGTATTTCACTCACGCCCACGTCTTTCATATTGCCCAGCCAGATGCCCATCACGGTAACGGTGAGCAGGCCGGATTCGTGGGCGACGTAATCACTGCCGGCGAACATCATGATGACCCAGGCCAGGGTGACCACGTTGATGAGGTATTCCGGAACCCAGTGTTTGCGCAACACGAACCCCAGGCTGAGGGCGCCAACAAAACCCGCCACCAGGCCGACGCCGATGCTCTGGGCAAACACGGCCCACGAATCCACGCCTGAGAGGATGTACTGGAAGACCAGAACGGCAAGCAGCGCGCCCACCGGGTCAATCAGAATGCCCTCCCAGCGCAGCACCTGGCTGACCTCCGGCTTGGCGCGCATGGTGCGCAACAACGGGTTGATTACAGTCGGCCCGGTGACCACGACCAGTGCCGCAAACAGCAGGGCAACAGGCAGGGAGAAGTCGGCCAGCAGCCAGCAGCCTACCGCCATCAGCACCCAGTTAAGCAGGGCCCCCCAGCTCACCAGGTTGGTGACTACCCGTCCGTGGCCCTTCAGGTCTCGGAACTTCAGCGTCATGCCACCTTCGAATAGCACCAGTGCCACCCCGAGAGACACCATGGGGAAGAGCAGGTCACCGAACTGTTCATCGGGTCGGAGCAGTCCGGTGACGGGTCCGGCGATGATGCCCAGCACCAGCAGGGCAAGGATAGAGGGCTGCTTCAGTCGCCAGGAGAGCCACTGGGCCCCCACGCCCAGTACCAGTACGGCGGCGATGATGTACAGCAGGTTCTGATCCACGCGAGACTCCTGTCGGTATGCGATGCCAGCGCAGCATAGCGCAATTGTTGGTGTCCGCGCGCGCACGGTTGGCGAGGGGCACGTCCGGGTGCGAGAGTGCGCGTGGTGTCAAGAGAGCGCCGCACCCGCTGAAACGGTGCGACGCTTGTACGTTGCCTAGTCGATGACGCCCGGCTGGCTGTAGTCGCAGACCCCATCGGGGAAGATGGCCTGCAGCTTTGCATACTCCTCGGCGGACGGTTCCCAGCTGCCGTAAAGGCCCGCATCAATTGCGTCGTCAAGGGGCTGCAGTGCGCAACGGAAGACGTCACCGGTGATGGGCGCACCGGCGACGATGCGCGATGTGCTGTAGGGTGGAAAGCGCTCTGTGCAGCTGCCGGCGGGCCGGTCATTGAGGATGCCGTCCCATACCGTCTCTCCGCTGGCGATCAGTTCGCCGTCGCTGTCAAAGCAGCTGTCCACCGCAGCAGCAGGGCGGTTGGCGCCCACCGGGCTATCCGGGTTGGCATGAATGTTGGCCACCCACTCGTCGAGCACGGCAAACGCCTGCATGGTGTTGTCGTAGTCGCTGCCGTTCGGATTGCGGTCGATGAACCAGATCACCTGGTTGGAAGCATCACCATCGTGATTCAGGAGGCGCTGTCGTGTGACGAAGGACTGGATCGTGTTGTGCATGTCCAGCTCGTCCTCCAGGTAGTGGCGCAGGTCGATGAAAGGTATTTCCGCCTCGCCCCGTTGCACCATCCCCGAATCGAATGCGGCCCGGATCGCGCCCGGGTCGGCGCGCTTGCGTGGCGCCGGTGTGTCCTCCGTCGCGGTTGTGGCATTGCGCCAACTCCAGGGGTCGATCTGGTTGGGGTACAGCGGCTCGTCGTCGGTCAGGGCAAAGCACAGGTCGATGATAAAGGGGCAGCCCTCCTGCACCATGTCCGGTTCGTTCTTCCAGCTGCCGATATTCCAGTTCAGATCGATGAACTCGTCAGGGCTGATGTTGCCGTCAAGCAGTGCCTGCAGACCGTACTGCACGCCGACGTTGTCCCAGGTGGTGGCGGCAAAGCCGTCCTCGGCACGACCGTAGATGTTGATCACGTCAGCAAAGTGTGTCCATTCCACCTCGGCCTGCTGCTCTGGCGTGATGCCGGGAGCCTCGCCAAAGTGAGGGTTCAGCGCCAGCGGCGAGAGGCCGCGCCAGGAGGCTGTGCACTCGCTGGAACCCTGCGGGACCCAGGGTGTGAGCCCGAAACTGACGACGTCGTTAGGTACATCGTTAACTGCATTCAGGCCTATCAGCCAGCTGCGGTTGTTCCAATCCGCCCACTTGCCGCCGGGATCTTCGCGCAGTTGCAGATCGATCCAGCGTTCAATCAGCTCGCAGTCCCCGATGTGTATGGTTTGCGTGACCATGTCTGAATAGGAGTACTGGGGGACGCCAGCGTCAATCAGCCCTGGATGATTCTGGGCGTAAACGTACTGCTGAATGCCACCACCAGAGCCGCCGACGCCAACGGTGTACTCGGGTGCACCATAGGCCGAGACGAAACGGCTCTTGACCATGATGGCGGTCTCGCCGCCGAGCTCGAGGTTGTAGTGAGTACCCGTTTTCGTGCCAGTGGAATAGGCCACCGCGTACCCGGCGGCCAGACCGTCCGTATACAGTGCCCGGCTACGGCTGGGGCCACCCTGGTAGTGGCCAATGGCAACGCCCCCTTGGAAGTAGTAGATGAGCCGCTGGTTCCAGACGCTCAGGTCGGGGTCGTCGTCCTCTTGGGGCGCTGGCGAGAGCATGGCGATTGAGTAGAGGAAACGGTTCAGGCTGCCGCGTTCCCAGCGTACGATGAAGTCGACTTCGCGGTCGTCAATCGTGGTCGTGGTGGCGATGTCGGCGGGGCGTTCGCCGTTTTCCGGGTAATCCATCCAGGCGCCACCCTCGGTCAGGTATTTGTAACTGACTACTGTTTCCACGCTGCAGTTTTCATCAATCACCGGGCCCAGCTCAAGATCGGCCAGGTGACGGTCGGTTGCGCAGAAAAAAGGTGCCTGTTGCGGTCCGGAGAAGATTGGCCCACTCGCAGGATGATTGCTCAGGGTGATGCTGGCAGCGGTGACATTGTTTGCGCTACTGCTGACTTCCAGTGCGTTGTCACCCACCACCAGCCCGACAACCCGGCCCTCCAGGCCGTGGCCGTCGCTGCGTGCTTCGAACTGCCCGGTGATATCCTCTCCATCCAGCATCACCACCACGTTCTCCAGTGGCAGCGCGGCCGGCACTTCTATGCCGACCCGCGCCTCTCCCCCGCTGACCATCTCGGGTGGGCTGGACAGTACGGAGACGGCGAACGCACCGAGCAGCTCAGGTTCACCTCCGTTTCCATGGTCGGTGCCGTCGCTGCAGGCGGTCAGCAGCAACGCCAGCGTGAGTAAGTGGGCGCGCAGAGCGCCGCTTTGGCGCGGCGCTGAGAACGGTAGCTGCATCGTATTCTCCTTATTTTTTACCGTGCAGACTTCACATACTAGCTGCTCCCGGTGTGGCTGCCAGCGCGGCGGTCCAACTATCTGGACGACACATCCGGAAATGCCGCAAGTCTGCTAGACTCCGCGTTCACGAAAAAGCCTGCTGCCATGTGGCGCCAACTGACCGGGCCCCAACCCGCAACCGCTCTGGGAGTGCCAGATACATGAAGCAGACAATCGCGCGCTGGCTGCTGCGCGCCGCGGGTTGGAGCCTGGAGGGTGCTCCTCCGGCACATGCGCGCTATGTCCTGATCGCGGCGCCCCATACCTCCAATTGGGACTTTCCGTTGATGCTGCTGTACGCCGCCGCCTTCGACATCAAGGTGCGATGGATGGGCAAGCACAGCCTCTTTGTCTGGCCCTTTGGCGGGGTCATGCGCGGCCTCGGCGGAATGCCCATCGTCAGGCATCGCGCCGGTAATCTGGTGACGTCCATGGTTGCAGCCTTCGAGCAGGTAGACCAGCTGGTGCTGGTGGTGCCGACGGAGGGCACGCGAGACCGCACCGACTACTGGAAATCGGGTTTTTACCACATCGCTCGCCAGGCCAACGTCCCCATCGTGCCTTCCTTTCTGGATTTCTCCCGCAAACGGGGAGGGTTTGGGCCCGGCCTCTCGACCACCGGCAACGTGGTAGCCGACATGCAGTATTTCCGCGACTTCTATGCCGGTATGGTCGGCAAGTTCCCGGCCAACGTGGGGCCGATACGGCTGCGGGAAGAGGCGGACCTGTAGTCTTGGCCCCCGCGTCCTGCGGGGGCCTGCGCCAATGTGGTGGAAAGGCTTGCAGCGGCCGGCCCTGTAAAATAATATATATAATATATTTAATGGGATTGCAGGGAGTGTACGCTTGAACATCGACTTTTCACCCGCGCAGCGGGAGCTGCGTGACGCGTTCAGGGCCTATATGCAGGTGCTGATGACACCGGCGCTGCGCGAGGAACTTCAGCAGCCTCTGGCGACCGAGGGTGGTGGTCCGCTCTGGCGCAAAGCCATGCAGCAAATGGGCGCCGATGGCTGGATCGGTCTGGGCTGGCCAACAGAGTGGGGCGGACGCGGGTATGGCCCGATTGAGCAGTACATTTTTATCGAGGAGGTCACGCGCGCCGGCCTCCCGTTTCCCTACCTGACCACGGAGTCGATCGGCCCCGCCGTCGCAGAATTTGCCGACCCGGAGATTCGTGACGCCCTGCTGCCGCGCATCCTCGCGGGTGAGACTGTGGTCGCCATCGGGTACTCCGAACCCCAGGCGGGTACCGATATGGCGGCGCTGCGCACGACTGCAGTACGCGAGGGAGACGAGTACGTGATCAACGGGCAGAAGGTCTATACCTCGCTCGCACATTTTGCCGATTACGTGTTTCTCGCCGTGCGCACGGGAGATCCGGAAACATTGCCGCGGCATAAGGGCATTTCCATTCTGCTGGTCCCGACCAATTCCCCAGGCTTTTCCGCCACCCCCATCTACACCGTGGGTGACGGTGAAACCAATATCACCTGGTACGACAACGTGCGTGTGCCTGTCAAGAACCTCATCGGCGCCGAAAACGGTGGCTGGCGCGTGGTCACCAGCCAGCTCAATCGGGAACGGCTGACACTGATGAACCCCGGCACAGCCAATCTGCTCTACCAGCAGACGTTGGAGCACGCGCGCACCACACTGGCGGCGGATGGCCGGCCCCTGCTGGAGCAGCCCCGGGTGCAGCGGCTGCTTGCCTCCGTCTACAGCCAGCTCCGTGTGCTGCAGCTTGCCTGTCGCAAACAGGCCTGGGCGATCGCCAATGGCAGCCTGGAAACCGCTGATGCCTCCGCCATCAAAGTGTCCGGCTACGAGATTTTTCTGAGCTGCTACCGCAGCCTGCTCGAGGTGCTGGGGCCCGACGGTATCCTCAAACGCGGCTCCACCGGTGCGCTGCTGCAGGGACAGCTTGAGCTGATTTACCGCTCTGTACCAGTGTATGGCTTCGCTGGCGGCACTAATGAAATTCAGCGCGATCTTGTGGCCCAGTTCGGACTGGGCCTGCCGCGCGCCAAACGCTAGGAGCAGGGGTTATGGATTTTGCATTGACGGAACTGCAGCAACAGGTGCGCGAACTCGCGCGCGAGATTCTGACCGACGGCAGCACCGTGGAACGCTTGCGGGAAATAGAGGAAAGGGAGCAGCGCGTCGATCAGGAACTCTGGCAAACCCTGCGTGAGGCCGGCCTGTCTGCGGTGGCTGCCAGTGAAGAGGCCGGTGGCGGTGGGCTGGGCCTGCTGGGGTTCGGCCTGATTCTGGAGCAGGTCGGCGCGACGGCTGCGCCCATACCGCTGTTGGCTCACGGTCTGGCGGCTTTGGCTGTTGAGCGCAGCCGGGGGGCTTCGGCGCTGGCGCCGCTGCTTGCTGTTGACGGTTGGATGGCGGCTTCCACACGTACCGATGGCAATACGCTGCGCTGTGTGAACGGTCGGCTCAGCGGGTCGCTGGGTGGCATTGCCCATGGGCGCGGCTGCCATCACCTGGTTGTTCCCGCCCGCGACGAGCAGGGCTGGTGCCTGTGCCTGCTGGAAGTCTCCAGTGACGAAGTCACCTGGCAGGCTCAGACAAGCACCGCTCTGGAGCCGCTGGGACTGCTGCAGGTTGACGCCGTGGCCGCGCAGCGGCTGGGTGGCGCCGAATTGCTGGCCTGGCTGGACCAGTGCGGGGCGATGGCCTCTGCCATGGCGCAGACCGGTGTACTGGATGCTGCACTGCAGCTCGCCCGCAACCATGCCTGCGAGCGGGAGCAGTTCGGTGTGCTTATCGGCAGTTTCCAGGCAGTGTCCCAGCGCCTGGCGGATTGCTGGATCGACCTGATGAACCTGCGCCTTGCTGCCCTCGCGGCGGCAACACAGCTGGACAATGGTGAGGACGCCGAGCTGGATGTGCTCACGGCGCGCATCTGGGCGGCAGACGCCGGCCATCGGGTGCTGGCGGGCTGCCAGCATGTGCATGGTGGTTTGGGGCACGACCGTGACTACCCACTCTGGCGCTATGCGGTATGGGCGCGGCACTACGAGATGCTGTCTGGCGGTGTTAATGTCGCCCTGGAGCAGTTGGGCCAGGCTATCGCGCTGAACCCCGAGCGGTCCTGTTTGTAATGAGCTCGATCAACTACGATCGACCAATGACACCACGAGTGACGACACTATGAAAACGGTGCTGAGACGACAGCTGGCAGAGGGAGTGCTTGAGGTCAGCCTGAACAGGCCGGATCGCCTGAACGCCCTGAATGAGAATCTGATCGGCGAGTTGCTGGCTGTGTTTCGCGGCCTGAACAACGATCGCGAAACGCGGGTGGTTATTCTCACGGGGCGGGGCAAGGGCTTCTGTGCGGGAGCAGATCTCAAGTCCAGTGGATCCCGGCCCGGTTCGGTGCCCGGCACCGAGGGCATGGGCCAGTTGGGCTATGTCTACAAGTACCAGGAGTATCTGGCGGAGTTGGTATTGGCCATTCAGGAGTGCGACAAGCCTGTCATTGCGGCCGTCAACGGGGCCGCGGTGGGTGGCGGCCTGGCGCTGGCGCTGGCCTGCGATATCCGCATTACAGCCGAGGTGGGCAAGTTTGGCTCGGTATTCATCAAGACGGGCCTGTCCTCCTGCGACGTGGGCACCAGCTATCTGCTGCCGCGTATTGTCGGCGTTTCCGCCGCGACAGAGCTGATGCTGACCGGAAGGGTCTTCCCCGCCGCGGAAGCCCGTGAGCTTGGCCTGGTATCCCGGGTGGTACTGGCTGATGAACTGATCCCGGAAGCCACCCGTCTGGCACAGATGATTCTCGAGAACAGTGAGTATGGCGTTTGGATGACCAAGAAAGGCATTCGCGCCAATCAGGACGCCCCCAGCCTGCGCCATGCCATGGAATTGGAAAACCGCACGCAGGTTCTGGGGTACTTTTCCGGGTGCATGGAAGAATCCATGCAGGCGTTCCAGGAGGGTCGCGCACCCGTATGGAGCAAACTGTGAGCACTCCGGTGACACGGCGCGGGAGGCCGCCAAAAACGTCGCTGGAGGACATCGTCGACAAGGCCGTCGAACTCATGGCCCGTGAGCCCGAAAAAGACCTCTCACTGAACGCCATTGCCAAGGCCCTCGGTATCACGCCGATGGCGATCTACCGCTATGCGAGTGATCGGGATGAGCTGATGGAGGCGGTGGCCGATCGTATGTTGCGTGATTTCAAGCCTGAAATTCCGGATCAGCCCTGGCAGTCGCAGATCCGCCACTGGGCATTCGCCACACGCGACTATTTTCTGGCCAATCCCGCCCTGTTCACCATCATCGGCTGGCAACAGCATATCGCCAGTGCATGGCTGGCCCAGATAGCAATCCTGGCCCGTATATTGGCGCAAACCGGGCGGACGGATGAGCGCCTTGCGGACACGGTGCAATGGGTCTCTACAACTGTGATGAGTGCCATTTTAATGGAAATCGCCAGCAAGCGTTCAGGCTCGCGCGTGAGCATGAGCGATGTCGACAAGTTGCCCGCGGAGGACGCCGCGCTGGTGCGCTCCCTGATGCGGCACCTGCTGAAGAAGAATGCGCGAACGGTATTTACCGAATGCGTTGAGAACATGATTCTGACGATAGAGGTCTCACAATGAGTTCACTGAAACTGGGTCTGCAACTGGGTTACTGGGGCGCACAGCCGCCGCCGGATTTTGTCGGTATGGCACAGGAGGCGGAGCGCCTTGGTTTCGATTCCGTGTGGACGGCGGAGTCCTGGGGTAATGACTGCTTTACGCCGCTGGCCTGGGTGGGCGCACACACGTCCCGTATTCGCCTTGGAACCGCGATCGCACAGCTCTCTGCGCGTACGCCGGCGTCCTGCGCGATGGCGGCGCTGGCGCTGGATCACATGTCCGGTGGACGCATGATGCTTGGCCTCGGTGTGTCCGGGCCGCAGGTGGTTGAGGGGTGGTACGGCCAGCCGTATAGCAAGCCTTTGGCCCGCACCCGCGAATACGTCAGCATCATCCGCAAGATCCTGCGTCGCGAAGAGCCCGTGTCCAACGATGGTGAGCATTATCCGCTGCCCTATCACGGCCCCAACGCCTGGGGGCAGGGCAAGCCGCTGAAGTCGATCACCCACCCCCTGCGTGCCGACCTGCCGATTTTCATCGGCGCCGAGGGGCCCAAGAACGTGACGCAGACGGCGGAAATCGCCGATGGCTGGTTGCCGCTGTACTACTCACCCTGGCGTCATGAGGTCTACGAAAGCCAGCTGGTGGCGGCGAAGCCAGGCTTCGAAATTGCCCCCATGGTGATGGTCAATATCAACGATGACCTGCAAGCGGCCCTGCGCCCGGTCAAGGCGATGCTCGGTTTCTACGTGGGCGGCATGGGCTCCAAGACCAACAATTTCCACAAAGACCTGATGGCGCGACTCGGCTTTCCGGATGAGGCGGACCAGATTCAGGAGCTGTTCTTTGCCGGTGAGCGTGAGAAGGCGATCGACATGGTGCCGGACACCTTTGCCGACGAGATCGCGCTGTGCGGCCCGCTGGACCGCATACGTGAACGGCTGCAGGACTGGAAGCGCTCACCGGTAACCACCATGCTGGTCAATGGTGACCGCGAGTTCCTGCGCCAGATGGCTGAACTGGTGCTTTGATTGAGAGGCCAGGGAGGCACTGGTTGCGGGCTGGGCGGTCAGAGTGCCGCCTTGCCCTTCACAACACCATATAGCCGCCGTCAGTCACCAGGGTATGCCCGGTGGTGAAGCTCGACAGGTCGCTGGCGAGGTAGAGCACGGGCCCGATGATTTCCTCGGTTTCAGCCACCCGTTTCTGCAATGATGCCGCAATGGCCCCGTCCAGATAGCCGGGGATATTCGCTGCACTGTCGAACAGGTCGGAGTGGTAGCTGCCGGGCGCCAGGCTGTTGACCCGTATGCCCTTGCCGGCCCATTCCGCAGCCATCACTTTGGTCAGTGCGTCCAGGGCCGCCTTCGTGGCGGCGTAAAAGCCCTGTAATGCGGAGGGCTTAAGGCCGCCCACGGAGATCACGTTGATCACCGAGCCGCCGCCGTGCTCTGCCATTCTCGGAGCCATTCTTGACGCCAGGTACCAGGGTCCCTTGGTGTTGACATCGAACAGCTTCTGGAACAGATCCGGCTGCAGGTCGGAAAGCTCGCCAATCATCGGGTTCATGCCGGCGTTGTTGATCAGAATATCCACGCGACCGAAGGTTTCGTAGGCGGCCTCAATGACCCTGTCGAGGTCCTCAGTGCGACCCATGTGTGCCGACAGCGCCAGCGCCTTGCGCCCCTTGGCGCGCAGCTCATCCGCGACAGTCTCGCAGTTTTCCAGTCGCCGGCTGACGACGATGATGTCGGCGCCGACCTCGGCGAGGCCGTGGCACATGGCCTTGCCGAGGCCGCGACTGCCGCCGGTTACGAGTGCGACCTTGCCGGTCAGATCAATGTTATGCATGGTTTGAAGTCCTTGTTGCGTACTCGGGCACCCACTCCAGTGAGTCGTGTTGGCCCATAAAAAGTCTTGCACGTTTACCCGCTGGCCCCCCAGCGCCAGTCGCGGATCTCCGGTTTGTCGACACCGTGTTCATAGGCGTAGGCCTGGCAGTCGAGCTGTAGCTCGCGCATCTTCTGCCGCACATGGGCACCCGCCACCAGCAGGCCAGGCACGCGGTTGATCACGTCGATCACCAGGCTGAATCGGTCAATTTCATTCTTGATGGCGAGGTCCAATGGTGTGTTGATGCTGCCCTTTTCCTTGTAGCCGCGCACATGCAGGTGGGCGTGATTACTGCGCTTGTAGGCGAGCCGGTGGATCAGCCACGGGTAGCCGTGGAAATTGAAGATGATCGGCTTGTCCACCGTGAACAGGCTGTCGAAGTCGCGGTCCGAGAGGCCGTGGGGGTGCTCCTGGGGCGACGTCAGGGTGAACAGGTCGACCACGTTGATAAAACGGATTTTCAAGGCGGGGAAATGTTCCCGCAGCAGTTCAACGGCCGCCAGCGCCTCCTGCGTGGTCACATCCCCGCAGCCGGCCAGCACCACATCGGGCTCCTCGCCCTGGTCGTTGCTGGCCCAGTCCCAGATGCCAATGCCCTGGGTGCAGTGGCGAATTGCCGCAGGCATGTCCAGATACTGCAGGTGCTGCTGTTTGTCGGCCACGATCACGTTGATATCGTTGCGGCTGCGCAGGCAGTGGTCGGCCACGCTGAGCAGGGTGTTGACGTCCGGTGGCAGGTACACACGCACAACGCTGGGGCTCTTGTTCACCACCAGGTCGAGGAAGCCGGGGTCCTGGTGGGTGAAACCGTTGTGATCCTGGCGCCAGACGGTCGAGGTGATCAACAGGTTCAGCGATGAGATGGGTGCCCGCCAATCGATATCCTCCGCGCCGTCCAGCCACTTCGCGTGCTGGTTGAACATGGAGTCGATCACGTGCACGAAAGCCTCGTAGGTTGACAGGAAACCATGCCGCCCGGTCAGCAGGTAGCCCTCCAGCCAGCCCTCCAGCGTGTGTTCAGACAGCAGCTCCATGACGCGACCATCTGCGGCCAGCTCGCCGCCATCGTCATCTCCCGGCACCCGGTCGGCCATCCAGGTCTTCTTACTGGCCTCGTAGACGGCGTGCAGCTTGTTGGATGAGGTTTCGTCGGGCCCGAACACGCGGAAGTTCGTCGGGTTGGCGCGCAGGATATCGCGCAGCAGCTCGCCCAGTGGAAACGTGTTGCCGGCGATACTCGCGCCGGGCTGCGGTACCGCAACGGCATAGTCGCGGAAGTCGGGCAGCTGCAGAGCCTTGCGCAACAGGCCGCCGTTGGCGTGCGGGTTGGCGCTCATGCGGCGGTTCCCCTGCGGTGCGAGTGCCCTAAGCTCGCTGTTCAGCCGACCCTCGGCGTCAAACAGCTCATCGGGCCGGTAGCTGCGCAGCCAGTCTTCCAGGCTCTGTAGTTGCCCGGCATCCTCGCGCACCTTCGCCAGCGGGACCTGATGTGCTCGCCAGCTGCCTTCAATGGCATGGCCATCGACGGTTTTCGGGCCGGTCCACCCTTTCGGGCTGCGCAGCACAATCATCGGCCAGCGTGGGCGTTCCGGCGCAGACGTTGTCGAGCCGCGCGCGTCCGCCTGAATGCGGCGTATCTCCGCCACGCAGTGCTGCAGTGCCGCCGCCATCGCCTGATGCATCAGCTCGGGGTCGTCGCCCTCCACAAACAGCGGGGACCAGCCATACCCCCGGAACAGCGCATCGAGTTCCTCATGCGATATTCGCGCGAGCACGGTGGGGTTGTTGATCTTGTACCCGTTCAGGTGCAGCACGGGGAGCACCGCGCCATCGCGGCGCGGGTTGAGAAACTTGTTGGAGTGCCAGGCGGCGGCCAGTGGGCCGGTTTCGGCCTCGCCGTCACCCACCATCACCGCAACCAGCAGGTCGGGGTTGTCGAAAGCCGCACCGAAGGCGTGCGAGAGGCTGTAGCCCAGCTCGCCGCCCTCGTGAATCGATCCCGGGGTCTCTGGCGTGCAATGGCTGCCGATGCCGCCTGGAAAGGAGAAATCGCGGAAGAACTGCAGCAGGCCGGCGCTGTTTTCTCCCTTGTGCGGGTAGACCTCCGAGTACGTGCCTTCCAGGTACACCGGTGCCAGTACGCCAGGTGCGCCGTGGCCCGGCCCTGCCAGGTAAATGGCGTTGAGATCGTGCTTGCGGATGAGCCGGTTCAGGTGCACGTACAGGAAACTCAAGCCCGGGCTGCTACCCCAATGTCCGAGCAGGCGCTCCTTGATGTGCTCAGGCTGCAGTGGTTCGCGCAGCAGCGGGTTATCGCGCAGGTAGATCATGCCTGCCGCGAGGTAGTTGCAGGCGCGCCAGTAGGCGTCTATCTGGCGCAGTTCGTCGGCCTCCAGAGGCGATATGTTCCCGGGCCTGTCCATAAGTCGCATCTCCTGTGGGTGTTTGCTGGGTCGGTTTCCGCCGATCAGTGCGTTGCTTGTGCGGCCAGCAGGGTAGCGGCCTGCCTGGCCATCAGCGCCTGCTCGTCTGCCTTCAGCACCCAGACGCTGACCGGGCTCTGCAGGTTGCTGATGCGGCGTTCATGACCCGTTGTCGCGCTGTTCGCGGTCGGATCGATATGCACGCCTGCCCAGTCCATATCGCTGAGGATGCGTGCGCGCACCTCCGGGGCGTTTTCGCCTACACCGCCGCCGAATACGATGCTGTCTGCGCCACCGAGTACCGCGAGGTAGGCGCCAACGTATTTCCGCACGCGATAGCAGTATAGCCCCACCGCCAGTTTTGCCGCTGCACTGTCGGACGCCAGCAGCACGCGCATGTCGGCGCTCAGGCCCGATACACCCAGCAGTCCACTCTGGCGGTTGAGCAGGTCGTCCAGGTCACCGGTGCTCCAGCCGTGGTGCTGTTGCAGGTACAGCAGCAGGCCTGGATCAATGTCGCCGCTGCGGGTGGCCATCATCAGGCCCTCGAGCGGGGTGAACCCCATGGAGGTGTCCACCGGCCTGCCATCGCGGGTGGCGGTGATGGAGCAGCCTGAACCCAGTTGCAGCGTCAGGATACGCCCCGTGCTCGCCCGCCGCGCTGCGACCGCCGACCAGCGCTGCCACAGCGCTTCGTGGGCCAGCCCATGGAAGCCGTAGCGCCGCAGGCCCAGGCGCGTCGTCAGTTCTGCCGGCAGGGCGTAGTGGCGTGCGAACGGCGGCAGGCCTGAGTAGAACGCGGTGTCAAAGCTGGCGATGTGCGGTGTGTCGGCGCTGAACAGCGCCCGGGCGGCGCGAATCAGCGACAGCGACCGCCCGGTGTGCAGGGGTGCCAGCGGTGTGAGCTGCGCGAGCTGCTGCTCCGACGCTGCGTCAATCAGGCTGGGCCCGGAGAAATGCGGCCCCCCGTGGACGATGCGATGTACCACGGCCGTGATGTGCCCCGGTTGGTATTGCGCCAGGAAGTTGCGGAGGAGCTCCGCCACCGATGCACCCTGCAATTCGTAACGCGCGCTGGCAATCGCTTCCGGTTCGCCGCCGCTTACGCTGTACGCGGCGAGGCGCAGGGAGGAGCTGCCGGCATTGACGGTGAGTAGCATCATAGTGTCGAGTATGGCGTTTTCCTCGATGGCCGACCAGACCATGGCCCGCGCAACGTCGCCTGAGGCGCCCTCTGGCCTGCTGGCCACGAGCAATCCGTGGTAGATTTGGCCCAATTCTTGGCCCAACAGTGAGTACACAGGATGAAACGTTTTCAAGGGAAAGTGGCGTTTGTGACGGGAGCAGCCTCGGGCATCGGCCTGGCAACCATGGCGCGTCTGGGCCGCGAGGGCGCGCAGGTGTACGCTGTCGACATCAACGCTGAACAGCTGGCGCGCGAAGCCGCGAGCCTTGCCGGGGAAGGGTTGGCTATTCGCAATCTCGCCCTCGACGTCAGCGACGAGACGGCCTGTCGCGCGGCCATTGCAGCGTGCGTGGCCGAGCTCGGCAAGCTGGATGTGCTGTGCAACATCGCGGGTATGGCGCTGACCAAAAACTTTGCCGACGTGAGCGCAGCGGACTGGGACCGCGTGATGACGGTAAACACCCGCTCCGTTTTTGTGCTGTGCCAGGCCGCCATGCCGCACCTGCTGGAAACCGGCGGCAACATTGTCAATATTTCCTCTGCGGCGGGCCTGCAGGGCCTGCCCTATAACAGTGCCTACTGCGCCAGTAAGGGCGCGGTGTTGCTGCTGTCGAAGTCCCTCGCTGCGGAGTTCGCGGGCCGCGGTGTGCGGGTCAATGCCGTATGTCCGGGTGCGGTGGATACACCGCTGGTCAAGGACGTCCAGATACCCGAGGGTGCCGATATGTCGCTCTATGGCCGGATGTTCCCGCTGACCCCCTACTTCGCGCAGGCGGAGGAAATCGCCGGCGCTGTGGCTTACCTGGCCTCGGAAGAGGCGAGGTTTATCACCGGCTCAGCGCTGGTGATTGATGGCGGGCAGACCACGATCTAGACAGGAGGGTGCCATGACGCAGGCACGGCATCACTGGCATTCTCTGTCCGCGGAGGACACGCTGGCAGCGGTCGAGGGCTCTGCCCAGGGGCTCAATGCCGCGGAAGTAGAGCGTCGCACAGCGCTGCACGGCCCCAATCGCTTGCCGGAACCGCCACCTCGCCACCCCCTGTTGCGCTTTCTGGCGCACTTTCACAACCTGCTCATCTACGTCCTGCTCGCCTCCGCCCTGGTGACGGCTGCCCTGGGGCATTGGGTCGATACGGGCGTCATCCTCGCTGTCGTGCTGGTGAATGGCGTGATCGGCTTTATTCAGGAGGGGCGCGCGGAGCAGGCCATGCTGGCCATTCGCGGCATGCTGGCACCACGGTCGTCTGTATTGCGCGAGGGTCGACGCGTCACTGTCGACGCCGCGGATCTGGTCCCCGGTGACATCGTGCTGGTGGAGCCCGGAGACCGCGTGCCCGCTGATATCCGGCTTATTGAAGCGCGTGGATTGTCTGCCGAAGAAGCCATTCTTACCGGCGAATCGGTGCCAGTCGAGAAGAGTCTCGCAGCTGTGCCGACCGAAGCCGCTCTGGGCGATCAGAGTTCAATGCTGTTCAGTGGCACGCTGGTGGCCGCGGGCGCCGCCCGCGGGGTTGTCGTTGCTACCGGCGCGCAGACCCAGATAGGCCGCATCAGCGGCATGCTGGCGCGTGTAGAGACCCTGACGACCCCGCTGGTGCGGCAGATGGATATGTTTGCGCGCTGGCTGACGGTTTTCATTCTGCTGGTTGCGGGGAGCCTGCTGTTCTACGGCTACGTGCGCGAGGCGCTGCCCTTCGCCGAGTTGTTCATGGCGGTGGTAGGGCTGTCCGTGGCTGCGATTCCAGAGGGGTTGCCGGCGGTACTCACCATCACCCTGGCGGTGGGTGTGCAGGCGATGGCAAGGCGCAACGCCATCGTGCGCCGCTTGCCGGCTATCGAAACACTGGGGTCTGTCTCGGTGATCTGCTCAGACAAAACCGGCACGCTGACGCGAAATGAAATGCTGGCCTCGACCCTGGCGGCGCGAGGTTCAATCTATGTGGTAGAGGGCGACGGCTACACGCCCGAAGGTCTGGTGGAGCGAAAAGATGGCGCAGACTGCCAGGACGATGCGGTATTGCTGGAGTTTGCCCAGGCTGCTGCGCTCTGCAACGACGCTGTGCTGCACCAGCGCGCCGCAGGCTGGCAGGTCGAAGGCGACCCGATGGAGGGGGCTTTGCGCGCACTGGCGGGCAAGATCAGCCGCGAAGGGCCGGACCCGTTTCCACACTGGAAGCGTACTGATGTCATTCCGTTCGACGCTGCACACAGGTATATGGCCGTGCTGAACCATGACCACGACGGGCACGCCTGCATCTTCGTGAAGGGTGCGCCCGAGGCGGTTCTGGCGATGAGCGTGCATCAGCGCACCGCGTCTGGCGGCTATGAGCCGCTCCAGGCTGACTACTGGCACGACATGGTGGAGCGTCTGGCGGCGGATGGCCAGCGTGTTATCGCGGTTGCGACGCGCTCCGTGCCCCAGGCACACACGGTGCTTAATAACGCCGATGTCGAGGGGCAGATGACGCTGCTCGGGCTGATAGGGCTCATTGACCCCCCGCGACCGGAAGCGATCGAGGCGGTCGCCGAGTGCCATGCGGCGGGGATCCGCGTGAAGATGATCACCGGTGACCACGCGGCTACGGCCAGGGCGATTGCCGTGCAGGTGGGCCTGCAGAATACGCAGCGGGTGTTAACCGGTGCAGAACTGGAGAAGCTCGACGACGCCCAACTGGCCAGCGTTGTGGGTGAGACGGATATTTTTGCCCGTACATCACCCCGGCATAAATTGCGCCTCGTCATGGCGTTGCAATCGCACGGTCTGACGGTGGCGATGACCGGGGACGGAGTCAATGATGCCCCGGCGCTCAAGCGCGCGGATGCGGGAATTGCCATGGGTCTGAAGGGCAGCGCCGCCGCGCGGGAAGCCGCCGAGTTGGTGTTGGCGGATGACAACTTTGCCTCGATTGCGGCGGCGGTGCGCGAAGGCCGCACCGTGTATGACAATATCAAGAAGGTCATCAGCTGGACGCTGCCCACGAATGCGGGTGAAGCCATGACCATTGTGGTCGCGTTGTTCTTGGGGCTGGCCCTGCCGATCACCGCCGTGCAGATTCTCTGGGTCAACCTGGTCACGGCGATTACGCTCGGGATGGCGCTCGCCTTTGAGCCGAGCGAGCCGGGCACGATGCGCCGCCCGCCCCGTCGGCGGGACGAGCCACTGCTCAAGGGCGAGCTTGTCTGGCACATCGTTCTGGTTTCCACACTCTTTCTGATAGCGGTGTTCGGCATGTTCACCTACGCGACCGGCCGCGGCTATGAGCCGGCACTGGCGCAGACGATGGCGCTGAACACGCTGGTGGTGCTGGAGATCTTTCACCTGTTCTTCATCCGCAATATCTACGGGACGTCACTGACCTGGGCTGCAGCCCGCGGCACCCGAGTGGTGTGGGCCTGCGTGATCGCAGTGACGGGCGCCCAGTTCGCGATCACCTATGCGCCGCCGCTGCAGTCCGTCTTCGGGACACAGTCGGTGCCGCTGCTTGACGGTCTGCTGATCATTGTGGTCGGTGCCGTGTTCTTTGCCATCATCGAAGTCGAGAAGCAGCTGCGACTCGCGCTGCAGCGCAGGTCCTAACCTTCATTAGCGAACGGTGGGGTGAAGCCCTAGGGTATGCGGGCGAGGACCTAGCTGTCGCTGTGCGCCGGGAGGGTTTCGGCTGGATAGCTTTGAGATTCCTGTCTACGCTTCATGTATGAGACTGGCTTCCCTGGGGACTGGACATGCTTCGATCACTCAAGATTGCAACAGCGTTCTTTGTGGCACTACTCGGCCTTTTGCATGTGCTCGGCAACCTTGCCAATCTGGAAGCCGCAATCGGGTTTGTAGGCGCCGTTACAGCAGGAAGTGAGCAGCCGTTCTATACGCTCTATGGTCCCCCTGCGATGTCGCGCGTCCTTCATGGGCTTGCGCTGGCGCTGATACTGGTGGGTGAACTGGCGGTCGCAGGCCTGGCGAGTGCGGCGGTGTTCATGATGCTGAAGAACCGTTCCGCCGACGCGCAGCTGTTTGCCGCGGCCACGCGGCCCGCAGTCGCCGCATGCGCGGTGGGAATGCTGGTCTGGTTTGGTATCTTCATCGTGGTCGGCGAAGGCTACTTTATGATCTGGCAGACCGCAGCGGGCGCTGGCCCGATAGCTGGCGCGATGCGCTACGGTACGGTGTGCGGGTTGTTCATGGTGTTCCTGCTGCTGGCCCCCGACAGCGACCCGTAAGCACGGCTTACAGATACTGGCGCAGTGTCAGGCTGTCCCCGCGCTGGGTAAACTCGATGTGTTTCAGGAAGCTCATACCGAGCAGCACCTCATCGGTTTGTAGCCCGGGCACAATGCCGGCACGTACATCGGGAAGCCGTATGTCGGCTACCGCCACTTCGTCCAGCGTTGTGGCGTAGCTGATCGCCGTACCGTTGGCGGTTTGCGTGCGGTAGGCACGCCCACGCTGCAGCCCCAGCCGGTTCGCCAGCGTCTCTGGAATGGCCACGCCTGTGGCTCCGGTATCCAGCAGGAAGGTAACCGGCTGGCCGTTGATTTCTCCGCTGGTCACGTAGTGGCCGAACCGGTTCCGCTGCAGGGTGACTTCGCGAACGCCCTCGTCGGTGTAGAGGGTCTCCAGCTGCCGGTTGGGGTTCAACTGTCTGTCCAGCACATCACTGAAATAGAGCACACCCAGCCCCAGCAGCACGACCCACGCGAGGGCCTGCATCGCCAAGCCCATGCGTTTCTGTTCACGGATTTCGTGTTCTTCGTTCATTTGGTCGCTCCAGTGCCCGAAGCGTGCTCCACAGAAGGCCCGCATTGTAACGCACTTGGACGGCAACCCTTTATGACAGGGGGATTGACGTTTGCCGCCCCGGCGTGGGCATAATCGGGGCGCTACCCTCAGAGTGAGATCAACTGCATGCCCTTGCGAGGACTCCACATACTGGCAATGTGCCTTGTGTCTTTACTGTTGAGCGGCTGCAGCGGTGACAAAACGCCGGATTCGGACGCGGGGGCTCCGGGAGACGAGCTGACAGCCCCCGAAGACTCTGCTGCGGCACGGGCGACCAGCGACGCAGAGGTGCTCGTGTCTGCGTCACTGCAGGACATGATCGCACTGTTGGAGAAGGAGAGCTGGTGGGGTGAAGCCAAGGCCGATGAGCCATTGGACGTGCCGCGCCTGCTGATTACCGCGATCAGGCCGAGTTGGCAGGAAGCGTCGAAGAGTATCCCGGTGCAAGACAAGAAGGCCCTGTTCTATCGCCTGATGCTGCCGCAGGTGCTGCACGCCAACCATATGGTGATGGAATTTCGCGCCGGGCTGGAGCAAGCACAGCGGGAACTGGCCAGCGAGGGCCGGGTGTCGGAGCAGAGCCTCGCCCTGCTGCGCCGACTGGCACTGCTGTTGCCCGGTGAGACGGCAGAGCATGTCGCTGCACTGCGGGAGAACACCCCGGAGTTGAAGGACATGATCGGCAGCCTGCTCTACCGTGTTGATGCTGTCCCTGCAGGTCTTGCGCTGGGGCAGGCGGCCTACGAGAGTGGCTATGGCACCTCGCGTTTCGCGGTGGAGGGCAATTCGCTGTTCGGTCAGTGGACGTATCAGGGTGACGGCATCAAGGCGAAGGAACACCGCGCCTACAAGGGCGACTACTCCATCAAGGCTTTTGACTGGCCCTTCGACAGCGTGCGTGGCTATTTCATCAACCTGATGTCCCACCCCGCCTATGAGGACTTCCGGCAACTGCGCGCTGACATGCGCGCGCGTGGTGAGCCGCTCTCCTCATTGCCGCTGGCCGACGGCCTGCTGCGCTACTCCGAGCGGGGCCAGGATTATGTGGATTCCCTGAAAGGCATGATCCGCCACAACAAGCTCGATCGCGCTGATAATGCGGTGCTGCGCGATGAGCCGGTACGCTTTCTGTTGGGAGCCGAGAGCCCGGAGGCCGCGGCAGACCTGCGTGCAGAAATCGAGGCCATGCGCGCGAACGGCAAGTTGCAGGAGTTGATCGACAGCATGCGCCTTGAATGAAGCAGGGCTTCTGTTCGCTGTTGCCACCGGCACTGGTATCTGCGTCGTCTCGCTCGCCGGCGGCGTGACACCATTCGGTGAGACGGCGTTGCACCGGTAAATGCGCTATGCTCTCAGCTCCAGGTCCAGGTCCACGGAGTCGATGTCATGGAAACCGGTAAGGCCCTGCGGGGCAGCACACACCTGGCGTTTGATGCCGTCGATGGCGTTACACACATTGTCGAAGGCATGTATCGGAACATCGCGGCGGGCGCCTGGCCCCTGGGCAAGTCCCCGGAGGGGCCGGCACCCGGCATCGCAGGCTTCGTGCATACAGCGATCCGCCAGGTCAGCGGCATCAGCCGAAGCAGCCTGGATCTTGTGCTCAAGCAGGTTGCGCCGCGACTTGACAGCATCGCGCCACCGGGCCCGCGCAGGGAGGCGATCATCGCCGCGCTGAATGGTGTCTGTGGCGATCACCTGGCGCGCACGGGCAATCCGCTGGCGATACCGACGCGCCTGCGTGTCGGCCGGGCAGGGCCCAGCGACAACATCCGCAAGCCGGGTGGGCGCCTGCTGATTGCTATCCACGGCCTGAGCATGAATGATCAGGAATGGACCTCGCAGAACCTGAACCACATCGAGACGCTGGCCAACCAGCATGGTTTCACCCCCGTCTATGTGTCCTACAACTCCGGGAAGCACATCTCCGACAATGGCCGGGAGCTGTCCGCGGCGCTCGACGCACTGGTGGCCGGCTGGCCGTTGCCGGTGGAGTCCATCACCCTGATTGGATTCAGCATGGGGGGGCTGGTTGCCCGCAGCGCCATGCTCCGTGCACAACAGCGGCAGTTGGGCTGGATCAACCAGGTCGACAAGGCTGTCTACATCGGCACGCCCCATCATGGCGCGGTGCTGGAGCGCGGCGGCTTTTGGCTACAGAAACTGCTGACTTACAGCCCCTATACCGCCCCATTCGCCGTGCTGGGCAGGATTCGCAGCGACGGTATTATCGATTTGCGCCACGGCAACCTGCGCGATGAAGACTGGCAACACCACGACGCGGACAGCGACAATGGCGATTATCGCGTTCCCACGCCACTGGCTGAGGGCATAGAGCACTACGCAATCGCAGCAACCCTGTCAAAAAAACCCGGAGAACGGCTAGGCAGGTTGCTGGGCGATGGCCTTGTGCATCCCTCAAGTGCCACCGGCAGGCACGCCAACCCGCGACACGATCTCGGGTTGAACCGTGAGAACACACGCATCCTGTACGATCTTGGTCACCTGGGCATGTTATGCGACCCGCGCGTTTCGGATCAGCTCGCCAGCTGGCTGGGCAGGGTGTAGGGGGTATTGGCGGACCTGGCTGCCTAATCCGGCTGGTGGGGCGGGTCGATGTCCGGCGCCGGCGGCGCCGCACTGTTCTCTCGCTGCAGCGTTGCCAGCCTCGCCTGCAGGAGGCTAGCGTGCTCGCGCTCCTCCGCCGCAAACTCCGCGGCGTATTTCACGATCTCCGGGTCTGTTGAGCGGGCCGCAACGTCGGCGTAAAAATCCGCCGCTGCGGTTTCCTGCCTGATCATCAGGCCCAGTGCCGTCTCCGGCTGCATTTCGTAGCGCAGGTCGGCATAGGCGCCGGTCTCCGGCGGCTCTTCGTCGGGCCAGGCGAACTCCCAGGGCTTGAGACGCGGCAGGTCCTGGCTGGCACAGATGGCGGCGACCTCTTGCGCGTGCAGGTCACTGTAGGTGGCCAACTCGTCGAACAGTGCTGCCAGGGCCTGCTGCCGGTGGTGACGCATCGTGTCGGCAAATTCGCGCAAACGCTCGGCAGATTCCTGTTCCAGTTCCAGGCTGTGGGCGAGGAACAGGGACAAATCCGTGATCAGATCGTTATTCACAGTGCAAACCCCGCTCGTGGATCTTCCCCCCCGCCAGCCTGTGGATGCATCCGCGGCCATACGGGCCGCGGATTGCGGTACAGAATACCCTTGCCGAAACCGTCGTCCGCGTGAATCAGCGCTGCAGCCTCCGCGGCGGTTGCAGGCGTGCCCTCCACAGGGTGCACGCGCTGTTTCCAGGCAGTTTGCTCTGGTACAAAGGTCACGCACTGGCTGAGCACGTGAATGAAGGCAAAGCCGGGAAAGGCCATGGCCTCAAAGATAAGCTGTGCCAGGCCGTTGGGATCCCCGCTGTAGCCACGGGCGATAAAGCCGGCACCGCTGGCCAGGGCGATGGCGCAGGGCTGGAAGGCGCGCATCTCGGTGCCGTGAGGGGTCAGTTTGCCATCCAGCCAGGATTCCGGACTGGTGGGAGATGCCTGCCCCTTGGTCATGCCGTAGACCTCGTTGTCCATTGCAATGTAGACAATATTCACGTTGCGGCGGCAGGCGTGGAGGAAGTGGTTGCCGCCAATCGAAAAGCCGTCGCCATCGCCGCCCACTGCGACTACCTCGAGATCGGGGCGCGCCACTTTCAGGCCGGCGGCCAGGGGTAGTGCCCGCCCGTGCACACCGTGGAAACCGTAGCTGCTGACGTAGGCGGGCAGGCGCGAGGAGCAGCCAATGCCGGAGACGATCGCCGTATTGTGGCTGGCAACCTCGCGCGCAGCCATGGCCTTGGTGATTGCGTTGAGCACACTGTAGTGGCCACAACCCGGGCACCAGATAGGCTTGATCCCGGATTTGTAGTCTCTCGCTTTAAGTGGCATTGGCCGCCTCCAGTGCTGTGTAGATGTCCCGGGGTTGGATCGCTGCGGGCCCGGGCAGCGCCAGGCTCTCGAAGGCGAGTTGCGGCAGCAGGGAGCGCAGGTAGTGCCAAAGCTGTGCCCCATGGTTGTGCTCTACCACCAGAAGTCGGGTGCCGGACGCAAGCAGGGTTGCCAGCTGTTTCGTGGGCAGCGGCGCCAGCAGGCGCAGACTGAGCACCGCGACCTCGCGCCCAGCGGCTGCCATGGCCGCCTGCGCCTCCAGCGCGGTGGCGGTGACCGACCCCATACAAAGGATCACGGGGCGCTGGTCCACCTGGCCGACGAGTTCGGCCCAGTGCCCACCGAAGTCCCAGTCGGCGAGCTTGCGCCAGCGTTTATCCAGCTGCATGCGGTGGTCCCGGGCACGCGGTGACGGGATGGCATTCTCGCCGTGTTCGAGTCCATCGGCGGTATACATGTGGCCCGGCTCACCGGGCAGGGCCAGCGGCGACACACCCGAATCCGTGTCGCGATAGCGCAAGTAGGGTTCTGCCTCTTGCGAGCTGTTGACGGCGGCCCGTGGGCAGTCGCTCCCGGGCGCATCAATCACCTGAATGGACTGGCCAAGGGACTGGTCGCTGAGCACGATCACCAGGGTTTGCAGGCGGGTTGCCAGATGCACCGCCCACGCGGCGGTGAAGTGGCAGTCGGCGATCGACTGTGCCGCCAGCACAATATGCGGTGCGTCACCGTGCATGCCGTAGAGCGCCAGGTTCAGGTCGCTTTGTTCGCTCTTGGTGGGAATACCCGTGGAGGGGCCGCCGCGCATGACATCGACCACCACTGCCGCGGTCTCGCTGGCGACTGCGAGTCCCATGGCCTCGCTCATCAGCGCCATTCCGGGGCCAGAGGTGGCGGTCATGGCCGGCACGCCACCAAACCCTGCGCCAATCACCATGTTGATGGCCGCGAGTTCATCTTCGGCCTGCACCAGGTGGCCGCCGTAGTGATCGATATGGTGGGCCAGCCACTCCAGCAGGTCGGACGCGGGTGTGATGGGATAGGCCGCGACAAAACGTACCCCGGCCTCAAGCGCGCCCAGCGCCGCCATCTGGTTGCCGCTGGCTAGCCAGCGTTGGGGCTGCCCGGGGGCAGTCGCCGCGGGCACCGGTAATGTGGCGAGGAGTTCCCGTAACGGATCCGGCAGTGCCTGGGCAAACCCGGCCTGCAGTGCCCGGCAGGCGGCATCCAGCACTGCATCGTCGTGTTTTTCGAGGCGCGCGCGCAGCAGCGTCTCCGCCGCGGCGCATGTGCAACCCAGGCCGCTGGCGAGCATCCCGAAAAACACCATGTTCAGCCACCCCGAGTCCGCGGCGGCAGCAATCCCTGGGGCGTCAACAGTCAGGAGATTGTCGGGGGTGACCCCGGGTGGAGGGACGTCGGTGCCGGTATGCAGGACCAGGGTGCTGGCGCTGATCGGCACTTCATCGGCAAAGCGTGCAAAGTTCTGCCAGTCCAACGCAACCAGCAGGTCAATCGTAGCCGGTATCGTCGATACCGGCGCGTCGCCCAGGCGCAAGATTGCGGCTGATTCGCCACCGCGGATCTGTGGGCTGAAGGTCTTTTTCAGCATGCCGTAGCCGCCGACCTCCGCGAACAGACGCAGGAGCAGTTCACCGGTCGAGATTGCGCCAGCGCCGCCACTGCCGCTGATCGCCAGGGTGAGAGTCGTCATAATCGCTGCGTTCCAGAGTCATCGGGTTGTCGTGTCATTCGGGTCACGCTTAAGTTGGCCCTGAAGGGGCTAGTTCCACAGTCGCCTGCATGCCGAAGGCTCGTCGAATCCTTGTTGTGGGGCAACACGCTGCACGAACTGGTCGACCGTCTAATCGGAGCAATGGCGGGGAGGCGCACTGCTGCCGCGGGTCGAGCCTGATTCCACGTCCAGAACCAGCTGTGTCATTTTCAGAATACTGTCGGGATTCAGCGCGATGGATTCAATGTCCTGCTCTACGAGCCAGCGAGTTATCTCGGGAAAATCAGACGGCGCCTGCCCACAGATACCGATGTATTTCCCCGCCTTCTTGCAGGCCCGAATAGCCATCCCCATAAGTGCGGCAACGGCGTCGTTGCGCTCATCGAACTCCGTCAGGAGTTCTGAATCCCGGTCTACCCCGAGTGTGAGTTGTGTCAGGTCATTTGAGCCAATCGAAAAGCCATCGCAATGCTCCAGAAAGCGCTCTGCCAGCAATGCATTGGCCGGGATTTCGCACATGAGATGAATACGCAGGCCATTCTCTCCCCGGCGCAGACCTTGTCCCGCCATCAGTTCCATGACCTTGATTTCCTCTTCCACGCTGCGGACGAAGGGAATCATCAACTCCAGGTTGGCAAGCCCCATGACGTCGCGGACTCGCTTTACCGCATCGCACTCCATGGCGAAGCAGTCCGCGAAGCGTGGTGAGTGGTAACGGGATGCCCCCCTGAAGCCGAGCATCGGGTTGTCCTCCCGTGGCTCGTAGTCCACACCACCAAGCAACTGCGCATATTCATTGGACTTGAAGTCGCTCATGCGCACGATCACTGGCTTCGGGTAAAAGGCAGCCGCGATAGTGCCTATTCCTTCGGCGAGACGACCGACATAGAACTCCCGGGGACTGCCGTAGCCTGTGATCCGTTCGCGTATCTCTGACTGTAGCGACGGCTCAAGCTTGTCGATATCCAGCAGGGCCTGGGGGTGCACGCCGATGTGATCGTTGATGATGAACTCGATTCGGACCAGGCCGACACCATCATTCGGCAGCCGACTGAACTCGAGGGCACGTCCGGGGTTGCCAACGATCATCATGATTTTTGTGCGTGGGCGTATACCCGCCTCAAGATTGAACTCCACAGTCTCGAAGGATAGACGTCCGTCATAGACCTTCCCCGTTTCGCCCTCGGCACAGCACACCGTTACCGCCTGCCCGTCGCTCAGTCGATCCGTTGCATCGACAGTTCCGACGATGGCAGGAATACCCAGTTCACGGGCAATGATAGCCGCGTGGCAGACGCGCCCGCCGCGATTGGTGACAATCGCGCTGGCACGTTTCATGATGGGCTCCCAGTCAGGGTCGGTCATGTCAGTCACGAGTACATCGCCGTCCTCGATATCGGCCATGTGCGAGGCATCGAGTATCGTTTTCACCGTGCCGCTGCCAATGCGCGCGCCCACGCTTTTGCCGGTGAGCAAGACCTTGCCCTTTTCCGTCAGGCGGTAGCTCAGCTGTTTGCTGGCGTCCAGGTTTGAGTGCACAGTCTCCGGGCGAGCCTGAACAATGAACAGTTCGCCACTCCGGCCATCTTTGGCCCACTCAATATCCATGGGTCTCCCGTAGTGGTGTTCGATGCTGATTGCCAGGTGGGCCAGCTGCAGCACTTCGTCGTCGGTGATCGCAAAGCGCTCGCGATCCTCACGACGCACCTCGACGTTGCGGGTAGCCACGCCGGTAACGTCGTCTTTGCTGTACACCATCTTCAGGGCCTTCGAACCCAGCTGCCTGCGAATGATGGGCCGAAAGCCGTCCGCCAGTGTGTTCTTGTAAACCAGGAATTCATCAGGCGTAACCGCCCCCTGGACCACGTTTTCACCGAGGCCGTATGCGGCGGTAACCATGACCACGTCGGTAAAGCCACTCTCCGTATCGATGCTGAACATGACGCCGGATGAGGCAAGGTCGGAACGCACCATGTTCTGTACACCGACGGACAGTGCCACTGCCATGTGGTCGAAGCCCTTGTGCACGCGGTAGGCGATGGCGCGGTCTGTGAACAGTGACGCGAGCACCCGTTTGCAGCTGCGCTGCAGGTGCTCTTCGCCCTGTATGTTGAGGTAGGTCTCCTGTTGCCCCGCAAATGAGGCGTCAGGCATGTCCTCGGCAGTTGCGGATGACCGTACGGCGACCTCGGGGTCCATGCCGCCGTTTTTCTGTCTCAGGATGTCGTAGGCGGCGTTGATCTCTGCGGCGATTTCAGGAGGCATTTCACCATCGACAATCCAGCCGCGGATGCTGGCACCCACAGTGGCCAGCGCGCGGACATCCGCGATATCCAGCTGGGCCAGCGCCTCGGTGATCTTGTTGCGCAGATCGTTATGATCAAGGAATGCGTAGTAGGCTGCAGCCACCGTAGCAAAGCCATCCGGCACCTGTATTGTCTGGCCGGACAGTGTGCTGTACATCTCGCCCAATGAGGCATTCTTGCCTCCTACCAAAGGCACATCACCGATGCCCAGTTCAGAGAACAGTCGAACGTAACTGAAGTTACTCATGACATTGCCTCCCACGTCCCGATTTCAGTGTGTTCGCAACGCGGGCCAGGATAATTGACCTGCCTCAAGATTCAGTGGGATTCCGCCGGCTTCACTGGCATTTTTGCCGTTCGGGGTGTCGTCCGCACAAATTCTTCTACAGAATAGACGCGGTGATAAGAATACGGGTTTAGCCGCGCAGCACTTCGCAGCGCCGGCGTGTTGACCCGATACTGGAAGGCCATGCTTATGCAACGCTGGACTCCAAGGGATTTACAGGCGCTGATCGACGGCTTGCGTGCCGAGGGGGTTCGCGTACTTGGTCCCAGGGTGGGCGATGCGGCCATACTCTACGATGAGATTGAAACTCTGCCCATCGGATGTGGTGATGAGCAGGCCCCCGGCCACTATCGTCTGACCGCGAGACACGATCAGAGTCGGTTCGGTTACAACCTGGGCCCGTCGACCTGGAAACAGTTCCTGTTTCCGCCAGAGGAGGCGATATTTCGTGTGCAGGACGGGGAGTTTATCAGCTGCCGTGAGCAGCCCGATAAAATGGCTTTTTTCGGTGTCCGAGCCTGCGAGCTGGCCGCGATTTCGATTCAGGACCGGGTATTCATCGGCGACTTTGCCGACCCTGGCTACGCCTCGCGCCGTGAAAACCTGCTGCTGATTGCGGTCAACTGCTCCCAGGCTTCGGGTAACTGTTTTTGCGCATCTACCGGTGATGGCCCTGCAGTGGGTGTCGGCGCCGACCTGATCCTGACCGAGCTGCGGCCGGAGGATCCCTACTACCTGGTGGAGGCTCAGACCGAAGCTGGCCAATTGATGATGTCGGCTATCGGTGGCCCTGCGGCGGCAACCGGGGAAATCGACGCCCGGGATGAAGTTCTGGCTGCGACCCGACTGCAGATGCAGCGCGAGTTTGCCACCGAGGGCATTGCCGAGGCACTGTACTCCGCCCTTGATCATCCGCATTGGGATGTGGTCGCCGAGCGCTGTCTGGCCTGCGGGAACTGCACCCAGGTCTGCCCGACCTGTTTTTGTAGCTCAACCCGGGAGCATGTAAACCCTGTCGGTCTTGGGGTGACGCACATGCGCCGCTGGGAATCCTGCTTTGCTGCCGATCACTCCTATCTTTCCGGTGGTGTGGTACGCCCGAGTGTGAAGTCGCGCTATCGCCAGTGGTTGACGCACAAGCTGGCAGGCTGGGAGCTACAATTCGGCGTGTCCGGCTGCACGGGATGCGGGCGCTGCATCAGTTGGTGTCCGGTTGGCATTGATTTGACGGAGGAAGTTGCCGAGATCAGGCGGCCGCTATGAGAACTGTTGGCGACGAGTTGCGGGCCCATCCGTTCTTCGCTGGACTGAGTGAGGACTGCATGCAGTTGATCGCAGGCTGTGGCGAACATGTGGTGTTCCGGTCAGGTGCGACGATAGCCAGCGAAGGCAGTGCGGCCAATGAGTTTTATGTCATTGAGCGAGGGCGGGTCGCGTTGCAGCTACACACGTCGGCAACGGGCGCTTTACTCATACAAACGCTCGATGCCGGCGATATTCTGGGCTGGTCCTGGCTGTTTCCGCCGTTTCGCTGGTCGATCGAGGCAAGAGCAATGCAGGATGTGCATGCCATTCGACTTGACGGAAAATGTCTGCGCGGCAAGTGTGATACTGATCCTGCGATGGGGTACGCGCTGATGCAACGTTTTTCCTACATCATGAGTCAGCGAGTAGAGGCCACTCGCCTGCAGGTGTTGGATGTGTACGGTAGAGCGAACCGCTCGTGAAGGACCCACTGCTGCCGCACCTTGTTGAGATGCAATCCTGGCAGCAGGAAAGCGAGCTTGTGTTTACGTTTCAGGTCGCACCGCCGGAAGAGTACGGGAGCTTTCGTGCCGGTCAGTTCAATATGCTCTATTTACCCGGCATGGGTGAATCGGCGATATCTATCAGCGGTGACCCGGCTGACAGGAATCACCTGACACACACAGTCAGGGCAGTGGGCAACGTGACGCGGGCTCTGCACGGACTCAGGCCACCTGCCCGCATCGGTTTGCGCGGTCCTTTCGGTCGAGGCTGGCCTCTGGCCGCCGCCGAAGGTCGGGAGCTGCTGCTAATGGCTGGCGGAATCGGACTGGCGCCGCTGCGACCGGTACTGTTTCAGGCGCTGGCTGCGCCGGAGCGCTACCAACGTGTCACTCTGCTGCTGGGTGCCCGTTCCCCGGAGGAGATTCTGTATTCTGAACAGCTGTTGCGCTGGAAATCAGATGCCGGCCTGCAGTTCCTGGCAACCGTTGACGTGGCCTCCGCTGCATGGCGCGGCGATGTCGGTGTTATCACGGATCTGGTGCAGAGGGCTGCTATAAACCCGCAGCAAACAGTGGCGATGGTCTGCGGCCCGGAAATCATGCTGCGCTTCTGCGCAAGGCGGTTGCGGGAACTCGGCGTCGCCAGCGACGCGATTCATGTCTCCCTGGAACGCCACATGCAGTGTGGCACCGGCTTCTGCGGCCATTGTCAGCTGGGACCGTATTTTCTCTGCAAAGACGGGCCGGTGTTTGCCTATCCCGCTGTGGAGCCCTACCTCATGACGCAGGAATTCTGATGGCTATGCCTGCTCGGCCGCGACTGGCTGTTTTCAAGTTTGCCTCCTGCGATGGCTGCCAGTTAAGCCTGCTCGATTGCGAGGATGAATTGCTGAGCATCGCTGAGCGGCTCGATATCGTGCATTTTCCCGAGGCATCCAGGCGGATGCTGATCGGTCCCTACGATATCGCCCTGGTCGAAGGTTCGATTACTACCGCGCACGATCGTGAACGTCTCACTGAGATTCGCGAGCAGAGTGGCTTCCTGGTCTCTATTGGTGCCTGTGCCACAGCGGGTGGCCTGCAGGCTATGCGCAACTTCGCTGATGTCAGTGACTATGCCCGCACGGTCTATCCCCATCCGGAGTACCTTTCGACGCTGGAGACCTCTACGCCGATCGCTGACCATGTCGCCGTCGATTACGAGCTGCATGGCTGCCCCGTCGACAAGTATCAATTGCTGGAAGTGGTGCTGGCTTTCGCCAGCGGGCGCCGTCCCCAGATCGCCCGCGAAAGCGTTTGTATGGAGTGCAAAGCCCGGGGCAATGTCTGCGTACTCGTTGCCCAGGGGCAGCATTGTCTGGGCCCGATTACCCAGGCTGGCTGCGGTGCATTGTGTCCTGCCTATAACCGCGGTTGCTATGGTTGCTTCGGGGGGAAAGAGCAGGCTCAGGTGGGTTCGCTGATTGACCATTTGCGAGTGCACCATGGTATGACCCTGGACCAGGCCAGGCGCAGCCTGCGAGCCTACAATCCTACAGCTGAACCGCTGCAGATCATCGCCCTGCAGTGCGACAAGGACGATGTTTCCGGTAGCAAAAGAGGGAGCGGTGGCCATGACGGGTAAAGACATTCCGGTCAGGGCCGGGTTGAAAACCCGGCGTATTGATGTGGGTTATCTTGCCCGGGTGGAAGGCGAGGGTGCCCTGATGGTGGATGTGGTTGACGGTGAGCTCAGGGACGTCCAGTTAAAGATTTTTGAACCGCCGCGCTTCTTCGAGGCTTTTTTGCAGGGCCGAGAACTGACAGAGGCGCCGGACATCACCGCGCGCATTTGCGGAATATGCCCCGTGGCCTACATGATGAGCGCCGTGCATGCGCTGGAGGCGATGCTCGGTATCCGCCCCGACGAGGGCATCCGCCGATTACGCCGGCTGCTGTACTGCGGTGAATGGATTGAAAGTCACGTTTTGCATATCTATATGCTCCACGCACCGGATTTCCTCGGTTTCGACGACGCAATCACACTGGCTCGGGAGCATCCGGACGTGGTGAAACGCGGCCTGCGCATGAAAAAAGCGGGTAACGATATCGTCAAGTTGCTGGGTGGTCGGGAAATTCATCCCATCAATGTCCGCGTGGGCGGGTTCTACAAGATTCCCGAAGTCGCGGTATTCAACGCGCTGCTTGATGAACTGAAGTGGGCCCGTGACGCGGCCGCAGAGACGGTGTTCTGGGCAGCCGGTCTCGATATTCCGAATATGCATCGCGACTATGAGTTCGTCGCACTGCGCCACGATAGCGACTATCCCTTCAGCGAGGGGCGCATTGTGTCCAGCCGCGGGCTTGATATTGCGATGGCACAGTACCCAAACCATTTCTCAGAGCGTCAGGTGCCCCACAGCAATGCCCTGCACTCAGTGCGCACGCCTGGCAATACGCCTTACTTTGTCGGTCCCATGGCTCGATACAACCTGAATCGCGACCGCCTTTCGAACGCGACCCGGAACCTCGCATGCGAAGTCGGTTTTGATCGCACGGTGGATAACCCCTTTGAGAGCATCGTGGTGCGCGCGCTGGAAGTTTTTCAGGCATTCGACGAAGCCATTCGGCTGATAGACGATTTTATCGTTCCAGCACGGGCGGCAGAGGTGGTTCCCGCGGGTGGCGGTGTGGGGATGGCGGCCACAGAAGCGCCGCGTGGGTTGCTTTTTCACCGCTATGAAGTCGGTGAGGACGGGCTTATCACCCTGGCCAATATTGTGCCGCCAACCTCACAGAACCAACTGACGATCGAGCAGGACCTGCACGAGCTGGTAGCGGGCAATCTTCATCTCGCCGAGAGCGAGCTGACTGTGCTCTGTGAACAGGCGATTCGAAACTATGATCCTTGTATTTCCTGTGCGACCCACTTCCTTAAGCTACAGTTACGTCATGGCTAGAGGGGGCAGAATTGTGACTGTGGGTAATTCCTACCGCGGAGATGACGGTGTTGGACCCTACGTCTTCAGCAGATTGTCCGAGGCGCTTCCCGGGTTGGATCTGGTGGCATCTGACGGCGAGGTCAGTGGACTTATTGCCGCGTTCCAGGGCTGTGATGAATTGCTGCTCATCGATGCCGTGGATGCTGTTGGCGCGGGGTTATGCCCGGGCAGCGTGATCTGGTTGGAGGCGAATGACCCGGCGCTTGCTGACGTCGGGCTGCGCGCCAGCACACATGCTATGGGCGTGGCCGAGGCTATCGCGTTGGCTCGATCACTCGGTTCCCTGCCTGACCGTTTCACCGTAATTGCTATTGCCGGCGCGTGCTTTGGTCAGGGGCAGGGCCTTTCCGCTGACGTGATGGCGGCCGCGGACCGCCTTGTCGCAGAACTCAGCGGACGGTATGGCCATGCATGAGGCTGGGTTGATCAGGGATTTGCTCGAAAAAATCAACGAGTTAGCCAATCGGGAAGCGGCGACGTCGGTGACACGGGTAACGGTCTGGCTGGGTGCCCTGAGCCATATTTCGCCGGAACATTTTGCCGAGCATTTTCGCAACGAAACTGTCGGCAGCCTGGCGGAGGGCGCTGACCTCACAGTCGAGACATCGACAGATATCCACCATCCGCAGGCCCAGGCAATTCTCTTGAGGAGTATAGACATTGCCGAGGCCTGAGTGCCGCCATATTCAGGTTACCGGCCTGGTCCAGGGGGTGGGTTTTCGGCCTTATGTTTACCGGCTGGCGCAGCAGCTGGGCCTGCAGGGTGAAGTACGCAATCGTTCGTCAGGCGTGCGTATTACGGTACAGGGTCACATGGCGGCGCTGGACCAGTTTTTGACTGAGCTTCGCCGGAATGCTCCCGGACAGCGGCAGGAGTTTTCGGTAGAGGTGGCCGCAGCAACAGCGTGCAGCGACTTTGTGATTGCGCCGAGTCAGTCTGACGCTGGTGTCGCCAGCACGCTGCTTGTGGATCAGGCAATCTGCGATGACTGTCGTCGTGAGTTTCACGATCAGAGCGATCGGCGTTATCACTATCCGTTTATCAGCTGCACGTCCTGTGGTCCGCGCTTTTCCATTTGTAGGCGGCTGCCCTGGGATCGGAACAATACCAGCTGGCGCCGGTTTTCCCTCTGCGCAGCGTGTCGACAGGAGTACGAGTCGCCTCTGGACCGTCGCTTCCACGCTGTGGGTATTTCCTGTCCGGACTGTGGTCCGGTGTTGTTCACTGCTGACGGTCTGCAGGGCGATGCGGCATTACAGGAGGCCTGTGCTGTTCTGGAGCGCGGTGGTGTGGTTGCCGTCAAAGGTAGTGCCGGATTCCACTTGCTGGTGGATGCGCAGAATCAGGCGGCCGTTGCGGGCCTGCGCGAGCGCAAGCGACGCAGTAAACCACTCGCGGTGCTGGCTCCCACGTTCGAATGGGTGCTTGAAAATGCCCATACCGAGGCTGCAGAGCGTGCTGCCCTGAAGGGAGCTGCAGCGCCTATCGTGTTGCTCAGGGCGTATGGCGAGATGCAGGAATTATTGGCGCCTGGCCTGGGTACACTGGGCGTCATGTTGCCCAGCAGTGGTATTCAGCTATCCATAATGCGGGAGCTGCAGCGCCCTCTGGTCGTTACGAGTGCCAATCTTTCCGGTGCGCCGCTGATTTATGAAAATGACACCGCGCTGTCTGCGTTGGCTGACATTGCCGATGCGTTCCTGTTGCACGATCTTGATCTGGTACAGGGCCTGGATGATGCCGTACTGCGGGTCATGGCTGGCCAGTCGGTCAGTCTTCGACTTGGGCGAGGCTTGGCGCCCCAGATACACACTGTACCGGTAGCCCGCTCATCGCTGGGTTGTGGCGCGCATTTGAAGGTCAACCTCGCCATGCAAGAGAGGCATACGCTGATCGTTGGCCCGTACATCGGCGATCTTCAGGGAGCTGGCAACAGGCAGCGTTATCTCCAGCAGAAGTCCACAATGCCCGCTTTTTTCCAGATTGATGCAGGGACTGAAGTCACTGATCTGCACCCCGATTATGGTTCTAGCGTGGAGGCGGATGATCACGCGCTCACGGTGCCGCACCACGTAGCCCATGCCATGGCTGTTTGGCTGGAGCATCAGCCGGACCCCCCTTTTCAGGCGCTCACCTGGGACGGTGTTGGCCTGGGTCCCGACGGCACGGTCTGGGGGGGAGAGTGCCTGCAGTTTGAGGCGGGAATGGAGTGGCAGCGCCTGGGTAGCATTCGCCCGTTTCAGTTGCCAGCGGGGCACGATATCGCCCGGTTTCCAGGCAGGATCGCCAGAGTCCTGAGCGGCGAGACGTATCCCGGCAGGTCGATTGCCTGCTCAAGCATGGGCCGATTAATCGAGGGTCTCGCCGCTCTGGCCGGGCTTCGGGAGGAAAACCTGTTCGAGGCCCAGGTCGCCATGGAGTGGGAAGCGCTCGGCCACCGTGCAACCAACGCGTCGCACATGGATTTCACCTTGGTTGGCGCTGATCTGGACTGGCGCCCGCTGTTGCCGGTGGTTGCTGACCGTAGCGTCAGTCTGTCTGCCCGTGCCCTGGGCTTTCATCAGGCATTGGCCAGAGCGGCGCTGCGCCAGTGCCGTCTGGGGCGTGGTGATAGCGTTCTGCTGTCTGGTGGGGTTTTTCAAAATCGCCTGTTGGTAGAGCTGATGGTTGCTGGCGCCAGGGAACTTGGATTGAAGCTATTGCTGCCCGGGCGACTCCCGCCCAACGATGGAAGTATTGCCGCTGGGCAGTGTGTGGCCCTCGCCATGGGTGCAAAACAGACCGGAGTTTCTCAGCAATGTGCCTAGCGATACCCGGAAGAGTCATCAGCATCAGCGGCGTCGGCCTTGAGCGACAGGCCCTGGTTCGCTTCGGCGATGTTGAACGTGTCGTTAACCTGTGCCTGACGCCAGAGGCAGTAACAGACGACTACGTCATTGTGCACGTGGGTTGCGCGATCCGGGTATTGGATCAGGAGGAGGCACAGCGCGCCTTGTCCCTGCTGCATGAGCTGGCCTCGATGGAGCGCGGTCATGCGGTTTCTTGAGGAGTTTCGGGACCCTGTGCTGGCTGAGGCGATCGTTGCCCGAATCGCTGGCCTGGTAACTCGGCCGTGGGTCCTGATGGAGGTCTGCGGCGGTCAGACTCACGCCATTATCCGGTATGGTATCGATCAATTGCTGCCTGATTCAGTAGAGCTGATTCACGGTCCGGGATGTCCCGTCTGTGTCACGCCAGTAGCCTGCATTGATGAGGCGCTTGAGTTGGCTCGAAGGCAAGACGTGATTTTCGCGACCTTTGCCGACATGTTGCGAGTGCCAGGCAGCGATACGGATTTACTGGCCTGCAAAGCCATGGGAGGAGACGTCCGCACGGTTTACTCACCCCTGGACGCAGTGCAGTTGGCGCGTGAGAATCCCGGGCGCGAGGTCGTTTTCTTTGCGGTTGGCTTTGAAACCACGGCACCCGTAAATGCGCTCAGCGTTGTGCAGGCCAAGGCATCCAGCGTCGACAACTTTTCCCTGTTGGTCAGTCAGGTTCGGGTACCACCGGCTATTGAAGCAATAGCCGGCTCGCTCGGTAACCGGGTACAGGCCTTTCTTGCTGCGGGACATGTGTGTGCTGTGATGGGCTATTGGGAGTACGAGGCGGTAGCAGCTCGTTTGGGAGTGCCTGTGGTTGTGACCGGCTTCGAACCACTGGATGTTCTCCTCGGTATTGAGGCTGCGCTGGGACAGCTTGAGCGCGGTGAGGCCCGGGTCGAAAATCAATATGCCCGCTGTGTGGACCGGGATGGGAATCGCGAGGCACAGAACTTGATGAAGCAGGTCTTTCGCGAGACCGGACAGTCCTGGCGGGGTTTGGGCAGGCTTGAGGCCTCCGGACTCCAGCTGCAGGGTCGTTACGCCAGCTACGATGCCAGGGAAAAATTCGCCTTGAGTGGCGTACCGTCCAGGGAGTCAGGTGAGTGCCTCGCCGGAGACGTCCTCACTGGACGCATCCGCCCCTATGAGTGTCCACGTTTCGGCAGGGAATGCACCCCGGATTCCCCACTGGGAGCTACCATGGTGTCCGGTGAGGGCGCTTGCGCGGCGTACTATCGCTACCGCCGAAATGCAGGAGCACACCGTGCCTGAGTGTCGTTTCCCCTTCACCAGATATCCCGTCGTTACGCTTGCTCATGGTGCTGGTGGTCGTTTCACCCAGCAACTGATACGGGATATTTTCTCTGCGGCCATGACCGATGTGCAGGCGGATCAGGATGGCGCTGATCTCGTATTTCAGGACCCGCCCGACAGTCGCCTGGTGTTCACCACGGATTCCTACGTCGTCAGCCCGCTGGTGTTTCCAGGTGGGGATATTGGCAAGCTTTCGGTGATCGGCACCTGCAACGATCTCGCCGTGTGTGGCGCCGAGCCTGCGTATCTGAGCTGTGGCTGGATCATCGAAGAGGGTTTTCCGACCGAGTCATTATTCGCGCTGGCACAGTCCATGGCCCTGGCTGCAGCTGACGTCGGCGCCAGAATCGTAACCGGCGATACGAAAGTGGTAGAGCGCAGTCACGGTGACGGTGTGTTCCTGAACGTGTCCGGTATCGGTGTGCGCAGGTTTTCCTGCCATCCCCGGCGTATTCAGCCCGGTGACGTGGTGATTGTCTCCGGTGACCTGGGCCGGCACGGTGCCTGCATCCTCGCCCAGCGAGAGGATTTGCAGATTCAGACGCCAATAGAAAGTGACTGTGCCCACCTGTGGCCTGCCGTCGCGCGTTTATCGCCTTTGGCTGAGTCTGTTCACTGTATCCGCGATCTCACTCGCGGTGGCCTGGCTACGGTTTTGGCGGAGCTCAGTGAAACGGCTTCCCTGCAGATAACCATCGAACGCGACCGGGTGCCCGTCAGCAAGAAAGTGGCTTCGGTCTGCGAATTGTTCGGTATGGATCCTCTGTATATGGCCAATGAGGGTCGGATGGTGGTGTTTGCCGAGCCGCGGCGTGAAAAACATATTCTGGAGAGTCTGGGTGCCGGCGCCCGAACGATTGGCGTCGTGTCTGAAGGTCGCGGCGTCGTCGCCAGCAGTCATTTGGGCGGAAGCCAGATGCTGGACATGCTCAGTGGTGAGCAATTGCCGCGGATCTGCTAGCGCTGATAGTCATTTGGCGTGTGTGAAATCTACGGGATCGAACGTGTTGAACTCGCCCTTGATCTCCGTTTCACGGCTTGCAGTTTCTTCGGTCTTAGTGGTTTAGGCATCAACAGTACATTCAGCGGCGGCTATCTAGGTCCTGCTGTTTCTGCTTAAACTATGCCCCGCCGACCGGCGACTCACATTTATTGCAGGAGATGGACTTTGGAAGCGCAACACATTACACGACGCAAACTTATCGCCGCGGCACTCGCTGGAGCTGCAATGAGTACCGGTTTGCTTACAGTTTCCCCAGGGGCGCTGGCCGGTGTGAGCCTGAAGATGTCCAACAAGCGGGGGTTGACCAATATCAAGCGTGTCAGGTTGGGGAGTGTCGCGCTGGCCTGCCTGACTGAACGCAAACGCCAAATTTCGGTAGGCGGCGGGTTTCGCAGTATGGGTGGGGCCTCACAGGCAACCGTGCAAACCAACCTCACTGGCTTGACGGAAGCGGACTTTCAAGCAGCGGCAGACGCGGCTTATAACGCCGTCTTCGCCGCGTTGGCTGCCAGCGGGGTAGAGGTACTGGATAACAGTGCACTGCTCGCAGCTCTCCGGGAGAGTGAGCCCCCGCAGGCCAATGGCACCGAATACTCTTTTCCTGAAGGCAACAAGCAAAGTAGCAAGGCGGTGATATACGGCGCGAGTGTGTTTGGCGGCTACGTACCGCTTCCTGAATGGACACCTGCTTCGCCCGGTCTTGCGGGTATTGGCTCCATGGGACTGGTGATGTCGGCAAATCGCGTCGCCACCCTCTTTTCCCAGCAAGCGGGCGAGGACGGGGTGCCCATACTGGGTGTGTTGATTGGCGTAAGCCCAGTGCGTATCGAAGCAGATTTTGGGTCCGACTGGCGTGTTCCGGATGCTTTTGGCAATGGCGGCCTGGCGCGTACGGGAACGTTGAGCACAGAAACCGGGCTCTCCTCTCATCCCCTGCTCACCAAGTTGGAGGTTTTCCCCGCGAGCGGAAAACCGGCGCAAATCAGAACAGAAGACGAAATCGGTATCCAGGGAGGCGTAGGCAGTTTGGCGGATACCACGGATGGCGTGACTCAGGCAGCACAGGGCATTGGCAATGTCTTGTCTGCTTTTGGTGGGTCGGGTCGTCAGTCCAAGACAACCCGTTACACGCTGGAGGCCGATGTGCCTTCCTACACTGCAGGCGTGGCCGCACTCGCGAGCGATGTGACGACGGCGCTGGCGGGTGGCTTGTCCTGAACGTCTTGCACTGGCCTCGCGAGTTGTCGGAGAAGATGTGTGCTACTTTGCTTATACGCTGAAGAGTAAACCGGTGAGGTCAGTGAAGAAGATCAGGTGTGAAACAAATACCGTACGCGGGTACCAGTCCTGCAATGGCGCGATCTCGTGATTGAGGATTTCAAGGGCGATGAGTCCTGGCGAGTCTTCCGCATTATCAGTGAATTCACTGAGGGCATAGACAGGTTGTCTTCTTTCGAGGAGATCATCACTATCTTTGGCTCGGCAAGGCTTGCCCCTGATTCCTTTTATTACCAGCGTACCGTCGAGCTGGCGTCCAGGCTGGGCAACGATGGCTTCGCGATCATGTCGGGCGGTGGGCCGGGGATTATGGAGGCGGCAAACCGCGGTGCAGCGGAGGCGGCCACGCCCTCCATCGGCTTGAATATTGCGTTGCCGGCAGAGCAGCAGTCGAACCCCTACCAGACAACCTCGCTGAACTTTCGCTATTTCTTTGTGCGTAAAGTGATGTTCGTCAAATACTCCATTGGCTATGTTTGCATGCCGGGCGGGTTTGGCACCCTGGACGAGCTGTCGGAAGCGCTCACCCTGATGCAGACCCATAAAGCGTATCCTCTGCCGATTATCTTATTTGGTGTCGACTTCTGGTCCGGCCTGGTGACGTGGTTCAGGGAGCAACTGGTTGGCGAAAAGCTGGTTAAAGAGCAGGATCTCGACCTTCTGCATGTGACTGACAGCATTGATGAGACTGTGGCTATCCTCCTCGCGCATCGGAAGTTGAAGCGAGCTTACCGGCACCGTTGAGTCGCTATGGTAGAGGCGGAAGCAGAGCGTGCGAGGCTCCCTGCCCGTTGGTCGCTAGTTCACAGCTTGCAGTTTTTCTCGCCGGCCATGACGCGCCTGAACTTTTCAGCTGGCGTCATCCTTGAGCGTGGCTTCGCGCGTGCTGACAATTGCCATGGTAATCAGGCCCGTAGGTACCGCGAACACGCCAAGCCCGATCATAAGGGTAAAAAAGGTGAATATCTTGCCGCCCACGGTGACAGGGTACACATCGCCATAACCCACGGTCGTGAGGGTGGCCAGTGCCCACCAGAAAGAATGGAACACGGACGCGAAGGTTTCGGGCTGTGCGTCGCGCTCGAAGAAATAAATTCCCACAGCGGCGAGATAAAACACAAACAGCGCGCCAATGCCAAATACGGCGAGGTCAACGCGCACAAGGCGAAAGGCATCGCCAATGCGCTTGGCGGCATCGACGTAGCGAACGAGCTTGAATAAACGGAACAGCCGAAACAACCAGAGAATGCGCAAGCTGCGCAAATCCAGCCCGAGCTGCAGATAAAATGGCAGAATCACCAGCAAATCGATAAGGCCATAAAAACTGAAGATGAATGCCAGACGTCTTTCGCTAAGCCAGAGACGCAACAGATATTCGATGGTGAATACGGTTATCACGAACACTTCAAACCTGCGCAGGTTGGTGCGTACCTCCTGCGGCAGGTCGGGCAGGGTCTCCACGGTAAACGCCACAATAGAGAGCACAATCAGGGCTTGAATCAATATTTGGCAAATTCGCCCGAAGAGCGTTTTATTACCGGAAAAAACTGTCTGCAGCCGCCTCCGCAGGCTGGTTTTCTCTGCCGTCAACTCTTCCTCCTCCTGTGAATCACCCTCGTGCATCAGCCGGGATAGTCAAAGCGCTGCACGGCGGATTGCTCGCCACTTTTGTAGGTCAGTTGCACGGTCACATAGTCTGTACTGCGCGGCACGATGATATACATAGGCGTCTTGGCGTCGATGGGTGCCATCCCAGCCTTGTTCCAGGGCTTGAAGCGAAAGTTCTTGTTTGGCTGAGCACTGTTTAATCCGTACTGTATATTCCTGATACTGCCGCGGTAGCTCATCAGGTGCGTGAAGTACAGCAGGCGCTTGCCCTCGTAATCCCGAAAACTCACCCAACTTGTTGTGGTCGATTCCAGAATTCGCTGGTTTGCGTCTTCGCTTTGCTGCTTGCCCTTGAACTCAAAGCTATAAGGCCCCTGCACAATGCCTTTGATATCGCGGTAGCGGATTTCAAGGCGTGTATCACGCTGGCTGGCAGGAAGGGTGAAAAACATTTGCGGCATGGGCTTGCCCGTTTGCGGGTTGATGGCACTGCTATCCCCGGTGCTGCGCGGTTCGGTGCTGCCCTGCACATTCCACAGTATTTCGAGCGCCGGCTCGGCGATGCCGACGGTGACGGTGTAACCGGAATTGTTGACGCCAAAGGACAGAGAAACAGGGTTCTCCAGAACACCTTCGCCTAAGCCGTTCAGAGCCTGAAGCCGCGCTGCCGCATCGTTGCGCCATTCTTCCACCAATGCCTGATCGATTATGTGCTTGAGCAGGCCGCCGGCTTCGTCCGCCGTCTGAAACTTCTGCAGGTAACGCTGCTCTTCGCGTTTGTCGGCTAAAGTTTGAAACCCCAGGCGGCGCGCGGAAACGTCTTCGCTGAGATGATAGTAAGCCGGTGCAAATTGCGGGTGCTGCTCTGCATAGGTTTCAAGCGCCATTACACGTTGAGGGGCTGGCAGGAGCAACAGTCGAACATAGGCCGGCATGCCGTCTTCCTTGCCCGCCATCAGAGTTGTGTAGGTTTCGCGAGCCCCCGCGGTGCCTTCCTGCACTGTCAGAAACGCCAAAAACCGGAGATGCGGATCGAGAAGCGGTAAATCACTGCGAAAATAGCTGATATACGAGCGGCGCGCGGCAGAATAATCGCCACCGAGTTCCTGCAGCCTCGCGTTGTGATAGTAGTCTTCCGGCGAGCGCGGCTTGTCGATTAACCCGCCGCTGGCGAAGTTCTCTCTCATCTCCTCCAGCGTACGGAGCACCTGAGCGGAATTATCCTCAAGGCGTGCGGCGCTTTCACGCAGGCTTTGGGTATCTTCGGCAATGCTGTCGAGTTTGGCGTCGATGATACCGAGGCTGGCCTGCAATTCAGCAACGCCGGGGATGGCTGCAGCGATAAACCCGCTTTCTTCCGCGTCCTCACCGGATTGAAAGAAAACAATCAGGCCAAATACACCGGCTGCAATGCCGCTAAAGGCCACGCTGCCCAGAAGCTCTTCATTGCCACGACGATACAGAATGAACAGAAGCACGAAGGCAAGTATGGCAATAGCGAACATATAGAATGCGAATGGCGCTATTGGCTGCAGGACATCAGCGATGAGACCGCCGATGGTGCATGCTGAGCCAGTGATTGTGAGTGTGGTGTTGCGTAGGCTCTGGAAGACGGCACGATTAGTGAGGGACTGAAGAACAGGCATAGGCGGCGGTCACGGCTTTTGTTTCAATACTACACTGTGATATTCCGTTCGGCTATTTTGAGTAAAAAGGCCGCGCGGGGCCGCGCAGAGCTACTACAAGCGGGTGGCCACTCGAATGAAAACACGTTCATGGGCAGTCCGGTTCACGACTAAACCAGAAAGTTGAGATGATCCCTGAGGTCGCCCTTCAAATCGAACAACGAATAGTCACGATAACGGAACCGCCAGAGACCCGCTACCCGCTCGAATTCGTCGTGATAACGCCCCGCAGCAACGACCTGTAAGGGCAAGGTATCAGTCGCCTGCAGGACAGTGTAATAGGAGCGACAAGTTGCCGCATCGGCCTCTTCGTTCACTTCAATAATCGGATTGGTAATGACGTGTTTGGTGAGCGGTGTACCATTGGGGTGGATTTTCACCCATTGCTGCCATTGCTCTAGTAGTCCTTGGCTGTCCAGGAGGGCACCTTGGCTCTTGATCGTTGCACTATCAAACAGAGCGGCAACCGCTTCCAGTTCGCCGCTGTCCATTAACTCAGCGTAGCGATACAGCAAATTAGCGATCTCAGTAGCACTGTTACTCACTGTTTCTCTCCTGGGGCGGCAACCGCCTGTAATCGTCAACTGTAGCCGGCGTCAGGCTGGAGGTCGCGTGCGGCCTGTGGCAGTAACTTCGCCAGTATCAAGATGCGCATCTTAGCCTTTTCTTCATTCAGCCCCCGTTACACCTGGCAAAGAGGCTCAGGGAACCAACCATTGGAATTTATCGGGCGTCAACAACGCTCGTCGATGCCCTTCAGCGCCCAGTTCCAGCCAATCGATACTGAGGACGCTGGCGATAATGAGGGCGAAGGCAGACTCCTCGGCAGGCTTTCCAGCATGGGCGGGCATTGGTGACCCTGGGGTTTGTGGCGAGAGATAATCAGCTGCAGCGGCAGTTTGACGTACGGTTTCCCAGGCCTTTTCTACCTTTTCGCCCCGGGTTTCAATCCGGGCGCTCAACGACACACGTAGTTGCCAGCTCAGTGCTTTGCTCCAGAAGACCAGTACCGACGACGGATTGACGGCCAGAGCCAGCGCCTTGGGGCTGCGATGATCGGTGTAAATCATCAGGCGCTGGGACGCTTCCTGCACCTCGCGCAACACCACAGTGCGCGCCTGCGGTGAGCCATGTTCGTCTACATTCGCCAGAACGGGCAAGCGCCACGCATGATGTCGGTCAATAGTCGCGCACTGCAGTTGCTCCCAGATTGCGCGCCGTATTTCCGCTTCAGAATCCACTCGCAATTCTCTTCCGGCTATTGAGCTTCCGCGGCTTCACCTGCGTGTCCCCGCTCTACTGGTTAGGCACTGCCGCTGCTTTCTTTGCCATAACTCGCATGCCTGCCCACAGCAGGCCGACGAAGTAGATGAAGGCCAAGCCCAGTGAGATGAAGGCGTCTGCAAAGTTGACGTGTTCCTGCACGGCGGGAATCGTACCGGCGGTTAGGAGCAGCATAGTGGCCAGATTGATCGCCACCGACAGCCAGCCCATCACCTGGCAGTAGATCAACGCCAGGATGAGTGCGAGGAAGACCAACCCGCCAGCATCACCTAGCCAGCCCGGCAGAGCGAAGGCCAACCAGGCCATCAGTAACCCCACAATGGCGCCCACCACACAAGCCGCCAGCTTGTCCCAGGCAAACTGTTCGATGCCCGCCCAGTAGAGCAGGAACAAAAATCCTGCCCAGAATTCGTGTAAACCGAGGGCCGTATTCAGCGCGATGAATCCCCCGACCACGATGATGATGCCCAGCAGCACGAGCAGCCCCTTAACGGGCGTCATGGGATCGGTGGTCTCGGCCTGAGCGGTTGTGCTGTTGTCATTCATTATAAATCCCTTTGAAATGGGTTTTCTTTATCGAGTTATAGCTTGTAGAACCGTGCTGCCTTGACGATGCTAAAGCAAGCTTCGCGCAGGCGTTATGAAACAATACCGTAGGGTGGTTCAAATTTTTTTCGGTCCGCGAACTACTAGGCTGCCCTTGCTATGATTCGGGTAGCTAGCGTGTGGTTTAGAGCGACTAAGCCAGGGGCGACAGGCAACTTTCGCCCGCAACGCTGGCCCCGGGTTGTAATCACCCGGCATCCCAAGATCATGAGGAGCAGGGTTGAACCATGAAGATCGACTACACAGGTAAAAGTGTCATTATCACTGGCGCGGGTGGAAGCATCGGCCGGGCCAGCTCGCTGCTCTTTGCCCGGCTTGGTGCATCGGTGATTGCCAGCGATATCAACGAGGAGCGCTTGCAGGAGACAGTTAACCAAATCGCTGATGCGGGCGGTTCCGCCATGTCGATTGTTGCTGATGTCACCGATCCCGACGAGGCCGCTGGCATTGTGAAGGTTGCCTGTAACAAATTCGGTGGTATCGACGTGCTGTTTAATAACGCGGGCGGTTCGTTCCCGACCCCAATGGAAGCGATCAGCAAAGCAGAGTTCCAGCGACTCAGATCGCTCAACTTCGATGCCGTATACCACGCGTCGATGGAGGCACTTCCGGTCATGGTTGCCAAGGGGGGCGGGGTGATCCTGTCGACGACCTCGGGAGCAGGCACCGGCGCGGTGAACGGGCTCGCGGTCTACGGCGCGGCCAAAGCCGGAGTCAATAGCCTGATGCGCAGTATCGCCATTGAGTATGGTCGCAAGGGCATCCGGGCGAACGCGATAGCACCGTCTGCTGCCAGCACAGGCATGATCCAGTGGCTGGAGTCGACACCGGGTGGGGTCAAAGGCTTTGCCGAGGCACAACCAATGGGGAGATTGGGCACGCCGGAGGATATCGCATCGGTGGTGGCGTTCCTCGCTTCAGAGCATGCCGGCTTCGTCAATGGTGTGGTGCTTCCCGTCGACGGCGGCGTTGAAGCGATGCTTGCCGTGCCCGGTTGACCAATGTGGCGCACCGCGTTGGTGGACATTGATGAACAATGAAAAACGCCACACGGGCCCTTGTGGGGTGCGGCGTTCCAGGCATACCTGGCGGCGCAGATCACGCGCGCTGCCGTGAAGCCTGGTCTATGAAACTCAGTAAATGCTCGAAGATCAGAGGACGCGAGAAATAATAGCCTTGGAAATACGTACAGTGGCGAGCAATCAGAAAGTCGCGCACCTCGACTGACTCTACGCCCTCCGCAACAGTTGCCAACCCCAAGTGCTGAGCCATTGAGAGGATCGCCCCAACGATGCCCGCATCGTTATGATCCAGCAGCACATCACGCACGAACGACTGGTCAATCTTAATGTTATCGACTGGCAGTTTTTTCAGATACGCCAACGATGAATAACCTGTGCCAAAATCGTCAACGGAGAACTTCACACCAAGCGCCCGCAGGGACTCCATGGTGCTGATGGCACGCTCCACGTTATCCATCAGGCTACCTTCGGTAACCTCCAGACACAATTTTGACAGTGGCGCGCCTGCGTCAGCTGCAATCGCCACAACCGTATCGACCAGGCTTGGCAAGCGGAACTGGCGCGCGCTTAGATTGACAGAAATGGACGGGGTTGCATCACCGAACCGCCGCAGCAACCGCACGAGATCACGACAGGCTGTGGATAGAACCCACTCGCCCAGTTCAAGAATAATTCCGGTCTCCTCCGCGATAGGGATAAATTCCGCCGGGGGAATCATGCCGCGTTCAGGGTGATTCCAGCGTAGCAATGCCTCCAAACCACTAATCTGTCCGTTCTGATCCACCATCGGCTGATAGTGCAAGCTCAGCTGACCGCCCCGCAATGCAGCACGCAGCTCCCGGTCTAGCTGCAGGCGCAGGCTGGCAGCCTCGTGCAGCGCACCATGATAAAAACTGATAGCGTTGCGACCACTCGCCTTGGCGTCATACATCGCGGTGTCAGCCTGTCGCATCAGATCGTCGATATCCGTTCCGTTCCCGGGGAACACAGTGATCCCTATGCTGGCAGACATGTGCAGAACATGCTCTTGTGTTTCGTAGGGATGGTCGGTAAGCACATGCTGGAGGTCTTCGGCAAAGCGCATCGCCGCAGCTTCAGCGGTTTGTACATCAACACTCAAATCCGAAAGCAACACCACAAATTCATCACCACCAAGACGCGCCGCGATATCCTCTGTACGCAACCGGGTGCGCAGTCGATCCGCAACCTGTCGCAGCACCTGGTCGCCTACTGGATGGCCCAGTGAGTCATTAACGGTCTTGAAATTATCCAGATCCAGAAATAGCAGAGCACCCCCAATGCCGTGACGTCGCGAGCGCGCCAGGTTCCGCTGGGTCTGTTCGTGCAGGTAACGCCGGTTTGGCAGCTCTGTCAGATCATCAAAGCGCGCTTGATACGACGCCGAGTTCTCGGCCTGCTGGCAGTCATAACGTGTACGCAAAGAGTCGGTAATCGTTGTATTCAAACGCCGGGCGGTGACATACAGTGCAATCATGAACAGCAGCGCCATGCCTCCCATGAGCCAGCCCACACGTCCCCCCTCAAACAAGAAGCGAAGGATCAGTGGGGACAGCGAGATAACCAGGAATGCGTTGACTGCATAACGAAGAGAGGACAAAACCGACAGCGCACCCGCTGCCATACCCGCCAACACAAACGCGAGAATAACCTGCTCAACAGGATCGTGCGGAGCAAACAACACCCAACCGGCGGCACCCCAAACGGTACCCGCAACCACAGCCCCCAGAAAGGCTCTGCGCTCCCAGACTCGGGCATCGTGCTGAGAAGGTGCGCGCTGATAAGCCAGCATGTCTTGCCATCGCAGGGCAGATATCAGCAGCAGAACAAGATACCACGGTCCTACCCTCGCCAAGCCAAGAGCAGGGGACATAATTGCCGCCAGAATGAAGCCATTGAGAACGCTCATCGACAAGGACAACCTGAGCGACTCGTACAACAGCTTGACCAGCCCCTCACGGACGGTTTCGGTTTCAATTGCTGTGTCGGACGCGCGGGACGCTCGCACCATGCTGGGCTCTCCCGCCATAGTATCCTCGATAAGAGTAGAAGAACCCGTTGAGGTTAACGGGGCAGTTCAAACCGAGTCAACCGATCTCTGCGACATAGACGACCCCGCCGGACCAATCCTGATGTGGCTGAGAGTGAAGCGAGGTTTGGACGGTCCTGCAGCCAGTCGTCGTCGATCTCTTGCTCTCAGCGTGCCTCCAGCAACGCCTCGGCATCAAACGCTATCTGCCGCAGCTGCTGCGGCGCGCGACC